>Ga0102594_1000620_pt1 | contig 30848 bp, 26 predicted proteins | sample AraplaCol_mLB_r2_2_FD_76863 | JGI IMG/M metagenome (GOLD analysis project Ga0102594, IMG submission 76863) | Arabidopsis root microbial communities from North Carolina, USA - plate scrape MF_Col_mLB_r2 (SPADES assembly) (version 2) | ecosystem: Host-associated > Plants > Roots > Endosphere...
CACCAGCGGCGCGGTGGCGAAGCCGAACTCGTCGGCGCCCAGCAGCGCGCCGATGGCGACGTCGCGGCCGGTCTTCATCTGGCCGTCGGCCTGCACGCGGATGCGGCCGCGCAGGCGGTTGAGCACCAGCGTCTGCTGCGTCTCGGCCAGGCCGATTTCCCAGGGGCTGCCGGCGTGCTTGATCGACGACCAGGGCGAGGCGCCCGTGCCGCCGTCATGGCCGGCGATCACCACGTGGTCGCTCTTGCACTTGGCCACGCCCGCGGCGATGGTGCCCACGCCCACTTCCGACACCAGCTTCACGCTGATGGAGGCATGCGGCGACACGTTCTTCAGGTCGTGGATCAGCTGGGCCAGGTCCTCGATCGAATAGATGTCGTGGTGCGGCGGCGGGCTGATGAGGCCCACGCCCGGCACCGAGTAGCGCAGCAGGCCGATGTAGTTGCTGACCTTGCCGCCCGGCAGCTGGCCGCCCTCGCCCGGCTTGGCGCCCTGGGCCATCTTGATCTGGATCTGGTCGGCGGACGCCAGGTACTCGGCGGTGACGCCGAAGCGGCCCGAGGCCACCTGCTTGATGCGCGAGCGCAGCGAGTCGCCGTCCTGCAGGGGCAGGTCGACCTCGACGTTCTCGGCACCGATCACGCTCTTGAGCGTGTCGCCCTGCTTGATCGGGATGCCCTTGAGCTCGTTGCGATAGCGCATCGGGTCCTCGCCGCCCTCGCCGGTGTTGCTCTTGCCGCCGATGCGGTTCATGGCAACGGCCAGGGTGGAGTGGGCCTCGGTGCTGATCGAGCCCAGCGACATCGCGCCGGTGGCGAAGCGCTTGACGATCTCGGCAGCCGACTCGACCTCGCCCACCGGGATGGCCTTGGCCGGGTCGAACTTGAACTCGAACAGGCCGCGCAGCGTGAGGTGGCGGCGGCTCTGGTCGTTGATGATCTGCGCGTATTCCTTGTACGTGCTGAAGTTGTTGGCGCGCGTGCTGTGCTGCAGCTTGGCGATGGCGTCGGGCGTCCACATGTGCTCTTCGCCGCGGGTGCGCCAGGCGTACTCGCCCCCGGCATCGAGCATGTTGGACAGCACCGGGTCGTCGCCGAAGGCGGCCTTGTGCATGCGGATGGCTTCCTGCGCGATCTCGAACACGCCGATGCCTTCCACGCGGCTGGCGGTGCCGGTGAAGTACTTCTCCACCGTCTCGTTGTTCAGGCCGATGGCCTCGAACAGCTGGGCGCCGCAGTAGCTCATGTAGGTGGACACGCCCATCTTCGACATGATCTTGGACAGGCCCTTGCCGATCGCCTTCACGTAGTTGTAGATGGCCTTCTCGGCGGACAGGTCGCCCGGCAGGTCCTCGTGCATGGCGGCCAGGGTTTCCATGGCCAGGTAGGGGTGCACGGCTTCGGCGCCGTAGCCAGCCAGCACGCCGAAGTGATGCACTTCGCGGGCCGAGCCGGTTTCCACCACCAGGCCGGCGGTGGTGCGCAGGCCTTCGCGCACCAGGAACTGGTGCACCGCCGACAGCGCCAGCAGCGCGGGGATGGCCACCTGCGTGGCGCTCACGCCGCGGTCGCTCACCACCAGGATGTTGTGGCCGCCCTTGATGGCGTCCACGGCTTCGGCGCACAGCGAGGCCAGCTTGGCTTCCACGCCTTCGTCACCCCAGGCCAGCGGGTAGGTGATGTCCAGGGTGTAGCTCTTGAACTTGCCCTGGGTGTACTTGCCGATGTCGCGGATCTTGGCCATGTCGGCGAAGTCCAGGATCGGCTGGCTCAGTTCAAGCCGCATCGGCGGGTTGACCTGGTTGATGTCCAGCAGGTTGGGCTTGGGGCCCACGAAGGACACCAGCGACATCACGATCGCCTCGCGGATCGGGTCGATCGGCGGGTTGGTCACCTGGGCGAACAGCTGCTTGAAGTAGTTGAACAGCGGCTTGTTCTTGCTGGAGAGCACGGCCAGCGGGCTGTCGTTGCCCATGGACCCGATGCCCTCTTCGCCAGCCTGGGCCATCGGGCTCATCAGGAACTTGATGTCTTCCTGCGTGTAGCCGAAGGCCTGCTGCTGGTCGAGCAGCTTCACCTCAGACTGGGGCACGCTGACCGACTCGGCCTGCACGCTGTCCAGCTTGATGCGCAGGTTCTCGATCCACTGCTTGTAGGGCTTGCTGTTGGCCAGCGTCGCCTTGACTTCCTCGTCGTCGATCATGCGGCCCTGTTCCAGGTCGATGAGGAACATCTTGCCGGGCTGCAGGCGCCACTTGCGCACGATCTTCTGCTCGGGCACGGGCAGCACGCCCGATTCCGAGGCCATGATGACCAGGTCGTCGTCGGTCACGCAGTAGCGCGAGGGGCGCAGGCCGTTGCGATCCAGCGTGGCGCCGATCTGGCGGCCGTCGGTGAACACGATGGAGGCCGGGCCGTCCCAGGGCTCCAGCATGGCGGCGTGGTACTCATAGAAGGCGCGGCGGCGCGGATCCATGGTGGCGTGCTGCTCCCAGGGCTCCGGGATCATCATCATCACGGCCTGGCTGATGGGGTAGCCGGCCATCGTCAGCAGCTCGAGGCAGTTGTCGAAGGTGGCGGTGTCGGACTGGCCGGCGAAGCTGATCGGGTACAGCTTGGCGAGGTCCGGGCCCAGCACCGGCGAGCTCATCACGCCTTCGCGGGCCTTCATCCAGTTGTAGTTGCCCTTGACCGTGTTGATTTCGCCGTTGTGGGCGACGTAGCGGTAGGGGTGGGCCAGCGGCCACTCGGGGAAGGTGTTGGTGGAGAAGCGCTGGTGCACCAGGCCCAGGGCCGAGACGCAACGCTTGTCCTGCAGGTCCAGGTAGTAGGTGCCCACCTGGTCGGCCAGCAGCAGGCCCTTGTAGACCACCGTGCGGCTGGACATCGAGGGGACGTAGTACTCCTTGGAGTGCTTGAGCTTCAGGCGCTGGATATTGGCGCTGGCCGTCTTGCGGATGACGTAGAGCTTGCGCTCCAGGGCGTCCTGCACGATGACGTCGTCGCCGCGGCCGATGAAGACCTGGCGCAGGATCGGTTCCTTCTTGCGCACGGTGGGCGACATGGGCATGTCGACGTTCACCGGCACGTCGCGCCAGCCCAGCAGCACCTGGCCTTCGGCCTTGATGGCGCGCTCCATCTCCTGCTCGCAGGCCAGGCGGGAGGCGTGTTCCTTGGGGAGGAAGATCATGCCCACGCCGTACTCGCCCAGCGGCGGCAGCGTGACGCCCTGCTTGGCCATCTCGTCGCGGTACAGCGCGTCGGGCAGCTGGATCAGGATGCCGGCGCCGTCGCCCATCAGCTTGTCGGCACCGACGGCGCCGCGATGGTCGAGGTTCTCGAGGATCTTCAGCGCCTGCTGGACGATGTTGTGGCTCTTCTCACCCTTGATGTGGGCCACGAAGCCGACGCCGCAGGCGTCATGCTCGTCGGCACCCGAGTAAAGGCCGTGTTCTTGCAGGTGTTGGATTTCGGCAGCCGTCGTCATGGCGCACTCCTTGAGGGACAGTTTTTTCGCAGGGACCGCAAGGATATTGCGTTGCACAAACAATGCCAATCATTTTATTAGGGGTCAGATTCCAATTAATTTCCAACAATCAAGGTCGGAAATTAATTGGGGACACTTTAAAAACGATAGCGATAGGCCCAGTCATGGCGCGACCTGGGCGCGCGTTGTCAGGTTGCCTCTGTTCGCGGACGGCGTCCCGGGCGCTTCTTGACCACCCGTCGGTCCGTGCTGTTTTGTAGCAATTCGAGAAAGCCGGCGTCGCCCGCGGCCCACCCACGCAGCGCGGATTCGGTCAGGAGCTGGGTGTCGGACTGCGAGACGCCCGCACGCACCAGATCGGCGTAGGCGGCCTCGCGCGCGAAGGGCGTGTTGCCCAGCGACCAGTACAACGGGTGCGGCGTGATGAGCGGATCGCTGCGCAGGCCCGCGTAGTGGCCGTAGCTGGACCAGGGGAAGTCGCGCGCATCGGCCACCATGCCGGCGCGCACCGGATTGAGGTCGATGTAGGCCATGCAGGCCAGGAAGTAGCGATCGGTCTGGATCAGCGTGGAGCGGTAGCGCCCTTCCCAGAGCGTGCCGCTGCGGCCATGGCGGTCGTTGAAGTAGCGCACATAGCGCCGTCCCACCGACTGCATCCACTGCGGCATGCCCGTCTCGGTCGAGGGCGTAGCCAGCAGGTGGAAGTGGTTGTCCATCAGCACGTAGGCATGCAGCGCCACCTGCAGGCGCGCCGCGTGCTCGGCCAGCAGCGCGAGCAGCATCTCGCGGTCTTCCCGGTCGACGAAGACGGGCTGCCGGTTGTTGCCGCGCTGGATCACATGGTGCGGCTGGCCCGGCAGCGTGAGACGGGGAAGGCGTGCCATGGCGAGTCCTGCGGATCAGTCGAGGCGGAAGCGCGTTTCCAGCAGCGATCCCAGCCCGAACTCGGCCAGCAGCTCACGCAGCCGGTTCGCCGCACTCGCCTTCCGGTGGCCGGTGTGGCGGGCGATGATCAGCTCGTTCTTCATGCTGTGCTCCCAGCCCACCAGTTCCGTGACGGTCACCTGGTAGCCGTGTGCCTCCAGGTAGAGGCAGCGCAGCACGTTGGTGAGCTGGCTGCCGATCTCGCGCGTGTGCAGCGGATGCCGCCACAGCTCGGCCAGCGGCGTGCGCGACAGCGCCAGCGCCTTGGTCTGGCGCAGGCAGGCCGCCACTTCCGCCTGGCAGCAGGGCACCAGCACCATGAAGCGCGCCTTCTTCGCCAGCCCGAAGGCGATGGCGTCGTCGGTGGCGGTGTCGCAGGCGTGCAGCGCCGTGACGACGTCGATGCGCTCGGGCAACGCGCTCGCGGTGGTCGACTCCGCCACGCTGAGGTTGAGAAAGTCCATGCGCTCGAAGCCGAGCCGCTGCGCCAGTTCACGCGAGCGCGCCACCAGATCGGGCCGCGTTTCGATGCCGAACACCCGTCCCTGCCCTGCCCGCTGGCGAAAGAACAGGTCGAAAATGATGAAGCCCAGGTAGGACTTGCCGGCGCCATGGTCGGCCAGGGTCGCGTTGGCGCCCTCCTCCGGCAGTTCGAGCAGCAGCTTCTCGATGAACTGGAAGAGGTGGTAGACCTGCTTGAGCTTGCGGCGCGAATCCTGGTTGAGCCGGCCTTCGCGCGTCAGGATGTGCAGCTCCTTCAGCAGTTCGACCGACTGCCCCGGACGCAATTCCTGCAGCACCTCGGCCTGCGCCTTCTCCGCCTTGGAAAGCTTGAGCGCCTGGTTCATGACCGCGACGCTCCGCCCGGCCCCACCTCGAGGGCGGCCCAGCCCTGCGGCCCGAGCCGCTCCAGGGTCTCGATGTTGCGCTCGAAGATCTCTGCCGCCTCCGGGAAGGCTTCCACCGCACGGCTCACGCTGTCCTCGCGCAGCAGGTGCAGGATCGGGTAGGGAGCGCGGTTGGTGGCGTTGCCGATGTCGTCCTCCTCGCTGCCGGCGAACTGGAAGCGCGGATGGAAGCTCGCCAGTTGCAGCACGCCGTCGAAGCCGGCCCGCGCGAGGCGGCGCTCGGCCCGACCGGTGAAATCGTTGAAGTCCAGAAAGTCCGTCAGCATGCCCGGCGCCACCAGCAGAGTGGTGTCGCGCGCCGAGGCGTCGTGCGCAACCAGCTCGGCGGCTTCGAAGAGCAGCGCATCGAGCAGCCCCGCCTCGTCGTCCTGGTGGTAGACGGCGTAGTGGACCTGCTGCTTCACGTGCACGGCCTTGGCAAAGGGGCAGAGGTTCAGGCCGATGACGGCGCGCTCCAGCCAGCGCCGCACGTCGGCCAGCACGCGCTGATGCTGGGCCGTGTCGCCTGCGGTTGGAATGTCGTCGCGGATGCTCATGTCGATGTCGATGTCGATGTGTCTGCCGCCCGGTGCAGGCCGGCGAGCTTCGCCGCGGCCAACATGCCCACCAGCGAGCAAGCGAGGGTGGCCACCCAGGTCCAGTGCCACCCACCCGCGCGCATCGCCAGCCAGGCCACGGCGGGCGGCGCGAAGAATTGTCCCAGGGACGAGGTCTGTTGCATGAGTCCCACCGTGGTGGACACGGTCGATGCCGACGGCGCCAGCCGCACCGCCAGCATGAACAGGGTGGCCGGCACCATGCCGCCGCCCAGCGAGAACAGGCAAACGCAAGCGTAGCGCAGCGCCGAAGGCAATGCCCAGGCATCCGCCCCATGCCCCCATTGCACGAAGGCCCCCAGGCTGCCCACGAGCATCACGCCGTAGCCACAGCGCATCAGGCGCCCCGGCGCCACGCCGGCCTGGAGGAAGCGCCCGCCTGCGATGTTGCCGACGATGTTGGCTGCCGCGGCCACGGCGCTCAGCACGCCCGTCCAGGTGGCTGCGATGCCGGCGTCGGCATAGATGGCCGGGAGAAAGCCGATCACCGCCATCCACTGCGCAGAATAGACGGCGAAGGCCAGGCCCAGCAGGCGCGGGCCGGATGCACGCAGGGTGAGCGACAGCCGTCCGGGCCACGGCGGCGGAGCGGCCGCGCCCGCTCGCCGCTGGGCGTCCGGCCCCACCGCGAGCGCAACCCAGACCGCGGCGAATGCCGAGAGCGCGGAGATCAGCCACCACCAGGCATGCCACCCGCTGCGCGCGATGAACGGAGGCCCAAGCAGCAGCGCGAGCGACACGCCCACCGGCATGTACGCGCCCCACAGGCCCATCGAGGCCTTCTCTGCGGCCGGCGACGCCAGGCTGCGGATCAGTCCGGGCCCCGGCATGACCGCGAGCAAGAAGCCCATGCCTTCCAGCGCGCGCAGCAGCAGCAGCCACTGCAGCGCCTGCGTGCCCGGCTGCACCAGGCCGCCCGCCGCACCGGCCAGCGTGACCAGCACGAGCCCGATGAGCATGCTGCGGCGCAGGCCAAGCGTATCCGCCATCAGGCCCACGGCCAGGCCCAGCGTCATGCCGGCCACCTGCACCAGTGACAGCAGGAAGCCCGCCTCGACCAGCCCGATGCCCAGGCTCTCGCGCAGGGCGGGCACCGCCGGCGCCAGCTTGCCCAGGTGCAGGGCGGCGCTCACGCCGGCAGCCACGACCGCATAGGCCGCGACGGGCACGGCAGCCGGCCGCTCCTGTCGACTCGCGGCGGGATTCAGACGGCCCATGTGCGTCCGGTGAGGCGCTCGTGCTCGCGCATCGCGAAGCGGTCGGTCATGCCGGCGATGTAATCAGCCACTGCACGGTGGCCGTCCTCGCGCTGTGCGTAGTCCGGCGGCATCTCGGCCGGCTCGGCCAGGTAGGCCTCGAACAGCTCGCGCACCACATGCTGAGCCTGCGAGGTGGTCTTCACGACGCGCTCGTGGCGATAGAGGTTGGCGAACAGGAAGCGCTTGAGCTCGGTGGACTCGGCCCGCATCGCCTCGCTGAACTGCAGCAGCCGCGGACACCGGCGAACGGCGTCGCCATCGGCCGGCGCTGCCTCGGCCAGCGCTGCACGGGTCGCGTCGATCACGTCGTAGACCTGCGCGCTGAGCATGCGCCGGATGGCTTCGTACAGCAGCCGCCGCCCCCCCAGCGCCGGATACTCCGCGACGGCCTCGCGGCGGAAGCGCTCGAACAGGTCCACGCCTGCCAGCTGCTCGATGCCGATGAGGCCCGAACGCACGCCGTCGTCGATGTCGTGCGCGTTGTAGGCGATCTCGTCGGCCAGGTTGCACAGCTGCGCCTCCAGGCTGGGCTGGGTGTTGTCCAGGAAGCGCCGCGCGACGCCGCCCGGCTCCACTGCCTCCAGGCGCTGCGCGTTCGCGCGCGAGCAATGCTTCAGGATGCCCTCCCGCGTCTCGAAGCTCAGGTTGAGCCCGTCGTACTGCGGATAGCGGTGTTCCAGGTGGTCGACCACCCGCAGGCTCTGCAGGTTGTGCTCGAAGCCGCCGTGGCCGGCCATGCAGGCGTTGAGCGCGTCCTGGCCCGCATGGCCGAAAGGCGTGTGGCCCAGGTCGTGCGCCAGCGCAATGGCCTCCACCAGGTCCTCGTTCAGGCCCAGCGAGCGAGAGATCGAGCGACCCAGCTGCGCCACTTCCAGCGAGTGGGTGAGCCGGGTTCGGAACAGGTCGCCCTCGTGGTTCAGGAAGACCTGGGTCTTGTAGACCAGCCGGCGGAAGGCGGTGGAGTGGACGATGCGGTCGCGGTCGCGCTGGAAGTCGTCGCGCGTCGGGGCTAGAGGCTCGGGATGGCGGCGCCCGCGAGAAGCGGCCGCGTGGCTGGCATGGGGCGCCAGCGTCATGTCAGGCCGGCTCGCAGCAGGCGGCGAGCACCTCGCGCACCATCGCGTCAGGCGCGCCCTGCACCGTCGCCGAGCCGGGCGCATCGAGCACCACGAAGCGGATCTCGCCGGCCTCGGATTTCTTGTCGACGCGCATGAGTTCCAGGTAGCGGTCCGCGCCCAGCGCCGGCGCGCGCACCGGCAGGCCGGCGGCCTCGATCAGCCGCGTGAGCCGCTGCACGAAGGCCGCGTCCACCCCACCCAGCCGCCGCGAGAGTTCGGCGGCCATCACCATCCCGCAGCCCACCGCCTCGCCATGCAGCCATTCGCCATAGCCCAGACCGGACTCGATCGCATGGCCGAAGGTGTGGCCGAAGTTCAGGATGGCGCGCAGGCCCGCTTCGCGCTCGTCCGCGCCCACCACCATGGCCTTGATCTCGCAGCTGCGGCGCACGGCGTGCGCCAGCGCGGCCGGCTCGCGCGCCATCAAGGCGGGCAGGTTGGCCTCGATCCAGTCCAGGAAGGCCATGTCGTGGATCGGCCCGTACTTGATCACTTCCGCCAGGCCCGCGCTCAATTCTCGCGGGGGTAGCGTCTTCAGCGTCGCCAGGTCGCACAGCACGCGCTGCGGCTGGTAGAAGGCGCCGATCATGTTCTTGCCCAGCGGGTGGTTGATGGCCGTCTTGCCGCCCACCGAGGAGTCGACCTGCGCCAGCAGGGTGGTCGGCACCTGCACGAAGGGCACGCCGCGCATGTAGCTCGCGGCGGCGAAGCCGGTCATGTCGCCCACTACGCCGCCGCCAAGGGCGTAGAGCACGGTCTTGCGGTCGCTGCCATGGCCCAGCAGCGCGTCGAAGATGGTGTTGAGCGTCTCCCAGTCCTTGTACGCCTCGCCGTCGGGCAGCTCGAGGACGTGGACCTGGACATGCCGCCCGGCCAGCGCGTCGCGAAGTGCCGCCGTGTAGAGCGGGCCGACGGTGGCGTTGGTGACGATCAGGGCATGGGCCGATCCCGGCAGGCCTTCGAAGGACGCAGGGTCCTGCAGGACGCCGCTGCCGATGAGGATGGAATAGCTTCGGTCGCCGAGCGGGATCTCGACGCTTTCGTGGGGGACGGTGACTGCCATGGAACCCCGAGTTTAGGCGCTGGCCCGAAGCCGCAGCCGGCCCGCGGCCTCTTCAGCCGGGCGTGTCGCCAGCCGGCGGGACGGCGATGCCGGCCAGTTCCAGCTGCATGACGATCAGGTTGACCAGCATCGCGATCGTGGGACGGCCGGTCTCGACGATGTCGTGCGCCGTCTCGCGGTACAGGGGGTCGCGCACCGCGTGCAGTTCACGCAGACGCCCCAGGGGATCCTGGACCTGGAGCAAGGGGCGCTTCACGTCGTGGCGCAGCCGGCGGAACAGGTCCTCCGGCGAGGAGCGCAGGTAGACGACATGGAAGCTGCGATGAAGCTGCTGGCGATTGGCTTCGCGCAGCACGGCGCCGCCGCCCGTGGCCAGGACCCCGTTGGGCACCTGCGCCATCTCGGCGATGACCGCCTGCTCGAGGTCGCGGAAGCTGGCCTCGCCCTCGCGGTCGAAGTACTCGCGGATGGTGCAGCCGATACGCTGCTCGATGAGCGTATCGGTGTCCACAAAAGGCCACTGCAGTCGCTGCGACAAGCGTCGCCCGACTGCAGATTTCCCCGATCCGGGGAGGCCGACCAGTGCTACCGCCACACAGGGTCGGCACCCGCCAGGCGCGCGTCAGCGCGCGGCGTTGCGGTCGGTAATCATCTTCGGGGTGATGAAGACAAGCATTTCGGTCTTGTTGAATGTGCGATTGCGCGTCCGGAACAGTGCCCCCACGTAGGGCACTTCACCCAGCACCGGGATGCGCGATTCGTCATTCTGTTCGGTGAGCTCGAAGATACCACCGATGACGACCGTGCCGCCGTTTTCCACCAGCACTTCGGTCTGCACGTGCTTGGTGTTGATCGCGAAGCCCGCCAGGGTCTGCTGGCCCACCGTGTCCTTGTTGACGTCCAGCGTCAGGATGATGTTGCCCTCAGGCGTGATCTGCGGCGTCACCTCGAGCTTGAGGTTGGCCTTGCGGAAGGCGATGGAGGTCGCACCGCTGGAGGTCGCCACCTGGTAGGGCAGTTCCGTACCTTGCTCGATCAGCGCCTTGGTCTGGTCGGCCGTCACCACACGCGGGCTGGACACCACCTTGCCCTTGCCATCGGCTTCCAGGGCGGAGATTTCCAGGTTCAACAGGCGCGAGAAGCTGGAGTTGAACAGCGAGATGGCGAAGGTGCCGGGCACGTTGCCCGTGCTGCCCGGGCTCACGGCAGGCAGGCTGATGAAGTTGCCTGCGGTCGGCGAAGCGAACGTGGCCGTGCCATTGGCAACCGTCGGCTGCGTACCGATGGAGCTGTTGTTGTTCACCGCCCCGCCACCCAGGCGCACGCCCAGCGACTTGCCGAATGTGTCCGAGGCCTCGACGATGCGCGCCTCGATCAGCACCTGGCGCACCGGCACGTCGAGCTTCTGGATCAGCTCTGCGACGTCAGCCAGGCGCGCCGGGATGTCCGACACGAACAGCTGGTTGGTTCGCGTCTCTGCAATGACGCTGCCCCGCGGACTGAGGATACGGGTGTTGCTCGTACCCGAACCGCCGCCGCTGCCACCCAAACCTTGTCCCGTCAGACCCTGCGCAATGACAGCCGCCTTGGTGTAGTTCAGCTGGAAGGACTGCGTACGCAGCGGCTCCAGGTTGGCAATGGCCGCCTGCGCCTCGAACTCACGCTTTTCCTTGGCGTCGATCTCGTCCTTGGGCGCGATCCACAGCACGCTGCCGTTCTTGCGCATGCCCAGGTTCTTGGCCTGCATGATGATGTCCAGGGCCTGGTCCCAAGGCACGTCCTTCAGGCGCAGGGTCAGGGCACCGGTCACAGAATCCGAGGTGACGATGTTGAAGTTAGTGAAATCGGCGATCACCTGCAGCAGCGAGCGAATCTCGATGTTCTGGAAATTCAGCGACAGCTTCTCGCCGCTATAGCCGATCCCTTGCGTCAGCTTGGTCGGATCGACCTTGCGCGGCCGCACTTCCACCACGAACTGGTTGTCGCTCTGGTAGGCGCTGTGTTCCCACTCGCCGCGCGGCTCGATCACCATGCGGACGCGGTCGCCCTGCTGCTGCGTGCTGATGGTCTGGACGGGCGTACCGAAGTCGGCTACGTCCAGGCGGCGGCGCAGGCCTTCGGGCAGCGTGGTCTTGGTGAACTCCACCACCAAGTTCTTGCCCTGCGGCCGGATGTCCACGCCCACCTGGTTGTTGGCCAGGTCGACGATCACGCGGCCAGTCTTGTCCGAGCCGAGGCGGAAGTCGATGTCGCGCAACGGCTGCGAGTCGCGGTTGCGGTTCTCGGCGAAGGCCGCCGTGGTGCTTTGCTGCTGCGCGACGCCGGCGACCTGGCCCAGCGACACCAGCACCGACTTGCCTTGCAGTTCGGCCTTGTAGGTGGTGGCTTCCTTGAGGTTGAGCACCAGCCGCGTGCGATCACCTGCCTGCACCACATTGACCGAGCGCAGGTTGCCCTGGTTCACTTCGATGGTGGAGCGGCCGATGGCATTGCTGACCCCGGGAAAGTCCAGCGCGATGCGCGCCGGCGACTGCACGGTGAACCCGTTGGGCACTGCGGCCAGCGGTTGTGCGAGGTCGATGCGAATGAGCTCGGTGCCGCTTTGCATCGAACTGGTCACTGATTCGATGGCGTTCTGCGCATAGGCCGCGCAGCTCACGCCAAACGCGAGCACCGAGGCGCCAATGGCGCGCAGCCACGTTGCCATCGCGAATTTTCCTTGATTCATTTCTTCGACCTCTCTTGCAACACCAGCGTCGCCGGGCGTTCGATCCACTCACCGGCGGCGTCCTGCACGATTTCACGCAAGCCGAGTTCGGTTTCAGTGATACGGGTAATCTTTCCGTAGTTCTGGCCGAGGTAGTTGCCCACCCTGACCTGATAAAGGAGCTTGTCGACGCTGATCAGCGCCACCGGCTGGCCGTTGCGGCTGAGACTGCCGACCATGGCCATGGCATCCAGCGGGTAGGCCTCCAGGGCCTCCTTGCGGCGCGTGAGCTCGGGCGCGATCAGGCCGGACATGCTCGGCTGGCTGGAGTCGCGGCGCAGGGCTTGCGTCAGCTTCATGCTGTTGAAGGGCTCGAAGGCCGCGCCTTCGGTGTAGGCCTGCGGCACGAACTTCTTCGGCTCGGCGATCGGCGGAACGTTCGGGCGCACCTGGGCGCGCTGCTCGTTCATCCATTGCTGGAGTTCCTCGCGGTCCGAACCGGAGCATCCGGCCAGTGCCAGCAGCGCCAATCCTGCCCAGGCAATGTTGAAGGTGCGCGTCATTTCTTGGCGCCCTTCTGTGCTTGCGCACGCTTCTGGGCAGCCTGCTCGTCGGGGTCGAGGTAGCGGAAGGTCTTCGCCGTGGCATCCATCGTCAGGGCGCCGTCCTTCTGCGGAACGATCGACAGGTTGTTCAGGGTCACGATGCGGGAAAGGTTGGCAATGTCGGCCGCAAAGGAACCCATGTCGTGATAGCGGCCTGTGACGCGCACCGCGATCGGCAGTTCGGCGTAGTAATCCTTCACCGAAACTTGCCCGGGGCGGAAGAGCTCGAACTGCAGGCTACGTCCGAGGCCGGCCTGGTTGATGTCCGAGAGCAGTGCATCCATCTCGGCCTTGCTGGGCAGTTGCTTCTCCAGCAGGATCACGTACTGCTGCACCTGTTCACGCTGCTTCTTGAGCAGATCCAGGTTGGCCGCCTGCGCAACCTTCTTCTTGTAGTCCTCGCGCAGCGTCAGTTCCTTGGCGCGCGCCGCCTCCAACTCGTCGTTGGAGTTGGTGAGCCAGGCGAACCACAGCGCCACCAGCACGCCAGCCACGATGACCAGGTACAGCGCATAGCGGGGCAGCGGGGGCCAGACGGACGGGTCGTTCGGGTTGAGGCCGCGGAACTGGTCGGCCATTCGCCGCAGGGAAGCGGCGACGTCGAGTTTTTGGTTGGAGCGATTCCTTGCCATACGCTTATCCCTTCGCCGCCGGCGCCGGCGCCTTGCCGGCAGGCGCATCTTGCGCAGGCTTGCTCGCGTCGGTCGGCCGCTTCAGGCCGATGCGCATCGTGAAGTTGGCCACGCGCCGCTGGTCGCGCGGGCTCAATGAGACGGTGGCGGCGGTAATTTCGACCAGTTCGGGCTTGACCAGCCAGGGGCTGCTGTTGCCGAGGTTTCGCAGCAATTCGGAGACGCGCTCGTTCGACTGCGCCATGCCCTGCAGGGTCACCGTCTGGTTGTCCTGCTTCATGGCCGTGAGATAGACGCCGTCGGGCAACTGGCGCACAAGCTCGTTCATCAGGTGCACGGGCATGTTGCGGTCACCCTGCAGGTCTTCCACGGCCTGCTGGCGAGCACGCAGCGCCGCGATCTCAGCCTGCAACGTCGAGATCTCCTTGATCTCCGACTCCAGCTTGGTGATCTCCGTCTGCAGGAACTGGTTGCGCGAATTCTGGTTCGCGATCTGGGCCTCGAACCAGACATAGGCCGCGCCGGCGAGCAGGCCGCCGGCGAGCGCCGAAGCGCCCAGCGCGGCATAGAAATTCTCGCGGCGGCGCTTGCGCGCAGCTTCGCGATGCGGAAGCAGGTTGATGAGGATCACGACTGGAACCTCCGCATGGCCAGCCCGCAGGAGGTCAGGTAGGACGGCGCTTCACGCTTGACCTTCTTCTCGCGGATGCCCGAGGCCATGTCCATCCCGTCAAAGGGATTGATCAGCGAGCATGCAAAGGAGGTCTGGCGCGTGACGGCACTGGTCAGGCCCGGCAGCGAAGCCGATCCACCCGCCAGCAGCACGTAGTCCACCCGGTTGTAGGGCGTGCTGGTGAAGAAGAATTGCAGCGCGCGGGCGATTTCCTGCGCGATGCTGGCCACGAAGGGCTTGAGCACCCCTGCGCCGTAGTCGTCGGGCAGGTCGCCGCTGCGCTTCTTGGTCTCGGCCTCCTCGGCCGAGAAGCCGTACTGGCGCACGATCAACTGCGTGAGCTGCGCGCCGCCGAAGGCCTGGTCGCGGTCGTACAGCACCTCCTGGTTGCGCAGCACCTGCATGCTGGTGGTGGAAGCGCCCACTTCGAACAGCGCCACCACGGCATCCTGACCCTGCCCCGGCAGCTGCTCGATCAGCCGCGAGGCAGCCAGGCGCGAGGCGAAGGACTCGACGTCCAGGATCATGGCCTTCAGGCCGGCGGCCTCGGCCAAACCCTGGCGGTCCTGCACCTTCTCCTTGCGCGAGGCGGCGATCAGCACCTCGACGTCGCCGGTGGCGTTGTTCGCCGGACCCATCACGCAGAAGTCCAGGCTCACTTCGTCCAGCGAGAAGGGGATGTATTGATTGGCCTCCGACTCGACCTGGATCTCGAGCTCCTGCTCGCTCAGGCCACCCGGCAGGATGATCTTCTTGGTGATGACGGCCGAGGGAGGCAGCGCGAGGGCGGCGTGCTTGGTGCGCGTGCCGCTCTTGCGGACCACGCGGCGCACCGCTTCGGCGACTTCGTCGAACTTCTCGACGTTGCCGTCGGTAATCCAGCCGCGCTCCAGCGGCTCGATCGCGCAACGCTCGAGCACCAACTTGCCCGACGCGTCGCGCCCGAGCTCGACCAGCTTCACGCTGGACGAGCTGACGTCAAGCCCGAGCAACGGCGCGGGTTGACGGCGAAACAGCGAACCAAATGCAGCCAAGTTCGTTCCGATCAGTTGTAACGATTCGAAAAATGTGCGTAAAAATTCCGGCTTCGGCAGATGCTAGTGCAAGCTCCGCGGCCCACCAAGCGACATGGTGCGCACTCCGCAACATTCGTTGTCAAAAGTCGACGTAAAAGTGCGTACGTGCAACTTAGGTCACAAATTCGAGTACTTGGGTTTTAGGGGCTGCGCAGGCCTGTTGGCCGGGGTCGCGTTTTTATAATGAGCGTCGACTTCGCCCGACCTCATGCCCGATAAGAATCGCCCGTCCGGGCCCTCCAAGTCCTCTTCACCACCCCCTTCCCGGCGCCCCACCTGGGTGACCTGGGTCCTGCGCATCTTCCTGTGGGGCATGGGCCTGGCTGCCGCTGCCGCACTGTCGGTGCTTTTCGTGATTGCCGTGGCGCTGGCCGTGGCCTACCCCAATTTGCCCGACATTTCAGAGTTGTCGGAGTACCGGCCCAAATTGCCGCTGCGGGTATTTTCGTCCGAAGGCGTGCTTATCGGCGAATTTGGCGAAGAACGCAGAAATCTCACGCCGATTTCCACCATTCCCAAGGTCATGAAGGATGCGGTGCTGGCGGCCGAGGACTCGCGCTTCTACGAGCACGGCGGCGTCGACTACAAGGGCGTGATGCGCGCGGCCATCGCCAACCTCAACCGCGTCAAGAGTCAGGGCGCCTCCACCATCTCGATGCAGGTGGCGCGCAACGTCTACCTCAGTTCAGAGAAGACCTTCACCCGCAAGATCTACGAGATCCTGCTCACCTTCAAGCTCGAGCACCTGCTGACCAAGGACCAGATCCTGGAGATCTACCTGAACCAGATCTACCTGGGCAACCGGGCCTATGGCTTCGCGGCGGCGTCCGAGGCGTATTTCGGCAAGCCGCTGAAGGACATCACCATCGCCCAGGCCGCGATGCTGGCCGGCCTGCCCAAGGCACCGGGCGCCAACAACCCGGTCAACAACCCGACCCGCGCGCGCGCCCGCCAGCTGTACGTGATCGACCGCATGGTCGACGCCGGCTTCATCACCGAGCAGCAGGCCGACGAAGCCCGCAAGGAGAACATGAGCCTGCGCGACGGCGCCTCCGACCCCGACAAGCTGCATGCCGAGTATGTGGCCGAGACGGTGCGCCAGCTCATGTTCGCGCAGTACGGCGAGAGCACGTACACGCGGGGCCTGAACGTCTACACCTCGCTGGTCGCGGCCGACCAGTCGGCCGCCTACAAGGCGCTGCGCCGGGGCGTCATGGACTACGAGCGCAAGCAGTACTACCGCGGCCCCGAGAAGTTCGTCGACCTGCCCAATGACGCACGCGACCTGGACGACGCGGTGGACGAGGCCCTGGCCGACCACCCCGACAACGGCGACGTGCTGGCCGCCGTGGTGCTCAAGGCCTCGCCCAAGGAGGTGCAGGCGGTACGCGGCAACGGCGAGACCATCTCGATCACCGGCGAAGGCCTGCGTCCGGCCCAGTCGGGCCTGTCCGACAAGGCGCAGCCCAACATCCGCATCCGCCGCGGCGCCGTGATCCGCGTGGCCCGCACGCCCAAGGACACCTGGGAGATCACCCAATTGCCCGAAGTCGAAGGCGCCTTCGTCGCCGTGGACCCGCGCGACGGCGCGGTGAAGGCCATGGTCGGCGGCTTCGACTTCGGCAAGAACAAGTTCAACCACGTCACCCAGGCGTGGCGCCAGCCGGGCTCGAGCTTCAAACCCTTCATCTACTCGGCCGCGCTCGAGAAGGGCTTCACGCCGGCCACGGTGATCAACGACGGCCCCCTCTTCTTCGACGCCGGCACCACCGGCGGCCAGCCCTGGGAACCCAAGAACTACGGCGGCGGCTTCGACGGCCCCATGTCCATGCGCAAGGCGCTGGCCAAGTCCAAGAACATGGTGTCGATCCGCATCCTGCAGTCCATCGGCACGCACTACGCGCAGGACTGGATCACCCGCTTCGGCTTCGACCGCGAGAAGCACGCGGCCTACCTGCCGATGGCACTGGGCTCCGGCTCGGTCACGCCCATGCAGATGGCGGTGGGCTACTCGGTCTTCGCCAACGGCGGCTATCGCGTGAATCCCTACCTGATCACTCGCGTGACCGACCACAAGGGCAAGGTGCTGGTCGACAAGCAGCCGCCCATGCTCAACGAGACGATGCGAGCCATCTCCGCGCGCAACGCCTTCATCATGGACAGTCTGCTGCAGGAAGTGGCGCGCTCGGGAACCGCCGCGAACGCACAACGCCTGCTCAAGCGCCCCGACCTCTACGGCAAGACCGGCACCACCAACGACTCGCTGGACGCCTGGTTCGCCGGCTTCCAGCCCAGCATGGTCGCAGTGGCCTGGATGGGCTACGACACGCCGCGCAGCCTGGGCGACAAGGAAACCGGCGGCGGCCTGAGCCTGCCGATCTGGGTCAACTTCATGCAGACCGCCCTCAAGGGCGTGCCGGTGGCGGAAGTGACGCCACCTTCGAGCGGCGTGGTCAACGTCGGCGGCGAGTGGTACTTCGACGACTACGCGCCGGGCCGCGGCGTGGCATCCCTGGGCGTGGAGGCGGCGCCGGCGCCGGCCACCACCGATCCTTCCGCCAGCAACGGCGCGCCGTCGTCCGCCCCCCCGCCGCCGGAGGAGCGCAACCGGATCCTGGATCTCTTCAGGAACTAGCGGAACCTAGAGCGAGAAGCGCAGCGCCTGCCCAGCCTGCGCGGTCGCTTCGCGCGACAACTGCCCAAAGAACTCCGCGCCGCTTTTCGTGTCCACCCAGGCCTGGCCGTCGTGACGATAGTGATAGCCGCCGGAGCGCGCCGCCAGCCAGATCTCGTGCAGGGGCTTCTGCAGGTTGATGATCAGCTGGCTGCCGTTGCGGAAGGTGATGGTGATCATGCCGCCCACGCGCTGGTTGTCGACGTCGGCATCGGTGTCGTCGTTGATGCGGTCGCAACTGCGTTCGATCGCGGCCAGCACGGCTTCGGCGCGGTCCATGTACTCGGGGTCGGTCATTACAATTTTGTTATGTCGAATGTCAGCCAAATTCTAGTGAGCGCCATTGGCCTTGCGGCGCTCGGGGTCGGCCTCGCGGGCTGCGGCCAGCGCGGGCCGCTGTACCTGCCCACCGATCCGGCCGCGGCCAACCGCGCCACGCTGCCGCAGGTGCTGCTGCCCATCCCCACCCGCGGAGAGACGTCCACCGTCTACCCGTCGCAGGGCGAGCCCTCGCCTTCCAGCGACAAGACTCCCAACGCAAACACAAACACAAACACCAACAACACCAACCCGACGGGAGCCACGCGATGAGCGACCTGAACCTGCGGCTGCCCGGCCAGCCGCACATTGCCCGCCATGGCGACACCCTGCAGGTGGAGCAGGTCTCCCTCGAGGCGCTGGCGCGCGAGCACGGCACGCCGCTCTTCGTGTATTCGAAGCAGTGGATGCTCGACGCCCTGGCCGCCTACCAGCGCGGCTTCGAAGGCCGCGACGCGCTCGTCTGCTATGCGATGAAGGCCAACTCCTCGCTGGGCATCCTGCGCGTGTTCGCGCAGGCGGGCTGCGGCTTCGACATCGTCTCGGGCGGCGAACTCGCGCGCGTGCTGGCGGTGGGCGCCGAGCCCGCGAAGATCATCTTCTCGGGCGTGGGCAAGACGCGCGCCGAGATGCGCCAGGCGCTGCAGGCCGACATCGGCTGCTTCAACGTCGAGAGCGAGGAAGAGCTGGACGTGCTCAACGAGGTGGCCGTTGCCGAGGGCCGGCGCGCGCCGGTGAGCATCCGCATCAATCCCAACGTCGACCCCAAGACGCATCCCTACATCTCCACGGGCCTGAAGGGCAACAAGTTCGGCATCGCACACGATCGCGCCGTTCACGCCTACAAGCACGCGGCCTCGCTGCCGGGCCTGAAGGTGGTCGGCATCGACTGCCACATCGGCTCGCAGATCACCGAGTCCTCGCCCTACCTGGATGCGCTGGAGCGCGTGCTGGACCTGGTGCAGGCGATCGAGGCCGCGGGCATCGCGCTGCACCACATCGACTTCGGCGGCGGCCTGGGCATCGACTACAACGGCGACACGCCGCCCGCCGCCGACGACCTGTGGCGCCAGCTGCTGGCGCGCATCGACGCGCGGGGCTTCGGCCAGCGCAAGCTCATCATCGAGCCGGGCCGCTCGCTGGTCGGCAACGCCGGCGTGTGCGTCACCGAGGTGCTCTACACCAAGCCCGGCGAGGACAAGAACTTCTGCATCGTCGACGCCGCGATGAACGATTTGCCGCGCCCGGCCATGTACCAGGCCTACCACCGCATCGAGCAGGTCTCGAAGTCCGGCCACGGCGAAGCCCGGACCTACGACGTGGTCGGCCCGGTGTGCGAGAGCGGGGACTGGATCGGCCGAGACCGTGTGCTGCACGTGCAGTCGGGCGACCTGCTGGCCGTGCTCTCGGCCGGCGCCTACTGCATGAGCATGGCCAGCAACTACAACACCCGCAACCGCGCGGCCGAGGTGCTGGTGAGCGGCAACCGCGCCACGCTCATCCGCCGGCGCGAGACGCTGGACGACCAGATGCGCAACGAGATGGCCGGCGACTGAAGCCGGCGCGCCTTACTTCGACAGCTGTGCGCGCCCCGCGGCTGCGGGTCGAGCCGGGGCGCGCGCCTTGCGGAGCGCGTCCCACACCCGCCAGCCCAGCAGCACCGCGATGATGCCGGCGTAGACGATCGGCTCGCCGAAGTTGTTCTTGCCCGCGCGCATCCAGAAGAAGTGCAGCAGGCCCAACCCGGCGATGAGGTAGACCAGCTTGTGCAGCATCTGCCAGCGCTTCGCGCCCAGCGCCTTGATGGCGCGATTGAACGAGGTGGCCGCCAGCGGCGTGAGCAGCACGAAGGCGCTGAAGCCCACCAGGATGAAGGGCCGCTTGGCGATGTCCTTGGCGATCTCCACCAGGTCCAGGTCCTTGTCGAAGAGGCCGTAGCTCAGCAGGTGCAGGCACACGTAGAAGTAGGCGAACAGGCCCAGCATGCGCCGAAAGCGCGCCAGCGCCGGCGTCTTCGTCATCACGCGCAGCGGCGTCACCGCCAGCACGATGCACAGGAAGCGCAGCGTCCAGTCGCCGGTGGCGCGGATCAGGTATTCGGCGGGGTTGGCCCCCAGGTTGTTGGTGACGATGCCCCACACCAGCCAGGCGAAGGGCAACAGGCACAGCACGAAGACGAGCGGCTTGGCCGCCTTGTTGAGGAGCAGCGCGTTCATCAGCCCACGCCCGGCCTTCAGTAGAACTTCTTCAGGTCCATGCCCGCATAGAGCTGGCCGACCTGCGCCTCGTAGCCGTTGAAGATCAGCGTCTTCTGCCGCTTGGCGAACAGGCTGCTGCCGTCGCCGATGCGCCGCTCGGTGGCCTGGCTCCAGCGCGGGTGGTCCACGTTGGGGTTCACGTTGGAATAGAAGCCGTACTCGTTGGCCGCCGCCTTGTTCCACGCCGTGCCCGGTTCCTTGTCGACGAAGCGGATCTTCACGATCGACTTGGCCGACTTGAAGCCGTACTTCCACGGCACCACGATGCGCACCGGCGCGCCGTTCTGGTTGGGCAGCACCTCGCCGTACATGCCGAAGGTCAGCAGGGTGAGCGGATGCATGGCCTCGTCCATGCGCAGGCCTTCGGCGTAGGGCCAGTCGAGCACGCGGGAGCCGACGAATGGCATGGTCTTGGGATCGGCCAGCGTGACGAACTCGACGAACTTCGCGCCGCCTTGCGGCTCGACCTTCTTGATCAGCTCCGAGAGCGAGTAGCCCACCCAGGGAATCACCATCGACCACCCCTCCACGCAACGCAGGCGATAGATGCGCTCTTCCTGCGCGCTGAGCTTGATGAGGTCCTCGATGCCGTACTTGCCCGGCTTCTTCACCAGGCCCTCGACTTCGACGGTCCAGGGCCGCGTCTTGAGCGTGTGCGCGTTCTTCACCGGATCGCCCTTGTCGGTGCCGAACTCGTAGAAGTTGTTGTAGCTCGTCGCGTCCTTGTAGTCGCTGAGCTTCTCCATGGTCTGCGCGCCCGGCACCTGGGACGGCGCGGCCGGCAGCGCCGCCAGCTTGCCAGGCGGCTGCACGCCTGCCAGGGCCTCGCGGCCCGCCCAGCCGGCCAGTGCGGCCCCGGCCGCGCCGGTGGCCATCAGCTTGAGAATGTCGCGCCGGCCTTCGTACACGCCGCGCGGCGTGATCTCGCTGGAGCGCGGATGGACAAAACCCTTGTCGCGGGAGTGAATCAGCATCGATCGCCTTTCGCTGTTGTTCGCAGTGTGTCGCTTGCTTGTAGTTCGCGCCGTTCCCGCCGTTGGTTACCGGCCGGCGCGAATTGGTTCAACGAGCGCGCAGGCGGATGCGCGACTACAGCGTGCCGTAGCTGTGCAGGCCGCTGAGGAACATGTTGACGCCCAGGAAGGCGAAGGTGGTCACCGCCAGCCCCGCCAGCGCCCACCAGGCCGCCACCGTGCCGCGCAGTCCCTTGACAAGGCGCATGTGCAGCCAGGCCGCGTAGTTGAGCCAGACGATCAGCGCCCAGGTTTCCTTCGGGTCCCAGCTCCAGTAGCCGCCCCAGGCGTCGGCGGCCCAGAGCGCACCCAGCACCGTGGCGATGGTGAAGAAGGCGAAGCCCACGGCGATGGCCTTGTACATCACGTCGTCGAGCACCTGCGGCGCCGGCAGGCGCGCCGCGATGCGCTTTCGGCCCAGCAGGATGCCCGCGGCGATCAGCGCCGAGATGGCGGCATAGACCACCCAGTAGCTGCCGCCCGCTTCCTGCGCCCGCTGGCGGAAGGCCACCGGCACGAAGCACAGCGCCACGCCCAGCAGCCAGATCGGCGTGAGCCGGTACCAGCGGGTCTCGCCCGCCTGCTGCTTGATGAGGTAGGCGAATGCCACCATGGCCGACAGCGCGAAGGTGCCGTAACCGATGAAGTTGGCCGGCACGTGCAGCTTCATCCACCAGCTCTGCAGCGCGGGCACCAGCGGCTGGATCTGGTGGGCATCGCGCACCAGCGTGTACCACAGCAGGAAGCCCACCGCCGCGCTGACCACCAGCATCACGAAGGCGCCCAGCGTGCGGGTGCCGTATCGCGACTCGTAGTACAGGTAGAAAAGCGTGGTGATCCAGCAGAACAGCACGAACACCTCGTAGAGGTTGCTCACCGGGATGTGGCCGATGTCCGGGCCCAGCAGGTGGCTCTCGTACCAGCGCACCATGGTGCCGGTGAGCGCCAGCGCCACCGCCGTCCAGGCGATGCGCGAGCCGAGGGCCTCCAGCGCGTCGGACTGGCTGCCGCCGAAGAAGCCCAGCCAGTAGAAGACCGTGCTCATGAAGAAGAGCACGCTCATCCAGAGGATGGCCGACTGGCTCGACAGGAAATACTTGAGCCAGAACACCGTGTCGGCGCGCCCCAGGTCGCCCTGGTAGGAGGCGATGCCCAGCAGCGACGCGCCCGCCACCACCAGCCCCAGCACCGCCAGCGGCCGCCAGAACCAGCCCAGCCAGATGGCCGCCGGCATGGTGCCCAGCAGGATCACCTTCTCGTACACGTCCATCGCATGCGCGTAGCGCACGAAGGCGAACAGGCCGCCGGCCAGTACCAGCAGGGCGAACACCCAGTCGAAGGCATTGCGGCGCGAGAGCCAGCTCTCGTTGAGGGTCAGGGTGGTAGTGGTGGTGCTCGTGGTCGTCGTCATGGCGCCGATTCCTTGTGGATGGCCAGCAGCTTGCGCTCGAGCTGCTCGAACTCGCGATCGTTGTCCAGGTTCTTGCGGTTGACCGACATCGCCATGGTGGCGCTGCTGGCCCCCGGCTGCGCGGCGGCCGGCGCCAGCCAGACCCAGAGCCTGCGCTCGCGGACGTAGAGCATGGCAAAAATGCCGATGATCAGCAACAGGCAGCCCAGGTAGACGATGTTCTTGCCAGGGGCACGCGCCACCTGGAACACGCTGGCCTGCACCTGCTTGAAGTCCTCCAGCATCATGGCCACGGGCGCCGGGTAGAAATAGGCGTCGCTGATGGCCAGCACCGCCTGCGTGAGGAAGGTCTGGCTCTTCTCGTCCGCGGGCAGCGGGGCGAGGCCGGCCTGCTGGCGGCTGAGGTTGAGCACCTCGAAGAGCACGTCGTTGAGGATGCGTACGAGCACGCTGCCGGCACGCTCTCGCTCACCCTCGGGCACGTTGGCTTCCATGAATTCGGCAATGGCCTGCCAGCCACCCTGGCTGGTGGCGTCGGCCCGGGCACGCTCGCTGCCGGCGAACAGGGCCAGCGCGCGGGTGGCGGAGACGCGCAACTGCTCGGCCAGCTCCGGCCGCTTGCTGTCGGCCACGCGGGCGATGTACTGGTCGACCGCCTTGCCGCGCAACGCGCCGTCGGCCAGCGCCGCGCGCATGCGGATGAAACCGTCCATCGAGCCCTGGTCGTCGGCCGGCACGCGCAGGTAGCGGAAGGGCTCTTCGGGCCGCTCGCGCACGCCCAGCAGGTACACCGGTACGCCATCGCCCGTGTCCACCGGCACCATGTAGTTCTGGAACTCGCGCGCCTGGCCGGCCGCGTCGCGCAGCTTGTAGCCGATGCTCGGGCCGATGTTGCGCAGCTCCTTCTCCTGGCCGCTCTTGTGCGCGGCGCCCAGGCGCGACTCGAGCTGCTGGCGCAGGTCGACCTTGCGCACGTCCACGGCGCTGCCGCCCTGCGGCGAGCCGAAGTTCTCGACGTTGATCACCCGCAGCGCCGTGAACTCCAGCGTCAGCGCATCGCTGCCGTTGGTGATGCGCGCGCTGGAGCCGATGGTGCCCTCGATCTCGAAGGGCTTGGCCGCCGCGCCCATGGGCACGGCCTTGAGCTTCACGCTCGATCCGCCGTCGTCGAAGCTGGACTGGTAGATCTCCACGCCCTTGTAGCTGGCCGGATGGTTCACCTCGATGCGCGCGGGCACCTGCTCGCCGGTCTCCCGGTCATGCAGCACCACCTCGCTGGCGAAGAGCTTGGGCATGCCGGTGGAGTAGTAGTCGACGATGAACTTCTTCAGCTCGATGGAGAAGGGCAGTTCCTGCAGCAGCACGCCATCGCTCTGGTTGAGGATGGCCACGCTGGCCTGCTGCCCCTCGGGCACCAGGATGTTGCCGCGGAAGGTGGGGTTGGCCGGCGACAGCCGATGCTGCGGCGGCACGTCGGCGATCAGGCCGCCGCCCTGGTAGACGCTCTTGCCGTTGAGCCAGGTCTGCGCGCGCACCACCAGGTCGCCGTCGAAGAGCCCGCCCAGGCACACCAGCACGATGGCGCTGTGCGCCGCCAGGTAGCCCAGCTTGTGCGCCCCGCCGGCGCGCGCGGCCACCATCCAGCCGGCAGCGCCCTCGGCCAGTTCGCGCTGCTGCAGCTTCACCTTCCAGCCGCCGCCGGCCAGCAGCTGGCCGATGCGCCGGGCCGCGGCCTCGGGTGCCTCGCCCTGCAGCGTGGTCTCGGCGCGCTGGCTGAAGGCGCGCAGGCTGTTCACGCGGATGTCTTCCTTCACCGTGCGCAGCTCGCGCACGATGTGCGGCGTGTTGCGCCAGATGCACAGCGACGTGCTCACGACCAGGAAAAGGAGAATGAGCAGGAACCACCAGGCGCTGTAGACCGAATCGAGCTGCGCCGCGCGGAATACCTGCGACCAGAAGGGCCCGAACTGGTTGACGTAGTTGGCGCCCGGTTCGCCCTGCTTGAGCACGGTGCCGATGATCGATGCGATGCAGATGACCGTGAGCAGCGCGATGGCAAAACGCATCGACGAGAACAGCTCCACCGCCACGCGCCAGGCGTGCGGGCCGCGGTGGACGCGAAGACCGTGGGTGGAGACCGACATGCGCTCGATGAGGAAGAAGAAAAAAGGCTCAAAAACAAAGGCGGGCGATCCCGTGGATCGGCCCGCCTTGTTGGGTTCGTTGTGTGGCGGTTGGTTCTCGCGCCGTGGCTGGAATCAGCGCAGGCCGGCGATGTAGTCTGCCACCGCCTTGATCTCGCGGTCGTTGAGCTTGGCCGCGACCCCGTTCATGACCGGATTGTTGGTGCGCTGGCCTTCGCGGAAGGCCACCATCTGGGCGGTGGTGTAGTCGGCGTGCTGGGCCTGCAGGCGCGGGTACTGGGCGGGCATGCCGGCGCCGTTGGGGCTGTGGCAGCCGGCGCAGGCCGGCACCTGGCGGTCGGACAGGCCGCCGCGGAAGATCTTCTCGCCCAGGGCCACCGTGTCCTTGTCCTTGGCGAAGCCTTCCTTGATCTTCTTGCTGCCGACGAAGAAGGCGATGTTGCGCATGTCCTCGTCGCTCAGCGCGGAGGCGAAGGGCTTCATGATCGCGCTCTTGCGCTTGCCCGACTTGAAGTCCTGCAGTTGCTTGAGGATGTACTCGGGGTGCTGCTGTGCCAGCTTGGGGTTGGCCGCGATGGAGGAGTTGCCGTCGGCGCTGTGGCAGGAGGCGCAGCTCTGGCTGTTGTTGGGCGTCGCATTGAACACCGCCTCTCCCTTCGCCACATCCGGCTTGGCCACGGGGGCTGCGCCCGGCGCGCTCGCCGCGCCTTCGGACGCAAGGCTTGCACTGACACTGACGAAAGCGGCCGCCGCCAGGAGGGCTGCGCGCAGGGAATGAGCAAACGACTTCATATCGAGGGGTTTGGTTTTAGGGCGCAAAACCTCGCGATTCTACAATTGGTATCCAAACACGAAAGCTCAGTAATGACCCCCCCTTCCCGCCCACCGGCCGCCTATGCCAAGCCCAAGGACAAGGCCACCGAGGAACGCGAGCGGGCGGCCCTGGGCTGGCTGCACACCGCACACTTCCTGACCAGCGCGCCCCAGCTCGAGCACCTGCCCGACCTGGGCCTGCCCGAGATCGCTTTCGTCGGCCGCTCCAACGCGGGCAAGTCCACCGCCATCAACACGCTCACCCAGCAAAAGCGCCTGGCCTTCGCCTCCAAGACGCCGGGGCGCACGCAGCACATCAACCTCTTCGGCGTGGGCAGGCAGAACGTCGACGATGCGGTGCTGGCCGACCTGCCCGGCTACGGCTACGCGGCCGTGCCGCGCGAGGCCAAGCTGCGCTGGCAGCGGGTCATGGGCAACTACCTCATGACGCGCCAGAAGTTGCGCGGCGTGGTCCTGATGTGCGATCCGCGCCACGGCATGACCGAGCTGGACGAGATCCTGCTGGACGTGATCCGCCCGCGCGTCGTGGAGGGCCTGAAATTCCTGGTGCTGCTCACCAAGGCCGACAAGCTCACCCGCTCCGAAGGCGCGAAGGTGCTGTCCATCACGCGACTGCAGGCCGGCGGCGGCGAGGTCAGACTCTTCTCCGCACTCAACCGCCAGGGCGTGGGCGAAGCCGCCGACCTGCTGTCGCGATGGGTGCATCCCGCCGAAGAAGACAACGCGGCCGAAGGCTCGACCGAGGACCCCGACGCCGCGTCCTGACCCCAAAGGACGCCATGATCCAGACCTTCCAGCGCACCCTGCCCCACGGCATCACCCTCAGTTGCCGCGCGGCGGGCGAAGCCGGAAGGCCGCTGATGGTCTTCCTGCATGGCTTTCCGGAAGGCGCCTTCATCTGGGATCCGCTGCTCGAGTACTTCGCCATGCCGCAGCACGGCGGCTACCGCTGCGTGGCGCCCAACCTGCGGGGCTTCGAGAAGTCCAGCGCGCCTTCCGAAGTCGAGGCCTATCGCGCGCACCTCCTGGTCAAGGACATCCTCGAACTCGCCGCCATCGAATCGCCCGATGGCCGGATCGATACGCTGGTCGCGCACGACTGGGGCGGTGCCTTCGGCTGGGGCCTGGCCAACGCGCAGCCCGCGCGGCTGGACCGGCTGGTCATCATCAATTCGCCCCACCCCGGCACCTTCCTGCGCGAGCTGCGCGACAACCCCGCCCAGAGCGAGGCCAGCGCGTACATGACCTACCTGGCGCGCCCCGATGCGGAGCAGTTGCTGTCGGCCAACGACTACCAACGGCTCTGGCCCTTCCTCACGACGCCCGAGGCAAGCCGCGACTGGCTCACCGAGGAGGTGAAGGCGCAGTACCGCGAGGTATGGGACGCCGGCCTGACAGGTGCCTGCAACCTCTACCGCGTCACGCCCCTGAAGCCCGCCGCGCCGGGCGAAGGGCCCCGCGTGCTCCCCGACATCCCGCGCGAGCGACTCACCGTCGAGGTGCCCACGCTCGTGATCTGGGCGCTGGAAGACGTGGCGCTCTTGCCCGGTCTGCTCGATGGCCTGGAGGACTACGTGCCGAAGATGCAGCTCAGGAAGGTGCCCGGCGCCACGCACTGGATCGTGCACGAGCGACCCGACCATGTGGCCGGCGAGATCGAGGCCTTCGCCCGGTCGACGCGCTGATCAGTAGATCGTCGGCTCGCCCTCGGGCCGCGTCTTGAAACGCCGGTGCACCCAGTAGTACTGCGAGGGCATGGCGCGGATGTAGCCTTCCAGCATCTCGTTCTGGCGGCTCGTGTCGGCCTCGATGTCGCCGGTGGGAAAGTCCTGCCAGCGCGGCAGCAGCTCCACCTCGTAGCCCTGGGGAGTGACGCGCGTCAGCACCGGCATCACGATGGCGCGCCCCAGCTGCGAGAAGCGCGACAGCGAGGGCACGGTGGCCGCCTGCACGCCGAAGAAGGGCACGAAGATCGACTGGCTGGGCCCGAAGTCCATGTCGGGCAGCAGGTACAGCACCTCGCCGCGGCGCAGCCGGTGCAGCACCGGCTTGACGCCGTCGGTGCGTTCCAGCGCGGTGACGTTGCCGAAGCGCGTGCGGCCCTCGCGCGCCCACGCGTCGACCATCGGGTCGCGCTGCGTGGTGTAGATGGTCATCGAGGGCCGCGCCATGTGCATGGTGAGCGCGGTGGCGCCGGCGTCGAGCCCGTAGAAGTGCGGTGCGAAGAGGATCACGGCCTGCTCGCCGTGGGCCAGCTCGTCCAGGTCTTCCTGCGCGCCGCGCACCGCGAGGCGCCCTTCGACCACGCTGCGCGGCGCATGCCAGAGCCAGGCACGGTCCAGCCACGATTGGGCAAAGTAGACGAAGGTCTCGCGCGAGATGCGCGAGCGATCGGCGTCCGACAGCTCGGGAAAGCAGATCTTCAGGTTGGCGTCCACCACGCGCCGTCGCGGCAGCGCGACCGAATGCAGCAGGCGGCCCAGCGCCGTGCCCGCACCGCGCAGCACCGGGAGCGGCAGGTGCGCGATCGCCTTCATGAAGCCGATGCCGATGTGCGCGCCCAGGCTCATTGCGCCACCTCCATCTCGGTCTTGGGCTCCTTGTAGCGGGCGTAGTCCCAGACGTACTGGCCCGGCAGCCGGCGGATGAGCTTCTCGATGCCGGCGTTCATCGCGGCGGCGGCCTCCTCGATCGGGGCCTCGGGATCGCTCAGCGCCGTACCCCCGAGGGGCTCGAAACGGATCGCATAGCCATGGCCCGGTGCGAGGCGCTCGCAAACCGCGAGGAAGACGCGCACGCCCGGCATCTGCGCCAGGCGCGGCAGCAGCGTCATGGTGTAGGCGGGGCGGCCGAAGAACGGCGCCCACACGCCCTGCCCCTGCGGCGGCACCTGGTCGGGCAGGATGCCGGTATAGCCGCCGGACTTCAGCGCCCGCATGAGGCCGCGCACGCCGGACGTGTTGGTGGGCAGCATCTTCAAGCCATGGCGGTTCTCGCGCGAGCTGGCGACCAGCTCGCTCATCCAGGCCTTGCGCGCCGGGCGGTACAAGGCCGTCATCGGCCCATACCTGTCGGCATAGCGCTCTGCCACGGCCTGGCCGAGCAGTTCCCAGCTGCCGATGTGGGGCGTGATGAAGATGGCGCCGCGCTTCTCGTCCAGCGCGGCCTCGACCGCTTCCATGCCACTCCAGCTGGCCACGTGGGGCAGCACGCTCACGCCGGCGGGCCGGCCCCACAGGAAGGGCAGCTCGGCCAGGGCGGCGCCCGCCGCTGCGATGCCGGGACGGTATTGTTCCGGGGTGAATCCTGCCGCCTCGGCATTCGCCTTGAAGCGGCTGCGATAGCCCGAGGATCCCCACCACACCACCCAGCCCAGCAGCGTGCCGAGGCGAAGCATCAGCGGCAGCGGCACGCGGGCAAGCAGGCGAAACAGGGTGATCATCCGAAAAGGGCTGGGGACGAAATAGGCAGGACGCGCGCGCTGGCTATGCCACATGGCAGACCCCAGGCGCGGCTCATTCTTATAGAATGTAAATTGTCGCCGAGTTATGGAACTACTTGCAGGGCGACGTTAAACAACACTGCTAAAGCGTTCGCCAGAACTCCCCGGGGTCGGCAACGCGCCAACCCACTGCTAGCAAGACGGAGTTTCAGCACATGGCGAACGATTTTCTCTTTACTTCCGAATCGGTTTCCGAAGGCCATCCCGACAAGGTCGCCGACCAGATTTCCGACGCGATCCTCGACGCGATCTTCGCGCAGGACCCGCGCTCACGCGTGGCCGCCGAGACGCTGACCAACACGGGCCTGGTGGTGCTGGCGGGCGAGATCACCACCAACGCGCACGTCGACTACATCCAGGTCGCGCGCGACACCATCAAGCGCATCGGCTACGACAACACCGACTACGGCATCGACTACAAGGGCTGCGCCGTGATGGTCTGCTACGACAAGCAGTCCAACGACATCGCCCAGGGCGTGGACCATGCGTCCGACGACCACCTGAACACCGGCGCAGGCGACCAGGGCCTGATGTTCGGCTACGCCTGCGACGAGACGCCCGAGCTGATGCCCGCGCCGATCTACTACGCGCACCGCCTGGTCGAGCGCCAGGCGCAGCTGCGCAAGGACGGCCGCCTGCCCTTCCTGCGTCCCGACGCCAAGAGCCAGGTGACGATGCGCTACGTGGACGGCAAGCCGCACAGCATCGACACGGTGGTGCTGTCGACGCAGCACAGCCCGGATCAGAGCGAGACGCCGACCAAGATGAAGGCCAGCTTCAACGAGGCCATCATCGAGGAGATCATCAAGCCGGTGCTGCCCAAGGAGTGGCTGCAGGACACCAAGTACCTGATCAACCCCACCGGCCGCTTCGTCATCGGCGGCCCGCAGGGCGACTGCGGCCTGACGGGTCGCAAGATCATCGTCGACACCTACGGCGGCGCCTGCCCGCACGGCGGTGGCGCCTTCTCGGGCAAGGACCCGTCGAAGGTGGACCGCTCGGCCGCCTACGCCGCGCGCTACGTGGCCAAGAACATCGTGGCGGCCGGCCTGGCGCGCCAGTGCCAGATCCAGGTGGCCTACGCGATCGGCGTGGCGCGTCCGATGAACGTGACGGTCTACACCGAAGGCACGGGCGTGATCCCCGACGCGAAGATCGCCGAGCTGGTGCAGGAGCACTTCGACCTGCGTCCCAAGGGCATCATCCAGATGCTGGACCTGCTGCGTCCCATCTATGCCAAGACCGCCGCGTACGGCCACTTCGGCCGCGAGGAGCCTGAGTTCACGTGGGAACGCACGGACAAGGCGGCGGTGCTGCGGGCGGCTGCTGGCTTGAAGTAAGCACGAGTTCCGAGTTGCAGAAAGGGCGCCGTCTTTGGCGCCCTTTTTTGTTTGGAGGCGCGGTCGTGGCGCATTGCGGTCGGGGCGCACGGGGCGCGGCAGGCGGTCTGGCGGTTTCAACGACGGTCGAACAACCCACCGCGAATAGTTGGGCTCAGCCGTTGTGTTCAACGGTCGGATCACCACCGCCGTGTCCAGGTCAAAGGCCTGTGTGCCGCTGTGGGCGCAGCATGCGTCTCGGGCGCCGAGCAGCGCAGCGGGACCGGCCCGTTCTTGTGTGCCGAAGGACACACAAGAACTTCAACAT
>Ga0102594_1000637_pt1 | contig 30201 bp, 27 predicted proteins | sample AraplaCol_mLB_r2_2_FD_76863 | JGI IMG/M metagenome (GOLD analysis project Ga0102594, IMG submission 76863) | Arabidopsis root microbial communities from North Carolina, USA - plate scrape MF_Col_mLB_r2 (SPADES assembly) (version 2) | ecosystem: Host-associated > Plants > Roots > Endosphere...
CGGCCAGATCGTCGAGATGAATACGCCGAACGAGTTCTTCAAGAACCCGCAGCACGAGCGCACCAAGCTCTTCCTCAGCCAGATCCTGCACTGAGCAGGCTGAAGCCTTTCGGACCGGAGACCGCCATGACCGCCATCTCGCGCCGCCTTTCCCTCCTCCTCGCCGGTGCCGTCACGGTGCTTGCGGCCATCGGCAACCCGGGCTCCTCGCCGGCTCAGGCCCAGACCTCCGAATGGGCCGGCAAGAAGCTCGTCGTCGGCATCCATAACCGCACGCCCTGGGCCTATCGCGACAAGGACAACAAGGTCGTCGGCATCCACCCCGACGTGATCCGCGCCGTCTTCGCCCCGCTTGGCGTCAAGGATTTCGAGTTCGTCGTCTCCGATTTCGGCGCGATGATCCCTGGCCTGCTCGCCGGGCGCTTCGACATCATCGCCTCCGGCGTCGCCATCACCCCACCGCGCTGCGAGCAGGTGCTGTTCAGCGAGCCGGATGTCGCTGTCGGCGACAGCCTGCTGGTCAAGAAGGGCAACCCGCTCAAGCTGCATTCCTATGAGGACATCGCGAAGAACCCGAAGGTGCGCCTTGCCGGCGGGCGCGGCTCCGAGAACACCAAGAACGCCATCGCCGCCGGCGTCCCGGAATCGCAGATCTCGCTCTTCCCGAACAACGAGGCCGCGGTCAGCGCCATTCTCGCCGACCGCGCCGACGTCACCACCCTGTCGGTCCCCAGCGCGATCGGCGTCATCGACGAGCAGAAGGTGGAGGGTATCGAACGCGCGGTGCCGTTCAAAGGCTTGATCAAACCCAACGGCCAGCCGGCCAAGCTCTATACCGGCACCGTCTTCCCCAAGAGCAGCGCCAAGCTGCGCGACGCCTACAATGCCGAGCTCGCCAAGTTGCGCGCCAGCGGCGGCCTCAAGCCGATCATGGAGAAGTACAACTTCACCGCCGACGAGGATGCCGGCGCCATCACCACGGCGCAGATCTGCGCCGGCAACGGCTGAGCGGCGCGGCCGGGATCATGAGCTTTCTCGAAGTCCTCTCGGGCATCTTTCAGGGGTTGAACGTCACGCTGACGGTGACAGCACTCGGCATGCTCTACGCCGTGCCCTTCGCGTTCGCCGCCGGCATCGCACAGCATTGCTGGCGCGGCCTTGCCTACGGCGCGATAACGGCGCTGATCGAATTCTGGCGCTCGACCTCGGTCGTGATCCTGCTCTACGGCTTCTACTACACGCTGCCGTCCTTCGGTCTGCGGCTGTCGGGCATCACCGTAGGTTCGATGGTGCTGGGCCTGCATATCGGCGCCTATGGCAGCCAGGCCGTGCGCGGCGCCCTGCAAGCGCTCGACAAGGGACAAAGCGAGGCCGGAAGATCGCTCGGCCTGCGCGGCTGGCAGATCCTGATGCTGATCGAACTGCCGCAGGCGCTGCTGGCGATGGTGCCTACCTTCATCAACCAGTTCATCCAGCTCGTGAAAGGCACCGCGCTCGTCTCGCTGGTGACGCTGACCGACATGACCTTCCGCGCCAAGGAGATTTCGCAGCTCTTCTATGACCCGCCGAAGGTCTATTTCGCGCTGCTCGTCGCCTATTTCATCCTCTGCTATCCCGCGACGATCATCGGCCGCTGGGTCGAGCGCAAGGTCGGTGCAGGACGGAAGCTCGATCATGCTGTTTGATGCGGACTTCGCCCTCTCCATTGTGCCGAAGATCGTCGGCGCGCTCTGGACCTCGATCCTCGTCGCGTTGCTGAGCTGCATCGGGGCGTCGCTGCTCGGCTTCGGGCTGGAGATCGCGCGGCGCAGCAACCGGGTGATGCGCTACGCGATGCGCTTCCTGATCGATTTCATCCGCTCGACGCCGCTGCTCGTGCAGCTCTACTTCTTCTACTTCGTCTTGCCGTCCTACGGCATCAAGCTGCCGGCGCTCGCCATCGGCGTCATCGCGATCAGCATCTATTACAGCGGCTATCTCGCCGAAGTCTTCAAGGCCGGCATCGACGGCGTGAAGCCCGGCCAGTTCGAGGCAGCGCGCGCCCTCGGCCTGAAGCGGTTGCAGACCATCGTTCTGGTGATCGCGCCACAGATGCTGCGCAATATCGCCGCGCCCATGGGCAACTACTTCATCGGCATCTTCAAATCGACGCCCTATCTCGCAGCCATCGCCGTCTACGAAGCCTTCGGCGCGGCGCTCGACATCTCGTCCGACACCTTCCGCTACACCGAACCGATGGTCGTCGTCGGCGCGATCTTCCTCGCCATCGCCCTCGTGCTCGCCTGGCTCGTCAGGCGGCTCGAAGAGCACCTCCTTCTCTCCGCGAAACGCTGATTACCGACCAACGGACCGATCATGGATACGACACTTCTCCCGCGGCTGACCGAGTGGCGCCGCCATCTCCACGCGCATCCCGAACTCTCCGAAAAGGAGACGAAGACCTCGGCCTTCCTGCAGGACCGGCTGCGCGAGCTCGGCATCCCCTTCGAGGCCGGCATCGGTGGCACGGGTATCGTCGCGACGCTGTCGCGGCCGGGCTCCAATCGGTCGGTCGGCCTGCGTGGCGATATCGACGCCCTGCCGATCGCCGAACGCAACGATGCGCCCTACGCTTCGCAGACACCCGGCGTCATGCATGCCTGCGGCCATGACGGCCATTCGGTCGCCCTGCTCGGTGCCGCTGCCATGCTCGCCGCCGATCCCGACTGGACAGGCACCATCCAGTTCATCTTCCAGCCGGCGGAGGAAAACGGCGCCGGCGCCAAGGCGATGATCGCCGACGGCCTCTTCGAACGGTTCCCGATGGAGCGCATCTTCGCCTTCCACAACTGGCCGGGGCTCGAGGCCGGCACCGTCGCGGTCCACGATGGACCGGTCATGGCGGCGGGCGGCCGCTGGCAGGTGACCTTGCACGGCCTCGCCGGCCATGCCGCGATCCCGCATCAGACGCGCGACCCGATCCTGGCGGCCGCCCACCTGATCATGGGCCTCCACACCATCATCTCGCGCAATGTCGACCCTTGCGATGCCGTCGTGCTCTCGATCGGCCAGATCCAGGGCGGCGTGGTCAGCAACCAGATCCCGGAGAGCGTCACGCTCGTCGGCACGCTGCGCACCTATCGGCAGGAGGTGCGCGAAGCCGTCATCAAGCGCATGGAAAGCCTGATCGCCGGCACCTGCGAAGCCTATGGGATGCGCGCCGATGTCGAGATTCTCTCGACCGGACGACCCATCATCAACACCCCCGCCGAGGCAAAGCTCGCGGCGGCTGCCGGCGAGGCGATCAACGCCAAGGTGCGAACCGACCTGCGCCCCAGCACTACCGGCGACGACTTCTCCTTCCTGATCAAGGACAGGCTCGGCGCCTATGTCTGGATCGGCAACGGCCCGGCCGGCCCCGAGGGCGAGCTCCATAACGCCCGCTACGACTTCAACGACGCGATCCTTCCGGTCGCGATCGACTGGATGCACGAACTCGCCAAGCGCGCGTTGAAGGACGAGCCTCCAAAACCATAACCGCCGGGCATCGCTCGATGCCAATCGACGGATTGCCTCGTTTTCTCAACAACTTGAATATCGACCCAACAAGGGAAACCGACCATGCACGACCTGACACTCTGCGTTCACCACCCAGCCGTCAATGAGGAGGGCTATGCCTCGCTCGCCGTGCCGACCCACCGCGCCTCGACCATCGTCTATCCCGATGGCGCGAGCTTCATGGCCCGTAAATATCGCGGCTTCGACGGCTACACCTACGGGCTGCACGGCACCCCGACGACCCGCACGCTCGAAGCGCAACTGACCCAGTTGCACGATGGCATCCGCACCGTGCTGGTGCCGTCCGGGCAGGCGGCGGTCACCATCGTGATGCTGTCGGTGCTGATGCCCGGCGACAAGGTGCTGATCCCCGACCATGTCTACCCGCCGGTCCGCAGCTTCTGCGCCGAATACTTGAAACCGCGCGGCATCGCCTATGGTGTCTACGACCCCATGATCGGAGCCGGCATCGCCGATCTCATCGACGAGACCGTCAAGCTGGTCTGGGTCGAGTCGCCTGGCTCGAACACGATGGAGGTGCAGGACGTGCCGGCCATCGCCGCGGCGGCGAAGGCCAAGGGTGCGCTCGTCGGCTGCGACAACACCTGGGCGACGCCGCTGCTCTTCAAGCCGCTGGAGCACGGCACCGATTTCGCCTGCGAGGCGCTGACCAAATATGTCGGCGGCCATTCCGACCTGCTGCTCGGCTCCATCACCGTCAGGGACATGGCCTTGCGCCAGAAACTGAAGGAGACCTTGCGCGGCTTCGGCGTCGGCGTCTCACCGGACGAATGCCAGCTCGCCTTGCGCGGCATCGAGACCATGGGTCTGCGCGTCGCCCATATGGGCGGGGTTTCCGAGGATTTCGCCCGCCGGCTCGTCGATCACCCCATGATCGAGCGCGTCCTGCATCCGGCCCTGCCGTCCTGCCCCGGTCACGCGGTCTGGAAGCGTGACATGGGCCGCTCCTCCGGCCTGTTCAGCCTCGTGCTGAAGCCCGTCGACGACGAAGCGATGAGCGCGGCACTGAGCGCGTTGCGCGTCTTCGCGATCGGCGCCTCCTGGGGCGGCACGCGCAGCCTCGTCGCACCGCAAGCGGTTGCGCAGGATCGGACTGCGACGGCCTGGACCGCGAAAGGTCCGCTCTTGCGCATCAGCATCGGCCTCGAGGAGCCTGGCGAACTCTGGGCCGATCTGAGCCGGCTGTTGTCCGTTCTCGGTCAGGCTACCGCGACCAAGGCTGCCTGACAGAAAGAAGCATCGATCCTGCGACGACGACACGGCGCGAGGCTCGCGCCGTGAAGGGAGGATTTTGCCTGAAGGCGGCGTTTCAAACACAAAAGGAAGGAGAAATACGATGAAGATGCTTACCTCCGGGCTGGGTGCGGCCCTCGCAGCGGCCTGCCTCCTGGCGCAACCCGCCGCGGCCGACACGCTCAAGACCATCCGCGATCGCGGCAAGATCATCTGCGGCACCAGCACCGGCGTCGCCGGCTTTTCGACCCAGGACGCCAATGGCCGCTGGCAGGGCTTCGATATCGATATCTGCCGGGCGCTCGCGGTCGTGATCTTCAACGACACGGAGAAGGCGTCCTTCGTCCCGCTGACCTCGAAGGATCGTTTGATCGCGCTGCAGGCGGGCGAGGTCGATGTCCTGCCGCGCACGACGACTTGGACGCTGGCGCGCAACACCGGCCAGGGCGTCACCTTCACCGGCGTGAACTACTATGACGGCCAGGGCTTCATGGTGCCGAAGAAGCTCGGCGTCGTGAGCGCGAGCAAGCTCGACGGCGCCTCGATCTGCGTCGCCCAGGGCACGACGAGCGAACTCAATCTCGCCGACTACTTTCGCCGGACGAAGATGAAATACGAGGTCGCGGCCTTCGGCACGGCCGAGGATGCGCTCAAGGCCTATGAATCCGGGCGCTGCGACGCCTACACGACCGACGTATCGGCGCTTTCGGCCAATCTGCTCAAGTTCCAAGATCCCGGCGAGCATCTGGTCCTGCCCGAAGTGATCTCCAAGGAGCCGCTCGGCCCCTGGGTGCGCAGCGGCGACGACACCTGGTTCAACCTCGTTCGTTGGACCCTGTTCGCGCTGATCAATGCCGAGGAGCTCGGCGTGACCAAGGCGAACGTCAAGGAGCTGGCGGAAAGCTCGGCCAATCCCGAGATCCGCCGTTTCCTCGGCAAGGACGGCAAATACGGCGAGGCCTTGGGCGTGACCAATGACTGGACCATCAGGATTATCGCCGCGATCGGCAATTACGGCGAGAGCTTCGAGCGCAATCTCGGCATGAGTTCGCCAATGAAGCTCCAGCGCGGCCCGAACGCGCTCTGGACCGAGGGCGGCCTCCAGTACTCGCCGCCGTTCCGGTGAAACGCGTCGTCAAATCGCCCTGAGCGGCGTGACGATCAACGACCCGTCCGGCGCCGAGGACATCGCGGCCTCGACGCCGAACACCTCCGCGACCATGGCGGGTTCGATCACGGCCTTGGGGGCACCGTGGCAAACCAGACGCCCCTGCCCCATCACCGCGATGCGATCGGAGAAGCGTGCGGCGATGTTGAGATCGTGGAGGATGACGATCGTCGTCAGCCGGCGCCCGTGCGTTAGCCGGCGAACGATCTGCATCAGCTCCGTTGGTTGCGGATGTCGAGCGCCTGCGCCAGGAAGACGAGTTGCCGCGGATGGACCGCCCGCAACCGCCAGGAGGGCAAAGCCAGTCCTGGCGACGGCCGGATCTGCCAAGTCCTGAAAGAAGTCAGAGCCCCGCAGTTCCTTCGGGCGGCGGGCTTAATTTTCCGCTGACCTTCGGGCTTGATCAACTACCGAGGCTTCGCGCAATCACGCGGCCAAGCCGGTCTGCGAAACCGCTCGCATCGGGTGGACGCTCAGCCGCCCCTTCATTCCGTCGTCACACACGATAAGTAGCATCAAATACATAGAAGAATCCTATGCGTCACATAGGAACTTCGTATTTGAGCTGCCCCGCAGCCCACGTACAGTTGGGCAGGAAAACGCCTGAATACAACGTAGACAAGAGCCGTCGGGGAAACGCCCCAATGGCAGTGGCATTCTGTTGTCTGAGACCAGCGTCTTCGACGCGGTTTCATGGGGGCTAAAATGAGCGTCATGTCGAAGCGGGAATTCCTCCAGCTTGCTGGTTTCAGCATTGCGGCTGCGGGGTCCCAGTCAATACTTGGCATAACAGCGTTTGCCGCAGACTCCATTCCCGATTGGGCCGCACTGCCGCAAGGCGCCACGCCGAAGAGCGGCGGCAAGCTCGTTTACGGCCAGACCTATCCGAACTGGGCCGTCGGCACCTCGAACAACGGCAAGCATCCCTATTACTGGATCGACCTGCTGACCCGCTCGATCTGGAACTGCCTGATTTGGATCGACCATGACTTCAACCTCAGGGGCGAGCTGGCCGAAAGCTGGGCGCCTGTCGACGAGACGCTGAAGGTCTGGGACTTCAAGCTGCGCGAAGGCGTGATGTTCCACAACGGCAAGGAGATGACGTCGGAGGATGCTGTTGCGTCGATCAACGCGCATATCGCCCAGAAGGGCAGCTCTTTCATCAACAAGTGGTTCGACAGGGTCGAGGCGCGCGGAAAATACGGCCTGCGCTTCATCCTGAACGCCAGCTATGCCGAGTGGCCCTACGCTCTTGCCGAGTACCGGATCGTGATCGTTCCGGCGGCCGCGCCCGACCTCATCCTGGCGGATGGTATCGGCACCGGACCGTTCAAGCTGGTGCAAGTCGACAACCGCCGCGGCTTCCAGGCCGTCCGCAACGAGAACTACTGGCTGAAGGGGCGCCCCTTCCTCGACGAGATCGAGGGTTATGTCGTCAATTCCCAGACGGCGATCAACGGCTTCCGCTCGGGCCAGTTCAACGCGGTCTTCAACATCGACCCGACCACGGCCGGGCAGTACGAAAGCGCCGGCGGGCAGATCCACAAGTCGAAGGGTGGTGACCAGTTCCTGCTTAGCCTGCCCAAGAACCTGAATCTCATCTGGAACGATCCGCGCATCCGCGAGGCGATCAGCCTCTCGATCGATCGCGATGCCATCAACAAGATTATCTATAACGACCCGGGAACCTGGGTCGGCAACGACACCCATATGTCGGGAATCAATCCGGAGTTCTTCCCGCGCGAGAAATCCTATGACGTCCAGCGGGCGAAGAAGCTCCTGGCCGAAGCCGGGCATCCCAACGGCCTGAACCTCCCGGCCATCGTCTTCTGCGCCTCCTTCCCGGAGGAGCCGCGCATGATGGCGATCGTCGCGCAATCGCTGAAGCAGGCCGGGATAAATCTCGAACTTCGCGAAATCCCGACGGACGGCTTCGATGCCTATACCAGGCAGGTCAATCCGCCGATCGGCCGTCCGGCGCGTTCGCTCGTCGGGCCGCGCAATCCAGCTATCAATCTGGGGCGCTTCATCACGAATCCAACTGAAGCTGCCGGCTGGACCGGAGCGAAATATGACGCCTTCGTCGCACTCTACGAGCGGACGATCTCCGAGCCGAACGACGCCCAGCGGCTGGAGATGTATAAGGAACTTCAGCGCATCGTGCAGTCGGATACGCCCGCCATCGTGCTGGGCGGCCGCCGCAACATGCTGGCGCATGCGCCCAAGGTCCAGAACCTCCGGTCGCACTCGCAAAACTGGAGCAGCCGCTTCGACGACGTCTGGATTTCAGCCTGAGCCCGCACGGTGAAGCAGGCCCCGCCGGCTCCACCGCCCGCCATTCTCCGAGGCGATGAGCATGACGCGGATGATCCCGATGATCGGAAGACGGCTGGCACTGTCCTTCGTCATCCTGAGCCTGACGGCACTGATCGTATTTCTCGGCACCGAGGTGCTGCCGGGCGATGCGATCACCGCCACGATCCCGGCCGAAGAACTCGCCTTTTACACGCCCCAGCAGATCGCCGAAATGCGACATGAATACGGGCTGGACCGACCGGTCTATCTTCGCTTTCTCGAAGTGTGGCAGCGGCTGTTCAGCCTCGATTTCGGCACGACCATCGTCAAGCGCGAGCCGGTCTATGACCGCATTCTTCATCCGATGATCAATTCCGCCATTCTCGCCGGCGTCGCACTGGCGGTGATGCTGGCCGCGGTCATTGTGCTCGGCGTGCTCGCGAGCCTCAGGCCGGGCGGGCGCCTCGACAACGCCATCAGCGGCACGACGCTGTTCACCTATTCCATGCCGGATTTCGTGGTCAGCAACATCTTCGTCATCGTCTTCGCCGTCTGGCTCGGCCTGTCGCCTGCGGTGATCTTCGCGTCGACCGACGCACCCAAGCTCACCATCCTCGCCGCCGCGATCCTGCCGGTCGTGGCGCTCTGTGTCCATGGCGCGGCCTATCAGTTCCGGCTGTTGCGCACGGGCATGATCGAGGCGCTGAACAGCGACTATGCCGAGCGCGCGCAACTGGCCGGCGTTCCGGCCTGGCGGATCTGCATCGGGCATGCCCTGCCCTCTGCGCTGATTCCGATGCTCAACGGCACCGCCGCCTTCGTCGCGGCGCTGCTCTCGGGCTCCGTGGTGGTCGAATCCGTCTTCAAATTCCCCGGAATCGGCAGCGAATTGCTGCGCGCCCTCGCCCAGCGGGAAATCCCGATCATCCAGGCGATTGCATTCCTGGCTGCGCTGGCTGTGATCGTGGCCAACCTGATCGCGGACATCGCCGTCCTCGCCCTCGACCCGCGGGTCCGTACGAGCTCGCGCCATGGTTGATGTTCTGAATGTTGCATCCGAAACGACGGCAACGCCGCGCTCCTCGACGCTCAAGCGCGCCTTGTCCCAGCCGGCTACCGTGTTTGGCGTAATCCTGGTCGCGGCGCACCTGTTCCTGGCGCTATTCAGCCCACTGATCGCGCCACACGATTCCAGCGCTTTGGTCGGAGCTCCACTGCTGCGCCCGTCCTGGGAGTTCCTGATGGGGACCGACCAGATCGGGCGCGACTATTTCAGCCGGATCATCGAAGGCGGGCGGATCGCGCTCCTGGTCTCCTTCTGCGGCGTCGCCATCGCGCTGGCGGTCGGCACCATCCTCGGCGTGCTGGCCGGCTATGTCGGCGGGCGCTTCGACGAGATCATCATGCGCTTCGTCGATGCGATGATGTCGATCCCGGAGATCATCCTGATCGCCATCCTGACGCTGGCTCTCGGCAAGGACATCTGGGCGCTGATCCCCGTGGTTGCAGCCGTCTATTGCTGGGGCGTCGTGCGGGTGATGCGCGCAAAGACGATCAGCCTCTCGACGCTTGACTTCGTGCGCGCAGCCGAGCTGCGCGGAGAAACCCGCCTCGCGATTATCCTGCGCGAGATCCTGCCTAACCTGACCGGGCTGCTCGGCGTCGAGCTTGCGGTACGCGTCTCCTCCGCCGTTTTGCGCATCAGCGCGCTCTCCTTCCTCGGCCTCGGCATCAGCCAACCGACGCCGGACTGGGGCTTGATGGTGCAGGAAGCAATGGGTGTGGTCTTCACCGACCCGTGGTTCCTGCTCCTGCCGGCGGTCATGCTCTCCACCCTGATCATCGGGGTGAATTTCATGGTCGACGGTTTCGCGCGTGCCTTCGGCATCGCCTCCACGGAGCTCTGACATGCCGGCACACCCGCATATCGAGGTCCGGGACCTCAAGCTCGTCTACAGGACCGGCCCGAAGACGGAGACGACCGCGATCGACGCAGTGAGCTTCTCCATCGCCAAGGGTGAGACGCTGGGCATCGTCGGGGAAAGCGGCTGCGGCAAGTCCTCGCTCGCCCGTGCCTTCCTCGCCTATACGCGGCCGGGGGCGCGGATCGCCGGGGGCAGCCTCAGCGTCGCCGGGCTCGACGTGCTGAAGCTGAAGCCGGACCAGCTCCTCGCCTATCGCGGCCGGCGCGCGGCGATGGTGCCGCAGAATCCGCTGTCATCGCTGACCCCGCACCTGACCATCGGCCAGCATCTGGTCGAGCTGATCCGGCTGCACAAGGCGGCCGGTGGCCGGACGCCGAAGGAGAAGGCGCTCGAACTGCTGGCGGCGATGGAATTGCCCGATCCGGCCGCGATCTACGACCGCTATCCGCATCAGCTTTCCGGCGGACAGCGGCAGCGCGTCGTCATCGCGGCCGCGCTGGTGGCGGAGCCGGAGCTCATCATCCTGGACGAGCCGACCACGGCCCTGGACAAGACGGTCGAGTCGCAGGTGCTTGACCTCGTCGCCCGCTTGCAGAAGCGCACTGGCACGACGCTGATCTATGTCAGCCACGATCTCAATGTGATCGCCCGGATGTGCGAGCGGGTCTTCGTCATGAAGGACGGCAAGGTGCTGGAGGACGGGCCGACCAGCGCGGTCTTCACCCACCCCCGCACGGATTACGCGCGGAGCCTGATCGCAGCCATCCCGAAGCTCGAAACCGCCAAGCCCTCCAATGTCACGCCGTTCCACGGCCAGGGCGCGGCGCTCTCGATCGAGAAGCTGGAATTCTCCTATGCGCGCCCGCCCGGTTGGAACCCGCTGCGGCGCCTCTTCCCGAACGCGCCCCAGCCGCCGACGCTGGCCGATATCTCGCTCGCCATCCCGCCCGGCACCACGCTCGGCGTCGTCGGCGAGTCCGGCAGCGGCAAGTCGACGCTGGCTGCGCTGGTGGCCGGTCTCGCAGCCGGCAATGGCGGAGAGATGCGCTTCGACGGGCAGATCCTGTCCGGCCTCGCCCCGCAGCGCGACCGGGACCTGCGCCGTCGCGTGCAGATGATCTTCCAGGACCCGGCGTCCTCGCTCAATCCCCAGCATACGGTCGAGCAGCTCATTGCCCGGCCGCTGCAGATCTTCTTCGGCATGAGCCGCGCTGCCGCGCGAGAGCGCACGGTCGAATTGCTGACAGAACTGGGACTCGGCGCGACCTTCCTCGATCGTTCGCCGCGCCAGCTCTCCGGTGGCCAGCAACAGCGCGTCGCCATCGCCCGCGCCTTCGCCGGTAAGCCGGACCTCGTACTTTGCGACGAAGTCACCTCTGCCCTCGACGTTACGGTGCAGGCCTCCGTCCTCGGCGTGATGAAGCGACTCCAGCGCGAGCACGGAACCACCTACCTCTTCATCTCGCACGACCTGCCGGTGGTCGCCGAGATGTCGGACCAGATTCTCGTGCTCGAAAAAGGGCGCGTCCGCGACTACGGCGATACCACCGCCGTCCTGAGCGATCCTTCCTCCGATTACACCAAAAATCTGCTGGCGGCCTTCGCAACCGCCTCGCAACAGCTCACAAACAGGACAATGAAGCATGCAAGTTGAGGCTTTCGCCGCGCCCGGCCGGTTCTACCGGGGCAATCTCCACACGCATTCGACGCGCTCCGACGGCAAGCTGCCGCCCGAGGAAGTGTGCAAGCGCTATCGCGAGCGCGGCTACGATTTCATCTGCCTCTCCGATCACTTCATGGAGCACTACGACTACCCGATCGTCGACACGACTGGCTATCGCACGGAGGGCTTCACCACGATCCTGGGGGCCGAATGCCACGCGCCCGCGACCGAGCGCGGCGAGAAATGGCATATCCTCGCCGTCGGCCTGCCCCTCGACTTCCCTCCCAACCGCGATGGCGAGACCGGCGCCCAGCTCGCGCAGCGCTGCCTCGATGCCGGCGCCTTCGTCGCGATTCCCCATCCGGAATGGTACGGGCTGACCGCCGGAGATGCCGCATCGATTCCGGGCGCGCATGCGGTCGAGGTCTACAATCATACGAGCCAGATCCTGAACGGGCGCGGGGGCGGCTCCTACTACCTCGACGACATCCTCAACAACGGCCGGCGCATCGATGCGCTCGCCTGCGACGATGCCCATTGGGTGGTCGAGGAAGACCGCAACCGCGATGCCTTCGGCGGCTGGGTCATGGTCAAGACCGAGGCCAACGAGCCACAGGCGCTGGTCGATGCGCTGAAGCAGGGTCGCTACTATTCGAGTCAGGGTCCGCTGATCGAGAACGTCACCGTCGATGGCGATTTCATCGAAATCGCGTGCTCGCCGGCCTTCCAGATCTCGCTGGTCGGGCGCGCCTCGAAGAACGAGAAGGTTTCCGGTCTCGGCATGACCTCGGGGCGCCTGTCCTGGCGCAAGTTCGAAGGCGATTGGTGCCGGCTCGTCGTCATTGACGAGACCGGGAAGATCGCTTGGTCGAATCCGTTCTATCCTTGATGCCACTCGGCCGGCGGCCCGTTTGGTCGGCCGCCGGCGTTTATCTCCTCGCAACGAAAAGCCCGTAGCCCATGACTGGGCTCCGGGCTTTTCATTAGCATCCGGCTGAGGTCAAGCGGTCCAGGGCATGGACCACGTCTTGACGTTTGTGAAGGATTTCATGGCCTCGACGACACCCTCCTTGTAACCGAGGCCGGAATCCTTGATGCCGCCGAAGGGGGACATCTCGATCCGGTAGCCCGGGACCTCCCAGAGATTGACGGTGCCGACCTCGAGATCGGCGACGAAGCGCTGGATGTAATCGTAGCGGTTGGTGCAGATGCCGGAAGAGAGACCATAGGCGGTGGAGTTCGAGATCGCGATCACCTCGGCGATGTCGTCGGGCACGCGGATGATCGGGATCACCGGGCCGAAGGTCTCCTCATGCACCAGCTCGCAGGTATAGGGGATCCTGTCGACCACGGTCGGGTGGAACAGCGCCCCTTCCGCCCGCTTGCCGTGGAGCACCTCGGCACCCTTGGTCACCGCGTCGTCGACGCGGGCCTGGAAGAGCGCGGCCGAGCGGGCGTTGATGACGCAGCCGACATCGGTGGCGGGGTCCATCGGATCGCCGCATTTCAGCTTCCTGGCCTTATCGACGACGAGCTTGGAGAAGGCGTCGGCGACGCTCTCGACCACCAGGATGCGCTTCACCGCCGTGCAGCGCTGGCCGGAGTTCTTGGTCGCGCCGGTGACGGCAAGCTCCGCCGCCTTGTCGAGATCGGCATCCTCCATGACGATCAGCGGGTCGTTGCCGCCGAGCTCCAGCACGATGCGCTTGTAGCCGGCCGTATTGGCGATGTGCTTGCCGACGCGCACCGAGCCGGTGAAGGTCACCAGATCCGCATCCGGATCGGTGATCATCGCATCGCCCATGGTCGAGGGATTGCCGGTGACGACCGAGAGCATCTCCGGCGGCAGGCCGGCCTCGTAGAGCACGTCGGCCAGCGCCAGCGCGGTCAATGGCGTCAGCTCGGTCGGCTTCAGCACGAGGCGATTATTGGTCGCGATCGCCGGGGCCAGCTTGTGGCTGACCATGTTGAGCGGGTGGTTGAACGGCGTGATCGCCGAGATCACGCCGAGCAGCGGCTGGCGCGTGGTGAAGATCTTGCGCGCCTTGCCGTTCGGCGAGATGTCGCAGGAGAACATCTCGCCATCGTCCTTGATGGTGAGCTGCGCCGCGAAGGACCAGACGTCGTAGGCGCGGCTGGCCTCGTAGAGCGAGTCCTTCCAGCACAGGCCGGCTTCCGCCGTGATCAGCTTCGCGAACAGCTCCTTGCGGTCGCGCAAAAGCTCGGCGGTCTTCTGCAGGATCTGCTGGCGCTCGTAGCGCGACAGCGTCGGCTTGAAGGCCCTGGCCTTGGCGAAGGCCTCGCGGACATGCTCGGGCCGAGCGGCCGGGATCAGGCCGACGACGCTGTCGTCATAGGGGTTCCTGACCTCGACCATGTCGTCGGTCGTGGTGAGCTTGCCGGCGATGCGCATCGCCTCGCGCCGCACCGGCGGCTTCACGGTCGCGTTCATCTCAGTTCACCAGGTTCAGGGCGACGTCGAAGACGTCGAAATTGCGCAAGGTGCGGCCCTGCGGCACCGTGATCGGCCGGTTGGCGATCATCGGCACGCGCTGCTCGGTGATGCCGCCATGCGAGCGCAAGGGCTCGGTCAGGCCGGAGAGATCGTGCCGGTCGGGCGAGGTGCCGATCACCTTCTGGCGGGTCGAGACGACCACGACATCGCCGATCCGGTCGGCCGGCAGTTCGAAGCGCTCGCAAGCCTCGGCAGAGGTCACCGCCAAAGCGATGCCCTCGAGGCCGGAGATGCGGGCCGCGACCTCCTCCTGGCTCGCGCCATCGGGCAGGTAGACCGTGGCGAAGGAGCCGAGCGCGCCATGATGAACCACGTAAGGGTCGGTGATCGGCAGGATCACGCGCATCGTGCCCTTGCCGTACCACTCGTCCATCAGGCTCTGGAGATAGACGACATCCGGCTCGCCATTGGCGAGGTGCTTGTCGTTCATGCCGTGATCGGCGGTGATCACCAGCGTGCAGCCGAGCGCGTCGAGCTTGCCGACGTAACCGTCGAACATGGCATAGAAGCTATCGGCCATCTCCGAGCCCGGCCCGGCCTTGTGCTGCACATAGTCGGTGGTCGAGAGATACATGAGGTCGGGCTTGAAGCTCTCCAGCAGCTTGACGCCGGCGGCGAAGACGAACTCCGAGAGATCGGCCGAATAAACGGAAGGCACCGGCATGCCGACGAAAGCGGGCACGTCCGCGATGCCGTTCTCCGCCTTGTTGGCCTTGTCGGCCTTCTCCGACGAGAAGGCGATCGCGCTGCCCGAGGCGAAGTCGAGCCCTTTGCCGAGCAGGGTGCGCAGCTTGTCCTTGGCGGTGACCATCGCGACCTTGAAGCCGGCCTTCTGGAACTCGGCCAGGATGGTCGGCGCCCGCAGGAAGCGGGCATCGTTCATCATCACCTCTTCCCCGGCCTCGCGGTCGTAGAAGAAGTTGCCGGCGATACCGTGCCAGACCGGCGGGCGGCCGGTGATGATCGAGAGGTTGTTCGGATTGGTGAAGCTCGGGATCACCGAATAGGCGTGGGTGCTGGCACCGGTCTTCATGATCCGGTCGAGGTTCGGCGTCAGGCCCTTGGCGCTGGCGGCCTCGATGTAGGCCGGCTCCGAACCATCCATGCAGATCACCACCGCCGGGCGCTGCGGACGCGCATATTCGCGACCATTCGCAACAACATCCGAGCCAATCTTCGTGTGCATTGTCATTTCTGGATTCCTCACGCGGCCGACTTCAGGCCGACGCCCATCTCATCAAGGACATCCGACACTGTGGCGACGAAGGCCCGCATGTCCTGCGCGCCGAGCGCGCCGATGCAGCCGATGCGGAAGCTGTCCGCGACCGTCAGCTTGCCGGGATAGATGACGTAGCCGGCATCCTTCAGCGCGTCGTAGAAGCGCTGGAAGACGAAGTTCTTGTCCTCCGGCATATGGAAGGTGACGATGATCGGCGCCTGACGAGCCGCCGGCAGCAAGGTGCGGAAGCCGAGCCCTTCCATGCCCTCGATCAAGATGCGGGCATTCTCGGCATAGCGCTCGCCACGGCCTGCGACGCCGCCCTCGGCCCAGAATTCCTGCAAGGCCGCGTGGAAAGCGACGATGACATGGATCGGCGGGGTGAAGCGGTACTGGCCGGTGCGCTCGAAGCCGGCATTCTGGTCATGAAGATCGAGCACCAGCGTCGTGGCATTGCCCTTGGTCTCGGCGAGCGCGCTCTTGCGGGCGATGACGAAGCCGAGGCCGGGAACGCCCTGGATGCACTTGTTCGAGGAGGCGGCGACCGCATCGAAATAGACCTCGCGGCTGTCGAGCGGCAGGGCGCCGAAGGCGCTCATCGAGTCGACCAGCAGGCGGCGGCCATGGCGCTTGGCCAGCGCGGCGATCGCCTCGACCGGGTTGCGGATGCCGCTGGTCGTCTCGCAATGGACGGTGAAGATATGGGTGATGGCGGTGTCGGCGACCAGCATGCGGTCGACTTCGGCGAGATCCGGCGGGGTATCCTCGGCAGTCTCGTGCACCGCGACGGCGCGGCCGGCGATCTCAAGGATGCGCTTGGCGCGCTGGCCATAGGCGCCGTTGATCAGCACCAGGATCTTGCCGTCACGCGGGACGAAGGTGGTCAGCATCGCCTCGACGGCAAAGGTGCCGGAGCCCTGCATCGGCACGGTGACGAAATCCTCGCCGCCATGGATGATCTTCGGCAACTCTTCCAGAACCGCCTTGTTGATGCCGACGAAGGTCGCGTCGCGAGAGCCCCAGTCATGCACCATCGCCTCCTTGATGGCCTTGCTGGTGGTCAGCGGGCCGGGGGTCAGGAGGAGCGGATCACCGGTTTCGGAAGAGGCAGGGCGGCGGGCCTGGGCCATGATGGTCTCGCGATGTGTTGCGGCGGATAACCGGACGCTAGGACCGCGATTGACATAGGTCCAATACATCGTTTCCATATCTCCTATAGATAGGGTCTATAGAATATGGCCATCAGCTATTCCGGCCTCGCGGCCTTCCATGCCGTCGCAGAGGCGCAGAGCTTCACTGGCGCCGCGAAGACGCGCCATGTCAGCCAACCCACCCTCTCCGCCCAGGTGCGAGGGCTTGAGGACGCCTATGGCGTCAGGCTGTTCGATCGCGCTGGGCGGCAGGTGAAACTGACTCCGCTCGGGCAGAGCCTGTTTGTGGTCACGACACGGCTTTTCGCGGCAGAGGATGAGGCGGAATCGCTTCTCGCCGGCAGTCGCACATTGCAGCGCGGTCATCTGCGGATCGCGGCCGACAGTGCCACCCATGTGATGGCGGCGCTGGCACGGATGCGAGAGCGCTATCCAGGCCTGACCTTCTCGCTGACGATCGGCAACTCGTCGGAAGTGGTCGACCAGATCATGGATTTCGCCGCCGACGTCGCGATCACCGCGCGCGCCAATTCCGACCCGCGCATCCACAGCATCCGGCTGCGCTCCGACGATCTCGTCGCCTTCGTCTCGGACCAGCACGAGCTGGCACGGCATGACCAGATCCCGATCGAGGCCTTCGCCGGCCAGGACATCGTGCTGCGCGAGCGCGGCTCGATCACGCGGGAGGTCTTCGAGAACCGGTTGTCGCTTGCCGGGATCAAGCCGGCGAACCTGCTGGAGGTGCAGTCGCGCGAGGCCGTGCGCGAGGCCGTCGCCTTCGGCTTCGGGATCGGCGTGGTCTTCGCCGCCGAGTTCAAGCCGGAAGCCGGGCTGAAGCGCATCATCATCACCGGCGCCGATTTCGATGTCGGCGAGTACATCGTCTGCCGGGCCGAGCGCCAGCGGCTACCCCTCGTGCGCAGCTTCTTCGAAATGGTTCAGGACGTGATCGAGACGCGTTGAAGCAAACACCACTCCCCCTGCCCCATTGCGCAAATTGACAAGCCGGACAAAGATATTTCAAACTTAAAATATAAGACCTGAGGGGACGGGCAGATGCGGGTTATCATCGTCGGCGGCGGCATCGGTGGATTGACGCTCGCGCTGATGCTCCATGCCCGCGGCATAGCCGCGACGGTCTACGAGCAGGCGAGCGAGATCCGCGAGGTCGGCGTCGGCATCAACACCCTGCCCCACGCCATCCGCGAACTGGCCGATCTCGGCCTGCTGCCGGCGCTGGACGCGGTCGGCATCCGCACGCGCGAATTGCACTACATGAACCGCTTCGGGCAGACGGTCTGGAGCGAACCGCGCGGCCTGCATGCCGGCGCGCCGGTGCCGCAATTCTCGATCCATCGCGGCCGGTTGCAGAAGGTCATCCGCGATGCGGTCGCCGAGCGGCTGGGCGAGGACGCGATCAAGACCGGGCGCCGGCTGCAAGGCTTCATCCAGGACGAGGGCGGCGTCACCGCGCATTTCGCCGATACACGCTTCGGCGAGGCCGGCGAGACGGCGCGCGGCGACCTCCTGATCGGCGCCGACGGCATCCATTCGGCCGTGCGTGCCTTCTATTTCCCGAACCAGGGATCGCCGCGCTGGCAGGGCGTGCAGATGTGGCGCGGCGCCTGCGACTGGCCGGCCTTCCTCGACGGCGAGAGCATGATCATCGCCGGCGGCATGGCCGGCAAGCTCGTGCTCTACCCGATCGGCCAGGGCGCGACGCCGCAGACGCGGCTGCTGAACTGGGTCGTCAACATCCGTACCGGCGATCCCGACAGGCCGCCGCCGAAGGAGGCCTGGTCCAAGCCTGGCCGGCTGGAGGACGTGTTGCCCTTCGCGAAGCGCTTCAGCGTGCCCGAGGTCGATATCCTGGCGCTGATACGCGCCACCGGGACCTTCTGGGAATATCCGATGTGCGACCGCGATCCGCTGCCGCGCTGGACCCATGGCCGCGTCACGCTGCTCGGCGATGCCGCGCATCCGATGTATCCGGTCGGCTCCAACGGCGCCTCGCAGGCGATCCTCGACGCGCGCTGCCTCGCCGACTGGCTGGCGAAGGCGGAGCATCCGCGCCAGGCGCTGGCGGCCTATGAGGCGCAGCGCCTGCCGGCGACAGCGGAGGTCGTGGCGATGAACCGTGTCGGCGGCCCGGAGCGCGTGATCGATGCGGTGGAAGCGCTGGCGCCGCAGGGTTTCGACGATATCGAGAGCGTGCTCGACCACACCGCGCGCGAGCAGATCGTCAAGGGCTATGCCGGCAAGGCCGGTTTTTCGGCCGAGCAATTGGCGGGGAAGACATAGCGCTGCGACGCGCTTCCAGAAGGGCGCGCGTCATCCCGGACGCAGCGAAGCGGAGATCCGGGATCCATGCCAGAAGCTTCCCAGGAAGCGCTCCGGCATGGATCCCGGGTCAAGCCCGGGATGACGGCTGGGTTCCGTACAGAATTCCCCTGTCCTCACCCTGCGTCGGGTGGAGGCGGCAGGAAGTCGACCTCGTGCTTGGCCGAGAGCGCGACGACATCGGCCGGCTTCTGCTCGGCCATCGAATGCAGGCCCCAGAACAGGTCGTAGAGCCGCGCCGTCGGCGAGACCCAGAACAGGCATTTCACCGTGGAATCGCTCTTGTTGAACAGGCCGTGCGGGATGTTGCGCGGCAGGCGGATCAGGTCGCCGGCGGTGGCGAAGCTCTCCTTGCCGTCGAGCAGCAGGTCGAGCCGGCCCTCCAGCATGTAGATGAACTCTTCCTGCGTGGTGTGGATATGCGGCGGCACGAAAGTGCCCGGCGGCAGGGTCGCGTGCCAGGAAAAGCTCTCCTCCGTCAGCGTCTTCGGCACATAGGTCTGGCCGAGGATGTTCCAGGAAATGCCGTCGAGGCCTTCATTGGCGCGTGTCACGCCGGCGGTCAGCGGGTTCATGGTCTTGGCTCTCCTCATCTGCCGGCGGGCAGGCCGGCGTCGGTCGTATGCTTTTCTAGAAATGCAGGAAGCGGTCCTTCACGGCGCTGTCGCTGCGCAGCTCGGCGCTTGAGCCGCGCCAGACGACGCGGCCCTTTTCCAGCACGACATGACGGTCGGCGATCCGAACGAGAGCATCGACATTCTTGTCGATGACGAGGATCGACTCGCCTTCCGCCTTCAAGGCCGTCAGGCAGTTCCAGATCTCTTCGCGGATCAGGGGGGCGAGCCCCTCGGTGGCCTCGTCGAGGATGATCAGCTTGGGATTGGTCATCAGCGCCCGGCCGATCGCCAGCATCTGCTGCTCGCCGCCGGAAAGCTGGTTGCCGCGGTTCTCCCGCCGCTCCCTGAGGCGGGGGAAGAAGGCGTAGATGCGCCCGAGGTCCCAGCGCTTCTTGCCGGAGCGATCGGCGGCGGTCGCGATCAGGTTTTCCTCGACCGAGAGCGTCGGGAAGATCTGGCGACCTTCAGGTACGAGACCGATGCCCGCCTGGGCGATGCGGAAGGGCGCGGCCCCGGTCAGGTCGCGCCCGCCGAAGGCGATCTTGCCGGCCTTTGCCGGCAGGAGCCCCATGATCGAGCGTACCGTCGTGGTCTTGCCCATACCGTTGCGGCCGAGCAGGGTCACCACCTCGCCTTCGCCCACGGTAAGGTCGACTCCGAACAGGATCTGCGCCTCGCCATAGCCGGCATCGAGCCCTTCGACGGTCAACATGGCGCACGCACCAGCTTTGTCATTCCGGGGCGCGCAGCGAACCCGGAACCCACGACTGGGTTCGACAATCCAGTTGCGGTGAACAGGGCTCGCCCGGTCGTGGGTTCCGGGTTCTTCGCTGCGCGAAGCCCCGGAATGACAAGGTGAGAGAAGCGGTCCGTCATCTCACCCCTCCTCGCCGAGATAGGCCTGCCGCACCGCCGGATCGGCCCTGACCGCTGCGGGCTCGCCCGAGGCGATGACGCCGCCATAGACCAGCACGGTGACGCGGTCGGCCAGCGCGAACACGGCGCTCATGTCGTGCTCGACCAGCAGCATGGCGAAGCGGCCCTTGAGGCTGTTCAGCAGCGCGATCAGGCGCTCGCCTTCTTCGTGCCCGACGCCGGCCAGCGGCTCGTCGAGCAGGATGAGCTTCGGCTGCAAGGTCAGCGCCATCGCGATCTCCAGCGCCCGCTTCTCGCCATGCGAGAGGCTGCCGGCCGGCGCATGGGCACGCTCGGCGAGGCCGACCGCTTCGAGCGCTTCCCAGGCGGGAGCGTTGAGCGCTTCGTCGCGCGCTGCGTCGCGGAAGAGCGAGAGCGGACGGGCGCTATGGGCCTGCACGCCGAGCGCGACATTCTCCAGCGCCGAAAGCGAGGCGATGGTCGAGGTGATCTGGAAGGTGCGGGCGAGCCCGGCCCGCGCCCGCGCCTGCGGCGGCAGGCGGGTGATATCGTGCCCGCCGAACAGGATCGCGCCGGAATCGGGCTTGAGCGTGCCGGAAATCTGGTGGACCAGCGTGGTCTTGCCGGCGCCATTGGGGCCGATCAGCGCATGGAGTTCGCCGGGCGCGATGGTGAGGTCGACTCCGTTGGTGACCTTGAGCGCGCCGAACGACTTGGCGAGCCCCTTGAGTGCGAGCGCCGGCTCAACCATCGCGGCGCCCCCTGAGCTTGGCGGCGAGGCCGGCGATGCCGCCATGGGTGAACAGCACGAAGAGTACGATCAGAGGGCCGAAGATGACCTTCCAGTTCTGCGTCAGGCTGGAGAGCACGTCCTCGGTGATCAGGAAGGCGAGCGCACCGAGGATGGCGCCATAGAGCGAGCCGACGCCGCCGAGCACGGTCATGAAGATCAGTTCGCCCGAGCGCGACCAGGCCATATAGGCCGGGCTGACGAAATCGGTCTGGTTGGCGAGCAGGAAGCCGGACAGGCCCGCCATCATGCCGCTGATCACATAGGCGCCGAGCCGGACATGGTTGACGTCGTAGCCGGTGACGGTGACGCGTACGGCATTCTCCCGCGCCGCCCGCAACACGCGGCCGAAGCGCGAGGCGACGAGCCGCCGCGCCAGCCAATAGCAGAAGGCGAGCGTGCCCAATGCGATATAGTAGAAGCCGGTGCGGTTGCCGAAGATCTCGCGCCCAAGCAGCGTGCTCTTCTCGTAGAGCGTCAGGCCGTCATCGCCGCCATAGGCCGAGAGCGCCTGCGCGAAATAGAAGGCCATCTGCCCGAAGGCGAGCGTGATCATGATGAAGGCGACGCCGCGCGTGCGCAGCGAGACATAGCCGGTGATCGCGGCGAAGACGGCGCAGGCGAGCAGAATGACCGGCAGTGCCACTAGCAATTCGGTCTGCCCTTCGGTGATCAGGATGCCGGCGCCATAGGCGCCGATGCCGATATAGGCGGCGTGGCCGAAGGAGATCAGCCCGCCGACACCGAGGATGAGATCGAGCGAGAGCGCCGCGATAGCGAAGATCATCGCCCGCGTCACCAGCGTCAGCCAATGTCCGGGCAGACCGAGCGCGGAAGTCAGCGGCAACAGGGCGAGCAGGACGAAGATGGCCAGCGGCGCAATCCGGCGCACGATTGGCGCCGGAGGTCGCGCTGCAGCGGCCAAAGTCGCAGGTGTGCTCGCCATGCTCACGAGCGCCCCTTGGCGGGCAGCAGGCCTTCAGGCCGGACGAACAGAACCGCCGCCATGACAAGATAGATCAACATCGAGGAGAGCGCGGCGCCAGTGGCGCGGGCCGAGGCCGGCGCCATGAACAGGCGGAGCAGGTCGTTCATCGAGGAACGGCCGAGCGTATCGACGAGGCCGACGATCAGCGCGCCGACGAAAGCGCCCCGGATCGAGCCGATGCCGCCGACGACGATGACGACGAAGGCGAGGATCAGCACCGTGTCGCCCATGCCGGGCTCGACCGATAGGATCGGCGCCGCCATCGCCCCGGCGAAACCGGCGAGCATGGTGCCGAAGGCGAAGACGATCATGAACAGCTTGCGGATATCGACGCCGAGCGCCGAGACCATCGGCGCATTCGAGGCGCCGGCCCGGAGCAGCATGCCGGTGCGCGTCTTCTCGACCACGAACCAGAGCAATGCGCCGACGCCCAGGCCCGCCGCGATCAGGGCGAAGCGGTAGACGGGGTAGAGGATGCCATCCAGCAGCCGGACATTGCCGGAGAGGAATTCCGGCACCGGCACGGAGAGCGGCGCGGCGCCCCAGATCATCTTGACGGCCTGGTTGAGCAGCAGGATTAGTCCGAAGGTCGCCAGCACCTGATCGAGATGGTCGCGTTCGTAGAGATGTCGGAAGACCAGGAATTCGAGGGCCAGCCCCAGCAGCAGCGCGGCCGCCAGCGCAAGCACCAGGCCCAGCAGGAACGAGCCGGTCAGCGAGACGAAGGTCACGGCGAGATAGGCGCCCAGCATGTACTGGACGCCATGGGCGAGGTTGATGAAGTCCATCACGCCGAAGACCAGCGTCAGCCCGGCCGCGACCAGGAACAGCAGGACGCCGAACTGGAGGCCGTTGAGGAGCTGGACGATCAGGAGGCTGAGGGTCATTGCGCGGTCCTATGTCAGGGCCGGTCACAGGACGTCATGCCCGGGCTTGACCCGAGCATCTCGTGACGAAGAGATCCCCGGGTCGAAGCTTCGCTTCGCCCGAGGATGACGCTTCGCGTCACTTCAGCGCGCAATCCTTGGCGTGCGGATCGGCGTAGTCGCTGAACACCTTCTGGGCGATCTCGGTCTGGAACTTGCCGTCGGCGCGCTTGGCGACCTTGACGAGATAGAAGTCCTGGATTGGATAGCCGTTGGTGTTGAACTTGAACTTGCCGCGCAGCGAGGTGAAGTCGGCCTTCTTGATAGCGTCGCGCAGCTTGTCGGCATTGCCGGCGCCACCCGCCGCCTTCACGGCGGAATCGATCAGCATCGCGGCGTCGTAAGACTGCTGGGCATAGGAGCCCGGCACGATCTTGTAGGCCGCCTCATAAGCTTTGACGAAATCCTTCGTCTGCGGATTGTCCATGTTGGGCGCCCAGGTCATGCCGCCATAGAGGCCGACCGCCGCGTCCTGCTGCGCAGGCAGGGTCGATTCATCGACCGTGAAGGCAGAGAGGAACGGGATCTTGCCCTGCAGGCCGGCCTGCGACCACTGCTTGACGAAATTCACGCCGAGGCCGCCGGGCAGGAAGGCGAAGACGACATCGGGCTTGGACGAGGCGATCTTGGCGAGGTCGGCCGAGAAATCCATCACGTTCAGCGGCGCATAGACCTCGTCGACGATCTCGCCCTTGAAGTAGCGCTTGAAGCCGGCGAGCGAGTCCTTACCCGCCTGATAGTTCGGCGCGATGATATAGGCGCGCTTGTAGTTCTGGTCCTGCGCGTATTTGCCGAGGACCTCGTGCACCTGATCGTTCTGGTAGGAGGTGACGAAGAAGTTCTTGTTGCACGCCTTGCCGGCCATGGTCGAGGGGCCGGCATTCGGGCTGATCAGGAAGGCGCCGGAATCGAGCACTGGCTTGGCGATCGCGCCGAGGATGTTCGAGAAGACCGGGCCGACGACGAAGGCCGGCTTCTCGCTCTCGACGAACGAGCGCACGCGCTCGACCGCGACATCGGGCTTCAGCTCGTCGTCTATCACGGTGATCTTGACCGGCACGCCGCCGAGCTTGCCGCCGTTCTTGTCGACCGCGAGCTGGAAGCCGTCGCGGACCTGCTGGCCGAGCGAAGCGGCCGGGCCGGTCAGCACGCTGACCACGCCGATCTTGATCGGCTCCTGCGCCTGTGCGGAGGCGATGGACAAAGCCAGCGCGCCGCAACCGAGTGCCAGACCGAACCTGAATGTCGTCATCGATGCTCTCCCGGACGAATTTGAAGCGCGGCCCCGTTCCCTTGGATTCTTACGGCTCGCGCGGACCATAATGTTTCAAGCTTAAAATATCTGCAAGAGCGGCAGGCGCTTAATTTTGCCCGCCACCCATGATCGGCATTCTTGGGACATTCCGGCGCGTTCGGGAAGGGTGGCCTTGCAGCCACCCCGCCGTCGCAGCATTCCGCCTCCTCTCACCCAGCCAGAAACACGGCGAGCCGAGGGCAAGCGAAATCGAGGAAGAGCCTGACCCGGTGCGGCAGGCGCGGCCCGCCGAGATAGACGGCGTGAACATCCTCCCGGTCGCTCTCGACGACATCGGACAGCACCTCGACCAGGCGACCCGCGGCGATGTCCTCGCGGGCATGATAGTCGCCGAGACGGGCAAGCCCGATGCCGGCGACGGCCATGCGCCGCACGGTCTCGCCGTTATTCGCCAACAGCGAGCCATGAACCGCCCGATCGACGATGCGGCCGCTCTCCCTGAACGGCCAGACGGGCGCGGCGCGACGGAAATTGAAGCCCAGGCAGTTATGCGCCGCGAGATCGTCAACCGTCTTCGGTACCCCATGCCGTTCGAGATAGGCCGGAGCGGCGACGATCTTTCGCCGGGCCACGCCGATCCGGCGCGCCATCATGCTGGAATCCGGCAGGGGACCGACGCGGAAGGCGACATCGGTCCGATCGAGATAGAGATCGACGATCTCGTCGGAGAGCGACAGGTCGACCACGATCCGGGGATGTTCGGCCCAGAAGGCCGGCAGCAACGGCTCCAGCGCCATGGTGCCGATGGGGACGGAGGCGTTGACCCGGATCGTGCCATCCGCGCTCGCCGCACCTTGCGACAGGCCGCGCTCGATCTCGTCGAGCTCCGCCAACAGGGCGAGGCTCCGCTCATAGAAAACCTGGCCTTCCGCGGTCAGTGAGAGCCGGCGCGTCGAGCGTTCGAGCAGGCGCACGCCGAGGCGGGCCTCGATCCGGCCGATCAGCTTGCTCACCGTCGAGGGCGTCATCAGCAGGAGGCGCGCGGCTTCCGAGAAGCTGCCGCTCTCCACGACGCGCTGGAAAACCTGCATCTCGCCGACCCGATTGTCCACGCGCCGCTCCATTCATGAAACCGTTTCACAGATAAAGTGGAATACGGGCCGATTATCAAGACGTGATCTGCGGCCTATTTCCCGAGACATCACAGCGAAAACCGCATCCAGCAGGTCGTCAGGTCATGTCCACAACCATTTCGACGGCCGAGACGGCCGAAACCTCTTCCCATGCCCGCTGGGCGCTGCTGGCGCTGGCCATCGGCGCCTTCGGCATCGGCACGACCGAGTTTTCCCCGATGGGACTTCTCCCGGTCATAGCCGACGGCGTCGGCGTGTCGATCCCGACCGCCGGCCTGCTGGTCAGCGCCTATGCGATCGGCGTCATGGTCGGCGCGCCGATCATGACGCTGGCCTTCAGCCGCTTCGGCAAGCGCACCGCGCTGATGCTGCTGATGGCGATCTTCACCATCGGCAACCTGTTCTCGGCGCTCTCGCCGGGCTATACGACGCTGCTCCTGGCGCGCCTCGTCACCAGCCTCAACCACGGCGCCTTCTTCGGGCTCGGCTCCATCGTCGCCGCCAGCGTCGTGCCGCGCGACAAGCAAGCGAGCGCCGTCGCCGCGATGTTCATGGGGCTGACGATCGCCAATGTCGGCGGCGTCCCGGCTGCGACCTGGGTCGGCCAGCAGATCGGCTGGCGCATGGCCTTCGCCGGTACCGCTATGCTGGGCCTCGCCGCGATCGCCGCCCTGTGGCTGGCGCTGCCGAAGGGCGAGCCCGGCAAGATGCCGGACGTGAAGCGTGAACTCGGCGTGCTGACCCATCCGGCCGTGCTGCTCGCCATGGCGACGACGGTGATGGGTGCCGGTGCCATGTTCACGCTCTACACCTATGTCGCCCCGGCCCTGGCGCAGCTCACCGGTGCATCGGACGGCTTCGTGACGCTCGCGCTCGTGCTGATCGGCGTCGGCTTCACCCTCGGCAACGGCATCGGCGGCCGGCTGGCCGATTGGTCGCTCGACGGCGCGACGAAGATCTTCCTCGCCGCGCTTGCCGCGATCATGTTTGCGCTGCCGCTGCTGCTGACCAGCCATCTCGGCGCGGCGATCGGCCTGCTGCTCTGGGGCGCCGCCGCCTTCGCCATCGTCCCGCCGGTGCAGATGCGGGTGATGGAAGCGGCCAGCGAGGCGCCGGGCCTTGCCTCCTCGATCAATGTCGGCGCCTTCAACCTCGGCAATGCGCTCGGCGCGGCCGTCGGCGGCGGCGTCATCAGCCTCGGCCTCGGCTACGCGGCAGTGCCGCTCGCGGGCGGCCTGCTCGCCGCAGCCGGGCTTGTCCTGGTCTGGCTTGGCAAGGCGCGCAGCCCTGTCGCCTGCGAGGCCTAGCGAGCGGCTTACCCCGCCGATACCGCGCAGCCGAACTCGGCGGCGGAGGCCGCGAACCAGGACCAGAAGCTGCCCGCCATGCTGCGCGGGAGCATGATCTCGAAAGCGGCTCCGTCCGGTCCATCGGGAAGCCGCCAGAGCTGCACGCCGATATAGGCGATGATCGTCGAAGCGGCGTCGCCCACCGCGAAGGCTGCCGGATGGAGATCGAGCATCACGCCCTTGGCCAGCATGTCGCGGACGTGCCGGCCCGAGAGCCTCAGGGCGGCACGCGAATCGCTCTGGTCGCTGACGGCCACGTGAGGGGCGAGTTCGGCGAGCAGCGGCTGGAAGCCGTCGCGCGAAGCGGCGCGCAGCAGCCATTGCTTCGGCCCGACCCAGATCGCGTCATGCGTTCCGCCCGACATGATCTTCTGTGCCTGCGGCAGCGCAAGGCCGAGCTTCGCCTCGACGAGCCGCGACAGCGCCGCCGTCGCATCCGGCCCTGCGATCAGGGTCGCAAGGCCGAAACCGTCGAGCAGTGTCGCTGTGACGCCCGCCTCTCCACTCGCGCCGAAACGGCCGGCCTGCGCGATGCCGGCCCAGGCGCCGCGCGGAGCCCATGAGATCGCGGTCTCAGCCATGGAGGCGGGCTCCTTCGGGGTCGACGAAGACGGGCGAGCAGATTTCGACGACGATGTCGCCCTTGCGGACGGGATCGTAGGCGCGCACGCGCTCCCCGATGCGGGCGGCGCCTCCCTTGATGAGGCCGAGCCCCATCCAGTGCTTCAGATGCGGCGAATAGGCGACCGAGGTCATGTAGCCCTCGTCGTTCTCCATCACCGCCGCCTGGCCGATGCCGATGAAATGCGCGCCGGCACGCAGGCGCTGCGCGGGGTCGACCGGCCTGAAGCCGACGAAGGACGGCCTGTCCGTCTCGACGAGCGCCGGCCGCCCCGCCATGAGGCGGCCGATATAGTCCTTCTTCGAAGACATCATCTTGCCGAGCCCGAGGTCGCGCGCGGTGGTCTGGCCGTTGAGCTCGTTGCCAGCGACATGGCCCTTCTCGACGCGCATCACGCCGAGCGCCTCGGTGCCGTAAGGCGTGATGCCGAAGGACGCGCCCGCCCGCATCAGGGCGCGCATCATCGCGTCGCCGTAGTCGGCAGGAACCGCCAGTTCATAAGCCAGCTCACCCGAGAAGGAGATGCGGAAGAGACGCGCCGGGATGCCGCCGCCGACGGTGACGGCGCGCGCCGCGAGATAGGGAAAGGCCTCGTTCGAGATGTCGTGTTCGGGATCGACGACGCCGCGCAGCGTCTCGCGCGCGTTCGGCCCGGCGATGGAGGCCTGCGCCCATTGCTCGGAAACCGAGACCATCCGCACATCGAGTTCGGGCCAGAGCACCTGATGGCAGAATTCCAGATGCTGCATCACCTTGCCGGCATTGGCGGTGGTGGTGGTCATCAGGAAATGGCTTTCGCTGAGGCGGGAGGTGGTTCCGTCATCCATGACGAAGCCGTCCTCGCGCAGCATCAGGCCATAGCGCGCCTTGCCGACCGGCAGGGCCTTCCAGCCATTGGTATAGACGCGCTCCAGGAATTCGGCGGCGTCAATGCCCTTGATGTCGATCTTGCCGAGCGTCGAGACATCGCAGATGCCGACGCCGCTGCGGACGGCGAGAACTTCGCGGTTGACGGTGGTCAGCCAGTCGTTCTCGTCGGGTTTCGGGTAATACTGCGCCCGCAGCCATTGGCCGGACTCGACGAAGATGGCGCCCTGCTCCTTCGACCAGTCATGCGTCGGCGCGAGCCGCGTCAGGCGGAAATCCTTGCCGCGGTGGTGGCCGGCAAGGGCGCCGATCGCCACCGGCGTATAGGGCGGGCGGAAGGTTGTGGTGCCGGTCTGCGGGATCGTCCTGCCCGTCTGCTCGGCCATGATGGCGAGGCCGGCCAGGTTCGAGGTCTTGCCCTGGTCGGTCGCCATGCCGAGCGTGGTGTAGCGCTTGAGATGCTCGACCGGCCGGAAGCCTTCGCGCGCCGCGATTTCGACATCCCTGTCGGTGACGTCGTTCTGGTAGTCGACGAAGGCCTTGCCCTTCGCGCCCTTCACCCGCCAGACCGGTTGGAGCCCATTTGTCTCGGGATCGGTCGCCGGCGCAGGCTGTGCGCCTGCGGGCGTCAGGCCGGCATCAGCGGCAGCCTCGCGGCCGAGCCGCGCGCCATCCTCCAGCGCCTGCGCCAGGGTGAAGCGTCCGGCCGCGCTGCCGGCCACAGCGAGTCCCGCCGGCAAGCTGCCCGGCACGAAGCAATGCAGGTCGTCGTCCCAGACCGGCTTGCCGTTCTGATGCGAGGTCAGGTGCAGAGTCGGGTTCCAGCCGTTGGAAACCGCCAGCAGATCGCAGGTGACGGTGGTTGCCACGCCGGAGCCATCGCGGACGGTGACGCGATTGAGTTGGCGGCCGCCGGAGGTTCCTTCGACAGCGCCGCCTTCGAACAGTCGCGCGCCGAGCTTGTCGGCCAGCGCCTTGCGCCCCGCGCCGGATTCAGGGCGGGAATCGACGATGGCGGCAATCTTGCCGCCGGCTGCCGCGATGTCGCGGGCCGTCGCCCAGCCATCGTCGCCGGCCGTGAACAGCACCGTCTCGCGGCCCGGCAGAACGCCGTAGCGATTGACATAGGCACGCGCGGCGCCGGCCAGCATCGCGCCCGGTCTGTCGTTGCCGGGGAAGACGATCGGCCGTTCCAGGGCGCCCGCGGCGAGGATCGCGCGCTTGGCATAGATGCGCCAGCCGCGCTGGCGCGGCTGATGCGGCGCAGGCTCGGGCAAGTGATCGCCGACACGTTCGACCGCGCCATAGATGCCGTGGTCGTATAGGCCGAAGATTGTCGTGCGCGGCATGATCCGCACCTCGGGGAGGCTTGCCAGTTCCGCCAGCGTCGCGGCCAGCCATTCGGCAGCCGGCTTGCCGCCGATCTCGCGTTTCTCGGCCAGCAGGCGCCCGCCGAGGCGAAAATCCTCGTCGCAGAGGATGACGCGGGCACCGCTGCGGCCGGCTGCCAGAGCCGCCGACAGGCCGGCGGGGCCGCCGCCGATCACCAGCACGTCGCAGAAGGCGAAGGCCTTCTCGTAGTGATCCGGGTCTTCCAGGCCGGCCGCGCGGCCGAGGCCCGCGGCGCGGCGGATCAGCGGCTCGTAGAGCTTCTCCCAGAAGGCCGCCGGCCACATGAAGGTCTTGTAGTAGAAGCCCGCAACCAAGGCCG
>Ga0102594_1000642_pt1 | contig 29976 bp, 28 predicted proteins | sample AraplaCol_mLB_r2_2_FD_76863 | JGI IMG/M metagenome (GOLD analysis project Ga0102594, IMG submission 76863) | Arabidopsis root microbial communities from North Carolina, USA - plate scrape MF_Col_mLB_r2 (SPADES assembly) (version 2) | ecosystem: Host-associated > Plants > Roots > Endosphere...
GCGGGTAGCCGGCCATCGTCAGCAGTTCGAGGCAGTTGTCGAACGATGCCGTATCCGACTGGCCCGGATAGATCAGCGGCCAGAGCTTGGGCAGGTCGTCGCCCAGCACCGGCGACGAGATCGCGCCGGTACGCGCGTTCACCCAGTTCACGTTGCCCTTGACCGTGTTGATTTCGCCGTTGTGGGCGACCATGCGGTACGGGTGGGCCAGTTCCCAGGCCGGGAACGTGTTGGTCGAGAAACGCTGGTGCACCAGAGCCAGGGCCGACACGGCGCGCGAATCCTGCAGGTCCAGGTAGTACTCGCCCACCTGGTTGGCCAGCAGCAGGCCCTTGTACACCACGGTACGGGCCGACATCGACGGCACGAAGTATTCCTTGCCGTGCTTGAGCTTGAGCGCCTGGATGGCGTGGCTGGCCGTCTTGCGGATCACGTAGAGCTTACGCTCCAGCGCGTCGGTGGTCATGATGTCGCGGCCACGACCGATGAAGATCTGGCGGATCACCGGCTCGGTGGTGCGCACGGTCGGGGACATCGGCATGTTGCAGTCCACCGGCACGTCGCGCCAGCCCAGTACGACCTGGCCTTCCAGGCGCACGGTACGCTCAAGCTCCTGCTCGCAGGCCAGGCGCGAGGCGTGTTCCTTCGGCAGGAAGATCATGCCGACGCCGTATTCGCCGCTGGGCGGCAGCGTCACGCCCTGCCTGGCCATTTCTTCGCGGTAGAACTGGTCGGGGATCTGGATCAGGATACCGGCGCCATCGCCCATCAGAGCGTCTGCGCCGACTGCGCCCCGGTGGTCCAGGTTCTCAAGGATCTTCAGACCCTGCGAAATGATCTCGTGGGATTTCTTGCCCTTGATATGCGCCACCATGCCGACGCCGCAGGCGTCATGCTCGTTGGTGGGGTCGTACAGGCCCTGGGCCTGGGGGCGGGCGGCGAGGTCGGAAGATTGTTGCGAGTGGTCCACGGGCTGAATTCCGGTGAAGGCTGCGCAGCCAGCAAGGGCATAGACCGAACGGGATGGGCTGTCGCGGGGGGCCTCTTGATCGGGCGTGGCAGACAGCTGGGACCGCAGCGGCGTACACGAGCGTGACGCGCCGCACAATGACTGTGGGTGGAGCAACTATAAGAGAATCGTCCGAGCCTCGCAAAATTATTAAATGGGGTCAGAACACATTAAATATTGCACCATCGCCAACGCCATTTTAAATGGGGACATATTAGCTTCGACGCATATTTGCACTGAAGTAGTGCGCGTCATCAGCTTTCCTTGGCGACAGCCGCCTCCGCGACTTCGGCATCTGAAATAACCGACTTTCTTGGTCGGCCTTTTGGCAGGGGCTGCACGCGGCGCGTGGCGTGACGCTCGAGTTGCACCAGGAACGCATCGCTGCCCAAAGGCCAGCCGCTGTGGGCATGCTTCTGCAGCGTGGCGAGCGTGCGGCCGGACAAACCCTCCGACGTCAACGCCCGGTAGTTGGACTGTCGCTCGAATGGCGTATTGCCGAGGTCCCAATAAATGGAGTGATCACTCACAATCGGCTGGGACTCAAAGCCAGCGTGATGCCGGTGGCTGCTCCAGCGATCCGCCTCTGGCGCGGTCACGTCGCCGGCGCGCACGGCATTGCCTTCCACATAGAGCATCGCCGGCAGCAGCCATGTCTCGGCCTCGATGACCGCCGATCGGAAGCGGCCCTCCCAGAGGGTGCCCGTGCGATCGGCCACGCGGTTGAAGTGGCGGGCGTAGCGGCGTCCTACCGCCTGCATGGTCAGGCTCAGCGAATCGGGGCCCTTCGGGGTCGCTACCAGATGGATATGGTTAGGCCGCAGCGCATAGGCGTGGATGGCCAGTTCATGCTCGCGAGCCGCCATGCGCAGGCAGTCCAGGTAGTGCAGGTAGTCGTCCGTACCCAGAAAGACGGGCTGGCGGTTGTTGCCGCGCTGCAACACCATGGTCGGCAGGCCGGCGGGGGAGAAACGGGGAAGGCGGGCCATCGGGCATCCCGGAGGAAAGATGCCCGCATGATAACCTGATCTGTCCCCGTTTTTGGCGGACTGCTTTTCTCAGCCGATCGAGTTGCTCTCGCTGACCGCGAAGATGCGCCGGTGCTCGCGGATGGCATAGCGATCCGTCATGCCGGCGATGTAGTGAGCGATCAGGCGCGGCTGATCGGCGCCGTGGCCGGCCTGGTACTGCGGCGGCAGCAGACGCGAATCCTGCATGAAGGCGCCGAACAGGTCGGTGATGATGCGCTGCGCCTTGGCCGACATGCGCATGACCAGGTAATGCCGGTACAGGTGGCGGAACAGGAAACGCTTGAGCGCCGCGGCTTCTTCGTGGATCTTCGGGCTGAACGAGACCAGCGGCCCGGCAGCGCGCACGTCGGCAATCGACTTCGGATTGGCGGCGGCGATATTGCGGCCGGTCGTCTCGATCAGATCGACGATCAGCGTATTGATCATGCGCCGGACCGTCTCGTTGATCGCCCGGCGCCCGTTGATGCCCGGGAACGCCGCTGCCACCTCTGCGCGATGGCGGCCCCACATCGGCACTTCGTCCAGCTGCTCCAGCGTCAGCAGGCCGGAGCGCAGGCCGTCGTCGATATCGTGGTTGTTGTAGGCAATCTCGTCGGCCAGATTGGCCAGCTGAGCCTCCAGCGACGGCTGCGCACCCTCCAGGAAACGCCGCCCCAGCTCGCCGAGCGCCGCAGCATTGACGCGCGAGCAATGCTTGAGGATGCCCTCGCGCGTCTCGAACGTCAGGTTCAGCCCGTTGAAGCCGCCGTAGCGTTCCTCCAGCTCGTCGACCACCAGCAGGCTCTGCAGGTTGTGCTCGAATCCGCCGTGGTTCTTCATGCAGCCGTTCAGCGCGTCCTGTCCGGCGTGGCCGAACGGCGTGTGGCCCAGGTCGTGGGCCAGCGAGATCGCCTCGACCAGATCTTCGTTGAGCCGCAGGTTGCGCGCGATGGAGCGGGCGATCTGCGCCACCTCCAGGCTGTGCGTCAGCCGCGTGCGGAACAGGTCGCCCTCATGGTTGACGAAGACCTGCGTCTTGTATTCGAGCCGGCGGAAGGCCGTGCTGTGGATCACGCGGTCGCGGTCGCGCTGGAATTCACTGCGCGAGGACGAGGCTGGTTCGGCATGCACCCGGCCGCGCGTCTTTGCGGAGCGCGCGGCATAAGGGGCGAGATGGGCTTCGAGGTCAGTCGCAGGAGCGGTGGTCATGCGGGCAATCCGTTATTCCGTTGCTGGTTCAGGGTTGCAAGGCATAACCAGGCGCTTACGCGACCGGCGCCTCTACGGGAGGTTTCAGGACGGCGTGGCGCAGCGTGTCACGCAGGTCCGGATCGGGCACGGTGGTAATGAACGCCTCGCCAAGCTTGCGCAGCAGGATGAACTTGATGCTGCCTGCCTCGGCCTTCTTGTCCACCTTCATCAGTTCGATATAGCGGTCGATACCCAGGTCGGGCGCCACCACGGGCAGCAGCGCCGCCTGCGTCAGCGTACGGATACGCGCGCGGGTCTCGACGTCGATGAATCCCAGGCGATGCGACAGATCGGCCGCCATCACCATGCCGCAGCCCACCGCCTCGCCGTGGAGCCACTCGCCATAGCCCATGCCGGCTTCGATGGCATGGCCGAACGTGTGTCCGAAATTCAGAATCGCCCGCAGGCCGCCTTCGCGCTCGTCCTGGGCCACCACGCCGGCCTTGATCTCGCACGAGCGCCGCACCGCCTCGGCCATCGTGCCAGTGTCACAGGCGTTGAGCGCGGCGATGTTGTCCTCGATCCAGGCAAAGTAATCCGCATCGGCGATCGCGCCGTGCTTGATCACCTCGGCCAGGCCGGCGGCCAGCTCGCGCGGCGGCAGCGTCTTCAGCGTGTCGATGTCGGCAATCACCGCGTTGGGCTGGTGGAACGCCCCGATCATGTTCTTGCCAAGCGGGTGGTTGATGCCGGTCTTGCCACCGACCGACGAATCCACCTGTGACAGCAGCGTGGTCGGCATCTGGACGAACGGCACTCCGCGCATGTAGCAGGCGGCGGCAAAGCCGGTCATGTCGCCCACCACGCCACCGCCCAGCGCGACCAGCGTGGTCTTGCGGTCGGCGCCCGCCTGCAGCAGTGCGTCGAAGATCAGGTTCAGCGTTTCCCACTGCTTGAAGCGTTCGCCGTCCGGCAGCACTACCGTCCGGACAGTCTTGCCCAGGCCGGCCAGCACCGCTTCGACGCGGGCCGCATACAGCGGGCCGACGGTCTCGTTGGTGACGATGACGGCATGCTGGCCACGCACGTGCGGCTGCAGCAGGTCGGCGCGGTCCAGCAGGCCGCCGCCGATATGGATGGGGTAGCTACGCGCCCCGAGATCGACTTCCAGCGTGATCATGAATGGGTGTCCTGCGCCGGCTGCCCAGCCACCGGATCGGTGTCGGGCGCCGCTTCCACCGATGGAAACGTGAAGCCGGCCATTTCAAGTTGCATGAGAACCATATTAGCAAGCTGTGCCACGGTCGGCTTGCCGGTTTCGATAATGAAATCCGCCACTTCCCGGTAGAGCGGGTCGCGCTGGGCGTATAGCGCCTCCAGCCGGCCTTTCGGGTCTTCGGTCTGGAGCAGCGGACGGTTGCGGTCATGGCGCGTACGCAGCCACAGGTCATGCGGACTCGCGCGCAGGTAGACCACGGTGCCGTTGGCTTTCAGGGCCGCCCGGTTGGCGTCGCGCAGCACGGCGCCGCCGCCCGTGGCCAGCACGATGCCGGTGCGGCCGGTCAGCTCGGCAATCATCTGCTCTTCGCGATCCCGAAACCCGGCCTCGCCCTCGTGCTCGAAAATCACCGGAATCTTCACGCCGCAACGCGCTTCAAGCTCGTGGTCGGAGTCGAAGAACGGGTAATCGAGGCGTCGGGCCACCGAGCGGCCGACGGTGGTCTTGCCGGCGCCCATCAGGCCAACAAAGAATAGATTCGGGCGATTGGCTGTCACTGGACTGTCTTGCGCGAAAAGGCTCGGGGCATTGGCACGCCGCCCGGGCACCTCGCTGGCGTGATTCATACGCCACTTTGCATCATTGCGGTCCCGGATCCGGCTGGCCGTCGGTTCCGCCAACGATGCCGCGAAAAGGAAAAAAGGCCGCGTCGCATACCGACGCGGCCTGCCAGTCTACTGCATCCGGGCGCCCTGCTGCACCCGAACGGTGTTATTTCAACGATACGCTGTCGTTCAGGATGCGCGGCGTCAGGAACACTAGCAGCTCGGTCCGGTTGTTGACCTTGGCGTTGTTCTTGAACAGGTTGCCCAGCACCGGGATGTCGCCCAGCCAGGGCACCTTGTTGACGGTATTCGACTCGTCCTGGCTGTAGATGCCGCCGATCACCACGGTGCCGCCGTTCTCCACCAGCACCTGGGTCTGCACGTGCTTGGTGTCGATGGCGAAGCCGTTGACGGTCTGGATACCGACGCTGTCCTTGTTGACGTCGACGTCAAGCAGCACGTTGCCTTCCGGCGTGATCTGCGGCGTGACCTCCAGCTTCAGGTTCGCCTTGCGGAACTGGACTGACGTGGCGCCGCTCGACGTGGCGGACTGGTACGGCAGTTCGGTACCCTGTTCGATCAGCGCCTTGATGTTGTTGGCGGTCACGACACGGGGGCTGGAGATGATCTTGCCCTTGCCGTCGGCTTCCAGCGCGGACAGTTCCACATCCAGGAACCGGCCCGCCGCAGCATTGAAGATGCTGAATGCCGCGGTGGCCGGATTCGTGCCGTTGATGGCTGCTGCCGGCAGGCTCAGCGCCGGCGACAGGTCGTTCGTGGCACCCGGCAGCGAGTTGCCGTAGTTGCTGCTCAGCGAACTGCCCGACTTCGGCAACGCAAAGCCAAGCTTGACACCGAGATTGCGGCTGAACGTATCGCTGGCTTCCACGATACGCGCCTCAATGATCACCTGACGCACCGGAATATCGATCTTCTGCAGGAAGCCCTGCACTTCCTCCAGTTTCGAACCGATGTCGGACACGAACAGCTGGTTGGTACGCGGATCCGCCGTCAGCGAGCCGCGCTTGGACAGCATGCGCGTGACGCCCGCTGCACCCGCCGCGCCGCCACCCGCCGGGACCGCAGACCCGCCCCCAGCTCCACCGGTGACTGCCAGCCCCAGCAGCATGCGGCGAACGTCGTCGGCACGCTGGTAGTTCAGCTGGAACACCTGGCTGCGGATCGGCTCAAGCTCGTTGATCTGCTGCTGCGCTTCAAGTTCGAGCTTTTCCTTCGTGGCCAGCTCGGCCTTGGGCGCCACCCACAGCACGTTACCGTTGCGGCGCGAAGCCAGCCCCTTGGAATCGAGCACGATCTGCAGCGCCTGATCCCACGGCACATCCTTCAGGCGCAGCGTCAGGTTGCCCTGCACGGTATCGCTGGTAATGATGTTCAGGTTCGTGAAATCGGCAAAGACCTGCAGCAGCGAGCGGATGTCGATGTTCTGGAAGTTCAGCGACAGGCGCTCGCCCCGGTAGCCCTGGCCAGAGATCAGCTTGTTCGGGTCTTCCTTGACCTGGCGCACCTCGACCACGAACTGGTTGTCCGTCTGGTACGAACTGTATTCCCAGTTGCCGCGCGGCTCGATCGTCAGCCTTGCGGCGCCGTTGGCGTCGGTGGCGCGCATGGCCTGCACCGGCGTGCCGAAGTCGGTCACGTCGAAGCGGCGGCGCAGGTCGTTCGGCAGCCCGGTGCCAATGAAGTCAACCACCAGGTTCTGGCCCTGCTGCTGGATATTGACGCCCGAATCCCGCGACGACAGGTCCACCACCACGCGGCCCGAACCGTCGGTGCCACGCCGGAAGTCGATATTGCGGATCAGCGTGCGGTTGGCCGCCACGGGCTGCATCGCGGACGCCGCCGGCGCGAAGGTCGGCGCGGCCGCGGCCGCCGACTGCGTCACGTTGTCCATCAGCACCACGAACTGCTTGCCCCGCATTTCCGTGCGATACGTGGCGTTGCGGGCCAGGTTCAGCACCACGCGGGTGCGGTCCCCGATCTGCATCACGTTGGCGCTCTTGAGGAGCTTGCCCGCGTATTCATATTGCGCACGGCCCTGCGCGAATCCCGTATCGAAGAAATCGATCGCGATCTTTGCAGGATTCTGCGTGGAGAAGTCCGCTGGCTTCTGAGCAAGCGGCCCCTGCAGGTCGACCGTGAAAACGGTCTGCTCGCCAACCACGTTGGCTTCCACCTGCTTGATCTGGTTGTTTTGTGCCAGTGCGGCCGGAGAGGCCAGCATCAGCGCCACCGCTGAAGCGCCCGCAAGCGCCCGGACCCAACGTGCCGTGATCATGCGGATGCCTCCAGCTTCAGGCTGGTCATTTTCTCTTTCCAATCTGAGACCCCTTCCCGAACCAATTCGCGCAACACGATCTCCTGATCGCTGATGCGGACCACCCGGCCATAGCTCTGGCCGAGATACTGACCCACCTTGACGTGATGGATCTTGTTATCTACGCGTACGACACCGTAGGTCTCGCCGTTTTTCTTCAGCATGCCGAGCATCTTGAAGTTCTCCAGCGGATAGTCTTCAAGCGGCTCGTGTCGCCGTCCGGCCTCCGGCGACTCAGACATCGTCCTGTTCAGCTCGCCGATCTTCGTCTGCGCAAACGGTTCCGGCGATGCGCGCCCGCCGTACTCGCGTGGCGTGTACGACTTGACCTCGGGCAACGGTTCCGGCGGCGGAGCCTTGGCGGCGCGCGTCTGCGTCATCCATTGACGCAGACCGTCGTCATCGCTCTGGCCGCAGCCGGCGAGGGCCACCACGGCCAGCGCGGCGGCGGCAAGCGCCTGCGCCATGGCAGGCTGGGGTCGGGTCAGGCGGCTCACTTGGCGCCTCCCTTCTTGTTCTTCGCGGCGGCGTCGGCGGCGGCCTTGCGCTGCGCGGCCTGCTCGTCCGGATCCAGTGCGCGATAGGCCATCGCCACCCCTTCCATCGACAGCGTGCCGTCCTTGCCGACCGACATGTTCAGGTTGCGCATGGAGACGATTCGCGACAGGGCCGCCACGTCGGCGTTGAAAAGCGCGACGTCGTGGTAGCGGCCGGTGACCTTCAGATTGACCGGGATTTCGGCAAAGTATGGCTTGATGGCTGCCGCCTGCGGCTTGAACAGTTCGAACTGGAGACCGCGCGCCACGCCGGCGTGATTGACATCGGCCAGCAGCGCGTCCATTTCGGTGCTGTTCGGCAATTGCCGCTCGGCCAGCGCCACGCGTTTTTCGACCTCGGCCTTCTGCGTGCGCAATGCGTCCAGATTGGCCACCTGCGCCACCTTCGACTTGAACTGCTGCTTCAGCTGTTCGTGTTCGGCGTGCTTGCGGTCTAGCTCGTCGCTCTTGTCGCTCCAGTAGAACTGCCAGCCCAGCATCAGCACGATAACGGCCGCCAGAATCGAGAACAGCACGCGGGGCGCGGCCGGCCAGGTTTCGGGCTCGTTCAGGTTCAGGCCGCGGAACTGCGCGGTCAGGTCCTGCAGGGAGATATTCGAATTCAGCGCCATGATCAGACCTTGCCTCCCGCCGGCTTGGCCGCAGCAGCCGATGCGCCTGCCCTCTTCCTGTCAGCCGGTTGCTCCGGCGCGCGATAGGCGAAACGCATCGAGAAATCGAACAGCCGGCGCTGTTCGCGCAGGTTGTTGGTCATCATAATGGCCTTCGATTCCACCAGCTCGGCGCGGTCCAGCCATTGCACCTGGCTGAAGTTGCGCAGCAGTTCCGACACGCGTTCGTTGGATTGCGCCACGCCAGTGATGACGAACGTGTCGCCCGACTGCTTGAGCGTGGTCAGGTACACGCCTTCGGGCACCTGGCGCACCAGTTCCTCAAGCAGCTGCACGGGCATGTTGCGCTCGGCCTGCAGGCTTTCGATGGCACGCTGGCGATCGAGCAGCGCCTCGATATCCTTCTTGAGCGTCGTGACTTCCCGGATCTGCCCGTCCATCCGGGAGTTCTCGGCTGTCAGCGTCTGATTGAGATGGGTCATCTCATCGATCTGGGAATCGATGTAGAAGCCGCCGATCAGCACCACGAGCGCGCCCGCGCCCGCCGCACCGCCCAGCATGCTGTAGACCTTCTTGCGCCGGGCTGCCTTGCGCGCCTCGTGATACGGCAGCAGGTTGACCGACGGAATGGTATTCGTCGTCGTGGACATGCGAGTCCCCCCGGTGACTTATTGGAGGCCGCGCAGCGCCAGTCCCGCACTGACGATGTAGGCAGGCAGGTCGCGCTGGAGATAGCGCTCGTTGACCTTGCCGGCGGTCGTCATGTTTGCGAAGGGATTGGCCAGCGTGGTCGTGATCTGCGTCTGTTGCTGGATTGCCGCCTGGACTCCAACCAGCGAGGCGTGTCCGCCGGAAAGCAGGATCTCGTCGACGCGGCCGAGGCTGGAGTTGGCAATGAAATTGCCGATGGCGCCCTGCACCTCCATGGCCAGCGCCTCCAGCGACGGCTTGAGCAATTGCCCTCGCCACGCTTCGGGCAGCGTGTTCTTGCGCTTCTTGATTTCGGCCTTGAGCGCATCGAGCGTGAACATCCGTGCGGCGCTTTGCGTCAGCTGGTCGCCATAGCTGTTCAGCGGCTGCTCGTAGAGTTCCTTCCAGCCCTGGTAGAAGATGGCCTTGGAACGGCTGCCGCCCAGATGGACCACGGCCACCACGGGCAGGTCCTTGGCATCGGTTTCGTTCAGGCCGGCGGGGACGCCGAGCATCTGCACGACCGATCGCTGTACGGCGTACTCTTCCACGTCCATCACCTGCGGCTTCAGGCCTGCCAGTTCGGCAGCCGTCACGCGTTCCTGGACACGATCACTGTTGGCGGCCGTGACGCGTACGCCAATGCCGCCTTCCGTTTCGCTGGGACCAATCACCGCGAAGTCGAAATTGACCGCCTGCGACGGCGGATAGAGGCGGTGCGCCTCGGATTCGACCTGCGAATAGAGTTCGTCTTCGGACAGGTTGTCCGGCAGACTGACCGTCTGGGATTCCGTCAGCATGGACGGCACGCCCAGAACCACGTCCTTGGTCCGGATGCCGGCCTTGCCGAGCGCGCGCTTGAGCGCGATTCCCACGGCTTCGATGTTGACCACGTTGCCATCGGCAACGGCATTGCGGTCCAGCAGTTCGCTGGCGCATTTCTCCAGCCGATAGTCGTTTTTGCCCATCCCAACGGACAGCTCAACGACCTTGACGCTGGACGAACCAATATCCACGCCGACCGTAGTCTGGCGCAGAAGACCCGACAAGATGCCCCGTCGCAAGGTTGACCCCCTGACATTTGAACTCGCCCACGGCATGTCCGCTCTAATGGTGCGAGCCAGTTTCTTGGATGAAACGTTTGCTCTTTTATGTTCGTCGATTCTTACAAAATCCGGAGGCGCTGGCAATGTGCCGGTTTGACCACGCTTTCTTTTTCAGAAGGTCCCCGGAAATCCGTTGCCAAAATCCGACGGTCTGCAACCCCGCGATCGGGTGGGATCGTCCGGACATGATCCTGGCACGCCAGCTTCCGCTCGCACCCGCCACGCGCACCCCTCCCTGAAGCATCGCCCGCCAGCCCGCACCACACCTGGGTCCCGCAGCGCGCGACAGTCCGATCTCCACGACATTACATCTTGTAACAGCACGGTAGCGACTTTCGCGCCACTGCCCGCCGGGAGCGGCCGGGTACCGACGATATAATCCGGGCACTCTTGTTAGGTAAACCCTTATGGCCACAGCACAACAGAAGCCGTCCCTTCCCGTCCGCCGTCCGTTGTGGGCGCGCATCACGTTCTGGGTATTCGGGCTGCTTGCTGCCGGCGTCGTCGCCGTGGCGCTGCTGGTGGGGTATGCGCTGGTCGTGGCCGCCCCCAACCTGCCGTCGCTGGACACCATCACCGACTACCGGCCGAAGATTCCGTTGCGCATCTATACGGCCGACAACGTGCTGATTGGCGAGTTTGGCGAAGAGCGCCGCAACTTCGTGCCGATCACCGAGATCCCCGACGTCATGAAGAAGGCCGTGCTGGCAATCGAGGACGATCGCTTCTACGAACACGGCGGCGTGGACTTCGTCGGTGTGATGCGTGCCGGGCTGGCCAACCTGCGTGGCGGCCTGTCGCAGGGTGCATCGACCATCACGATGCAGGTGGCGCGCAACTTCTTCCTGTCGAGCGAGAAGACCTACACGCGCAAGATCTACGAGATGCTGCTGGCGTACAAGATCGAGGCGAACCTGACCAAGGACCAGATTCTCGAGCTGTACATGAACCAGATCTACCTGGGCCAGCGCGCCTACGGCTTTGCCAGCGCCGCGCGCGTCTACTTCGGCAAGTCGATCAAGGACGTCACCCCGGCCGAGGCCGCGATGCTGGCCGGGCTGCCGAAGGCGCCGTCGGCCTACAACCCGGTGGTGAATCCGCGCCGCGCCAAGGTGCGTCAGGAGTACATCCTGCAGCGCATGCGCGACCTGCGCTACATCACGCCGGAGCAGTATGACCAGGCAGTGCGCGAGGAACTGAAGGTGCGCAGCGAGGGCAACGAATTCTCGACGCACGCCGAGTACGTGGCCGAGATCGTGCGCCAGCTGATGTACGCCCAGTACCGCGAAGAGACCTACACGCGCGGCCTGACCGTCTACACCACGCTGAACAAGGCCGACCAGGACGCCGCCTACGAGTCCGTACGCAACGGCATCATGACCTACGAGCGCAAGCACGGCTACCGCGGCCCCGAGGCATTCATCGACCTGCCGTCCGATCCGGCCGACCGCGAACAGGCCATCGACGACGCGCTGGTGGAGCATCCGGGCAGCGACGATCTGCGGTCCGCCGTGGTGACCAGCGTATCGCCCAAGCAGGTGAAGGCGACGCTGCTGTCCGGCGAAGTGGCCACGATCGAAGGCACGGCGCTGCGCTTCATCGCGCCGTCGCTGTCGGCCAGCGCCCAGCCGAAGGTCAAGATCCGTCCGGGCGCGATCATTCGCGTGACGCAGGATCCGAAGGACAACTCGTGGTCGGTCACGCAGCTGCCCGAAGTGGCCGCCGCGTTCATCTCGCTGAGCCCCGAGGACGGTTCGATCCGTTCGATGGTGGGCGGCTTCGACTACAACCGCAACAAGTTCAACCACGTGACGCAGGCCTGGCGCCAGCCGGGTTCCAGCTTCAAGCCGTTCATCTACACGGCGGCGCTGGAAAAGGGCTTCTCGCCGGCCACGGTGATCAATGATGCGCCGCTGACGATCGGCCCGGACACCGGCGGGCAGGTCTGGGAACCGAAGAACTACGATGGCAAGTTCGAAGGCCCGATGACCATGCGCCGCGCGCTGGCCAAGTCGAAGAACCTGGTGTCGGTGCGGATTCTGCGCGCCATCGGCACGCAGTACGCCCAGGACTACATCACGCGCTTCGGTTTCGAGGCCGACAAGCACCCGGCCTATCTGCCGATGGCGCTGGGCGCCGGCAGCGTGACGCCGCTGCAGATGGCGGGTGCCTACTCGGTGTTCGCCAACGGCGGCTATCGCGTGAATCCGTACCTGATCCAGCGCGTGGAAGACTCGCGCGGCAAGGTCATTTCCGAGACTCATCCGCAGAAGGCCGGCGAAGACGCCGTGCGCGTGCTGGACGCCCGCACCGCGTTCATCGCCGACAGCATGCTGCGTGAAGTGGTGCGTAGCGGCACGGCCAACCCGGCCAAGCAGCGCCTGGGCCGCAATGACCTGGCGGGCAAGACCGGTACCACCAACGACGCGGTGGATGCGTGGTTTGCTGGCTACACGCCCAAGCTGGTGGCCATCGCGTGGATGGGTTACGACCAGCCCAAGAGCCTGGGTGTGCGCGAAACCGGCGGCGGCCTGGCGCTGCCGATCTGGGTCGGCTACATGAGCAAGGCGCTCAAGGGCGTGCCCGAGAGCCCGGACCGCCAGCCGCCGGAGGGCGTCGTCATGGCGGCCGGCGACTGGACGCTGGAAGAGAATGCCGCCGGCGCCGGCGTGGCGTCGGTGGGCCTGGGCGATCCGTGGCCGGGCAAGCCGGAAGAAAGCTCGCGTCCGCCACAGGACACCGAGCAGGAAAAGAAGAAGATCCTGGAAATGTTCGGCGGCGCCTGACGGCCTGCCGGCCATCGCCAGCAAAAAGAAACCGGCCCTGGTGGCCGGTTTTTTGTTGTGCCGCGCGCGCTTACTTCAGCGTCAGCGTGGTGCCGGCCTGCAGGCTCATGTAGCCGGACAGCGCCGCGTACAGCTCGGCGCCGCTGCGCGTGTCCACCCAGCGGGCGCCGTCGTAGCGGAAATGGAAGCCGCCGGCCTTGGCCGCCACCCAAAGTTCCTGCATCGGCGCCTGGCTGTTGACGATGATCTTGGAGCCGTCCTCGAACTCCAGCTCCATCACATTGCCGGTACGGTTGATCTCCACATCGGCGTCGGCCGCATCGGCAGCCGCTTCGATATCGGCTTCCAGCTTGTCCAGGGCCGCGCCGGCCAGTGCCAGGAACTCGGTCTCGTTGAGGGGGGGCATGCTACACTCCAAGGCCGCCGGCAGCCCGTTTCCACGGGCATTCGGACCGGCAAATCAGATTGATGGAAAACGGGAAAGCCGTGCGCTTTCCACAGCCATCCGAAAGCCATCCAGACAATGAAGGACTCCCCGATGCTGCGTCGTGGTGCGATTGTATCGGCCTTTGCCGCCCTGCTCGCGATGCCCCTTGCCGGGTGCGGCATTCGCGGCCCGCTCTATATGCCCCGCGTACCGCCGGAGCCGACGCCGCCCACCGTGGCCGATCCGGGCCTGGGCCAGCCGGGCGCCACCCCGCCCGCGGCGCGTCCGATGGGCGAGCCCGCCACATCGACGCCCGCCGTTGCCGAGCCCGCCAAGGGCAGTTCCGCCCCCTCCGCACGCTGAGTGCATGCCGAAACATGACTGATTTTTTCCATCGCCGCGAAGACGGCACCCTGACCGTCGAACAGGTACCGCTGGCGAGCATTGCCGCCGAATTCGGCACGCCTACCTACGTCTATTCGCGCGCTGCGCTGACCAAGGCCTACAACGCGTATGCCGCCGCCTGCAAGGGACGCAACGCGCACGTGCAATACGCGGTCAAGGCCAACTCCAACCTGGCCGTGCTGCAGGTGTTCGCGAAGCTGGGCGCCGGCTTCGACATCGTGTCGGGCGGCGAGCTGCTGCGCGTGATTGCCGCTGGCGGCGACCCGCGCAAGGTGGTTTTTTCGGGCGTGGCCAAGAGCGAAGCCGATATGGCGCTGGCGCTCGAACATGACGTGCGCGGCTTCAACGTGGAATCGATCCCGGAACTGGATCGCCTGAACGCCGTGGCCGGCCGCCTGGGCAAGCGCGCCCGCGTGTCGCTGCGCATCAACCCCGACGTCGACGCGAAGACCCACCCCTACATCTCCACCGGCCTCAAGGGCAACAAGTTCGGCGTGGCATTCGAGGACGTGCTGTCCACCTACCGTGCCGCCGCCGCGCTGCCGCACCTGGAGGTGACAGGTATCGATTGCCATATCGGCTCGCAGATCACCGAAGTGGCGCCGTACCTGGAGGCGCTGGACAAGGTGCTGGACGTGGTGGAATCGCTCGAGGCGGAGGGCATCAGGCTCGAACATATCGACGTGGGCGGTGGCCTGGGCATCACCTATGACGACGAGACCCCGCCGGACATTACCGGCTTCGCCACGACGCTGATCGATCGCGTGGCCGCACGCGGCCACGGCCATCGCGAGGTACTGTTCGAGCCGGGCCGCTCGCTGGTGGGCAATGCCGGCGCGCTGCTGACGCGCGTGGAATTCCTGAAGCCCGGCGCGGCCAAGAACTTCTGCATCGTCGATGCCGCGATGAACGACCTGGCCCGACCGGCCATGTACGAGGCCTACCACCGCATCGAGCCGGTGGCGCCGCGTGCCGACACCGCCGTCACGTACGACGTGGTGGGTCCGGTATGCGAATCGGGCGACTGGCTCGGCCGCGACCGCACGCTGGCGGTGCAGCCCGGCGACCTGCTGGCCGTGATGTCGGCCGGCGCCTACGGTTTCGTGATGAGTTCGAACTACAACACGCGCGGCCGCGCGGCTGAAGTGATGGTCGATGGCGACACCGTGCACCTGGTGCGCGAGCGCGAACTGCCGGCGGACCTGTTCCGCGCCGAGCGCCTGCTGAAGGACTGATGGCGCCAGCGCAAGCCGAAAAATAAGGAAAGGGCGACACCATTGGTGTCGCCCTTTGTCTATCGTGCTGCCACGGCGGCGCGGGGCCTGCGCACCCACCACCAGATCCGCATGGCCAGCAGCACGAACACCACCGCCGCGTAGATCGAAACTTCTCCAAAATCGTGCTTGCCGGCCTTGTGCCACCAGTAGTGCAGGATGGCCAGCACGGCGATGGCGTAGATCGACCGATGAAGCGCCTGCCAACGCTTGCCGCCGAGCCAGCGGACCATGGCGTTGGCCGATGTGACGGCCAGCGGAATCATCAGCACGAACGCCGCGAACCCCATCGTGATAAATGGCCGTTTGCCGATGTCCTTGATCATGTAGGCCACGTCAAACCCGCGATCCACGGCGAGCCAGAGCAGGAAATGCTGCACGGCGTAGAAGAACGTGAACAGGCCCAGCATGCGGCGCAGGCGCAGCAGCCAGTGCCAGCCCGTGAGCCGGCGCAGCGGCGTGACGGCGAGCGTCACGCAGAGCAGGACGAGCGTCCAGGTACCGGTGGACCGGGTCACGAATTCGAGCGGATTGGCGCCGAACTGCGAGGTCGCCCCCAGATACATCAGCCGCAGGAACGGTAGCAGCGCCAGCAGCCAGACCAGCCCCTTCAGCGTCTTCACCCTCGCCGGCGCGAGCATGGCCAGGCCGCCGGGCCCAGGCCGGCTGGCCTGGGGCGTACGTGCCTGCGCTGCCGCGCGCGGATCGCGCTCGGCCATCAGAAGTTCTTCCTTAAATCCATGCCCTGATAGAGCGACGCCACCTGCGCGCCGTAGCCGTTGAACGGCAGCGTCTTGCGCTTGGGCGCGAATAGCGCGGAAAAGCCGCCGCCGCCCTTGTCTTCGCCGATCCGGCGTTCGGTGGCCTGGCTCCAGCGCGGATGGTCGACGTCCGGGTTCACGTTCGAATAGAAGCCGTACTCGTTGGCGGCGGCGAGGTTCCAGCTGGTGGGCGGCTGCTTGTCGACAAAGCGGATCTTCACGATCGACTTGGCGCTCTTGAAGCCGTATTTCCACGGCAGAACCATCCGCACCGGCGCGCCGTTCTGGTTCGGCAGCACCTCGCCATAGAGGCCGAACGTCAGCAGCGCCAGCGGATGCATCGCCTCGTCCATGCGCAGGCCCTCGCTATACGGCCAGTCGAGCACGCCGCTGCTCAGGCCGGGCATCTGCTTCTTGTCCGCCAGCGTGATGAACTGCACGAACTTCGCCCCCGGCTGCGGCTCGACGCGCTTGATCAGCTCGGCCAGCGGATAGCCGATCCACGGAATCACCATCGACCAGCCTTCGACGCAGCGCAGGCGGTAGACGCGTTCTTCCATCGGCGCGACCTTGAGCAGTTCGTCCAGGTCGTACACCTTGGGGTGCTTGACCAGCCCTTCCACGGCCACTTGCCACGGGCGCGGCCGCAGCGTGCCGGCGTTGCGGGCCGGGTCTGACTTGTCGGTGCCGAACTCGTAGAAATTGTTGTAGGTCGTGACGTCCGTGTACGGCGTGCGTTTTTCGGTCACGGCGTAGGCGTTGTTGAGCGTGGCGGGCAGCTTCGGCAGCTTGCCCGGCGCCTCCTGGGCAAACGCCTGGCGCGAGAACCACGGCGAGGCCAGACCCGCGGCGGCAGCGGCGCCGCCCATCGTCAGCAGGCGCCGGCGAGACCGATACAACGGTTCGGGCGTGATTTCCGACGCGGCGACATCGTCACCGCGCAACCATTTGGGGGAAGGAATCAGCATGTTTCGCAGCGTTGGGTAGGACTTGCAGCATTGGACATCAAAAGCTGCCGGAAGGTGCGGAGCCGCCCGGATATCGGGTGAGCAGGCGGACGGTCATGTGCCCGGGCTAACCCCGTTGGTATTGCTGGTAGACCACCTGGGCCAGCGCCAGCAACCGTTCGCGCTCCAGCGGACCCGCCAAGGCGAAGCCGAGATCGCGATCGACCCAATAGAACGCCATGGTAGGGTGTCCGGCGGGATTTCGTGCGGGCGTGCGCGGCGGCAGCCGTTCGAGCCGGAATGCGGTGTCCGGCGTGCCCTGCGCCATGCGTCGCAGTTGCAGCGACACGCGCGTGCCGGCGTCGTCCTCGTACATCAGGATGGCCATCGGGCCGCCCTCGGAAGCGCCAAGGCGCCCGCCAATCAGCCGGAATCCCTGCGGGTGCAGGTCGGGCACCTGCAACGACGCACCGAGCCGTTTCGACAGCCAGGCAATCAGATGGGCCTCGTCGCTGGCGGGCACCTCGACGACGTGCCTGACTTCGGGTGCATAGACGACATAGCTGGCCAGCGCCTCGCGCGCAAAACGCTCCATCGGCGCGATGGCCACGGCATCGGCCCCGACATGATCGCGGGCATACCAGCCGCCGGCAGCCCCCACCGCCAGCGCACACAGGCTGGCAGCCAGCGCCAGCGGCCACGCCAGGCGCGCCGTGGTCGCGCGGCCGCCCTGCCCACGCAGTTCGCGCGGCAGCGCAGCTAGCGGCACGGCCTCGTTGAGCACGCCATCCAGCCCGGCATGCAGCGCGGCGGCCTGCTGCCGCCAGGCTTCCACCTTGCTCGCGGCCTCGGCATCGGCAGCCAGGAATGCCTCGACCGCGGCGCGGCGCGGACCGTGCAACTGGCCATCGGCATAGGCGTGAAGATCGGCTTCGCTCACCGGCGTCTGTGGGCTCATCATTTCACCCGTTGCAGCACATTCGGCGCCGCAACGTCCTTCGTGCCGCCGTCGAGCAGGCGGCGCATCTGTTCACGCGCACGGCTCAGGCGCGACATCACCGTGCCGACCGGGACTTCAAGCACCTGGGCCGCTTCCGCATACGAAAACTGCTCCAGGCTGACCAGCAGCAATACGGCCCGCTGGGCCTCCGGCAATGCGGCCAGCGCCCTGATCAGGTCGCGCCGCAGGCCCGGATCGTCGCCGGGAACCGCCACGTCCGGCGGATCGTCGGTTGCGCTGACCAGATCCGCACGGCGCAGCCCGTTCAGGCGCAACCGGTGCATCAGCGTCAGCAACCAGGGCAGCAGGCCGTCGGCACCGTCGCCCCAGAGCGATCCGGGACGCAGGCGGAATCGCCAACGGAAGCGCAGTGCGCGCTCCAGCGTGTCCTGCACCAGATCGTCGGCCAGCGCGGCGTCGCCAGTCAGGCCGCGCGCGTGGCGCCGCAGCCGCGGCGCCAGCGCCACCAGTTGGCGCTCGAATCCATCCATGCGCTGGTTGCCTTGCGTTCAGGCGCCCGGAAAAATCAGGGCTTGGCCACGTGCCAGACGCTGTTGAGGTTGTCGCCAGTGCGGTCGCCCGGCTTGGCGTCCTTCGCAAAGCGGTACAGCGGCATGCCCTTGTAGGCGTACTGGCGCGTACCGTCGTCACGCGTGATGACCGAGTAGCTGCCCGACGCCGACTTGCCCGGCTCTGCCAGCAGCGGCGGCCAGTTGGTGGCGCACATGCCGTTGCAGACACTCTTGCCGCCGTGGGCGGGGTCGCGATCGAACGTGTAGAGCGTCAGGCCCTGCGGATCGGTCAGCACGCCGTTGGTCACCTTCACGGTCGGCGGCATTTCGCCGGCCCCGCCCATGCCCATGCTGGAACAGCCGGCCAGCAGGATCGTTGCAGCGCCAGCGGCGATGACGAGCGGGCGAAATACGGATGCAGCAGTGTGACGAGTATTCATCTTCAGGTCTCCTTCTCCGGGGGCGGTGCCGACCGTCGGCGCCGTGTACCTTCAGTAAACACCCGATGTGACGTCCTTATTCCGTTTGAGCCGAAAAAAAGTGGCGCTCTCTGTCTTCGTGTGCATCTTAAGGCGCCCGAAAAGACAAAAAGCCTGTCGCAACGACAGGCTTTTCGATCCGGGGACGGATAGCGAATCAGAGTTCGCCGTAGCTATGCAGGCCGGACAGGAACATGTTCACGCCGAGGAACGCAAAGGTCGTGACGAGCAGGCCAACCAGCGCCCACCACGCGGCCACCGTACCGCGCAGCCCCTTCATCAGCCGCATGTGCAGCCATGCCGCGTAGTTCAGCCAGACGATCAGCGCCCAGGTTTCCTTCGGGTCCCAGCTCCAGTAGCCGCCCCACGCCTCGGCCGCCCACAGCGCACCCAGGATCGTGGCGATCGTGAAGAAGGCGAAACCGACCGCGATGGCCTTGTACATCACATCGTCGAGCAGCTCCAGCGACGGCAGGCGCTCCGACAGGATGCCCCGCTGCTTGAGCAGGTACGCCACCGACACCATCGCAGCCAGCGCGAACGTGCCATAGCCGATGAAGTTGGCCGGTACGTGGATCTTCATCCACCAGCTTTGCAGCGCCGGCACCAGCGGCTGGATCTCCTGCGCATTGCGGCTGACCGTGTACCAGAGCAGGAAGCCCACGGCCGCCGACACCACCAGCATCACGAACGGCCCCAACGCCCGCGTGGCGTAGCGGCGCTCGTAGTACAGGTAGAACAGCGACGTGATCAGCGTGAAGAGAACAAACACCTCGTAGAGGTTCGAGATAGGAATATGGCCAATATCGGCGCCGATCAGGTACGACTCGTACCAGCGCACCATCAGGCCCGTAAAGCCCAGGACCACGGCCGCCCAGCACAGCTTGCTGCCAAGGCTCGACCCGGTGTCGGATCGGGACGCAAAGCCGACCCAGTAGAACATCGTCGACAGGAACACCAGGGCGCTCATCCACAGGATGGCTGACTGACTCGACAGGAAGTACTTCAGGAAGAAAGCCTGCTCGGCGCGCGCCAGGTTGCCCTGGTACATCTGGATGGCAAGCAGCGACAGCACCGCGATGCCGACCATCAGCGGCCGCACCGCCTTCCAGTGCCAGCCAAGCAGCGCGAACGTGGGCACGGCGGCAATCAGCACGGCCTTGTCGTACACGTTCATCCAGTGGCCGTACCGCGCAAGCGCAAACCCGGCGCCCAGCACCAGCAGCACGGCAAACGCCCAGTCAACCCAGGTCAGGCGGCGCAGAAAGGACGGTTCGAGGAAATCGGCTTCCAGCTGCAGCGGGTCGTGCGACACATTGCCCGCCGCGGCATTTTGTCGCGGCGTCAGGCCCGAGGAGGCGTGGTTGAGATTGGAGGACATGGCATTCCTGCTCTGCGGTGCGATGCACCTGTAATGTCTGCGGTATCAACATGGCGCGGCAGGCCGGGATTGTTGTATGTCCGGCCGCCGGAAAGCCCTCTTTCTACTATAGCGACGGCCCCTGCTTATCATCGGGCCCTGATGCGTCGGATCGCGGTGCCGCGTGCGTCATCGGCGAGTCGCCATCCGCTGGCAACGGCGTCACTTCCGCGCCCACGGCACGGCCGACGTCGTCGCGCAATGTGACGAATTCCTTCTCGAAATCCATCGTGCGGCGCTGCGTCGACATGGCCATCAGCACATGACTGCCCGCGGAGTTTCCGGCGTCGTCAGGTTGCTTGTCCTTGATCCAGATCCAGACGCGCCGCTCGCGGATATAGAACATCGCGAACACGCCCAGCACCAGCAGCAGGCAGCCAAGATACACGATGTTCTTGCCCGGCGCACGGGTCATCTGGAACACGCTGGCCTTGACCTCCTGGAAGTCGTCGAGCTGCAAAAATACGGGCGCCGCGTAGAAGAAACTGTCCGACAGCGCGTTGATGGCCTGCTGCAGGAACTGGCCACTCTGTGCGTCGTTGGGGATCACGGGCAGCTTGTCCTGCTCGCGTGCCAGTTGCCACAGTTCCCACATCGATCCATTGAGAATCTTCAGCAGGACGTCGGCCGCCTTCTGCTGCTCGCCCTGCGGCACCGATTTTTCCAGGAAAGCCGCGATCGCGGTGAAGCCCCCGGGCGGCGCATCGGGCGACGAACGCGTGGCGCCGGCAAACAGGTCCATGGCGCGCTGGGCGCTTTCGGCCAGTTGCTTGCGCAGCGTCGCCTTGTCGTCGCCGGGCATCGACACGGCCGCAAAGCGACGCGCCGCCTCGCCGCGCATGGCACTGCTTTGCAGCGCGGCGCGCAAGCGCATCCAGTCGGCCACGCTGCGCTGGTCGTCGGCGGGAATACGCAAATAGCGGAACTGTTCGCTCGGCGAGTCGCGCATGCCCGCCAGGAACACGGTCTGGCCGTCGAGTTGCACCGGGAGCATGTAGTTGTTGAACTCGCGCGCCTGCCCGGTGCGGTCACGCAGTTTGTACTGGACCGACGGGCCGACATTGCGTAGGTTCTTGTCCTTGTCCAGGCTGGCCGCCGCTCCCAGATGCTGCTCCAGCGCACCCAGCGACGACTTGCGCGCCACACCGCGCACATCGGCCTTGCCCGACGCATCGGTCACGGTCTCGACGTTGATTTGCCGGAAATCGCTGAATTCGACGGTCAGGCTGTCCTGGTCGGCAGCCGTGCCGGTGCCGGTCAGCGCCACATTGCCGCCCACCGTGCCCGCGATCGGAAACGTCCCATGGCTGCTGCCCGTCATCGGATAGCCGACGAACTTCAGTTTCGAGCCGCCGTCCTCGAAGCTGGACTGGTAGATGGCCACGCCATCGACGATCAGCGGCTCGTTCACCTTGATCGTCGCCTCGGTCCGCTTGCCGGTGGCGCGATCGGTCACGACCACATCCGACGCGAACAGCTTGGGCATGCCGGTGGAGTAGTAATCGACCGTGAACTTCTTGAGCATGATCGTGAACGGCAGGTCCTGCACCAGCGCGCCATCGGCAATGTTCAGGATGGCCGTGGAGACGGTGGCCCCTTCCGGCACGAACGCATTGCCGCGGAATCCGGGGTTGGCGGGCGACAGCCGGTGCTTCGCTGGAATCTCGCTGATGATGGCGTTGCCGGCGATCGGCGTCTTGCCGCCGAACCACATCTGCGCGCGAATCAGCATATCGCCGTCCAGCAGGCCACCCACGCAGATCACGACGATGGCCGTGTGCGCCAGGATGTAGCCGAGCTTGTTGGCAGCGCCCGCCTTGGCGGCCAGCAGCGTTGCGCCATCATGTTCCACCGGCTTGACGCGGTATCCGCGGTTGCGCAGCAGCGCGCCGAGCCGGCCTGCGGCTTCCGCGCGGCCGCGCGGCACCTCGTATTCTCCCCGGTGATGGAACGCCCGCAGGCTGCGCTCGCGCACGTGATCCTTCCACGAGCGCATGTCGACGATCATCTTCGGCGCGTTGCGCGCAATACACAACGACGTGGAGATCACCAGGAATGCCAGGATCAGCAGGAACCACCACGAGCTGTACACCTTCTGCAGCGACAGCGCATGGAACAGGTCCGCCCAGAACGGCCCGAACTGGCTCACGTAGTTCGGGTACGGTTCGTTCTGCTTGAGCACGGTGCCGATGATGCTGGCGATGGCAATCACCGTCAGCAGCGTGATCGCGAAGCGCATCGAGGACAGCAACTCGACGGCATCGCGCAGCACGCGGTGTTGGGTCTTCAGGTGCAGCCCTGAAGTGGATGGGGTCGACATGTGCGGTAAAGCCTGAAAGCCGGTGTGGCGCTAATTGTGGTTGGCGCCAGTGTTGCGCGCCGATGTGACGCGATGTGGTGCCGCTCAAAATGAAAAAGGGTGGACATGCTTTGGCAAGCAGGCCACCCTCTTCGATTGTCGCCCACGCGTCCGGTTCATCCCCCAAGGGATTCCCCGGACATGCAGGCCCGATACGACTTAACGGACGCCGGCGACGTAATCCGCCACCGCCTTGATCTCGGCATCCGACATCCTGGCGGTAATCGTGCTCATGACCGAATTGTTCTTTCGGGTGCCCTGGCGGAATGCCACCAGTTGCGCTTCGGTGTACTCGGAATACTGGCCTCCAATGCGCGGATACTGGGCCGGAATGCCGGCGCCGGTCGGTCCGTGGCAGCCTGCACAGGCCGGCACGCCCTTGGCGGCGATACCCCCGCGGTAGATCTTCTGGCCTTCCTCGATCGTCGTCTTGTTCTTGGCCGTGGCAGGCTTGAGCTGCTGCTTGGCCAGGTAGGCGCCGATGTCCTTCATGTCCTGGTCGCTCAACGCCTGGGCGTACAGCGACATGATGGGGTTGTCACGCGACTTGGCCTTGAAATCGGCGAGCTGCTTGTGAACGTAATCGCCCTGCTGGCCAGCCAGCTTGGGATTGACGGCAGCCGTACTGTTGCCGGCGGTGCCGTGGCAGGAGAAGCATGCCGGGACATTGCGATCGGGAACACCTTGCGTGTAAAGCGTCTCGCCCTTGGCGGGATCCGCCTTGGCGTGGGCCTGCTCTGCGGCAGATACCAGCCCTGTCATTGCGCCCAGCGGAACTGCCAGTGCCATGACTCCCAAAAGTTTCGCAATGCGGTTCATCCTTACACCTTGTCAGATTTTGTTATGAACACCGTAATGCATGCCGGTCGCCTTTATCCCCTGCCGGCGGTGAGGAAGCGCCATGGGGCAGGAGCTGGTAACGCGTATGCGCGACGTCCTATTCTTGATCGGGGACAATATTCCCGACCCAATTTCAGAGTTCGCCGATGACATCCGGCAAGGATGCCACACGTCACCCGCTCAGGAGACCGTAAACCGGGTTATTGTACAATAAATCGCTTTCCGGATTGACTTAGGTCAGTGTCTGTGGCGACGTCTGCACTGGCCTTTGCCAGGGCCCTGTCCGCCGGCTCAAAGTATTCACGCATGTCCCTTCTACAACAGGCCCGTTTCTTCAATACCGTCAACCATCTGCGCGACCTGCCGGCCACGGCAGTTCCCGAGGTGGCGTTCGCCGGGCGTTCCAACGCCGGCAAGTCGACGGCCATCAATACGCTGTGCAGCCAGAAACGGCTGGCGTTCTCGTCCCGCACGCCGGGCCGCACGCAGCATATCAACTTCTTCACCGTGGCCCCCGTCAAGGCGCCAGATCCGATCGGATTCCTGGTCGACCTGCCGGGCTACGGCTACGCCGAGGTCTCGGGCAGCGCCAAGTACCACTGGCAAGGCCTGCTGTCCGACTACGTCCAGAGCCGCACCCAGCTGGCCGGGCTGATCCTGATGATGGACGCGCGCCGCCCGTTTACGGACCTCGATTGCCAGATGGTCGAGTGGTTCCTGCCCACCGGCAAGCCGGTTCATGTGCTGCTGACCAAGGCCGACAAGCTGACCAATAGCGAAAACGCCACGGCACTGCGCGAAACGAAGCGGATGCTGGCCGACTATGCGGCCCAGATGGACAATCCGCCGGCCATGACCGCCCAGCTGTTCTCCAGCCTGAAGCGGCGCGGCATCGAGGAAGCCCAGCGCGTGGTGGCGGGATGGCTGGCATTGCCCGAGGCCCAGCCGCCCGCGGCACCCGAGGCGCCGGCTGGCGCCCCGCAGGCGTAGGTACGCCCGACTTCCATTCCTCCGCATCCGGACCGACCAAAAAAAGCCCCGTTGCAAGCAACGGGGACGAACTTTCCCACCGGTTCAGGGCGGGTACCCGCTCAGGGAGGAGTAGCGGGGGACACCGCGCTGCGCGAAGCAACACAGAGTGTCCGCGAGTATGATAGCGGGCACGCACAAAAGTTCTTTCTTCTTTTGGCGCACGCATTTCTTCATGGCCTGCAGCCCGCTGCGGTGACGTGCGCCACGCATCCGTCCACGACTTCTCCTCCCCCGATTCCGCCATGTCCACGTTTCCCGAGTACCGTCCCCGCCGCATGCGTCGCGATGACTTCTCGCGCCGCATGATGCGCGAGAACCGCCTGTCGCCCGATAACCTGATTTATCCGGTATTCATCCTTGACGGCCAGAACAGGCGCGAGTCCGTGGCGTCGATGCCCGGTGTGGAGCGCGTATCGGTGGACCTGCTGCTGCCGGTGGCCGAAGACTGCGTAAAGCTGGGCATCCCGGTAATCGCGCTGTTCCCGGTCATCGATCCGTCGCTCAAGACGCCCGATGGCATCGAGGCCACGCGCGCCGAGGGTCTGGTACCCCGCGCCGTGCGCGCGCTGAAGGACCGCTTTCCCGAACTCGGGGTGCTGACCGACGTGGCGCTCGACCCGTACACCAGCCACGGCCAGGACGGCGTGCTGGACGACAACGGCTATGTGATCAACGACGTCACCGTCGACATCCTGGTCAGGCAGGCGCTGGTGCAGGCTGAAGCAGGCGTCGATATCGTCGCGCCGTCCGACATGATGGACGGCCGCATCGGCGCCGTGCGCGCCGCGCTGGAAGAGGCCAACCACATCCACACGCGCATCATGGCCTACTCGGCCAAGTACGCGTCGGCCTTCTACGGCCCGTTCCGCGATGCAGTCGGGTCGGCCGCCAATCTGGGCAAGGGCAACAAGATGACCTACCAGATGGACCCGTCCAACACCGACGAGGCGCTGCGCGAAGTCGGCCAGGACATCATGGAAGGCGCCGACATGGTGATGGTGAAGCCGGGCATGCCGTACCTGGACATCGTGCGCCGCGTGAAGGACGAATTCCGCTACCCGACCTACGTCTACCAGGTCAGTGGCGAATACGCGATGCTGAAGGCCGCCGCCCAGAACGGCTGGCTGGACCACGACAAGGTCATGATGGAATCGCTGCTGGCATTCCGCCGCGCCGGCGCCGACGGCATCCTCACGTACTTCGCCCGCGATGCCGCGCGCCTGCTGAAGGCCGCCGGCTGACCGGCCAACGCCGCCGCATGCAACTACTGGGCTTCTCGGCCAGCCAGGTACACCCGCTCGCGACGCTCGACGCCGCACGGGACTTTCTCTCCGGCAACGCCGCCGCGCGCTTTGTCTGGGCCGACTTTGCCACCGAGGAGGTGACGCCCGCGCCCGGCGCGTGGCGCGACCGCCTGGTCGCGCTGACCGGCGCGCCCATCCTCGACCTGCATCTGGCCGATGCCACCAACCCTGCGCATCCGTCGTTCTTCGACACGACCAATGCGTATGACATGGTGATCTTCCGCAAGCTGACCTTCGAGACCAGCCGGCAGTTTGCCGAGGCGGATGCCGCGCAGGCCGGCGGCGACACCGCCGCGCCGGCGGCCGCGCCGGTTGCCAGCACCGCCACGCCGCCGCCCACGGGCCCGGAAGCGGCACCGATGCCCGGCCCTCGCAAGGCCTCGCGCAAGTACGCGCCGGGCTTCCTGCCCGCGCTGGCGCGCATCGACACGCAGCCGGTGGCCTTTTTCGTATTCGACAACGTCCTGGTCACCGTGCGGCCATCGCCGTCCCGCACCATCGATCAGGTCAGGCAGCGGCTGCTGGACACCTGCGGCTCGCCGCAATCCGCACCGGCTCGCGCCAATGGCGCTGCGTCGCTGATGCATGGCGTTCGCCCGCCCACGCGCCCGGAAGACCTGATGCTGCGGCTGCTGAACGCGATGGTTGACCGCTACCTGGACCTGCGGACGCCGCTGACGCGTCAGCTAGACCGCTGGCAGCGCGCCCTGCTGAGCACCAGGCAGAGCTTTTCGAGCTGGGAAGGACTGCTTGACGCACGTATCCAGCTGCGCCGGCTTGAAAACCTGAGCGAGGAACAGCGCGACGCGTTGCAGGAATTCCGCGACAGCCTGCTGGACAACCGCTACAGCGCCGGCGACGGCGACCCCGGCGCGGCCAGCCGCGATGAAGTGCTGCTGGTGCGGCTGACCGACCTGATGGAGCACATCATGCGGGTTCTCGCGCACGCGCGGCGGCTTGAGGATTCGATCGAATCGGCCGTGCAGATCCACTTCTCGGCCGTGGCGCACCGCACCAACCGCACCATGCGGGCCCTGACGATCATCACAGCCCTGTTTATGCCGCTCACGCTGATTACGGGCGTTTTCGGCATGAACTTCGCCCGCATGCCGTGGCTGCAGGAGCCGAACGGGTTCTGGTGGTCGATCGGATTGATGGGCGGCGTGGTGGCCGCCATTGGTGGCATCTGGGCGCTGGGACGCTGGCTCGACCGATAGTGTCTCCGCCCGATCCGACGACGCCCCAGGGCGCGCTGACTCAGGTCTGGGGCGCCTTGCCGAACGCACGCTCCAGACTGTCCAGGAAGCGGTTCGCCGACTGATAGCCGATCACGCGAACCGGCCGCTCGCGGCCGTCCGCACCAAACAGGATGATTCCCGGCGGCCCAAACAGGCCGAATCGCTTCAATAGCGCCTTGTCGTCGGCATTGTTGGCCGTGACATCGGCCTGCAGCAGCACGACGTTGGCCAGACGCGCCTTGACCTTGGCGTCGGGGAACGTCAGCTTTTCCATTTCCTTGCAGCTGACGCACCAGTCGGCATAGAAATCGAGCAACACCGGGCGGCCCGCTGCGGCGGCCTGCGCCACGCGTGCGTCCATTTCGGCAACGCTTCGCACGCGTTCGAAACGGACGGCTGCGTCCTTGCCGGCTGCCCCTGCCGTCGACGAGCCTGGGAAGCTTCCGAGATGGGACAGCGGCTGCAGCGGGTCGCGTCCACCGGAAGCCACGCCGACCATCTGGATGGCGCCCGCCAGCGCGGCAACCAGGCCCAGGCCCTTGCCCAGGCGCAACAACCCGCGCGGGTCGGGGCCGAGCGAGTCGAACGCCCCAAGATACACGGCCGCGACAATCAGCAAGGCTGCCCACGCGACCATCACCACCCACGCCGGGAGCACCGGCGTGACCATCCAGATCGCCACGCCAAGCAGCAGGAAGCCGAAGAATCGCTTGGTTGCCTCCATCCATTTGCCCGCGCGCGGCAGCAGGTTGCCTGCGCCGACGCCCACCAGCAATAGCGGCACGCCCATGCCCAGCGCCATGGCCAGCAGCGCTGCGCCGCCGGTCACGGCATCGCCGGTCTGGGCGATATAGGCCAGCGCGCCAGCCAGGGGCGCGGTCACGCATGGTCCGACGATCAGGGCCGAAATCGCCCCCATCGCCACGGCGCCAGCCACCTGGCCACCCTGCCTGCGGTTGGAAGACTGGGTCAACCGGGTCTGCCAGTGCTGCGGCAGCTGCAGCTCGTAGAGGCCGAACATCGACAGCGACAGGCCGATCATCAGCAACGCGAACAGACCCAGCACCCAGGGCGTTTGCAGCGCGGCGGACAGGCCTTCGCCGGCCAGTCCCGCGGCCACGCCGACGGCGGTATAGACCACGGCCATGCCCAACACATAGGCCAGCGACACAACGAAAGCGCGGCCCCGCGTCACGTGCTCGCCGACCACGATCGACGACAGGATGGGCACCATCGGCAACACACACGGGGTGAAGGTCAGCAGCAGCCCGAGCCCGAAGAACAGCGCGCCGATCAGCGGCAGGTTGCGGCTGGCCAGCGCACCGGCGATACGGTCGTTTTCGTCGATTTGCGGACCACGCACGGCGGGTGCTTCGCGCGGTTCGCCGGCCGGACTGTCCGCCTGGGGCGCGGCGGGCGTCGATCGTGCGGGCGCGCTGCGATCGCCGAATAGATTGCCCAGTGCCGACCCACCCACCTTGTAGATGCTCTCCATCGGCGGGTAGCACAGGCCCTTGTCCGCACACCCCTGCGAGGTCACCACAAGCGTCCAGCGGCCATCGGGCGGCGCCTGTTCGACGGGTACCTTGACGACGACGGCGCCGCGGTAGGTCTCCATGTCCTTGCCGAAGGTCTCGTCGAAATGCACCTTGCCCTGCGGCATGGCCGGGGTACCCAGCTTCACGCCAGCCGGTTGTGCGGCAAAGGCGAATCGCTCACGGTACAGGTAATAGCCGTCGGCCACATCGAATCGGACTTCGATGGTTTGGGGATCGACCTGCCTGGCGGCAAACTTGAACGCCTGTTCGGGCGGCAGGAAGTCGTCTTCCGACGCCGCACGGGCGCTGCCCCAGGTCACGAGACACACGAGGAATACCAGGGCGATTGCGACGATATGACGCAGCCCCGAACGCCCCGACGGACGTTCGCCCCACGCCGCACCGGGCAGTTGTCCGATGGCTGGCGTGGCACCGTCAAGCCACGTTCCGTTCCCGCTGATCCCCGTCATTCCCATGAGTTGTTCCGATACATGTTGTTCTGGCTTCAGGACTGGGTGGCGGCCCCGCTGGCTTCCGCGCGGACCCAGCCCAGATAGGCGGGCAGCCCCGCCGCCAGCGGCCACGCAATCAGTTCTGGTACGTCGTAGGGATGCTCGGCGCGGATCACCGCTTCCAGCGCCGCGTACTGGCCCTGCGTGGTCTTGATCAGCAGCGGCCATTCCTGCGCCTGTTCGAGCTTGCCTTGCCACCAGTACTCGGACTGGCACGGCGCCAGCCGGTTCACGCAGGCCGCGACCCGGGCTTCCAGGACGGCCCGTGCCACCCGCGCCGCGGACGCCTCGTCAGGCAGGTTGGTCATCGCCATCCAGACCGATTCTGCCGGGTCCGGGCACGTCGCGCTATGGGAGGAATCTGAACAAGTCATGCGTGGATAGGGGCACAAAACAAAAGAGCCAGGCAGAAGCCTGGCTCGATTGTAGTGCTGTGTCCGATAACCCGTCAGCGGGGACGGGCTCGGTCATCACTTATTCCGCAGCTTCTTCAGCCGGGGCTTCGGTGATTTCCGGACGGTCCACCAGCTCGACCAGCGCCATCGGCGCGTTGTCGCCCTGACGGAAGCCGAACTTCAGGATACGGGTGTAGCCGCCCGGACGGGTGGCGTAACGCGGGCCCAGTTCGGTGAACAGCTTGGTGACCATGTCGCGGTCGCGCAGACGGGCGAAAGCCAGACGACGGTTGGCAACGGTGTCCTTCTTGGCCAGCGTGATGAGCGGCTCGACAACCTTGCGCAGTTCCTTGGCCTTGGGCAGGGTGGTCTTGATCAGCTCGTGCTGGAACAGCGAGTTGGACATGTTGCGCA
>Ga0102594_1000650_pt1 | contig 29642 bp, 30 predicted proteins | sample AraplaCol_mLB_r2_2_FD_76863 | JGI IMG/M metagenome (GOLD analysis project Ga0102594, IMG submission 76863) | Arabidopsis root microbial communities from North Carolina, USA - plate scrape MF_Col_mLB_r2 (SPADES assembly) (version 2) | ecosystem: Host-associated > Plants > Roots > Endosphere...
CATAGGCCTTGTCGGGCTGCTCGGTCATCAGCGAACCCACGCAGCTATCGAAGGAGAAGGTGTCGTAGACGGTGAAGCCCGGACCGCTGTTGATGATGCGCAGGCGGTTGTCGCTGCCCGGCTGCACATGCACCGTGCGCGAGATCAGGCCGCTATTCTGCAGATAGCGCTGCACCGGCTCGCCATAGACGCCGTCGACGAAGCGCCAGAGTTCGAACAGGCCGCTCAGTTCCTTGTGGGCGTGATAGAGCCAGTCGCTGGGATGATGCGAGCGGCGGATGAACTGGTCGCGCATGCGCGGTTCGCGCAACGTGCCGAGTTCTTCCATGCGGGCGAGCAGCGTATCCGCCTCGACGAAAGCCTCTTCCAGCCAGCCGCTGGCATAGAAGACGATCGCTACCGGCTTCTTGGTCACCGCCTTGGCGAGGTAGGGCTTGAGGGAGTCGAGCACCTTGCGGGTCAAGGTGCCGGCGCGGAACTGCAGGAAGGTGGCATGTTCCTCGACCAGCAGCGACACGAAGCCGAGATTGCGCGTCGCATAGCCGGCGAGATCGAAATCGGGATCGGTGTAGCCGAGCTGCTCCGCCAGAAGTTCGGACGGCCAGCGCCACCATTGTCCATTCGGATCGATCAGGTAGTTCATTCTGATACCCCCACCGGCGCCGGGTGCCCACCACGCCGAAATCGATGTGTGGATAAGTTTATGGGAGCGACAGGCAAGAGTCGAGAGGGCCTGCCGCAACCGGCTACCCGTCGCCGGCATAGACTGGCGGTTGTGGCGCGGGTCTCGCCCGGCGGCAAGCCGCAGCGGCGCGGCGGCGCGGCGGCGATCCGATCTGTGACGGCTGGCGGATTTTCGGCATCTTGCGTCCGCGATGCCGCCTCCCTACATCAAGCACCATTCAAAGGTTGAGGTTCCCTCTATGAGCAATGACGACCGCGTGCCGACCTGGCACGGCACAACCATTCTTGCCGTCCGCAAGGGCAACCAGGTGGTCCTGGCCGGCGATGGCCAGGTCAGCCTGGGCCAGACCGTGATCAAGTCGAATGCGCGCAAGGTGCGCCGCATCGGCGACGGCTCGATCCTCGCCGGCTTCGCCGGCGCCACCGCCGATGCCTTCACGCTGTTCGAGCGGCTGGAAAGCAAGCTGGAACGCCATCCGGGCCAGCTCGCCCGCGCCTGCGTCGAACTCGCAAAAGACTGGCGCACCGACCGCTACCTGCGTCGCCTGGAAGCGATGATGGCGGTGGCCGACAAATCCGTCTCGCTGGTGCTGACCGGCACCGGCGACGTGCTGGAGCCTGAAGACGGCCTGATCGGCATCGGCTCGGGCGGCAACTATGCGCTGGCGGCGGCGCGCGCGCTGATCGACCGCGACGACATGGATGCCGAGGCGATCGCGCGCAAGAGCCTGAACATCGCCGCCGATATCTGCGTCTACACCAACCGCAACGTCATTGTCGAAAAGCTGTCATGACCAACTTCTCCCCCCGCGAAATCGTTTCCGAACTCGACCGCTACATCGTCGGCCAGCATGACGCCAAGAAGGCCGTCAGCGTCGCGCTGCGCAACCGCTGGCGCCGCCAGCAGCTGCCCGATGCCTTACGCGACGAGGTGCTGCCCAAGAACATCCTGATGATCGGCCCGACCGGCGTGGGCAAGACCGAGATCTCGCGCCGTCTGGCCAAGCTGGCCAATGCACCCTTCCTGAAGGTGGAAGCCACCAAGTTCACGGAAGTCGGCTATGTCGGCCGCGATGTCGAGCAGATCGTGCGCGACCTGCTGGAAGGCGCGCTGACCATGATCCGCGAGAAGAAGCGCAAGGAAGTCGCCGCGCGCGCCGAGCTGGCGGCGGAAGAGCGGCTGCTGGATGCGCTGGTCGGCGAGAAGGCCAGCGTCGAGACGCGGCAGAAATTCCGCAAGATGCTGCGCGAGGGTGAGCTGGACAAGCGCGAGATCGAGATCGAGCTGAAGGATGCCGGCGGCGCCGGCGGCATGCCGATGTTCGAGATTCCGGGCATGCCCGGCGCGCAGATGGGCATGGCCAATATCCAGGACATGCTGGGCAAGGCTTTCGGCGGCATGCGCGGCAAGCCGCGCAAGACCACCGTGCATGAGGCGATGAAAGTCCTGGTGCAGGAGGAAAGCGACAAGCTGGTCGACCAGGAGAACCTGGTGAAGGAAGCGATCTCCGCCGTCGAGCAGAACGGCATCGTCTTCATCGACGAGATCGACAAGATCTGCGCCCGCAGCGAATACCGCGGCGGCGGCGACGTGTCGCGCGAAGGCGTGCAGCGCGACCTGCTGCCGCTGATCGAGGGCACGACGGTCAATACGAAGCACGGCACGGTGAAGACGGATCACATCCTGTTCATCGCGTCCGGCGCCTTCTCGGTGGCCAAGCCGAGCGACCTGCTGCCCGAACTGCAGGGCCGCCTGCCGATCCGCGTCGAGCTGAAGGGCCTGACGCGCGACGACTTCAAGCGCATCTTGACCGAGCCGGAGGCCAGCCTGCTGAAGCAGTATACCGCCTTGCTGGGCACCGAGCAGGTGACGCTGGACTTCACCGACGATGCGATCGACGCGCTGGCGCAGATTGCCCATGACGTGAACGAGGGCGTGGAGAATATCGGCGCGCGCCGCCTGCACACGATCCTGGAACGCGTGCTGGAGGAAATCAGCTACGCGGCCACCGACCATGCTGGCCAGACCGTAACCGTGGATGCGGCTTACGTGAAGCAGCGCATCGGCGACCTGGCCAAGGACAGCGACCTCAGCAAGTACATCCTGTAAAGGGCGTGCCACTGAACCGCATCATACGGCGGGGTATCATTCAACCCTTCCAAAAGGCAGTCCAAAAAAGTATGGACCGCCGATCTGCGGCTCATCCTTCCGAAGTCCCTGCATTTCACTACACAAGCGCAAAATCGGCGCTAGCAATTCTCGAATCAGGAAAATTTCGGCTTTACGACAAGTTTAAACAAACAGATTTAGACGAATTCTCGGGGATGAATGATTTCTTTGAGAAACTGCAAGCCATAAAGGGGACGAATGATCTAACGCATCACTTTGTAGAGGCATATGGCCGGGAAATGCCTTCTGCCGTTAAAGACTATTTCTTCTGGGGCATCGCTTCATTCACTAGAAACAAGGATAGCGAAAAGCATTGGCATAGCTACGCCCTCAGCGGAACAGGGGTGCGTCTTGGGTTTTCGTCGCTGGATACCTCTTGGAAGGCCCCGCACCCCAAGCAAACTCGCATGTTTGATTATTGCATGCATTATGACAAAGGAATGATTCATCAAGATCAAGAGGGTCTTGTTTCAATTATCGCCGACGTCTTGTGCCGAAAGCTTTCTGATACTGATCCGAAAACTGCACTAGAGATTCTTAAGGAGCTGTCAATCTCCGTATCTCCCGGCGTGATTCAGCATGCTTTATTTTACAAAAAAGAAGCTTTTTCTTGGGAAGACGAGGTACGTGTTCTTATTGCTGGAGATATAAAATATTTGAAAGACCTGATTCAGATTCAGAATAGTCGACGCTTTATCGAAGTTCCCTTATTCCCGCTTCTCGACATTACAATGGGCCCCCATGTTCCGTCAGACATGGTGAAGCTGCTCGAGCAGCTTGCAGAAAAATATAACGTCCCATTGCTAAAAAAATCTGCTGAATAATTTACCTAAATTGCTCTTCTCGCCCGCCGGCGCTGCAGATCGCGCTCCTTGCGCAGGGCGCGCCAGTACATCCAGGCGCCGCTGAAGACCAGCATGGTCAGGCCCAGGCCGAAGACGAACCAGATCAACCGCGACCACAGCCCGGCGAAATCGCCGTAATGCAGCGGATTGACCGTCATGTCCCAGCGCTGCCAGAAGCCTTTTTCCGCGATCCGTTCCACCTGCAGCACGGCGCCGCTTTTCGGGTCGAGGAAGACCTGGTTGGCGCGGTCGCGCACCATCAGCGTATCGGCCTGGCCTTCCAGCCGCAGCGGATCGCCGTTGCGGCGCGGATAATAGATCGTGTTGACGTCGAGCGCGGGGAAGGCCTGTCTGGCGACCGCCAGCAGCTCATCCAGCGGCAGCATGGCGCCCGGCGCGGCGACGGCCCTGGGTGAGGGCCGTTCATGCCACAGGCCGGCATCGGACAGCGCGCGTTCGGTGAAATACCACATGCCGGTGAGCGACACCGACAGCAGGAACCACAGCGACCAGCCGGCCACCAGCCGGTGCAGGTCGTTGAGCAGCGGACCGGTGCCCTGTCGCAGGCGCAGCCGGAACAGCCCGCGCCAGAAGGTCGGATAGATCACCAGGCCGGTGACCAGCATTGTCAGCATCACCAGCGAGAAAGCCGTGGTGATATAGACCCCGATATTGATGTTCTTGCCGATGGTCGGCAGATAGAACTGCCGGTGCAGCTGGCGCAGGGTGAACTGGATGGTCTCGCGCGGCGCCTCGCCCGTCACCGTCGCACGATACGGATCGACATAGAGCAGCCGCGGCTTGCCATCGGCGCTCTGCGCCCGCACCTCGGCGGCGAAGCGCGTGCCCTGCGGCGCGACCATGCGCTGGATCGTCCAGCCGGGATTCTCCCGTTTGATCGCCGCCTCGATCTGGCCCCAGCTGGCATACTGGCCGGGTTCCGTGCCGGCCGGGACGCTGACGCGCAAGGCGGGATCGGCCAGCCAGTCGAGGTAATGGCCCATCGTGGTGAGCGTGCCGAGCAGGCAGATCCAGCCCAACACCAGGCAGAGCCAAAAGCCGAGCAGGCCATGCAGCCGCCGCAGGCCATGCCGGCTGAGCCAGGAAGTTTTTACGCCCGGCATCCGAGTCCCACAGGGTCCGCGATGGTCCAGGCCACGGCGGCGTCGAACAGCTTCAGTCCCTCGGCATTCAGATTGCCGAAGGTGTCGTTGTCGAGCAGGAAGAACGTGCGCCGGGCCGGCGCCAGGAAGTCGTAATCCATGGTGGCGCCGCGTTCATAGCAGAAGATCGCCGCCCTGTCCGGCTGGCCCGGCAGGGTGGCGATGATGCTGGCGCCCAGCCCCGGCTTGCCCCAGCCCATCGGTGCATTGCCGTTATAGACATTGAGCGGCCCGGCGGCGAGGCCGGCGCTCAAGGCATGCGGCGCGTTGACCATCCACAGTTCATGCTCGCGCTCGACCTGGCCGTAATCGGCGCCGTTGCGGCGGCCGGTCATGCGCAGGTCGTCGAGCAGGTCATTCTCCCAGCTCAGCAGCGGCACAGGCACATCGCGATAGGCCTGCATCAGGTCGCGCGAGCGCACGCTGGCCGAAAGCGCCACCATGTCATGCCGGCAGGCTTCGGTCGCCGGCAGATACTGGTCATGCAGGGTGACGGCATAGCCGCGCTGTTCCAGATGCGCCTTCACGGCCTCGTCGGTCTTGCGGCTGGCGCTGTCGGCCTTGTGCACCAGCAGGATGCGCCGGCCTTTCGGCTGGGCCGGTGCTGATGCAGGCCATGCGGCCGCCAGCAGGGCAGCCGCACCGGTCAGCAGCAGGTCACGGCGATGCGGCGACGGCATCAGAACTTCGCCGAGATGCCGGCGATGACGGTGCGCGGCGCGCCCGGCAGGTTTTCCAGGCTGGTCACGGTCTGCTCGATATACTCGCGATCGGTCAGGTTGCGGCCGGTCAGCGTGACGCGCAGATTCTGGGTCAGCTCGTACCAGATCGAGGAATCCCAGCGCGTATAGCTGCCGACGCTGTAGCTGTTGGCATTGTCGCCGGCGCGCTGGCCGACGTAAGTCGCGCCGATGCCGGCGCCCAGGCCTTTAAGCTCGCCGCTCTGGAACTGATAGCTGGTCCACAGCGTGGCGGTGACATCGGGGATGCCGCCCGGACGGTTGCCCTTGTTGGATGCCGTGCTGGCATCCTTGGTGATTTCCGGGATCAGGTAGCCGGCGCCGCCGATGACGCGCCAGCCCGGTAGGATTTCGCCGGTGACATCGAATTCGATGCCGCGCGAGCGCACTTCGCCGGTCAGGATGTTGAAACCGGTGACGGTGGAGGGCGTGGCGACATTCTCCTTGGTGATCTCGAACACCGCCATGCCGACCGAAAGCTTGTCCGGCACCAGGTCGTATTTCGCGCCCGCTTCGTATTGCACGGCCTTTTCCGGCTCCGGCACGGCCTCGTTGAGCAGGCGGCTGGTCTGCGGGCTGAAGCTGGTCGAATAGCTGGTATAGAGCGACAGCGGCGGCACCGGCTTGTAGACGACGCCGAGGCGCGGCGAGGTGTTGGTGCGGTCGATCATGGTGCCGCGGCCGCTGGTGATCGAGGTCTGGTCCAGCATGTCGTGACGCAGACCGGCCAGGACGTCCCACTGCTCGTCCAGCTTGATCTGGTCCTGCAGGTAGAGCGCATGCATGTTGATACGGGTCAGCGGCCGGTTCTGGAAACTGAAGGTGCCCGGGCGCGCGCCATAGGCCGGGTTGTTCAGATTGATCGCCGCCAGCGTGGCGTTGTACTGGTTAATCGTGCGGTCGGCGTTGATGTATTCATAGCCGGTGAGCAGGGTATGGCCGATGCTGCCGGTGTTGAATTTCGACACGCCCTCGGTCTGCAGGTCGAGCGCATCCATCTCTTCAAACTGGCGCAGCGCCTGGCGGTTCAGCAGTGTGCCGGCAGCATTGACGCTGGTGCCGTTCGGCACCTGGCGATAGGTGCTGCCGAAGGTGTAGTTCACCATCTGGCGCGCGGTGAACCAGTCGCTGAAATCATGCTCGGCGCGGAAGGTGCCGTTATGCACTTCGGCGATATAGCGCGCCCAGTCCTCGCCATAATACTTGTCGCGGTCGAGCGTGACGCGGTTGCGGATCGCGGGCAGGCCGCGATCGAACTGGCTGTCCTGCTGGGTATGTTCATAGTTCAGCGCGAAACGCGTGTCCTCGCGCGGCGCCCAGTTCAGCACCGGTGCGATGTATTCCAGCGTGTCGTCATTGGCGTAGCGGAAGCTGCCGGCCGTGGTATAGGCCGCCGTCATGCGCGCGGTCAGTTCGCCCTTGGCGTCCAGCGGACCGCTGACAGTGCTTTCGCCGCGGAAGAAATCGTAGCTGCCGCCCTGCAGGGTGGCGCCGCCGGTGAAGGTGTCGGTCGGCTTGCGGGTGACGACGTTGACCAGGCCGCCCGGCTCGTTGCGGCCATAGAGCACAGAGGCCGGACCTTTCAGCACCTCGACGCGTTCGGCCGAGGACAGGTCGCGCGTCACCAGCGGGAAATTCAGCGCCGGGCTCTGCATCACGCCATCGATCGCCATCGTCTGGGTCTGGAAGCCGCGGACGAAGAAATTCTGGCCACGGCCACCATTGGTGCCGGCGCCGATCACGTTGGGCGTGTTGTAGAGCGCATCGACCAGGCTGGTGATCTGGCGGTCCTCGATCACCTGGCGCGGCACCACGTTGATGGTCTGCGGCACATCCTTGATCGCGGTATCGGTCTTGGTGCCGGTGGCCGAGCGCGTGGCGCGATAGCCTTCGACCGGCCCGTCGGCGCGCTCTGGCTGGGCCTGACCCTCGACGCTGATGGCGGGCAGCGGCACTGCCGGCTCGGCAGCCGGGGTCGCGGTCTGGGCCCAGGCAATCTGCATGGCAGGCAGGGCGCCGAGCCCGCCGAGCAGAGCAAGGAGAGAGACGTGACGGGTCGGGATCATCTGGCAGGCTCCGGGAGGATGGCGGAGGTCCGGCCAGACCGTCGCCATGCCTGCGGCGCGATCCGATCCTTGCCCCCATTATGCTTTGCCGTCTGGGTAACATCCGTATGCGGCTGGCGTCAATGCGAATGATTATCAGTTTTACATGAATTTTAGCCGGATTATGGCGGTTTTATAGGCATTGCCTGCCGGCCCCGGCTGGCGTTTGCTGGATACAGAAAAGACGAGGAGAGAAACGATGGGCGAATTCCTGACCGGCCGTGTGGCCCTGGTGACCGGCGGCTCCAGCGGCATCGGCGCCGCCACCGTGCGGCAACTTGCGGCGCGCAGATGCCAGGTGGCGATCAATTTCTCGAAGAACCGCATAGCGGCCGAACGCGCCGCGGAAGCCGTGACGGCGGCCAGCGGCATCCCGCCCCTGCTGGTGCAGGGCGATGTGGCCAATGATGCCGATTGCCGCCGCGTGGTGGAGGAAACCATCGCCCGCTTCGGCCGGCTCGACTATCTGGTCAACAATGCCGGCACGACCAAGTTCGTCGCCCATCGCGATCTCGCCGGGCTGTCGGCGCAGGATTTCCAGGACATCTTCGCGGTCAACACCATCGGGCCCTACCAGATGGTGCGCGCAGCCGAAGCGCATCTGCGCGCCAGCCGTGGTGCTGTCGTGAATGTCTCCAGCATCGCCGGCGTCTATGGCACGGGGTCTTCGATTGCCTATGTCGCATCAAAAGCGGCGCTGAACGGCATCACGCTCAGCCTTGCCCGCGTGCTGGGACCGGAGGTGCGCATCAACGCGGTCTGCCCCGGCTTCGTCGAGGGCGAATGGCTGCAGCAGGGCATGGGCGAGGCCGCCTACAAGGCGGCGCAGGACAGCTGGCAGCGCTTTGCGCCGCTCGGCACCACCAACAAGCCGGACGACGTCGCCGCCAGCATCCTGTTCTTCCTGACCCAGGCCGTGAACGTGACCGGCGAGACGCTGCTGATCGACAGCGGCATGCGCCTGGCCCAGCCGAGGCTACCGCATAAGACCTGAGATCGCCGGCTGCGTCTGGTCGGCCGCTTCCTCTTCCAGCATCAGCGGCAGGCTCATCGGCTGCGGCCCGGGCGGCACGGCGGCTTCGAGCCGGATATCGGCGATCACCGGCAGGTGGTCCGAGACGCGCTTCGCGAGCGGGTCCGTGAAGCACTGCAGCAGCGCCTGGCGCGGCCGGCAGTAGATGCGGTCGAGCATGAACAGCGGATAGCGCGCCGGAAAGCTGCGCAGCTTGGTGCGGCCCGGCAGCACAGTGGCGAGCGCGCGACGCACGCCGCCATAGATGAACCAGTCGTTGAAGTCGCCCAGCATCACGGTCGTGCCGCGCGCCGTGCCGGCAATGGCCGACAGCATCGCCGCCTGCTGCCGGCGTTCGCGAAAACCCAGACCCAGATGCACCGAGGCCAGATGCAGCGGACCGGCGGGGGTCAGCACCGTCGTCTCGATGGCGCGGCGCGGTTCGCGCTTGCTGACCGAGAGGTCGTGGATCGCGGTTTCCGTCATCGGCCAGCGGCTGATCAGCACATGGCCGTAATAGCCGTCCGGCGCGACGATGGTTTTCGCTTCCGCCGCATGACTGCCCAGCGCCTGGGCGAGATAGTCGAACGGCGAGACGTCGCCGCGCCCGCGTGAATCCAGTTCCTGCAGGGCGACGATGTCGGGCCGGTGCCGGCGCACCAGTGCCACGATGCGCGGCAGATCGTAGCGGCCGTCCGGCCCGACGCCGGCATGCACGTTCCAGGTCAGCACGCGGATGCTGAGCGAACCGTCCGCCGCGGGCAGGCCCGGCGAGTGATGTTCAGGTTTCAACAAGCTTGTCCCGCAGGCGCGCCACGATCAGCTGCAGCGCATAGGACAGGCCGGCCCAGACCACCAGGAAGCCGGCGATCAGCGCGACATCGACCAGCGACGGCCGCGTCATCATCTCCAGCAGCCGGCCGCCCAATACCGACATGATGACAATGCCAGGCGCAAGACCAAGAAGCGTGCCGATGGTGTAGTCCACCAGGCGGATTTTCGTCGCCCCCGCGACCAGGTTGACCAGCATGAAAGGCGCTGTCGGCATCACGCGCATGGTGGTAACGGCGAGGATGCCGTTGCTTTTCACCTTGCGCGCCACCCGGTTGATGCGCGGACCCATCACGCGGCGCAGGATATCGGCACCGAGCCAGCGGCCGGCCGCGTAAGTCGCCAGCGCGCTGCTCATCGATCCGGTCAGCGCCACGCTCAGGCCCTCCCAGGTGCCGAAGGTGATGGCGGTGGCGGCAATGAGAAGCGTGACCGGGAAGGCGATGAAGCCGGCGGCCACGTAAATCCCGACCACGATGGGGAAGGACAGCGGGTGGGCGGCGATGGCGCGGAAGGCGGCGGCCAGCCGCGACGGCGAGGCCCATTCCGACAGCGGCGTGTAGCGCCAGGCCAGCACCAGCGCGATCACGGCCAGCACGGTGCAGCCGATCAGCAGCAGGCCAGAGATATGGCGCTGGCTCGCCGGCTCGTTGCTCGGATCGGGCAGCAGATACTGGTCGGCGCTCAAGGGCCGCAGCGGATCGGCCACGGCTTCGATCTGCGCGGTCAGGTCGAAGCCTTTCGGCGGCTTGTCGTCGATGGGACACAGCCGGTGTTCGCGGCCGGCGATCGCATCCAGCGTCTGGAACAGCGATCCGCTGCGCTGCATCAGGACGGCAACCTCGGCTTCGGTCGCGCCGCAATGTTCGGCGATCAGGCGGTCACGCGCCGCGGTCACCGCGCGGCGCTGCTCTGCCGTCTCTGCGCTGATCACCAGGTCGCATTCGGTATCCACCGCGATCGAGCGGTTGCACAGGTTGGCCGAGCCGATGCGCAGGTAGCGGTCGTCGACGATCATCACCTTGGAATGCACCATCACCTCGGCCTTGCGCGGATCGGTATCGTCGTCGATGCGCAGGCAGGGATAGGTAAAGCGCACGCGGTCGGCGACGCCTTCCTGCTCGAACAGGCGGGTGAAGCGGATGCGGCCGGCCAGCATGCCCTGCTGCTCCAGCCAGGTGTGATGCGTCTTGGGCGCGACGATCACGGCTTCGAGATCGGGTTTTTCCTTCAGCCGGTCGATCAGCCGGCGCGCCAGCGCCGTGCAGGTGAGGAACTGGTTCTCGATATAGAGATGGCGCTCGGCCGCGGCGATCATGTCGTGGAACAGCGCCTCGACCTCGCGCACCTCGGTCTCCGGGCCGTAATGCGGCTCGGTGCGGGCGATGCCGACGGTGACGTCACGAAACTCCGGCGTCACCTCGCGCGGCCAGGGATCGCACAGCTCGCCATGAACAGCCGGCAGGATTTCATGGGTGACGCGGTACCAGCGGTTGCGCACCAGCCGGCCGAGCGCCGTAGCCGCCCCGCCATCCACCATCATCTGCACGTCATGGAAGGGCGGATAGGTCTTGCCGTTCGGATCGCTGCGCTGCGGATTGTGCAACTCATGCGCCGGCGTGTCCCAGCGGCGGATGGTAATGTCGAGTCCGCCGGAAAACGCCACGGCATCGTCAATCACCGCGACCTTCTGGTGGTGCGAGGCACCGATGGGCAGCACATCGTCGAGGCAGAGCTCGATCTGGCGCGGCGTGTTCCATTGCAGCGCCAGCGCCGGCATCAGTTCGCGCTCCAGCGAATAGACCGCGGAGTAATAGTCCCAGAGCAGCAGCTTGATCGACAGATGCGGCTTGCGGCGCACCAGTTCGGTGAGGAAGGCGCCGAAGGCGACCGGCATGTCGTCGCCGGTCTGGCCATCGGGGCCGACCAGCGGCGTGCGGCTGTCGATGTCCCAGCCGGTGATGATCACCGACTGCTGGGCATTGCGCAGGGCGGCGCGCAGCGCGCCGAAATAGGCGGCGGCATCCACCAGCATGGTCGCGCGGCCGGCGCGTGCGGCGCACCAGACATTGCGGCCGGGCTGCAGCAGGCTGGTCTGGCGGATGTCGGCCTGCAGCTCATCCGCCTCGGGCCGCGCCGCGATTTTTTCCAGATGTTGGCGAAGAATCCGCGCGGCCTGCACCATAGCCTCCACATGTTCTGGGGGTGCTTCGGGAGGTAAACGCCTCAGGCCGTGGTTTGGTGCCCGTGACGACTCTGGGCCGATTAGGGCAGTTTTGCGGCAAGAATGCTGAGGCCGTCAGCCGCGCAGCAGCTTCAGCATCTGTTCCAGCCGCGCCTCATCCAGATTGCCGATGCGGCGGCCGAGTTCGTTGGCCAGCAGGGTGGCTTTCGGCGTCAGCCCCGCCGTGTCGATGGTGACACGCGGATGCGACAGCTTGGCGAGTTCCGCCAGATCCTCGGCCTCGTCCCAGATGATGTTGAGGTAACCGCAGATGCGTTGCAGCAGCAGCCAGGACGGCCGGCCGCGATGGCCATGCTCCAGCGCCGAGAGGTATGCGGAGGATACGCCGATATCGGCGGCCATCTGCTTGAGCGCGATGCCGCGCGCCTGCCGCAACGACCGGATGCGGGCGCCAAACGGGGTCATGCCGCACTCATATCCGCGTGCGTCACGCAGGGAGGGTTGGATGCAGATGGACGCGCCATGGCCGGCATCCTAGTATTCCTGCGTGCGGTTACGCCAGATTTTCGCGGGTCTTGCGATCCACCTGTCCGGCGCCCTTGTCCTGTGGACGGGCGCCGCCATTCTCCCTGTAGCCGACGGCCCTGCATTTGCGCAGAACATCATCACGGCCGGCTTCCGGCCGATCGCGCCCTATGTGATGCAGAATCCCGATGGCAGCCTGACCGGGCTGGAATACGACCTGGTGATGGCGGCGGCACAGCGCGGCGGCCTGGCCCTGAAGGCCGAGCTGGCGCCGTTTGGCCGCCTGCCCGAGGATTTCCGCCGCCAGATCGTCGGGGCCATGGTGCCGGCCAATCCGGCGATGGGCCTGCCCGGCTGCCTGAGCGACACGGTGCTGGTCTATCGCAATCTGGTCTACACCCTGGCGCAGCGCGGCCTCGTCCTGCAGGAGCCGGCCGACCTGGTGAATCTCGATGTCATGGCCTTCCAGAATGCACAGGTCATTCTCGGCCCGGCGATGGTCGCCGTGCGGCAGGGCAATCCGAAATATCGCGAGGTGGCGAACCAGATGCTGCAGGTGCGCGCGCTGTTTTCCGGCCGCACCGACGCGATCATCGCCGAACGGCGCATTTTCCTGAATCTGACACGCGGCAGTGACGTGGGTCTCGATACCAGCGCCGCGGTGACCGAGCACGACCTCTTCCCGCCGATCAGCTATGGCGTGGCGTTCCATGACCCCGCGCAATGCGCGGCCTTCAATCATGGCCTGGAGATGCTGAAGCGCGGCGGCGATTACGATGCGATCCTGAATCGCTGGGAGGGGCCGCTGCAGGCCCAGAACAATTCCCAGAATAACCGGGCGGCGCGGCCGCCCGGCTAGTCACGTCAGCAGGTGGCGAGACCCGCCAGCGCCTGCTGCTGGATTTCGACGGCGCGCGGATAGCACAGGCCACGCCATTCATCATTGTCGGGATAGAAGGCGGCGCGGATCTGCGCCTTGATCTGCTTGCCCAGCGGCGAAAACACGTCGCCGCGCAGGTGCAGCCAGTTGTCGGCGATCACCGAGAGCCGCACTTCCTCGGAGCTCAGCGTGCCGACCTCGATGGCGCTGGCCACCACGGTGGCCTGGGCGCAGAAACGGGCGATGCCCATGCGCAGGTTGCCTTCGATGATCGGCGAATCCGACTGGCCCATGGCCGGCGAGGTGACGGCATCGCCGAACCACAGCCGCGCCAGATGCAGACTGTCCGAATCCACCGGATGGCGGCAGATCATTTCCGAATAGCCGAACGGGCCCAGCCCGGTGTGATAGTCGAGCACGCAGATTCGTTTTGCAGTGCTCAGATACTTTGCACAAACCGCCTTGATGGTCTTGTGCGACCAGCAGGCCTGCACGCCGCCATAGAAAATGCCGTCCTTGTGGCTGTGCTGGCCGCCGACGATGGCGGCCGTCGCCGCCTTGGCACCGACGCGGGCGTAATAGTCGGCGATCTTCTGCTGGATGTCGGTGGCGGCCGTCTCGCTCCACTGCTGCGGCACCAGCCAGTCATGCACTTCGGCATAGGCCGGATTGGCCGGCGGCGCCTTGGCATCGAAATCGATGAAGTTGCGGTTGATGTCCATGTTGTCTTCGTTGACCCGGCGGCCCCAGGAGAAACCGTAAGGGTTGCTGCCATGGATCGTCAGCATCGCCGTGTTGCTCGGCAGCTTGGCGGCATAGCCTTCCGAGAGCCAGCCGATCTGGCAACCCGAGCCGTAATAGCCTTCGATGCCATGGGTGCCCGAGACGGTAACCAGCACGGCCTTCGCATCGCGCGGGCCGATCCAGGCGATGTCGGTATAGAGGTCTTCGCCGGCGATGCCCTTCAGCGGATGCGGGAAGCTTTCGATCTCCGCTTTCGCCGCCGTTGCTGCGGCGAGGAATTTCTGGCGGGCGGTGGCATAGTCGGGCGAGAAATACTGGTGGAAGCTCATGGGGCTGGCACTCTGTTATGGGATGCGCAAAAGGAAGCACTGCCGCCGGTCCGGATCAAGCCGGACCACAGCTTTAATTTGGTTCGCCATTTTATTCTGTGGTTACGTCTCTCTCTGACGCCGCAACAGCACGTAGAAAGCGCCGGCGCCGCCCAGTTCCTGCCGCGCGGGTGCGACACCCAGGATCTGTTCGCGCCAGGGACCGCGGCGCAGGTAATCCGGCAGCCAGTTGCGCAGCACGCCGCGGCCCTGGAACGCGCCAGTCTCGCCATCGCGGCTGAGGCCCTTGCCGGTGATCACCAGCAGGCAGCGCTTCTGCTGCGCGATGCTGTCGCGGATCAGCTTGCTCATGGCGCGCTCGGCATTGGCCAGCGTCAGCCCATGCAGGTCGAGCCGCGCCTCGATGGGCAGCTCGCCGCGCTCGAAGCGCTGCTTCAGCCGCTTGTCCATCTGTGGCGGCGGCTTCGGGCTATGCCTGCCGTGCGGTAAAGGCGTCTTCTGTTTCGCCTCGGCCTTGGCATAGGCCGCCGCGCCCGCACCTTCGGGCCGGTAGATTTTCGGCAGCGGCGCAAGCGGCTGTGGCACGATATCGACCGCCTTCTTCAGCGGCCGTGTCGTCTTCGCCACCTGTTGCCACGCATCGCCATCGCCATGATTTGGCGTGACGAGCGGCGCCGGTTTTATGGAAGCCTTACGGGGTGCCATCCGCGATCAATACGATATGCAGCCGCCGTGGTCCATGCGCGCCGAGCACCGGCACGCCCTCGATATCGGCGGTGCGCGACGGCCCGGTGACGAAATTCACCGTGCGCGGCCAGTTGTCGACATCGCCGAGCTTGTCGCGCAGGCGCTGGAAGGCATCCTCCAGCGACCCCGTGATCTGGCTTTCCTTCATCACCACCAGATGATGGTCGGGCACGAAATGCAGCGTCGTCGGCGTGGTGCTGGACGAATGCAGCATCAACGTTCCGGTCTCGGCGATGCCGGCAAAGGCCGGCGTCACGCTGACCAGGTCCTGGCTGCGGCCATGCCCATAGTCAACCTGCAGCATGGGACGGTCGGACCAGGGCAGGTTCTGCAGCAGCGGATCGGGCGCGACGCGTAAGCGCGCCGGCAGGTTATGCTGCGTCAGGTAATCGGCGATCTTGCCCGGCACGTCTTTCTCCGACGGCACGCTGTCGACCGTGACGGTCAGCGCCTCCACCTTGGCGGTGAACAGCGCGACCTGCTGGGCATGCGGAATCTGCGCACGCTGCGGCACCAGGTTGCGCGGATGCGTCTTGATGCGCTCCAGCATGGCGGCGCGGCGGCCGGGATCGTTCACCGCCTCTTTCAGGCCGGCGCGCAGCGTGGCGAAAATGCGGTCACGCGAGCTCATTTGCGGCTGCCTTTCCTTGACTTGTACTGACTCATGAAGGTTTCCGCCGATTGCGGCGCCGGCAGGTCGCGGCCATCGGTCCAGCCTGAGGCGAGCGGCATCTTCGCGAAGCGGCCTTTGTCCTTGCCGAGCATGTTCAGCGCCGCGATGGCGATGCGGGTGCCCAGGCGATAGAGCCAGGGAGTCTTGGCCGCGAAAGCCCAGAGCTCGACGCCCCAGCGCTGCAGCGGCGGGGTGATCTGCTTTTCGTGCGCCTGTTCGCGCCAGTAGCGCATGATATCGGGCAGCGGAATGCGCATCGGACAGACCTCCTCGCATTTGCCGCAGAAGGTGGAGGCATTGGGCAGGTGCCGCGCCGTCTCCAGGCCGATCATATGCGGGTCGAGCGCCGCGCCAATCGGGCCGGGATAGACCCAGCCATAGGCATGGCCGCCGACCGAATGATAGACCGGGCAGTTGTTCATGCAGGCGCCGCAACGGATGCAGCGCATCAGCGGCTGCAGTTCGGTGCCGAGCATTTCGCTGCGGCCGTTATCGACCAGCACGACATGGAATTCTTCCGGGCCGTCGATGTCCTCGGGGCGTTTCGGACCGCAGGACAGCGTCGTGTAGCAGCTCATCTCCTGGCCTGTGGCCGAGCGCGCCAGGATGCGCAGGATGGTGGACAGGTCTTCCAGATTGGGAATGACCTTCTCGATGCTGGAAACGGCGATATGCATCTTGGGCAGCGACTGCGTCAGGTCACCGTTGCCCTCGTTGGTGACGATCACCGTGGCGCCGGTCTCGGCGATCAGGAAATTCGCGCCGGTGATGCCGACATCGGCCTGGAAATAGCGGTCGCGCAGCACATGGCGCGCTTCTGTTACAAGAACCTGGGGCTCTGTAGACCGAGGCCCGGCCTTGCGGCCGTTCAGCTCGTAATCGGGATGATGGTCCTCGAAGAGTTCGGCCACCTGCTCGCGCGTCTTGTGCAAGGCCGGGCCGATGATGTGGCTGGGCGGTTCATGCGCCAGCTGGATGATGTATTCGCCCAGATCGGTCTCGACCGGGGTGATGCCATGCTCTTCCAGGAAAGCGTTGAGCCCGATTTCCTCGGTCACCATCGACTTGCCCTTGGTGACCAGCTTGGCATCGCGCGAACGGCAGAGCGCGAGGATGGTCTCGCGCGCCTCGCGCGGCGTGCGGCACCAGTGCAGCTTGCCACCGCGCGCGGTCAGCTGCTGCTCGAAACGCTCCAGATAGAGATCGATATGCTGCAGGACGTGGTTGCGGATCTTCACGCCCTCGTCGCGCAGGGCCTCGAATTCCGGCAGTTCGCGCGCGGTCTCGACGCGGCGGCTGGCCATCGGCCCGCCGATGATCTGCATCGCCTTGCGCAGGTTGGGGTCCTTCAGCGCCTTGGAGGCGTTTTTCTCGAAGAACTGCGAGGTGACTTCCATGCTCATGGCGCGGCGCTCCCTACTTGCTTTCGCCAATGGCAGGCGTATCGGTCATGCCGGCCAGCACCTCGGCCACATGACGCACCTGCATGCTGCTGCCTTCGCGCTTCAGCTTGCCCGCCATGTTGAGCAGACAGCCCATATCGCCGGCCAGCAGCATATCCGCGCCGGTCTCGGCGATGTCGGCGGTCTTGCGCGACACGATGTCGGTCGAGACCTCGCCGTATTTGACGCAGAAGGTGCCGCCGAAGCCGCAGCAGGTTTCCGGCGTCTTCATTTCCACCAGCTCGACGCCGTCGACACTGCCCAAGAGTGCGCGCGGCTGCGCCTTCACGCCCAGTTCACGCAGGCCCGAACAGGAATCGTGATAGGTGACCTTGGCATTCAGGCTGGCGGCGACCGGATCGCTTTTCAGCACATCGACCAGGAAGCTGGTCAGTTCGAACATGCGGGCGGAGAGATCCTGCGCGCGGCGCTGCCAGTCCGGCTCGGCCGCGAACAGGGCCGGATAGTGATCCTTGATCATGCCGCCGCAGGAGCCCGACGGCGCGACGACATAGTCGTAATCCTCGAAGGTCTCGATCACCTGGCGCGCAATCGCCACGGTGTCCTTGCGGTCGCCCGAGTTATAGGCCGGCTGGGCGCAGCAGACCTGCGCTTCCGGCACGTCGACGACGCAGCCGGCATCCTCCAGCAGCTTGATCGTGGCGAAGCCGACCGAGGGCCGGAACAGGTCGACCAGGCAGGTCACAAAAAGCGCGACGCGGGGTTTCGATTCAATGGAGGACATCGGGGCTGGTCTCCCTAAAACAAACAACAGACGCGAAATTACAATCCGTGGCGGCGCAGGCCGCTTTCGATATGGGTCAGCAGCACGGCGCGGGCGGTAACCGCGTCGCGGTTTTCGATGGCGGCGATGATGGCGGCATGTTCCGCCTCGATCTCGGCCAGGCGGTTTTCTTCCCTGAGACGCGACAGCCGGGCGAGCTGCATCGCCTCGCGCGCATGACGGCCGACAAAGGCGGCAAAGCGGCGCAGGGCCGGATTGTGCGCGGCCTGGGCCAGCACGTCGTGGAACTGAATATCCTCGGCCAGACCCAACCCGCCGGCGGCGACCGCCTTGCGCATCGCATCCTGCGCGGCGCGCAAATTGACGAGATCGGCCGCGGTATGGCGTTCGGCGGCGAGCGCTGCGCAATCGGCCTCGATCAGCGCGCGCAGCTCTAATAAGTGATCGTCGCCCTCGACCGCATCCAGCCGGAAGGCGCGGCCGCCCGGGGCGGATGCTACAAAGGCGCCCTTGCCCTGGCGGGTCTCGACATAGCCGTCGGATTTCAGCCGGGCGATCGCCTCGCGCACCACCGCGCGGCTGACATTATATGTGTCTGCCAGGGCATGTTCGGACGGCAGGCGGTCATGCGGCCGCCAGTCGCCGGCCAGGATGGGCTGGAGCAGGGTCTCGGCCAGGGCCTCAACGCGGGAGGGCAGCTTTATGTCAGGCAGGGCGGTCATGACTTGCCTGACAAGCTAGTCGGATTATCCAGTCATATCAACGTGAGAACGGCTCGCAATTAGGGGAAGCCGCTGGGTCCGAAGATCCAGTCCGGCACCACCAGCACCACCTCGGGCACGAAGATCAGCAGAAGCGCCACGGCCGAGACGGCGATCAGGAAGGGCATGGATTCCTTCGTGTAGTCGCCGATCTTGCAGCGCAGGACCTGGCAGACCACGAACATCGCGCCGCCGACCGGCGGCGTGAAGTTGCCGATGGTGGCGGCGATGATGAAGACCAGGCCGAAATGGACGGGATCGATGTCGTATTCGCGGATCAGCGGCATGAACAGCGGCGTCAGCATGATGATCAGCACCGAGCCTTCCATGAAGGTGCCGGCGACCAGCACGAAGAGCACGATCAGCACCATGGCGAGATGGGCGTTGCTGGTGAAGCCCAGCATCCAGTCTGCGATCACCTCGGGCACGCGCTCGAACACGATGCCGTAGCCGAAGATGGCCGAGAGCGCGAGCAGGAACATCACCGCGCCGACATCGACCAGGCTGCCTTCCAGCGCCTCGCGGAAATTGGCAAAGGTCAGCATGCGATAGGCGAACATGCCGATCACGATGGCGTAGATCACCGCGAATGCGCCGATCTCCGACGGCGTGAACACGCCCATGCGCAGGCCGAGCAGCAGGATCACCGGGAAAAGCAGCGCCCATATGCCGCCCCAGGAGGCGAGCGCGATTTCCTTCACCGTGGGAGCCTTGTCGCGCTCCGGGCCGTATCCGCGTTGCCGCGCGGTGATCGAGATGGTGATGGCCAAAGCTGCCCAGAGCATGAAGCCGGGCAGGATGCCGGCGGCAAACAGACGCCCGATGGAAACCTGGCCCACCGTGCCGTAGAGGATGAAGCCGATGCCGGGCGGAATGATCGGCGCCATCAGCGAGCCATAGGACAGCACGCCGGCGGCATAGCCTTTCGAGAAGCCGCGTTTCAGCATCTGCACGCCGAGGATGCGCGCATTCATCGCCGCATCGGCGATGCAGGAGCCGGTGACGCCACTCATCAACGTGGAGAGCGCGATCGATGTCTGCGCCAGGCCGCCATACATGCGGCCGGTCAGCACGCTCGCCAGTTTCAGCAGGTTGTGGGTGATGCCGGAATTGTTGAGGAAGTTGCCGGCCAGGATGAACAGCGGCACGGCAAGCAGCGCGAAATTCTGCGTCTCCGTCACCGTGATCTGGATCGGGATGGTGATCGGCAGTTCGGGATGCTGCAGGAAGAACAGCATGCCAGAGATGCCGATGGCGAAGGCGACCGGCATGCCGATCAGCATCAGGACAGCGAAGGCGATCAGAACCAGCAGCATGGCTTACAGGATATCCGCGGCGGCGTTGACGGCGATCTTGCCCTGCAGCTCGTCGCGCATTTTCAGCACGGTCGAGATCAGCAGCAGCAGGCCGCCCACGGGCAGGCTCATGGTGACCCAGGAATAGCTGATCTCCGGGATGCCCTGGAAACTGCGGATGCGGCTGATCCAGGAGAGATAGCAGCCCATGATGATCAGATAGACCAGGAAGCCGGTGATCAGGATGTAGTTGATCCAGCGCAGCGTCGCCTGCAAGGGCGGTGAGAGCTTGCTGGTTAGGACTTCAATCGACATCAGGCTGTTCTTGCGCCAGGCGATGTCGGCGCAGAGGAAACAGGCCCAGGCGAAGAAGCAGGTGGCGGCGTCGCCCGACCAGTTGATCGGATGGCCGATCATGCGCATGACACCGCCGAGGAAAATCAGGATCACCATCAGGACCAGAAGCGCGGCGGCGACAAACGCCTCCGCCGCGCAGACCCGGTCATAGACCGCTTTCAGCATGACAACTCCGGACTGAACGAACCGACGTGATTACTTGCCGATTTCCTTATGCACGGCATTCTTGGCATCGAGGATTTTCAGCGTCTCGTAAGCCTTCTCGCCAGCCTTGCGGAAGGCATCGAGATTGACGTCCTCGACGATGGTCATGCCGCGGCCTTTCAGCTGCTGCTCGACTTCTCCCTCGAGGCGGAAAATCTCCTTGGAGGTCGCCTCGCCGGCCTTGTCGGCTTCCTCGATCAGCGCGGTCTGATACTCCTTGGGCAGGGTGTCGAACCACTTGGCGCTGACGACCTCGAAGTTGATCAGCATGATATGCTTGGTCTCGTTGGCGAATTTCAGCACCTCGTAGAAGCGCCCGCCGGGTATGTTGTTGTAGACCAGCTCGACGCCGTCGATGGCGCGCTGCTGCAGGCCCGGATACATCTCGCCGAAGGCCATCGCGACGGGGGTCGCGCCGAGCGCGCGAATGGATTCCTGCCAGATCGGCGCGGGTGGGGTGCGGATGCGCAGGCCCTTCAGGTCATCGGGCGTCTTCACCGGCTTGTTGGTGAAGAAATGGCGATAGCCCTGCACCCAGTTGAAGCTGACGACCTTCAGCCCGTGCTTCTCGGCCAGTTCCTGCTGCCACTTGATCACCGTCGGCGCCTTGCGCAGCTTGGCGACCTCGTCCAGCGTCTCGACAAAGTAAGGCCCGTTCATCACGGCGATCCCGGGCACATAGTTGCCCAGACGCGCGCTGTCGGTGTTCTGGCCCAGATTGGCGCCCTGGCGAATCTGCTCGATGATGTCTTCTTCCTTGCCCAGCTGGGCGGAATGGAAGACCTCGATCTTCAGGCCCCCGTTGGTGCGGGCATCGACCGCCTTCGACCAGGCGGTGAAGCCGTCATGGAAGGGCTCTTTCGGGCCCAGCACATGGTTGAATTTCAGCGTGTATTTCTGCTGCGCGGCCGCCGGCAGGGCGGCGAGCACAACAAGGCCGGCGCAGAGCGCCAGGCCGGACCGGATGATCGTGGTGGTGATGGTCATCTGCCTCTCCCGGACGGATCGGCGGCGCGCGCCGGATCGGTCCCCGGCATCTACGGCCACCTGCGGTTTGCGTTTCCTCGAACACAATCTGATGGGCGCTCTTGCTCGACGCCCTGCCAACTGGTATATCAGACACCACACACTAGGCACAAGAGTATAATTTTACGCCGTGGTTATACCAAGGGCGGAATGGGTCCCGGGATGAAGCTGATCCGGCCGAAATCGCTGAAGGAGCTGGTGGTCGAGGAGATGCGCACGCGCATCATCGACGGCCGGCTGCGGCTGGGCGCCGGCCTGTCGGAAAACACCCTGGCGGCCGAACTCGGCATCTCGAAGACGCCGGTGCGCGAGGCCCTGCTGCAGCTCAAGCTGGAAGGCCTTGTAGAAGTGCAGCCGCAGCGCGGCACCTACGTGTTCCGCCTGGCGCCCGAGCAGGTGACGGCGATCTCGGAACTGCGCGAGGTGCTGGAGATCGCGGCCGTGGCCGCCGCCATCGAGCGCCATCACGAGCCGCTGGTCAGCCGCATGACACGCATCCTTGAAGGCATGAAGGCCGCCTTCGATGGCAACGACAATGCCGCCTACCGCACGCTGGATGGCGAATACCACGAGACCATCATCGATCTCTGCGGCAACCCCTATATCAGCTCGGCCTACAGCCTGATCGGCTTCCGCATCCAGGCACTGCGCTCGCGGCTGTCGCATGAGGCCTCGCTGAACAAGCTGTCGATCAAGGACCATCGCGAGATGCTGAAGCTTGTTAAGGCACGCGACGTGCCGGCGCTGCAGACGCTGATGCGCGGCCATATCAACCAGACCAAGCAGTCCTATCTCGACGTGCTGGAGCGCCGCGACTTCCTCAACGACGACCAGGAGAAAGCCTCGTGACTGCTGCCCCGCCGCCGGAAGCCATGTCCTTCGACCTGAAGGGCCGCCATGCCGTGGTGATCGGCGGCGGCACCGGCATCGGCAAGGCGATTGCGGAAGGCTTAGGCCAGGCCGGCGCGCGGCTGACGCTGGTCGGCCGCCGGCGCGAGGTGCTCGAAGCGACTGCCGTGGAGTTTTCCAAGACCGGCATCGCCGCCAGCGTCGATGCCGCCGATGCCACCGATCTGGCGCAGCTGAAAAGCCTGGCGGCGCGCTGCGACAGGACCGCGCCGGTCGATATCCTGGTCAACGCGCAGGGCATCATGACGCTGAAGCCGGCCGAGGAGTTCACCGAGGACGACTTCGACCGCGTCATCACCACGAATGTGAAAAGCGTGTTCTTCGCCTGCCAGGAATTCGGCAAGGGCATGCTCAGCCGCGGGCGCGGCAGCATCATCAGCATTGCGTCACTCGCCTCGTTCCGCGGCTTTCCGCGCAATGCCATCTACTGCATCAGCAAACATGGCGTGGTGGCGCTGACCGAGACTCTGGCCGCCGAATGGGCGGCGCGCGGCGTGCGGGTGAATGCCATCGCGCCCGGCTTTTTCATGACGGATCTCAACAAGGACACGATGCGCAACGACCGCAAGGCCAATGCGCTGGCGCGCACGCCGATGCACCGTTTCGGCCAGACCGGCGAGCTGGCCGGCGCGGCGGTCTATCTCGCCTCGCCGGCCGCGTCCTACGTCAGCGGCGCGACCATTCCGGTCGACGGCGCATTCCTCGCCGCCGGGATGTAATCGGCAATCGATTTCTGTTCTTCCGCCGCGCCCTGCTCCTGCAGCCAGGCGACGAACTGCATCACGCTGCCCTTGGTGCGGTTGGCGGGATAGAGCACGTGATAGCCGTCCGACAGCGCGACCGGTGCGCTGAGCGGCGCGACCAGACGGCCGGCGGCGAGATCATCCTCGATCAGCGGCAGCGAGCCGACCGCGAAACCATGGCCGCGCGCCGCGGCCTCCAGCGTGAAATAGTAATTCTCGAACCGCGTGCGCGGCGCGGGCACCTGGCTGCGACTGACGCCGGCGGCCTTGAACCACTCGATCCAGGCAAAGGGTTTTGAATCGGCATGCAGCAGCGGCGCCGCGAGCAGATCGCGTGGCGAAGCAATCGGATGCGTCAGCAGCAACGATGGTGCGGCCACCGGCAGCGTGCGTTCGACCAGGAATTTCTGGCTGGTGAAGCCCGGCTTGTGCATCTGGTGCCGGCGGATCACCACGTCGAAATCGCCGTCCACCTGGTCTGACGGGTTGGTCGAGGTGCTGAGCCGCACCTCGATCTGCGGATGCGCCAGCTGGAAGGCGGAGAGCCGCGGGATCAGCCAGCGCATCGCGAAGGTCGCCAGCGTGAAGACGCGCAGCACGCGCATCGCCGTCGGCTCGCGCATGCGCTCGGTCGCGCCGGCCAGGCGATCCAGCGCCGCATGCACATCGGCGAAGTAGGTCGCGGCGCGCGGCGTCGGCACGCGGCCGCGTCCGGCCGGCTGGAACAGTTTCGCGCCGAGGAATCCCTCCAGCGTCTGGATATGCCGGCTGATCGCGCCATGGGTGACGCCCAGCTCCTCGGCCGCGCGGGTGAAGCTGCCGAGCCGCACGGCAGCCTCGAAGGCGCGGAGCGCATTGAGCGGGGGCAGCGGGCGCATCTGTGAGTTTTCCTGACAGACAGGTGAGCAATACAGGGCTGGTTCGGCCAGCCGGCGGGCCTACACTCTGCGCGAAAACAACACAGATTGCGAGGTTTCTCGTGATGTCGACCGTTTCACTGCCCGCGCGAATGGCGCAGGGCGGCACGCTGCTTCTTTGCCGTTTTCTCACCCGTCTCTGGGATGGCCACAAGGCCCGGACGGCCTATCGCCGCAGCCTGGAGGCCCTAGCCGAGCTGGACGACGCCCTGCTGCGGGATATCGGCCTCAGCCGCGCCGACCAGCGGCGCGGCTATCCGGAGTTCTAGTCGGGTTTGACCTGCGCACCCGGCAGCAGGCTGTCGCCCGGGCCGAGCGGGCGCTGCATGAACACGCTGTCGACCCAGCGGCCATGCTTGAAGCCGATGGAAGGCAGCGTGCCGACGACGCGGAAGCCCAGCGCCGCATGTAGTGCGATCGAGCCGGTATTCTGCGTATCGCCGATCACCGCCACCATCTGGCGGTAGCCCAGCCCGCTGCAGCGCGCGATCAGGTTTTCCAACAGCGCACGGCCGATGCCCTTGCGCGGCGCATCCGGCGACACATAGATCGAATCCTCCACCGAGAAACGGTAGGCGACGCGCGGCCGGTAGTTGCTGGCATAGGCATACCCGGCCACCCGGCCATCCAGCTCCGCCACCAGATAGGGGAAGTCCTTGGCAAGGACATCGGCGCGGCGGCGCGCCATCTCGGTCAGGTCCGGCGGCACTTCCTCGAAACTGCCGAAGCCGTGCCGCACGTGATGGCTGTAAATCGCAACGATTTCCGGCAGATCGCGCTCTTCGGAGGGCCGGACGACAAGGGTGGGAGAAGCGGACATGACAACAGCTCGGTAAGGGTCTGGCGCTACTATGGCATGCGACCGCGAGCGACGGAAACCTCCCGGTCACCGAATGGTCTGCCGGGGTTATCGGATTTATGCCTGTTCAGCGCGGTTGCCTGAGTGGAAAGTCACGGCCATGACCGAGACTCCTAAGCCTTCGGAAGCCAGCGCCGCGCTCAGATTCAAGGGCACGGACGCCGCCGGTACGCTTGTGCCGAAATCCGGCATCCTGAAGACCCTGCTGGGATACTGGCAGTCGAAATGCGGTCCGGGTGGCCGCCTGCCGTCGCGCAGCGATATCGACCCGCTCGAACTGCGCAACCTGCTGCCGTATGTCTACCTGATCGACGTGATCACGCCGACGCGCTTCCGCATCCGCCTGCTGGGCGAGGAGCATGTCGCCATCTACGGCTCCGGCGTGGTCGGCAGGGTGATCGACGATATTTTCCCGCCTGCCGCCGCGGCCGAGTTCAACCGGCTCTATTCCGCCGTGGTGCGGCGGCGCGAACCGGTGCTCAACCGCGGCCAGATAACCTGGCTGCGCAACCGCGAATGGATGCATTACGAGGGGCTGCATGCGCCGCTGGCCAGCGACGGCACGGTGATCGACTGCATCTTCGGTGCCGGCGCCTTCGACCACTGGGACGAGCCGGCCTGATCCTTAAGACAGCCTAATTTTTAAGACAGGGCGGTGAGTTTCGCCGCGACGTTTTTCGGCAGCAGCAGCCAGAAGCGGCCCGGATGCTTCATGCGGCCGGCCACGCTTTCGGCATTGGCGCCCGCGCCCCAGAAGACATCGCCGCGTACCGCGCCACGAATGGCGCCGCCGGTATCCTGCGCCACCATCAGCCGCTGCAAGGCCGTCTCGCCACTGCCGCTTATGGCCGGCTGCGCGGTATCGAGCCAGAGCGGCAGGCCGAGCGCGTGGTGGCTGCGGTCGACCGCCAGGCTGCGGCCGGGCACCAGCGCCACGCCCTGCGCCCCGGGCGGACCGTCGAGCTCGTCCTTCGGCGGCGGCAGTTCACGGAAGAACACGTAAGACGGATTCTGCCGCAGCAGTTCGGGCGCGGCATCGGGATTGGCGCGCAGCCAGCCACGGATCGCCTGCATCGACACGTCTTCGCGCGGCAGCGTGCCACGGTCGATCATCACCCGGCCGATCGCCACATAGGGATGGCCGTTTTGCGCGGCGAAGCCGACGCGGATGCGATTGCCGGTATCGAGCTGCACCAGGCCGGAACCCTGCACCTGCAGGAAAAACGCATCGGCGGCATCATCCAGCCAGACCATTTCGAGATTCTTGTTGGCGAGCGCGCCGGCATCGATCTGGCCGCGATCCTCGTAGGGGCGCAGGCGGCCGTCGCGGACGCGGCCGGCGATGCGCTGGCCCTTCAGGCTGTCGCGGAATTCACCCAGGTCGACCTGCACCAGATCGGGCGGCTGGCGATAGAGCGGCGTCGTGTAAGGCCCGGTCCTGGAGCGGCTGCCGCGCACCAGCGGTTCGTAATAGCCGGTGAACAGCCCTTCCGCCTTGCCTTCGCCGATGACAGCGACCGGCTGCAGCTCGGCCTCGACCAGGCGTCGCAAGCCGGCATCGTCGCCGGGGCTGAGCTGTGCGGCCTGACCGCAGAAGGCTTTCCAGTCGTTGCCGGTGCCGTAGCGGTCGTAACTGTCGAGGCCGCGCTCGTTGCGCGCCACCATCCGCGGACAGCTGCGCAGCAGGGCCGGCAGCGCGTCGCTGACGCGATCCGCGGCATAGCCCGGCAACTCGGCGAAGCTGGCGGCGCGGAAGCTGAGCGGCGGACCGGCCGGCGGCGGCGGGGCTTTCGGCCCGCAGGCCGCGACCGTGGCGGTGAGCAGGACTAAAGCAAGGGCACGCAGCACAGTCTTTACGAGGCGCTGCTGGCGGTGTCGCTCGGCGCCGAGGTGGCGATCAGCGTCCAGTTCGGGTCGCGCGACTTGGTGTCGCGGGCAAAGGTCCAGACATCGGTCACCTGTTCCACGGCATTGCCATGGCCGCCGACGGTATGACCCTGGGCATCCTTGGTGACGCTGATCAGCTCGGATTCGAACTTGATGGTGACTTCGGCGATGCGGCTGTTCACCTGGGCGTCGACGATATTGCTGCCGCGCAGGCCCACGAAGGTGGTCTGCATGGTCTCGCCGCGCTTGGCGCGCTCGTCGATGGCCGAGGCGAAATCGTTGAACACCTCGCGCGACAGCAGCGGCCGCAGCGTGTCCTTGTCGCCGGCGGCAAAGGCCGTCACCACCATTTCATAGGCGCCCTTGGCGCCGTCGAGGAATTCGGCGGGGTCGAAATTCGGATCGGCGGCGCGCACGACGCCCACCTTGCGCTCCAGTTCCGGGTCCAGCGCCGGGCCGCGCGGCGCGGCGGCATCGTCGCGGCGCGGCAGGGCAATCACGTTATCCTCGGTTTCGGCCTTGCTCTCGGCGTCGGTCTGCGGCCGGCGGCGCTTCTGTTCATGACCGGTGCGCTGACCCAGCACGGCGCGCAGGCGCAGGGCGATGAAGCCGGCCACCGCGCCGAGCAGAAGAATGTCGAGAAACTGGAATCCGTCGCCCATCGATTATTTCGCCCGTTCTTCCCTGCCGGAGCTGAACGCCCCGTGCCGATGAATCTACCCCCGCCGTCGCCACCGGTCCAGCCGTCGTCCCGGCAAACCGGTGTCAGCGAGGGGCCCTTATGCGGTGGAAATAAGGGCAAATCATGGCACCGCAAGAGGCGCCTGTCCGGATGACCGGGATTGGAACGCAGGGTTGCCGCCTTGTTCGGCCACGGCAAATCATGCTAGGGAAACCGGCCCTTTACGCACGAAATTTACGTCTGAAAGACAGAGAGACAGCCGGTCATGACCGATACCGCCAATCCGCCGCCGGAGTTCAATCCTGAGACTGCGCCACGTTTCGCGCTGAGCGCACAGTATACCAAGGACCTCTCTTTCGAGCATCCGATGGCGCCGCGCACCTTCGGCATCCAGGGCGCGCCGCAGATTTCGGTCAATGTCGGCACCCAGGCCGAGCGGGTCAACGACAGCCTGTTTGAAGTCACCCTGCGCATCCTGTGCGAAGCCAAGCATGGCGAGGAAATCGCCTTCGTCGTCGACCTGCATTACGCCGGCCTGTTCACCCTGGTGAACATTCCGCCCGAGCATGTCGAGCCCCTGCTGCTGGTCGAGGCGCCGCGCCTGCTGTTCCCGTTCGCGCGCCGCATCGTCGCCGATGCCACGCGCGACGGCGGCATGCCGCCGCTGATGCTCGACCCGATCGATTTCGTGCAGCAGTACCAGCGCAGCAAGGACGCCGGCGCCCAGGGCGTGGCTTAATCCGACGCACTAATCCCCTTGCCGTCGCCACCCGGCGACGGCAAGCTGGGCCTGCCATATCGAGAGGCAGGGGAGTCATGACCGGTGCAACCGGCCAATCCATCGCTTGACGACATCATCCGCAATTCGGACCGCCCGCGGCTGCTGGGCACCGCTTTTCTCGACACGTGCACCGATCCGATCCGCCGCATCTGGCAATACTGGGACAGTCGTCGTCAGGGTCGCGCCATGCCGGCGCGCCGCGACATCGACCCGATCGGCATTCCCTCCGACCTGCTGCCCGGCATCGTGCTGACCGAGGTGCTGCCCGAAGCGCCGTGGCTGCGCTATCGCCTGCTGGGCACGGCGCAGGTGGCCCTGCGCGGCCGCGATCCGACCGGCCAGCCGGTGGCGGGCAACTACATGGGCTCGCATCTGGGCGTGGGCGGCGATGACGTGATGCTGAACTATCGCATCGTGATCGAGAAGAAGCAGGCGCTCTACGTCTACAATCCGATCATCGGCGCGCTGCCTGATGGCAGTTCGCTGCGCCAGGCGCCGATGCGCGCCAACAGCACCATCCTTATGCCGCTGTCGGGCGATGGCACCAATGTCGACATGGTGTTCTGCTACAGCGAATTCGGGTCCGGCTAGGAGGCGACAGCGAGCGGCAGGCCGAGGACGCGCAGCAGCGTATCGAGCTGCACCGGCTTGGCCACCACCGCGTCAAAGCCGGCGACCTCGTAGCGCGCCACGGCTTCCGGCACCACATCGGCGGTCAGCGCCACGATCACCTGCTGCTGGCCGCCCGGCAGGGCGCGCAGGCGATGATGCGCCTCGACGCCGTCCATGCCCGGCATGTGGATGTCGAGCAGCACAACGTCGAAGGTCTGTTCGGTGGCGCAGGCAATGGCTTCCGCGCCGCTGGAGACCATGACCAGCGTGGCGCAGAAGGGCTTCAGCAGGGTTTCGATGATGCGGCGGTTGACGTGGTTGTCGTCGACGCAGAGCGCGCGGGGCGGGCTGTCGCGGCGCGGAGCGCGATCGATGCGGCCGGCGACGATGGGTTCCGCGACCTCTTCCATATCGGCCGGCAGTTCGATCCAGAAACAGGACCCGACGCCCTTTTCGCTGTCGCAGCCGATCGTGCCGCCCAGCAGGCCGCAGAGGCGGCTGCTGATCGCCAGGCCGAGCCCGGTGCCGCCATACTGGCGCGAGGTCGAGGCATCTTCCTGCACGAAGCGCTCGAAGATGCTGGCCAGCGCCTCGGGCGCGATGCCGGCGCCGGTATCGCGCACCTCGAAACGGATGCCGGGGCGGCCGTCCTTGAGAACAACCGGCAGGGCGCGCAAGACGATCTCGCCCCGGCCGGTGAACTTCACCGCGTTGCCGATCAGGTTGACCAGGATCTGGCGCAGGCGCACCGGATCGGTTTCAAGGCTGGGCGGCACGCCGGGCAGAATC
>Ga0102594_1000665_pt1 | contig 29038 bp, 20 predicted proteins | sample AraplaCol_mLB_r2_2_FD_76863 | JGI IMG/M metagenome (GOLD analysis project Ga0102594, IMG submission 76863) | Arabidopsis root microbial communities from North Carolina, USA - plate scrape MF_Col_mLB_r2 (SPADES assembly) (version 2) | ecosystem: Host-associated > Plants > Roots > Endosphere...
CATCTTCTCGATGCAGCAGGCCTGCCCGCATTGCGGCGGTCGCGGCAAGACCATTCCGAATCCGTGCGCGGACTGCAACGGCCAGGGCCGCGTGGAGCGCACCAAGACGCTCCAGGTGAAGATTCCCGCCGGCGTCGACAACGGCGACCGCATCCGTCTGGCGGGCGAGGGCGAAGCCGGTCCGGCCGGTTCGCCGCCGGGCGATCTGTACGTGGACGTGCGCGTGCGCGAACACGAGATCTTCCAGCGCGATGGCGACGACCTGCATTGCGAAGTGCCGGTGCGCATCGGACAGGCCGCGCTGGGCGACACCATCCGCGTGCCGACGCTGGAAGGCGAAGTCGAACTGCGCATCCCCGCCGAAACGCAGACCGGCAAGCTGTTCCGACTGCGCGACCGCGGCGTGAAGTCGGTCCGCAGCCGCAAGCCGGGCGATCTGTATTGCCGTGCCGTCGTGGAAACGCCGGTCAACCTCACGGTCGAGCAGCGCGAGTTGCTGGAAAAGTTCGAAGCCACCTTCGTCGGCGAAGGCGCGCGCCGCCATTCGCCGCGCGCGTCCACTTTCATGGACGGCGTGAAGGGCTTCTGGGACCGGATGACGTCCTGAGCCGGACGGCGGCCTTGCCATGAAAACGCGGCGGCGCGAACACGACCTGTTCGCGCCCGTCCCGCGCCGCTAGCATTGCCCCGACGGTGACGGATTCACCGGAACAGGGGAACCCATGTTGAAACAAGCAAGTACGCTGGCCCTCGCGGCCGCGTGGTCGTTCGCGTGCGCGCCGGCGATGTCGGCGCAGGCGGTCCAGCCGGAAGGCGAGCGTTCGGCGCAGACCGAACGCCTGGACGTGACCTATGTCATCCAGGCCGACGGCTCGTTCACCGAGACGCGCGAACAGGCGGTCAAGGTCCTCAAGGCCGAGGCCCTGGAGTACGTCAAGGATGCTTCGGTCAGCTACAGCACCAGCATCCAGAAGGCCGACGTGCTGGAGGCCTACACGCTGAAGGCGGACGGTCGGCGCCTGCCGGTGCCCAAGTCGAACTATCAGGTCCAGACCAACGGCGGCCACGCCGAGGGCGCTCCGGTGTTCTCCGACCGCACGTCCATGACGGTGGTGTTCCCGGAACTCGCCGTAGGCGACACGGTGGTGTTCAAGTATCGGCTGACCGGTTCGCAGCCGATGTTCGATCGACAGTTCTCCGAGGTCGAGACGTTCTCCCTCGAGAACTACTACGGCCAGGTCGACGTCCGCTTCGACGCCCCGGCGCAGCTGCCGGTCAGGACCGAGGCGTGGAAGATGGAGCAGGTGCGCGACGAAGTGGTTGGCGAACGCCGCCTGAGCCACTGGCGCTTCCAGAACAGACAGCCGTTGATGCCGGACGAAACCGGGGCGATGTTCCGCTTCGAGGATCAGCCGGGCCTGGTGTATTCGACCTTCGCGTCCTACGGCGACATTGCCCAGGTCTACGGCGCCCGCGCTTCGGCGAAGGCCGCGGTCACGCCGCGCATCCGCAAGCTCGCCGACGAGATCGCAGGCACGCGCAAGCAGCCGCGTGAAGTCGCCAAGGCGCTGTACGAGTGGGTGTCGACCAACATCACCTATGCCGGCAACTGCATCGGCCTGGGCGCGGTGGTGCCGCACGACACCGATTTCATCCTCGACAACAAGATGGGCGACTGCAAGGACCACGCGACGTTGCTGCAGGCATTGCTCACCGCGAAGGACATCCCGGCGACGCAGGCGCTGATCAACGCGAACGACCTGTTCCTGCTGCCGCGCACGCCCGCGGTGTCGATGGTCAACCACGTCATCAACTACCTGCCCGAGTGGGACCTGTACGTCGACGCGACGGCGAAGGGCATTCCCTTCGGCATGCTTCCCATGCAGGACATGGGCAAGCCGGTCTTCCGCGTGGACGGTTATCGCGACGGCACCACGACGCCGGCGATGGTGCCCGGCAGCTCGCGCCAGACGGTGAAGACGAAGTTCAGGTTTTCCGCCGATGGTTCGATCGCGGGCGAATCCGAAATCGAGCTGCAGGGCATGTATGCCGTGGGCGTGCGCTCGGCGCTGCGTGGCACCACGCAGGACCAGGCCTCGCAGATGATGAAGCGCTACTTCCAGCAGCTGGGCTCGGACGGAACCGCCAGCATGCGCATGGACGATCCCATGCCGCTGGAGGATCGCTACCGCTACCAGGTGACCTTCAGCGTGGGGCAGGCGATGCCGGTTCCGGGCGCCGTCGCGGTGAACCCGCTGTTCCAGACGACCGCGCCGGTGATGCGATTCGCCTCGCAGGCCAACATGCAGGTCGACGAAACCCGTCCGGTCGTCTGCACCAGCGGTTCGTCGCAGGAGGAGTACGAGATCGAGTTCGCCTCGCCGCTGCAGCTGGCCGCGATTCCGCCGGACGTGGACATGAAGGGCAGTGCGTTCAGCTATCGGGCCAGCTACAAGCGCGACGGCAACACGCTGCGGGTGACGCGCGTGCTCGAGGATCTCACCCCTGGCCCGCTGTGCGAACCGAAGTACAACCAGGACTACAAGGACTTCATGCGCAAGGTGCTCGCGAACCTGCGTGCGCAGGTGGTCTACCAGTAAGTCCGGTCATTGCGGGAACGAAAAGGCCGCGGCGTCGCCCGCGGCCTTTTTGTTGGCCCGGATATCCCGCGCTATTGCGCGGGCTTCGGCCTGCGCACGCCGAAGATGCGGTCTTCCTCGTACAGCGCCTGCAGTTCCGCGCGTGCGATGCGCACGGTGTTCTGCTCGTCCCATTTCACGTCGGACAGGTCGCCGCGCAGGTCGTTGTTCGCGCCCGTCGTCGTGGGCCAGGCACTGCTGTCGGTGACGGCGGTGATGCTGCCGTCGGTCACCGCGACCACCTTCATCAGACCGTAGGCATCGCCCTCGTGCTCGAACTCGGCGAAATGCGACAGCTCGCAGGCGTACAGATCGCCGACCTGCGGCGCGGCGAGCAGTTCGGTGTCCTTCGGCCCGGAACAGGCCGTAACGACGGCCGACAGCAGGAGCAGCAGGGCGCAGGATCGAAGCAGCTTCTTCATGCGTGCGGGGTTCCGGGCCGACTGGCGCCGCCGATTGCGGCGCGTCGATGCTAGGAATCGCGTTCGCACCGATGAATCAGAAGGTTCTGAATCGAAACCATGGCAGCGAAGTGCGGGCCTCGCGGGCGCAGCGCTTGTCGCCGCGCAACGCCGCCTTCAGACTGCTCGCATGAGCGATATGACCGGACAAACCCGCATCCTCGTCCACGGCGCGTCGGGCCGCATGGGGCAGGCGTTGCTGCGCCTCGCGTCCGAGCGCGACGACGTCGTCATCGTCGCCGCCGTGCAGCGTTCGCAGCCGGCGCAGCGCGTGGTGGACGGCGTGGCGCATTTCGCCGCGTCCGAACTGCATGGCGCGCCCGCGTTCGACGTCGCCATCGATTTCAGCCTGCCGCAGGGCTTCGATCCCGTCCTCGCGCTGTGCGAGGAGCGTGGCGCGGCGCTCGTGTCGGGCACCACGGGCCTGGAAGCGCCGCAGCTGGCCGCGCTGGATGCGGCATCCCAGCGCATTCCGCTGCTGTGGGCGGCCAACTTCAGCCTCGGCGTGGCGATCCTGAGCGAACTGGTCGAACGCGCCGCGCAGGCACTGCCGGGCTGGGATTGCGACATCGTCGAATCCCACCATGTCCACAAGAAGGACGCGCCGTCCGGCACCGCGCTGGCGCTGGGCGCGAGCGCCGAACACGGCGGCGCGAGCCCGCGCTACGCCTCGCTGCGGGCCGGCGACATCGTCGGCGAGCACCTGGTGCAGTTCGCCGCACCGGGTGAACGGATCGAGCTGATCCACCGTGCCACCAACCGCGACATCTTTGCCCGCGGCGCGCTCCACGCGGCGGCCAGACTCGCCGGGCGCGCGCCGGGCCGCTATCGCCTGCGCGACCTGCTCGCCTGAACCATTCCGCCTGGACCTGCTTGATGAACAGGGACAGGCAGGATCGGCTGAATTGCCGGATTCGCGCACATGACGCTGGCGTTACCGGCCTCGGCCCGCTAGAATTCCGGCTCGCCTGAACCCCTTCCGTCGGACCGGTCCCGCACCGCGTCCGCGCTTTGCTGCAGCCCGGATTTTATTGGCGCCTGCGCGACGGGAAGGGTCAGCACCCCCCGGCAGCCAAGGCGATCCCCGTGACCCAACCCGCAATCCTCGCACTCGAAGACGGCACCGTATTCGAGGGCGTTTCCGTAGGCGCGCCCGGCCTTTCCGTCGGCGAAGTCGTGTTCAACACGGCCATCACCGGTTATCAGGAAATCGTCACCGACCCGTCCTACGCACGTCAGCTGGTGACGCTGACGTATCCGCACATCGGCAACACCGGTTGCACCGACCAGGACGACGAAGCCGCACGCGCGTGGGCCGCCGGCCTGATCGTGCGGGACGTCCCGCGTCGTCCCAGCAACTGGCGCAGCCAGGTGTCGCTGCCGGAGTGGCTCAAGGCCCGCGGCATCGTCGCCATCTCCGATATCGATACCCGCAAGCTCACGCGCATCCTGCGCGAGAAGGGCGCGCAGAACGGCGCGCTGATGGCCGGTGAGATCGACGTGGACAAGGCGCTGGAAGCCGCTCGCAAGTTCCCCGGCCTGAAGGGCATGGATCTGGCGAAGGAAGTCAGCGTGCGCGAAGCCTACGAGTGGCGCGACGGCCAGCTCGACCTGGACCGCAACGAGTTCGTGAAGGCCGAGCCGCGTTTCCACGTCGTCGCCTACGACTACGGCGTGAAGTACAACATCCTGCGCATGCTGGCCGAACGCGGCTGCAAGCTCACGGTCGTTCCGGCGCAGACGCCGGCGGCGGACGTGTTCGCGCTCAAGCCCGACGGCGTGTTCCTCTCCAACGGCCCGGGCGATCCGGCGCCGTGCGATTACGCGATCGCGGCGATCAGGGAATTCATCAACGCGAAGATCCCGACCTTCGGCATCTGCCTGGGCCACCAGCTGCTGGCGCTCGCCGCCGGCGCGCAGACGGTGAAGATGGGTCATGGCCATCACGGCGCGAACCATCCGGTGCAGGACCTCGACACGGGTCGAGTGATGATCACCTCGCAGAACCACGGCTTCGCGGTCGATGAAACGACGCTGCCGGCGAACGTTCGCGTGATCCACCGCTCGCTGTTCGACGGCACCAACCAGGGCATCGAGCTCACCGACGCGCCGGCGTTCTCCTTCCAGGGCCACCCGGAAGCGAGCCCCGGTCCGCACGACGTGGCGCCGCTGTTCGACCGGTTCGTTTCGATGATGCAGCAGGCCAAGTGAGCCGCGAGGCCACCAAGCCCCTCCGCAAGCGCCACTGGCGCAGGTTGTTCGTTATTGCGGTGGTGCTGGGCGCCTATCCGGCGTTCGTGATGGTGGCCACGTACTCGCAGTTCTTCGCCGCCGGTCTGCCCGGCGGTCGCAACGGCCCGGCCGATGCGTACCGCCACTCGCTCGCCAGCGCCATCGTCGCCTACACGCTGTCCCCGCGCTGCGTGGACTGGGTGACGAAGGTGATGGAGCGCGACGGGCAGGGCAACGCGGCACGTGCGATGGATGCGCACAACAACCGGCTCGGCGCGCGCATCGGCGCGGCCGCCGACAGCTGGAACGCCATGCAGCAGGCGGTGCTTGCTGCCGTGAACCATGGCGCGATCGATGCCCGATCGCCCGACCAGATCACCTGGCTCGCGCCCGACGCGTGGCAGGAACGACTTTACTGAGGACCCCCATGCCCAAGCGCACCGACATCAAAACCGTCCTGATCATCGGCGCCGGCCCGATCGTGATCGGCCAGGCCTGCGAGTTCGACTACTCCGGCGCCCAGGCGTGCAAGGCCCTGCGCGACGAGGGCTACCGCGTGGTGCTGGTCAACAGCAACCCGGCCACGATCATGACCGACCCGAACATGGCCGACGCCGTGTACATCGAGCCGATCAACTGGCAGACGGTCGAGAAGATCATCGCCAAGGAAAAGCCCGACGCACTGCTGCCGACGATGGGCGGCCAGACCGCGCTGAACTGCGCGCTGGACCTGGCCGACAACGGCGTGCTCGAGAAATACAACGTCGAGCTGATCGGCGCCTCGCGCGATGCCATCCGCATGGCCGAAGACCGCGAGCTGTTCCGCGTCGCGATGGCCGACATCGGCCTGGAATGCCCGAAGGCCGAAGTCGCCCGCACGTTCGAGCAGGCGCTGGAGATCCAGACGAAGGTCGGCTATCCGACCATCATCCGCCCGTCCTTCACGCTCGGCGGCACCGGCGGCGGCATCGCCTACAACAAGGAAGAGTTCGAGGAGATCGCCAAGCGCGGCCTGGAACTCTCGCCCGTGCACGAAATCCTCGTCGAGGAATCGGTGCTGGGCTGGAAGGAATTCGAGATGGAAGTGGTCCGCGACACGAAGGACAACTGCATCATCGTCTGCTCCATCGAGAATTTCGACGCGATGGGCGTGCACACCGGCGACTCGATCACCGTCGCGCCGGCGCAGACGCTCACCGACAAGGAATACCAGCGCCTGCGCGATGCCTCCATCGCGGTGCTGCGCAAGATCGGCGTGGATACCGGCGGCTCGAACGTGCAGTTCGGCATCAACGCCAAGGACGGCCGCGTCGTCGTCATCGAAATGAACCCGCGCGTGTCGCGTTCCTCGGCGCTGGCGTCGAAGGCCACCGGCTTCCCGATCGCCAAGGTCGCCGCGAAGCTCGCCGTCGGCTACACGCTGGACGAGCTGAAGAACGAGATCACCGGCGGCCTCACGCCGGCCTCGTTCGAGCCGAGCATCGACTACGTCGTCACCAAGATCCCGCGCTTCGCCTTCGAGAAGTTCCCGCAGGCCGATGCCCGCCTCACCACGCAGATGAAGTCCGTGGGCGAGGTGATGGCGATGGGCCGCACCTTCCAGGAATCGCTGCAGAAGGCGCTGCGTGGCCTGGAGACCGGCAAGGTCGGCCTGGACCCCACGGGCCTGGATCTTTCCAGCGAGGAAGACCTCGCCACGCTGCGTCGCGAACTGAAGGAGCCGGGTCCGGAGCGCATGTTCCACATCGGCGACGCGTTCCGCGCCGGCATGAGCGTGGAAGACGTGCACGCGCTGTCGTTCGTCGATCCGTGGTTCCTGGACCAGATCGAGGAACTGATCGCCGCCGAGAAGGAGGTCGCCGAAGCCGGCCTGTCCTCGCTCGACAAGGCGCGCATGCGCCAGCTCAAGCGCATGGGCTTCTCCGATGCGCGCATCGCGCAGCTGACCGGCACCGACGAAACCGCCGTGCGCACGCTGCGCCGCGCGTTCGGCGTGCGCCCGGTCTACAAGCGCGTGGACTCGTGCGCGGCGGAGTTCGCCACGACCACCGCGTACATGTACTCGACCTATGAGGACGAGTGCGAAGCGCAGCCGACCGACCGCAACAAGATCATCGTGCTGGGCGGCGGTCCGAACCGCATCGGCCAGGGCATCGAGTTCGATTACTGCTGCGTGCACGCGGCCCTCGCGCTGCGCGAGGACGGGTACGAGACCATCATGGTCAACTGCAACCCGGAAACCGTCTCGACCGACTACGACACCTCCGACCGCCTGTACTTCGAGCCGCTGACGCTGGAAGACGTGCTGGAGATCTGCGACCTCGAGAAGCCCAAGGGCGTGATCGTGCAGTACGGCGGCCAGACGCCGCTGAAGCTGGCGCGCGCGCTGGAAGCCAACGGCGTGCCGATCATCGGCACCTCGCCGGACAGCATCGACCTGGCCGAGGACCGCGAGCGCTTCCAGAAGCTGGTGCAGGACCTGGGCCTTGCGCAGCCGCTCAACCGCACCGCGCGCAATCCGGAAGAAGCGATCGTGCTGGCCTCGCAGATCGGCTATCCGCTGGTCGTGCGCCCGAGCTACGTGCTGGGCGGCCGCGCGATGGAAATCGTGCACGCCGACGCCGACCTGCATCGCTACATGCGCGATGCGGTGAAGGTCTCCAACGACTCGCCGGTGCTGCTGGACCGCTTCCTCGACAACGCCGTGGAAGTGGACGTGGACGTCATCGCCGACAAGGACGGCAACGTGCTGGTCGGCGGCGTGATGGAGCACATCGAGGAAGCCGGCGTGCATTCGGGCGACTCCTCGTGCTCGCTGCCGCCGTACTCGCTGAGCCCCGCCGTGCAGGACAAGCTGCGCGAGCAGGTCGTCGCACTGGCCAAGTCGCTCAAGGTCGTGGGCCTGATGAACACGCAGTTCGCGATCACCTTCGACGAGGAAGGCCGCGAAACCATCTACCTGATCGAAGTGAACCCGCGCGCCTCGCGCACGGTGCCGTTCGTGTCCAAGGCCACCGGCATGGCGCTGGCGAAGATCGCCGCGCGCTGCATGGTCGGCAAGACGCTGGCCGAGCAGGGCGCCAACGAGGAGATCATTCCGGAGTACTACTCGGTCAAGGAAGCGATCTTCCCGTTCGCCAAGTTCCAGGGCGTGGACCCGATCCTCGGCCCGGAAATGCGTTCGACCGGTGAAGTGATGGGCGTGGGCCGCAACTTCGGCGCGGCGATGGCGCGCGCGCAGGAAGCCGGCGGCATCAAGGCGCTGCCGGAAGGCGGCAAGGTCTTCGTGTCGGTGCGCGATCCGGACAAGAAGCGCGTGCTGCCCGTCGCGCAGGACCTGGTCAAGCGCGGTTACACGCTGGTCGCCACCGAAGGCACGCACAAGTTCTTCAGCGACCACGGCCTGGCCTGCGAGCGCATCAACAAGGTGACCGAAGGCCGCCCGCACGTGGTCGACCTGATCAAGAACGGCGAGATCGTCTACATCGTGAACACGACCGAGGGCCGCCAGGCCATCAACGATTCGTTCTCGATCCGCCGCGAGGCGCTGCAACACCGCGTGACGTACTCGACCACCGTGTCGGGCGCCCGCGCGCTGGTGGGCTCGCTCGACTACCGCGGCACCGGCCCGGTCTGGTCGCTGCAGGAGCTGCACGCGGAAGTGCAGGGCGCGTAAGCGCGCCATGAGGCATCCGTAGCCCGGGTAAGCGCAGCGCAGCCGGGTTCACCGGTCGCCTCACCCCGGGTGCGCTTACGCTTACCCGGCTACAAACGCGGCTTGATGGGGCCGGGCGGGTTCACCCCGGCGCCCATCTGATACAGAATCCGCATATCGGAATCGCCGGGCACCGCCCGGCGCACAGGAAACAAGCAATGCGAGCACCCATTACCCTTCAGGGCGCGCAGCGTCTGCGCGCCGAGCTGGAAGAATTGAAGTCGGTCAAGCGCCCGGCGGTGATCAATGCGATCTCCGAAGCGCGCGCGCACGGCGACCTCAAGGAAAACGCCGAGTACCACGCCGCCCGCGAACAGCAGGGCTTCATCGAAGGCCGCATCAAGCAGCTCGAATCCGAGCTGTCGCACGCGCAGGTCATCGACGTGGCCTCGCTCAACGCCGGTTCGCGCGTCGTGTTCGGCGCCACGGTCGAACTGGCCGATACCGAGACCGACGAAGAGCGCCGCTACCAGATCGTTGGCGACCTGGAAGCCGACATCAAGCTGGGCCTGATCGCCATCTCCTCGCCGGTCGCGCGCGCGCTGATCGGCAAGCACGAGGGCGACACGATCACCATCGACGCGCCCGGCGGCATCCGCGAATACGAGATCGTCGGCGTCAGCTACGCCGGCTGAGGGCGCGGCACCGTGATCACGCTGCTGCTGCCGCCGCGCGAACGCTTCGGCGGCCAGCGCCTGTCCGCCGACACCGGCCGGGCGCTCGCACGCGGCGACCGCAGCCAACGCAGCGGCGATGCGCTGTCGAACATCCTCGATGTGCTGCCGCGCGGCTGGCCCGTCGCGGCCGCGTCGCGCCAGCGCGATGCGGGCGATGCGGCGAATGCGGCGTGGCTTCGCGCCGATCCCGCCTACGTGCGTCCGGACATCAACGGCGCGCGCCTGCTGTCCTACGGCGAAGCGCTCGGCCTGACGCCCGCCGATGCGGCGGCGTTGCTCAAGCCGCTCAAGCCGCTGTTCGGCGATGCGGGTTTTCCGATCGACGCGCCGGTACCGTCGCGCTGGTACCTGCGGCTGCCCATGGGCGCGAAGCTGCCGGAGTTCACGTCGCCGGAACAGGCCCTCGGTGCCGATCTGTTCGACGAACTGCCGCAGGGCCCCGAAGGCCGCCGCTGGCGTGCGTTGCTGAGCGAAGCGCAGGTCGTGCTGCACAACCATCCGCTCAACGCGCAGCGCGCCGCGGCCGGGCTCGCGCCGGTGAATTCGCTGTGGTTCTGGGGCGCGGGCGCGCTGCCCGATCGCGTGCAGTCGAGCCATGCGCACATCGCCAGCGATGACGAAACCCTCACGGCGCTGGCTTCGCTCGGCGGCCTGGACGTTGCCGCGAAGCCAACCTCGTGGAATGGCCGCGCGAACGCGGACAACTCCCTGTTCGACCTGCGCGACGCGCGCGATCTCGTGCCGCTGGAGCGCGACTGGTTCGCCCCGCTGCTCCAGGCCGTCGGCGACGGCGATCTGAAACAGCTGCGCTTCGAATTCGACGACGGCGCGCGTTACGACGTTACGCGTTCGCAGCGCTGGCGCTTCTGGCGCAAGCCGCTGGCTTCGTTCGTCGGCGCGCAGTGAAGGGCGCAACCGCATGAAACCCATCGCACGCCTGCGCCGACGCGAGTTCGTCGATCCCGGCCTCTGGCCCGATTCGATGCCCGAACTGCTGCGCCGCCTGTACGCGGCGCGCGGCGCGACGACGCTCGAACTCGCGCAGCCGCGACTCGCGCAGCTGCATGCGCCGGAACTCCTCGGCGGCCTGGATGCGGCGACGGCGCTGCTTGCCAGCGCCATTGCCGAAGACCGCCACATCGTCGTCGTCGGCGATTTCGATTGCGACGGCGCCACTGCCTGCGCCGTCGGCGTGCGCGGCCTGCGCATGCTCGGCGCCAGGCGCGTCTCGCACGCGGTGCCCAACCGCATCGTGCACGGTTACGGACTCTCGCCCGCGCTGGTGGAGGAGCTCGCCGTGTTGCAGCCCGACCTGCTGGTCACGGTCGACCATGGCATCGCCTGCCATGCCGGCATCGCCGCGGCGAAGGCGCGCGGCTGGCAGGTGCTGGTCACCGACCACCATCTGCCGGGCGAACACCTGCCGCCGGCCGACGCCATCGTCGATCCGAACCTGCGCGGCGATGCGTTCCCGAGCAAGTGCCTGGCCGGCGTCGGCGTGATGTTCTACGTGCTGCTGGCGCTGCGCCGGCACCTGCGCGAACGCGGCGCCTTCGTCGGGAAGGAGCCCGACCTGCAGGTGCTGCTCGACCTCGTTGCCGTCGGCACGGTCGCCGACGTGGTGGCGCTGGATGCGAACAACCGGGCGCTCGTCGCTGCCGGCCTGCGTCGGCTGCGCATGGGGCAGGGCTGCGCCGGCCTTCGTGCGCTGATCGAAGTCTCGCAGCGCGATTGCGCGCGACTCACCGCCACCGACATCGGCTTCGCTGTCGGTCCGCGCCTCAATGCGGCCGGACGCCTGGAAGACATGTCGCTGGGTATCGAATGCCTGCTCACCGACGACCTCGCGCGGGCGCGCGACATCGCCGCGACGCTCAACGAGATCAACAGCGAACGCCGCGCCGTGCAGCAACAGATGACCGACGATGCCGAGCGCGCGCTCGCGCGTGTGGCCATCGGCGACAGCGCGGTGCCGGCGGCGATCTGCCTGTTCGACACCGAATGGCATCCGGGCGTGGTCGGCCTGGTCGCGTCGAAGATGAAGGAACGCCTGCATCGTCCGGTCATCGCGTTCGCGCCGTCGGAACCGGGCAGCGATTCGCTGCGCGGTTCGGCGCGTTCGATACCCGGATTCCATATCCGCGACGCGCTGGCCGACGTGCATGCGCGCCACCCGCATTTGATCGAACGCTTCGGCGGCCATGCCATGGCGGCCGGATTGTCGCTGCGTGCGGATGCGTTCGCCGCGTTCGCGCAGGCGTTCCGCGAGTCCGCCGAGGCATTGCTCACGCCCGAACTGTTGCAGGCCGAACTGCTGAGCGATGGCGAACTGTCCGCCGACGAGTTCTGCCGCGCCAGCGCCGAAGCGTTGCGCGATGGCGGACCGTGGGGGCAGGGCTTCGCCGAACCCCAGTTCGACGGCGAGTTCGACGTGCTCGGCTGGCGCGTCGTCGGCGAGCGTCACCTCAAGCTCGAACTGGGCCTGGCGGGACGCCGCCTCAATGCGATCGAATTCGGCGGCTGGACGGGACTGGCGCCGCCATCGCGCGTGCGGGTCGCATTCCGGCTGGAAACCGACGATTACCGCGGCGGCGATGCGGTGCAACTGGTGGTCGTGCACCGCGAAGCGGTGGCGTGACGCCGGCGATCAGTCGACGTTCGTCCTGTTTTCACTGACGAATTCGCCCAGGTCCGACAGCGTCCGCTCCACGCGACGCAGCAGCATCGCGATTTCCCCGGACGGAACCAGGCTGCCGCCTTCGGCGGTACGCGATGCCGTGCGCAGATCGCCCGCGAGTCCGCGATAGCCGAACGTGCCCAACGCGCCGGTGATGCGATGCAGCGCGCGGCCCATGCGATGCGCGTCGCGCGCTTCGTCCGCGCTGCGCAGTTCCTGCAGATCGGCCGGCAGGTTGGCGAGCAGGTCCTCGGCGACGAGGCAGACGGTTTCGCGCGAACCGAAACTGCGCGTCAGCATCGCCAGATCCAGCGACTCGATGGGCGGCAGCGGCGGCGATGCGATCTCCGGCGATGGCTCGCCTCGCTGCGCGGATTCGACGAGCGCGGCGATGGTGCCGGTCAGCGTGACGTCGGCGGTGGCGTCGTTGGCGGCCGGTTCCGGCGGAAGCCAGCGTTCCAGCTGCGTCTTCATTTCCTCCAGCCCGATCGGCTTGCGCAGGTGGCCGTCCATGCCGGCTTCGCGGCACTGCGCTTCGTCTTCCGCCGCAACGCCTGCGCTCAGCGCGAGGATCGGGATGCGCGGCAGGCCCTGCGCGACTTCCCGCGCACGCACGGCACGGGCCAGTTCGAAACCGCTCATCCCCGGCATGCGCAGGTCGGTGATGAGCAGGTCGAAATGATCGTCCGTCAGGGCGGCCAAGGCCTGTACGCCGTCGGATGCGACGCGACAGCGATAGCCGAGTTCGGCCAGCTGGCGCTGCACCAGCAACTGATTGGTCGAATGATCTTCCGCAACCAGGATGCGTCCTGCGTGCGAAGCCTTGGGCGCCATGTTCGATGTTTCTCGCGGGGTGGTTTCGTCCAGCGCGTGGAGGCAGGCGCGGCGTACGTGGGTCGGCAATAGCGGTTCGACGACGATGGCGCTGCGCGGTGCGTCGCTGCTGTCCTGGACCAGCGGCACCCAGCGCACCTGCGTGCCGGGGATGGATTCTTCGGCAAGCAGTAGTTGCGCCTGCGCGATGTCGGCGACCAGCCTGGTGCCGAACGAACGCAGGATCGCTTCGAGCGCCCGGGTCGTGTCCGGATCGCGACTGCGCACCAGTGCCGTGCGTCCGGCGAGCGCGGCGTCGATCGCGGTCTGGCGCGCGATCGGCGTGGTGAGCGTGAGCGACACGCGCGTGCCTTCGCCGGGCGCGCTGTGCAGTTCGAGCGTGGCGCGCATCAGGTCGGCCAGTCGACGGCAGATCGCCAGCCCCAAACCGCTGCCGCCGTAGGTACGCGACGTGCTCGCTTCGGCCTGCGTGAAGGGCTGGAACAACTTGCCCTGTTCGGATGCCGCGATGCCGATGCCGGTATCGGTAACGGTCAGGCACCAGGACTGCGCATCCTTCGTTGTTTCCAGCACGTGCACCGACACCGCCACGTAGCCGCTGCTGGTGAACTTGATCGCATTGCTCAGCAGGTTCAGCAGGATCTGCCGCAGGCGCGTGGGATCGGCGATCACCACGCCCGCCAGGTCCGGATCGATGTGGCAGATGCAGCGCAGCTTCTTGCGACGGCTCAGGTCCAGTACGAGTTCGATGGAGTTGGACACCAGCACGCGCAGATCGGTGTCGACCGTTTCCAGCGAGAGGCGGTTGGCTTCCATGCGCGAGATGTCGAGCACGTCGTCGAGGATCGTGCGCAGCGCCTGCGCGTAATCCTCCACCAGGCCCAGCAGGTAGCGCTGGTCCTCGTTGACGTCGCTGCGCGACAGGATCTCGATGATGCCGGTGATGCCCGCCATCGGCGTGCGGATCTCATGGCTCATCGCGGCGAGGAAATTCGCGCGCAGGGCGGCGGCGCTTTCGGCCGATTCCTTCGCCGCTTCCAGCGCGTCGGCCTGGCGGTGCCACGCGGTGACGTCGACCCAGTAGCCGCTCCAGTGCACCACGCCGTCGTCCAGGCGCCGCGCCACCGCGCTTACGCGAACCCATCGTTCCGGCGCAGGCGAGACGGTGCGGAAATCCATTTCGACCGGCGTGAGTTCCTGGTACGAATGATCCATGGCGCGCCGTATCCGCACCATGTCGGGCTCGTGGATGCAGGCGGGCAAGGTCTGGTTCGGATCGGCCATGAGCTCGTCGTGTCCCATCCCGAACAGGGCGCGCGTATTGCCGGCGACGAAGGGAAGGGCGTACTTGCCGGTGGGATCGCGCGTGATCTTGAAGATCACGCCCGGCAGGTTCCGTGTGAGGTCGCGCATCAGGCTGTCGGTCTTCTCGCGGTGCTGGATTTCCCTACGCGTGCGCAACCAGGCCAGCGTCAGGATCGCCAGCAGCAACATGGCCACGCCGGCGCCCATCGCCACCGTGCGCCATTGCACACCGCTGGATACCTGCACTTCCAGCCATTGCGAACGAATGCGCTGCTGGTCGTCGTGATCGAGCGAGGCGAGCATGCGGTTGATCAAGGGCACCAGCGGCTGGTATTGGCCGCGGACCGCGAACACCAGGTCGTCGTCGAAGCCCGCGGGCGCGGCGATGCGCAGGTCGGGGAAGTCGCTCCGGATCGCGCGGTCCGCGGAAATGACGTCGCCCACGTATGCGTCGGCAGCCCGGTCCTGCACGGCCCTGAGTCCTTCGGCGGTGCTGCCCAGCAGCACCAGCGTGGCGCCGGGCGCCTGGACTTTCACCTTGTAAGCGCGTCCTGTGCCCACCAGCGCGATGCGCTTGCCATCCAGATCGCCCAGCCCGCTGATCGCACGCGTACCGTTGCGGGTGATGATCACATTGCCCAGGTGCGCGAACGCGATCGTCCTCGTCCATTCGGGCCCGAGCGGCGCCGCGGCCGGAATCGGTACGATGTCCACCTGGTCGCGCCGCATCAGGTCGAGCAGATCTTCGATCGAGACGGGTATTTCCTTCTGCAGCCTCAAGCCGAGCCCGCGTTCCATCATGTGCACGTACTCGCCCGCGATGCCGCTGATGCGCCCGTTCTCGTCGGCGAAACCTGACCGGTTCCCAGGTGTGTGGATAGCCCAGGCGCGGCGGCCGGATCCCCGCGAGCCAGACCTGTTCGTCGATGGTCAGCGGTACGCGGCCTTCATGCCGGATGGGAGCGGAGGAAGTGCCCAGCCACTTGAGTTCATAAGCGAGCCGCTGCTGTGGCGTGATGCGCGCCAGCGCCTTGTCGATCGCGCTCGCCAACGGTTTGCGATCGTCGGGCACGGCGAAATGCAACGTGTCCGATGGCAGGTCGATCGGTGCGAGCACCGCGAGCGCCGGCCATGCGCCGGTGGCCAGCGCCGTGCGCACGACGTAGGGATTGCCGATGAAGAGATCGGTCTTGCCGCTCTGTATCGCCTGCAGTGCCTCCTGCGTCGAGGTCACCGTGGTTATCTGCGCCTGCGGGAACTGGGCCCGCGCCGTGCGTTCGACCGACGCGCCGCGGTCGACGGCGATACGTGCCGATGAAATCCGGTCCGGCGCGACCAGATCGCTGCGATTGGCCAGCCCCACCGCGACCGGCGTGGCTTCCACGTAGGACGCGGTGAACACCAGGCAAGGGGTGCGATCGGGAACGAGCGAAACGTTCATCAGCACGTCGACTTCGCGCCGGCATCCGCCCTTGAACGCTTCTTCCCAGGAAGGGTAGCGACGAACGGCGACGCGCAGTCCGAGCTGGCGTGCAATCTCCTCCAGATACGCGGGCGCCAGGCCGGTGAGCGTTTTGTTCTCGTAACGCTCGAACGGCGGCCAGCCACCGTCGTATGCCGCGACGGTGATCGTCGGATGGCGTTGCAGCCAGTCGCGTTCTTCGGCGGTAAGGTCCAGCCCTGCCGCGTGGACCAGACTCGCCATGAACCACAGCAGCACGCCTGCGAAACGACAAAACCTCGCGAGCGGCATATGGGTGCCCGCGCGGCGATATCCTACCCGCCGAAACCTTCCACTCCCGTCGGGCGATCCTGTATGCATCTTCGCGTGTTTCTGGCCGACGATCATCCTGTCGTCCTTCGCGGTGCGAGGGCGATCCTGGAAGCCAGCGGAGTCGCGGTGGTGGGGGAAGCGCGTTCCAGCGACGAGCTGCTTGCCGCGCTGGACAAGGAATCGTGCGACGTCGTCGTCACCGATTTCGCCATGCCCAACAGCAATGCGCCCGATGGCACGGAGATGATCAGGCAGCTGCGCGAGCGCCATCCGCTGCTCCCCATCGTCGTCATGACGATGATCGGCAACGTCGGCATCCTCGACGCGTTGCTGCGCGCGGCCGTGCTGGGCGTGGTGGAAAAGACCGAGGACATGGAAATCCTCCCGATGGCCGTGAAGTCCGCGGCCAACCGCCGCGTCTTCATTTCGCCAGGTTTGCGGCGGCAGCTGGACGCCATCGGCAAGCGTCGCGGGCGCGGCACGTTAAGTGCGCGTGAGGCCGAGATCATTCGTCTGCTGGCGTCGGGACTGACGGTAACAGAGATCGCGCAACAGTTGGATCGCAGCCTGAAGACCATCAGTCGGCAGAAGATCGATGCGATGCGTAAATTGGGCTTGGAGAACGAAGCCGAGTTGTACGCGTACGCGCGGGAAAACGGTCTGGCCTGAGCCCGGCGTCGCTGCGCGACGACGGCCGCGGGTTTTCGGCCCGCGCCATAGGAACCCGTCCGATGGCGAAGGGCCGCCGGTGTCCGCACACTGCGGCGGTTGCCACAGGAGCAGTACAGCCATGCAGATTCGTGTGGTAATCGCGGACGATCACCTGCCGGTGCTGGCGTCCGTCGCCGCGGCGGTGTCGGCCACGGGCGCGCAGGTCGTCGCAAAGGCGCGTTCGCCCGACGAACTGTTCGACGCGTTGCGCGAGCATGACTGCGACCTGCTGGTGTGCGATTACGCGATGCCGATCGACGACCAGGTCGATGGCGTCGAGATGTTCCGTGCCGTGCGAACGCAATGGCCCGGGTTGCCCGTGATCGTGCTGACGAGCGTGTCCAACGGCGTCGTCCTGCGCGCACTGCGCGAACTGGGCGTACGCGGGCTGGTCGACAAGCTGTCGTCCCTGACGGAACTCGGCGAGGCGATCGCGGCAGTGATCGACGGCCGGACGATGTCGAGCCCGACCTTCGACGATGCGATCGGCACATACGAAGCGCAGCTCGACGATCCCGTCCTGGCCCGCGAAATCGGCCGGATGTTCGAACGCGGGCGATCGTGCGAAGACATCGCCGCGTTGTTGCGCATTCCCGACGCCGTCGTCGATCGCCACCGGCACGCGCGCAACGCGGCCGATCCACCGGCGCGATCGGGACGGCTGGGTCCGTAGGCTGCGGACGTCCTTTGACCGGATCCGGGGCGCGGCCGTGCAGGTCCGACCGTCCCCGAGCCTGGGGTCCGGAACGAACGCTGCGCGGGGAGGGCGGAGGCGTCGATGGCTCGCTCGGAAGGAGGTGGGCGTCCTGCCCGGGAGAGAGTGCATCAGGCTAGCCGCGACGCATTCCCATGCCGATAAGAGGAATCTCAAGGCAGGCGCGTTGAGCCGGTCAGTCCGGTCCAACTGCCAGCGGGGCACCGGGCTCGCCAGCTGGCCCGCGTTTTGACGCGGACGAAACATTCACGCACCTAGGCTGAACAGCCTCAACCCGGCCTCCTGGAGCGCGCGCCATGCCGTTGACCATCAATCTCGACCTTACCGATCAGGATCTGCAGCATTTCGCCGGCGTGGTCGAGTCCGCGCGACAGGCATCGGCCAACCTCACCAATGCGCAGGTCATCGACGCCGCAGAACAACTGCTGTCCAAGGCACAGCAGAGCAAGGCGCCGCAGTTCGTGACCGAACGCCTGGCGGTGGTGGAAACGCTGGTGGCCATGATGCGCGACGAAGCCTGGGCGCTCTCCGACGAGGACTGCGCCAACGTGCGCTCGGCGCTGGCGTATTTCGCGCACGACGCCGACGTGATTCCCGATAACGTCCCGGTGCTGGGCTTCATCGACGACGCGATCATGATCGAGCTGTGCGCGCGCGAGCTCCAGCACGAAATCGAGGCTTACAGCGACTTCATCGAATTCCGCCAGCGCGAAGCCGAGCGCCGCAAGCTCGACCCGTCGCAGGTGGGGCGCGCGGACTGGCTGGATGCGCGCCGCGAGGAACTCCAGGACCGCATGCATCGCCGTCGCAAGCGCGACTTCCGCGGCGGTTTCGGCAGCGGCTTCGGCACCGGCTACGGCGGTAGCAGCAGCTATGGGCCGGTGCGGCGTTATTCGGACACCGGCTGGCGGCCGGGTCCGTTCCGCTTCCGGTGAGTTCGTTCCGCTGAGCCGGGCCAAGGCCTCTCCCGCAGGGGGAGGCTTCGGGGCGCCTGATACGGACCTGCGGCGCGCGGGCTCGTTTGTTAGAATCGCCGGTTCATTACCGCACGCGAACCGGACATGATCGAACTCAATCCCGTCCGCCAGCGCATCGCCGACCTGACCGGTCGGCTGGATGCGCTCAGGGGGTATCTTTGACTACGACCGCAAGGTCGAACGTCTTGAAGAAGTAAACCGCGAACTGGAAAGCCCCGACGTCTGGAACGACGCCGAGCGCGCCCAGTCGCTGGGCCGCGAGCGCTCCTCGCTCGACAAGGTGGTCGGTGGCATCCGCGACCTCACCGGCGGCCTGGTCGGGGCGGGCGAACTGCTCGAACTGGCCGAAATGGAAAACGACGAAGGCACCGCGCAGGCCGTGGTGGACGACGTCGAGCGCTATGCCAAGGACGTGGAGAAGCTGGAATTCCAGCGCATGTTCTCCGGCAAGATGGACGGCACCAATGCGTTCGTCGACATCCAGGCCGGCGCCGGCGGTACCGAGGCGCAGGACTGGGCGGAAATCCTGCTGCGCATGTACCTGCGCTGGGCCGAATCGCGCGGCTGGAAGGCCGAGCTGATGGAAGTCAGCGGCGGCGACGTGGCCGGCATCAAGTCGGCGACCTTCCGCGTGGAAGGCGATTTCGCCTACGGCTGGCTCAAGACCGAAACCGGCGTGCACCGCCTGGTGCGCAAGTCGCCGTTCGATTCGGACAACCGCCGCCATACCAGCTTCACGTCGGTGTTCGTCTCGCCCGAAGTCGATGACAAGATCGACATCGAGATCAATCCGGCGGACCTGAAGACCGACGTGTACCGCTCCTCCGGCGCGGGCGGCCAGCACGTGAACAAGACCGAATCGGCGGTGCGCATCACGCACGTGCCCTCGGGGATTGTCGTGGCGTGCCAGACCGAACGCAGCCAGCACGCCAACCGCGACCGCGCCATGAAGATGCTCGCGGCGAAGTTGTACGAACTGGAAATCCAGAAGCGCAACGCCGAACGCGACGCGGTGGAAGCCACCAAGTCCGACATTGGCTGGGGCAGCCAGATCCGCAATTACGTGCTGGACCAGAGCCGCATCAAGGACCTGCGCACGGGCATCGAGCGTTCGGATACGCAGAAGGTGCTGGACGGCGACCTGGACGAGTTCGTCGAGGCCAGCCTGAAATCCGGCCTGGAAGCCGGCTCCAAACGCGCCGACGCGATCTGAGTCGCGACGCGGACCGGGCGGCGCTTCCACGCGGGGCGCCGCCACTGCGGCCATGCCGGAATCCACTTTGATTTAGCATCGCGCAAGCAAGACACTGGCCTCCCGCGCTCGCGGGACCACGAAACCACACACACCGAAACCATGACCGACCAGACGCCCGCCCCGCAGACGCCCGCCGACGAGAACTTCCTGATCGCCGAGCGTCGCGCCAAACTCACGGCGTTGCGCGGGCAGGGCATCGCGTTCCCGAACGATTTCCGCCGCGTCGACTACGCCGGCGACCTGCAGGCGCAGTACGCCGATGCGGAGCAGTGGACGGCCGAGGCGCTGGAAGCCAAGCCGCACGCCGTGGCCCTGGGCGGACGCGTGCTGCTCAAGCGCGACATGGGCAAGGCCGGTTTCGCGCAGATCCAGGACGAGTCCGGCCGCATCCAGCTGTGGCTGAAGAAGGACCTGCTGGGCGACGCCTTCGACACGTTCAAGGAACTCGACCTGGGCGACATCGTGGCCGTCGAGGGTGAACTCACCCGCACGCGCACCGGCGAACTGTCGGTCAAGGCAAGCTCGCTGCGCCTGCTGACCAAGGCACTGCGCCCGCTGCCGGACAAGTTCCACGGCATGGCCGACGTCGAACAGCGCTACCGCCAGCGCTACGTCGACCTGATCGTGACGCCCGAATCGCGCGACGTGTTCGTCAAGCGCTCCAAGATCATCCGCGCGATCCGCGCGTGGCTGGATGCCCGGCGCTTCCTCGAAGTCGAGACGCCGATGATGCATTACATCCCCGGCGGCGCCGCGGCCAAGCCGTTCGTCACGCACCACAACGCGCTGGACCTGCAGCTGTACCTGCGCGTGGCGCCGGAGTTGTACCTCAAGCGCCTGACCGTCGGCGGCCTGGAGCGCGTGTACGAGATCAACCGGAACTTCCGCAACGAAGGCGTGTCCACGCGCCACAACCCGGAATTCACCATGCTCGAGCTGTACGAGGCCTACGCCACGTACAACGAGATCATGGACCTCACCGAGGGCGTGATCCGCGACACCGCCAGCGCCGTGCTCGGCACGACGAAGATGCAGTGGGAAGGTCAGGACATCGACCTGGGCCCGGCGTTCCGCCGCTGGTCGATGACCGACGCGGTGCTCGAACACAACCCGGAGATCCACCGCGACGACCTGCGCGACGTCGAGAAGATGCGCGCGCACGGCAAGCGCCTGGGCTGCGCGGTCAAGCCGTCGTACGGCTGGGGCAAGCTGCTGCTGGAGATCTTCGAGAAGACCGTCGAGCACACGCTGGTGCAGCCGACCTTCATCATCGACCACCCGGTCGAGGTCAGCCCGCTGGCGCGCGCCAACGACCTGGACCCGGAACTCACCGACCGCTTCGAGTTGTTCATCAACGGCAAGGAGCTGGCCAACGGCTTCTCCGAGCTGAACGATCCCGAAGACCAGGCCGAGCGCTTCCGCGCGCAGGTCGCGGCGAAGGAGGGCGGGGACGACGAGGCCATGCACTTCGACGCCGACTACATCCGCGCCCTGGAAGTCGGCCTGCCGCCCACCGGTGGCCTGGGCATCGGCATCGATCGACTGGTGATGCTGATGACCGGCTCGGCCTCGATCCGCGACGTGCTGCTGTTTCCGTACATGCGGCCCGAGTCCGCCTGATCCCGGCAAACGCCCACGAGGTTTCCGCCGAAACCGTCGTCCCGGCGCAGGCCGGGACCTGCGCGCGCGTCGCCGGATGGCCGTGCGCGTGACCGCCGCCGTGAAGCGCAGCTAAAGCCTGCGCATGCCTCAGCCGATTCCTATGGCAAGCCGGGGCGATTTCCGGCTGCGGGCGTCCCCGGCCCGGGGTATGCTCCCCTCACTAGCCACCACAGGGGGTGGCGGCTCCTACGGAATCCCGATGTGAACGTCGTCATCGTCGATGACCAAACCTCAGCGCGCACGATGCTGCGCCACATCATCGAGGACATTTCGTCCGAGCTGCATGTGTCCGATTTCGGCGACCCGGAGGCCGCGCTGGGCTGGTGCGAGTCCAACCAGCCGGACCTGCTCCTGCTCGACTACCGCATGCCGGCGCTCGACGGGCTGGAATTCGCCCGCCGCTTCCGCCGCCTGCCGCTCCATCGCGACATCCCGATCATCCTGGTGACCGTGGTCGGCGACGAGCCGATCCGCCAGGCCGCGCTGGAAGCGGGCGTGATCGACTTCCTCGTGAAGCCCGTCCGCCCGCGCGAGCTGCGCGCCCGCTGCCGCAACCTGCTGCAGCTGCGCCAGCAGTCCGAGAACGTGAAGCAACGCGCCCTCTCGCTCGAACAGCGCCTGCTGTCGAGCATGCACGAGGTCGAAGAGCGCGAGCGCGAAACGCTGTCGCGACTGGCGCGCGCCATCGAATACCGGGATGCCGGCACCAGCGCGTACCTGGAACGCATGGCGCACATCGCCGGGCTGATCGCCGAGCAGCTGGGCATGTTCGAGGATGAAGTACGCGTCATCGAAATGGCCGCGCCGCTGCACGACATCGGCAAGATCGCCATCCCCGATGCCGTGCTGATGAAGGCCGGTCCGCTGTCGGAAGACGAGACCGCCGTGATGCGCCGCCATCCGCGCATCGGCTACGAACTGCTCAGCGGCAGCCAGAACCGTTTCATCCAGGCCGGCGCGCTGATCGCGCTGCGCCATCACGAACGCTACGACGGCAGCGGATATCCCGATGGCCTGCGTGGCGAGGAAATCCCGTTGGAAGCGAGGATCGTCGCGGTTGCCGACGTATTCGATGCGCTGATCTCACCCCGCCCGTACAAGAAGGCGTGGGACGTGGATGCGGCGCTGGGTTATCTCTATGCGCAGCGAGGTCGATTGTTCGATCCGCGCTGCGTCGACGCGCTTATCCGCAGCCGCGAGCGGCTGGAGGACATCTGCAACCGGTTCTCTACGGTGTCCGCGCGCCCCGGCCTGGAGTGAGCCGAGATGTTGAACGTGCTGCGCCATCTGAAAAAGGAACTTTCGCGGCGCCCCGACAGTGAGCATGGTCAGGCGTTCGTGCGCCTGGCGGTCCTGTCCGTGGTGCTGGCGTACATGCTCGTGCGCGGTGCGACCGGCGCGCTGCCGTCCAAGGAATACGTAAACGTCCTGAAGATGGTGGAGACCGGCTTCGTGGTCGGCGCGTTCCTGATCGCGTGGATCCTGTGGCGGCCGGCAAAGTCGCACCTGCGCCGCATCATCGGGATGATCTCCGACTACGGCCTGATGGCCGCGGCGATGATCCACATCGGCGAGCCGCTGGCCTGGGTCTACGTGATCCTGATGTGGGTCACCATCGGCAACGGCCTGCGCTTCGGCAACGGCTATCTGTACGGCGCGGTGGCGATGGCGTTCGCCAGCTTCGGCGCGGTGGTCACGTTCAACGACTACTGGCTGTCCAACCGCGTGCTGGGTGTCGGCTTGCTGCTCGGACTGGTCGCCATTCCGCTGTATCTCTCCGGTCTGCTGCGTGCGCTGACGACCGCGACCGACGAAGCGCGCCGCGCCAATGAAGCCAAGAGCCGCTTCCTGGCGAACATGAGCCACGAGTTCCGCACGCCGCTCAACGGCCTGGCAGGCATGTCGGAACTGCTCGCCACCACCAAGCTCGACAACGAGCAGCGCGAATGCCTGAGCACCATCCAGGCCTCCACGCGCAGCCTGTTGTCGCTGGTCGAGGACGTGCTCGACATCTCGGCGATCGAGGCCGGCAAGCTCAAGCTCGACCGCGTCGATTTCACCCCGCGCGAGCTGATGGACGCCATCAGCCTGATCCTGCAACCGCAGACGCGCGCAAAGCAGTTGCAGTACGAAGTCGCCATTGCCCGCGACGTGCCCGAAGTGGTGCGGGGCGACGTGGGCCATGTGCGCCAGATCCTGATCAATCTCGCCGGCAACGCCGTGAAGTTCACCGACCAGGGCTCGGTGCGCGTGGATGTCGGCGTGGTCGATCCGGGCGCCGAACGCGTGCGCCTGCGTTTTGTCGTGACCGACACCGGCATCGGCGTTCCGGCCGCGATGCGCCAGCGGCTGTTCAAGCCGTTCGAGCAGGCCGACGTGAGCCTCGCGCGCCGCTACGGCGGTACGGGCCTGGGCACGACGATCGCCAAGGGGCTTGCCGAAGGCATGGGCGGCAGCATCGGCTACGAACCCGTGGACAGCGGCGGCAGCCGCTTCTGGGTCGAGCTGCCGTTCGAGCGCGTGCAGGCCGTGCCGCAGGCGGACGAGGTCGTCGCACCGGAGTTCGGGCAGGCGGAAACCGCGCCGAACGTCATCGCGTTCTCCGATCCGTTCCTGCGTCATCGCGCCCGCGTTCGCAGTCTTTCGATCATCGTCGCCGACGACCACATCGCCAACCGCATGGTGTTGCAGCGCCTGTTGCAGAAGGCCGGCCACCGCGTGGTCTGCGTCGAAGGCGGCGAGGAAGTGCTCAACGCGCTGTCCAGTTCCGACTACGACGCGGTGATCACCGACCTGCACATGCCCGACGTCAGCGGCCTGGACCTGCTGCGCCAGTTGCGCGTGATGGAAGCCGGCAGCGGTCGCCGCACTCCGGTGCTGATCCTCAGCGCCGACGTGACCACCGAATCGATCCAGGCCTGCGAACAGGCCGGCGCGCGCGCCTTCCTTTCCAAGCCGGTGTCGACCACGCGCCTGCTCGACACGCTGGCGGACATCGCCGCGAACCAGCGCGTGGCCACGACCGTGGTTGCCACGTCGCGGAACGAGTCCGCCGCAAGCAACGGCGACAGCCACTTCGACCCGTCCGTGCTGGACGAGTTGGGCGCGCTGGGCATGGGCGCCGGGTTCGAGCGCGAGTTCATCGCCCAGTGCCTGATCGATGCGGACAAGTGCCTGCAGCAGATCGAAGCCTGCGCGAAGCGGGCCGACTGGGAGCGCACGCGCGATCAGGCGCACGCGCTCAAGGGCGTGGCGAGCAACCTTGGCCTGATCAAGCTGGCCGCCATCAGCGGCGAATTGATGCGGCTGCCCGACTGGCAGCTGGCGCGCGACTGGTCCTCGCACCTGACGCGTCTGCGCGAACGGTTCGGGCAGGGCAGGGCGGCGCTCGAAGCCCGCGAACGGCAGCGTGCCGCGCGTGGCGAAAGCGAGCGCTCCCCCTGATCCCGGGCCGGAGATTCGGCCCGTTCGTCCCCGTCTTGCCGATGTGATGCGTACTGCGGTTGATGCCCCCAGCCGCCGTCAGGCGGCGGCTTCCGTTCCCGAACGACGCTCCTGCGCCTTGACGATGCGTTCCATGGTGCGAAGCGCCTTGTCGCCCAGCGCCAGTGCGGTGTCGACCCACACTTCGGTGATGCCCATCAGCTCGTCGTAGCCGACCGGCTGGCCGATGCCGCGCACGGCGTTCATCGCGAGGTGCGCATGCGGAGCGCGCTGCTGGCGGCGGATCACATCGTTCACCGCGGCCTCGCCTTCGCCCTTCGGCACGAGGATGTCGACCACGCCCATGCGATGCCATTCCTGGCTCGGCAGGATCGAACCTTCGAGGATCAGGCGCTCGGCCAGCTGCGGCGACACGCGCTTGCACAGGAACGAATACGCGCCCATGCCCGGGAACAGTCCGAACAGCACTTCCGGCAGGCCCATCTCGACGCCTTCCTCGGCCACGATCGTGTGGCACGACAGCGCGAGCTCCAGGCCGCCGCCCAGTGCATCGCCCTGGATCAGCGCGATGGTGCGCACGTCGCCGCCCAGCCCCGTGTGGAAGTGGTGCACGCCTTCGACGCAGCGACGGGCATAGGCGAGCAGGTGTTCGCGATCGTTCGCGCGGATCAGTTGCGAGAACAGTTGCAGGTCGCCGCCCAGGTTGAACGCATGCGGCGCGGAGGACGCGAGGACGACATGGCGCAGGCGCCCGCTCTGACGCTGGTTCTCGCGCAGGGTGATCGAGTTGAGGAAGCTCCACATGTCGTCCATGAGCTCCGTGCGGAAGCACGGACGCGCACCCTGGGTGTGGTCGTTATGCATGTACATCCAGTGGGTATCGCCCGCGGGGTCGGATTCGACGCGCAGGGTCGGGTAGGCGCGTGTGCGGTGCAGTTTCTCGATCATGCTCATGTTGCGGTCCTCGGCACTTTGCCGCCCGCAGGCAGGGTGTGGGCAGCGAGCGGCAGGGGTGTTTGCCCACCGGGCGATGCTACACCGCGAAAACTCGCCAAAAGAGAAAGCCCCTCCTTGAGGGGAGGGGCTTTCAGGAAACGTCCGACAAACGGGCAGGCGGGGTTCAGGGTGTCGCAGGTGCATCCCGCAGTTCGCGACGCAGGATCTTGCCCACGTTGGTCTTCGGCAGTTCGGTGCGGAACTCGACGTAGCGCGGATGCTTGTAGCCGGTGAGGTTCTCGCGCGCGTGCGCCTTGACCTGCTCGGCGGTGAGCGCCGGGTCCTTCTTGACGATGACGACCTTGACCGCCTCGCCGGATTTCTCGTCCGGCACGCCGACCGCGGCCACTTCGAGCACGCCCGGCATCATCGCGATCACGTCCTCGACCTCGTTCGGGTACACGTTGAAGCCCGACACCAGGATCATGTCCTTCTTGCGGTCGACGATGTAGAAGAAACCCTTCTCGTCCATGCGCGCCATGTCGCCGGTGTGCAGCCAGCCGTCGGCGTCGATCGCCGCCGCGGTTTCCTCCGGCCGCTTCCAGTAGCCCTTCATGACCTGCGGGCCGCGGATGCACAGCTCGCCCACTTCGCCCTGCGGCAACGCGTTGCCGTTCTCGTCCTTGACGCAGGCGTCGGTGGACGGGACCGGCAGGCCGATGGCGCCGTTGTACTCGGCCAGGTCCATCGGGTTGATGCACGCCGCCGGCGCCGATTCGGTCAGTCCGTAGGCTTCCACCAGCGTCACGCCGGTGACCTGCTTCCAGCGCTCGGCGACCGAACGCTGCACGGCCATGCCGCCGCCGAGCGTGAGGTGCAGCCCGGAGAAGTCCACCTCGCTGAAGCCCGGCGTGTTGAGCAGGCCGTTGAACAGCGTGTTGACGCCGGTGATGGCGGTGAAGCGCGTGCTCTTCAGTTCCTTGACGAAGGCCTTCATGTCGCGCGGGTTGGTGATCATGTGGTTCAGACCACCGAACTTCATGAAGACCAGGCCGTTCGCCGTCAGCGCGAAGATGTGGTACAGCGGCAGCGCGGTGATGATGACTTCCTCGCCCATCCGCACGTTCGTGCCGACCCACGCCGCCGCCTGCTGCATGTTGGCGACCATGTTGCGGTGGGTGAGCATCGCGCCCTTCGCCACGCCCGTGGTGCCGCCGGTGTACTGCAGGAAGGCGATGTCGGACGGTTCGATGTCCACCACCGGCAGCGCGTGGCGCTGACCCAGCGCCAGCGCATCGCGGAAGCGGATCGAGCCCGGCAGGTCGTACTCGGGCACCATCTTCTTGACGTACTTCAGGACGAAGTTGACGACCGATCCCTTCGGGAAACCGAGCATGTCGCCCAGGCCCGTGGTGACGACCTGCTTGACCTGCGTGTCGGCGATCACTTCCTGCACGGTGTGCGCGAAGTTGTCGAGCACCAGGATCACGCTGGCGCCCGAGTCCACCAGCTGGTGGCGGAGTTCGCGCGCGGTGTACATCGGATTGGTGTTGACCACCGTCAGGCCCGCGCGCAGCACGCCGAACGTGGCGATGGGGTACTGGAGGCAGTTGGGCATCATGATCGCGACGCGATCGCCCTTCTTGAGCTTCAGCTCGCCCAGCAGGTACGCGGCGAACTGCGCGCTGAGCTGGTCGATCTCGGCATAGGTGAGGGTCTTGCCGAGGTTCGCGAACGCCGGGCGGTCGCGGTAATTCTCGATGGCGCTTTCCAGCACGGCGACGACGGACGGAAACTCATCCACGTCGATCTGTGCCGGAACCCGCTCGGGGTACTGTGCCAGCCACGGACGTTCGAAACTCATCGCGATCCCCTCTCCATCGCAGTTGATCAGGCCCGTCGGTCGCATTCCATGGATGCTCCACCGTACGGTTTCCATGGATTGGAGCATGGGGCGCGAGGACTGGCAAGGCGCGGTGCGGCGTGGCACCCGGGCTGATTTTCGCGGCGATGGCCCGTGGCAGGATGGGGGCATCACTAGTTGCGAGGGGATCGATGGCGATGGGAAAGGGAAGGGCGTTCTTGGGCGCCGCAATGGTCGCCTGCCTGGCGCTGGCGACGGTCGCCTGCGGGCGTTCCGCGCCGGAACAACGGCTGCGGGAAACGATGGGAGCGTTGCAGGCGGCGATCGAGAGCAAGGACGCCTCCGCGCTGGAGGACGTCCTGGCCGAGGATTTCATCGGTCCGGGCGCGATGGACCGCACCGGTGCGCGGCGCATGGCGCAGCTGATGTTCCTTCGCCACGGCTCGGTCGGCGCGAACGTCGGGCCGGTGGCGATCGAGGTGAAACCCGGCCATGCGACGGCGCGGTTCAACGTCGCGCTGACCGGCAGTTCCGGGCAGTTGCTGCCGGACGCGGCGCGGTTGTACGACGTCACCACCGGCTGGCGCGAGGTCGATGGGGAGTGGCGGATGACCAGCGTGGAGTGGGTGGGGCGGCTGTAGCGAACACAGGATGGGCTTCGCAGCGCGAAACCCATCCTGCGAACGAGCTTACAAACCCTTCTTGGCCGCCAGCTGCCGCAGCACGTAATGCAGGATGCCGCCGTGGCGGAAGTACTCGACTTCCTTCGGCGTCAGCAGCATCACCTTCACTTCGAACGACACGGTGCTGCCGTCCTTGCGCGTGGCGGTGACGGTGGCGCGCTTGGACTCACCGTCCTTCAGGCCGGTAACGCTGAAGGTTTCCGAACCATCCAGCCCCAGCGTCTGCGCGTTCTCGCCTTCCTTGAACAGCAGGGGCAGCACGCCCATGCCGACCAGGTTCGAACGGTGGATGCGCTCGAAGCTTTCGGCGATGACCGCCTTCACGCCCAGCAGGATCGTGCCCTTGGCCGCCCAGTCGCGCGAGGAACCGGTGCCGTATTCCTTGCCGGCGATCACCACCAGCGGCACGCCCTCGGCCTTGTACTTCATGGCCGCGTCGTAGATGGACATCTTCTCCGGCGGAGCACTTTGCTTTGA
>Ga0102594_1000666_pt1 | contig 28994 bp, 21 predicted proteins | sample AraplaCol_mLB_r2_2_FD_76863 | JGI IMG/M metagenome (GOLD analysis project Ga0102594, IMG submission 76863) | Arabidopsis root microbial communities from North Carolina, USA - plate scrape MF_Col_mLB_r2 (SPADES assembly) (version 2) | ecosystem: Host-associated > Plants > Roots > Endosphere...
AAGGCCGCCTCGCAGGTCGCCTACGGCGGCACGACCGACGGTTCGGTGATCTTCAACAACCTGTGCACCGGCTGCCACACCTCCGGTGCCGGCGGCGCGCCGACGCTGGACCAGGCGCACTGGGCCGCGCGCCTGCCCAAGGGCAAGGACACGCTGCACAAGCATGCGATCGAAGGCTTCACCGGCACCTCCGGCGTGATGCCGGCCAAGGGCGGCAACCCGGCCCTGACCGACGAGCAGGTCATCGCCACGGTCGACTGGATGCTGGCGAACCTGAAGTAATCGCAGGTCCGATCCGCTCCGCACGACGCCGCCTCCGGGCGGCGTTGTCGTTTCCGCGCCCTGGAAGTCCGCCTCCGGAACCCTTCTCGCCGGCCGCAGGACGATCCCGCCTCACCGCGCCAACCCGCCGACATCCTCCGGGCACGCGGCCTCGCGATAATGCGCGCCTCCTTTACGGCGAGCGCGCCATGACCCGTTCCTTCTTCCCGCTCCGGCCGGCCCTGTTGCTGGCGCCCTGCCTGCTGCTCGGTTGTGCCACGCAGTCCGGCCTGCGCGCCGGCGATGTCGTGTCGATCGGCGCCATCCAGGGCCACGGGGCGCGCAGCGCGCGGGTCGGCGAAATCGTCACCGTCGAAGGCGTGGTCGCGGCCATCGGCAACGGCGGCTGGTACCTGCAGGACAACGGCGACGGCGATGCCGCGACGTCCGACGCGATCTTCGTGCAGGACGCCACGACCGTTGCGCCCGGCGATCACGTACGCGTGCGCGGCACGGTGGCGGAACTGGCGACCGGCCGCACCTCGCGCACCGCGCTGTCGGATGCGACGGTTCGTCGACTCGGCAACACGTTGCTGCGGCAGCCGGTCGCACTCGACCAGGCACCCGCCGACTGGGAGTCCCTGGAAGGCATGCAGGTCCGCGTCGATGCGCCGGTGCTGCTTTCGGATTACTTCGCGAAGAAGGACAACGTGCAGGTCACGCTGGGCCCGCGTGCCTGGCAGCCGACCGAACGCGCCCTTCCCGGTAGCGCCGAAGCGCGCGCGATCGTCGAAGACAACGAACGCCGCACGCTGACGCTGCACGCGCCGAGCTGGCCCGCCGGTCTCGCCCAGGCCCGCACCGGCAGCACGCTCGAAAGCGTCGCCGGCACGCTGGAAAACACCGCCGACGGCTACACGCTGCAACTCACCGCCGCACCGACATTGAACGTCGTCGAACGTCCGGCGGCGCCCAGCGTTCCCGGCACGCTGCGCCTGGCCGCGCTGAACCTGGAAAACCTCTTCAACGGCGACGGCCACGGCGGCGGCTTCCCGACGCTGCGCGGCGCGCGCACGGCGCAGGAACTCGCCGCGCAGCTGGCCAAGCACGTCGCGATCATCGATGGCCTCAACGCCGACGTCGTCGCGCTGATGGAACTGGAGAACGACGGCTACGGCGCCGACTCCAGCATCGCCTCGCTGGTGGACGCGCTCAATGCCGCCGGCGGCCACTGGCGGTTCGTCGATGCGAAGCAGGGCCCGGGCGAGAATCCGATCCGCGTCGGCCTGATCTACCGCGCCGATCGCATCCGCACGCTCGGCGCGCCGAAGACGCTGGAAGGCGGCCCGTTCGGCGAACACAGCCGCGTGCCGATGGCACAGGCGTTCGCGCCGATCAAGGGCGATGCGAAGAAGCAGGCCTTCGTCGTCGTCGCCAACCACTTCAAGTCGAAGGGCTGCAAGGACGCCGAAGGCATGGATCGCGACCAGCACGACGGCGCGTCCTGCTACAACGCGATGCGCACCGAATCGGCGCGACGTCTGGATGCGTGGCTCGCCACCGATCCCACCGGACACGGCGCGCGCACGCTGGTGGTTGGCGACTTCAACGCCTATGCGCAGGAAGAGCCCGTGCGCACGATGCGCGAGGCCGGCTGGCAGGACGCCTTCGTCGTCGCCGGCAACGAGGCGCCCTACAGCTACGTCTACGACGGGCAGCTCGGCCGGCTCGACCACGCGCTGCTGAGCCCGGAGTTCGCCAGGCGCCTCCGCGGCGCGGCCGAGTGGCACGTCAACGCCGACGAGCCGGAAACCTCGGGCTATCGCGCCGGCGGCGCGGGCCCGTGGCGCAGCTCCGACCACGATCCGCTGGTGCTGGGTTTCGATCTGTAAGCGGCGCACCGACGAGGCCTGAATGCACCAGCCCGTATCATTGCGCCCATGAGCAACCCCGCCTTCCCGACCGACGCCACCGCCACGCTGACGCTGCAAGGCCCGGCCGGTGGACTGGAAACGATAGTGGAAGCCGCCGAAGCGCCCGTGCGCGACGCGGTGGCCATCGTCTGCCATCCGCTGCCCACCGACGGCGGCACGATGCACAACAAGGTCGTGACGATGGCCGCGCGCGCGCTGCGCGAATCCGGCATCGCGACGGTGCGCTTCAATTTCCGTGGCACCGGCGCATCCGAAGGCAGCTTCGACGAGGGCCGCGGCGAAGCCGATGACCTGCGCGCGGTGGCCGCATGGGTGCGGCAGACGCGCCCCGACGCGCGCCTGTGGCTGGCCGGTTTCAGCTTCGGTTCGTACATCACGCTTAAATGCGCGAACGAGCTGCATCCGGGGATGGTCGTCTCGATCGCGCCGCCGGCCGCCGGCCGCAACTGGGACTTCAGCACCATCGCACCGCCGGAATGCCCGTGGCTGGTGATCCAGGGCGAGGAAGACGAGATCGTCGATCCGCACGCCGTCTACGCGTGGCTCGACGGCCTGAAGCTCGACCAGCCGATGGAGCTGGTGAAGATGCCCGAGACCAGCCACTTCTTCCATCGCCGCCTGATGGACCTGCGCGGCGCGATCAAGAACGGCATCAAGCCGTATCTTCCGCCGGAACATCCCACCGGATCCGAAGGCGCCGCGTCGGCATGAGCGCGCAAGCTCCTGCCGTCGCAAACGCCGCAACGCCTTCGACGCTGTACGCCAACGGTGTCGCGCGCGGCGACTGGAACGAAGACCCCGCGCAACGTCCCGCGCTGCGCGAACTCGACCGCATCCATGCCGCGTTGCTGGATCCGCCGAAGCGGGGCCTGCTCGGCGGATTGTTCGGGAAGAAATCCGAACCGTCGCGCGGGCTGTACCTGTGGGGCGGCGTCGGGCGCGGCAAGACGTTCCTGATCGATCTGTTCTACGACGCCCTGCCCTTCGAGCAGAAGCGCCGCACGCACTTCCACCGCTTCATGCGCGAAGTCCACGCGCAGCTGCGCGCGCACGCGGGCCAGAGCGATCCGCTGGCGACGATCGCGCGCGAATGGGTCCGCGACCTGCGCGTGCTGGTCCTCGACGAATTCTTCGTCAACGACATCGGCGACGCGATGCTGCTCGGCCGCCTGATGGAGCGACTGTTCGCCGAAGGCGTGGTGCTGGTCACCACGTCCAACACCGAACCGAAGAACCTCTACAAGGACGGGCTGCAGCGCGCGAGTTTCCTGCCGGCGATCGCGCAGATCGAGAAGCACTGCAAGGTGCTGTACCTCGACAGCGCACAGGATTACCGCCTGCGCGCGCTGACGCGTTCGCCGGTGTATCGCGCGCCGCTCGACGCCGCATCCGACACCTGGCTGGGCGAACGCTGGCACGAACTCACCGCCACCTGCCCGCGCGAGGAAGGCCCGCTGGTCATCGAAGGCCGCGAGATTCCCGTGCGCGCGCTCGCTGAAGGCCACGCGTGGTTCGACTTCGCCGCGCTGTGCGAGGGCCCGCGCGCGGCGAGCGACTACATCGAGATCGCCACCGAGTACCACACGGTGCTGGTCGGCGGCATTCCGCTGTTCGACGGCCGCAACGACGATCCCGCGCGCCGCTTCGTGCACCTGATCGACGAACTCTACGACCGCCACGTCAACCTGGTCTGCACCGCCGCCGCCGCGCCGCCTGCGTTGTATGGCGGGCAGAAGCTCGCGCACGCGTTCGAACGCACGGCGTCGCGGCTGATCGAGATGCAGTCGGCGGAGTTCCTGGCGCTGGAGCATCGGGGCTAGACCGGGGCGCCTTTCCTTCGGCGGCCGGGCCCCTATATGCTCCGGCGCATGGAAACGGACTCCGATCGACCCAACCCCTACCAGCCACCGCAGTCCAACCGGTCGGAGCTGACCTGGAAGGACGAGCCGCTGACGTTCGCGCAGACGCCACAGCAACGCAATGCCGGACCCGAAGGACTGGGCGGCTGGCTGATCGTCATCGCCATCAAACTCATCATGACGCTGCTGACCGCTGGCGGCATGCTCATGACGATCGTGCCGATCTTCGGCGGGGACGCGTGGACCGCGATCACCACCCCCGGAACCGATGCCTACCATCCCTTGTTCGGGCCCCTGATCGTCTTCGAGCTGGTCGGGAACCTCGTGCTCGTGAGCGGCACGCTCGCGCTGCTGGTGATGTTCTTCCGCAAGTCGCCCAGCTTTCCGCGCTGGATGATCGCGCTGCTGGTCTTCGGCCCGCTGCTCACCATCGCCGACCTTTACTGGGCCAGCCAGATCCCGAGCGCGGCGCTGGAAGTCAACGCCGGCGAAGCCGGGGACCTTGCCCGGTCGATCGCCGGCGCGTGCATCTGGGTGCCGTACATGCTCGTGTCCAAGCGCGTGCGCAACACCTTCGCGCCGCGCCGCCGTCCGTCGCGTCGCATCGAACCGGTGATGGAAGCATCTGCTGCGCCGGATGCCGGCGCCTGAGCGCTGGTTCCACCGCACCACCCGATGAACCTCGCCCTCTTCGACTTCGACGGCACGATCACCACGCGCGAACTCATGCCCGACTTCGTGCGCATGGCGACGACGAAGCGGCGGCTGATGGTGGGGCGCGTGGTGATGGCGCCGGTCTTCGTGGGCTACAGGGCCGGTCTCGTCAGCGGAAATGCCATCCGCGAACGCATCACCGATTTCGCGTTCCGCGGCCTGCCGCAACGCGATCTGCGTGATGCGGGCGAGCGCTTCGCGCGCGACATCGTGCCCGCGCAGCTGCGTCCCGACGCCATGGCGCGCCTGCAATGGCATCGCGAACAGGGCGACACGATCGTCGTCGTGTCCGGCTCCTTCGACCTCTACCTGTCGCACTGGTGCGCGCAGCATGGGCTTGAGCTGCTGTGCTCGTCGCTGGAATCGCGCGAGGGCGTGATGACCGGCCGCTACCTCGGCGCGCAGTGCGTCGGCATCGAGAAGGCACGCCGCGTGCGCGAACGCTACGACCTGTCTCGCTATCCGGTCGTCTACGCCTACGGCGACACGCATGAGGACCGCGACCTGCTCGCACTCGCGCATCGTCGCTGGTATCGCGGGCGCGAGATCGCCTGAGCGGTTCCACTCGCGACGCCCACGTCACGGTACATATCCCGCGTGTTTCGTAGGCTTCGTAGGATGGGTTTCGCGGCGCGAAACCCATCATCAGGCGCACGGGCGATGGGTTTCGCAAACGAAACCCATCCTACGTCACGCTCGACAACGCATCGCCGCGCAAGCGGGGCGCGCACTCAAGATCAGCGCCGCCACACCAGGCAGCGATTGTTCGCCGGCATCGCCACATCTTCGACCAGTCGCAACCCGATCCGCTGCGCCAGCGCATCCACCGCTCCGAAATCGCGGATCGCCGACTGCGGATCGCGCGCCTTCAGCCATCCGTCGAAATCGCGGTTGCTGTCGCTGGTGTAGTCGCCGCCGTAATTGAACGGGCCGTAGACGACCAGCGTCGCCTCGTCGGCCAGCACGCCATCGAGCCCGGCGAAGAACGCCTCGACCTGCGGCCAACCCATGATGTGCAGCGTGTTCGCGCTGAAGACCGCGTCGAAACGGCCGTCGCCGGCATCCGGTCGCGGCCATGGGCCGCTCGCGACATCCAGCTCGACCGCCGCCGGCGCATTGGGCAACGACGCATGTTCAAGCCACGAGGCGATGCCCGGCAGGTTCTCGGCGCGATCGCTGCACTGCCATCGCAGCCACGGCATCGCCGCGGCGAAGTACACGGCGTGCTGCCCCGTTCCGCTGCCGATTTCCAGCACGTTGCGCCGATCAACGAACGTGCGTTGCAGCACCGCGAGGATGGGATCGCGATTGCGTTCGCACGACGGCGCGTTGGGCAGCGCGTTCATGGCGGAACGGATCGCTTACCGCCCCGGGCCCACGTCGATGAACTGCAGGAACTCCGCACGCGTGCGCGCGTCCTCGCGGAAGCTGCCGAGCATCTTGGAGGTCACCATGCTCACGCCGCGCTTGTGCACGCCGCGCGTGGTCATGCATTCGTGCGCGCCTTCGATCACCACGCCGACGCCGCGCGGCTGCAGCACTTCCTGGATGACCTGCGCGATCTGCGCCGTCATCTTCTCCTGCACCTGAAGGCGGCGGGCATAGGTTTCCACCACGCGCGCCAGCTTGCTGATACCCACCACCTTGCCGTCGGGCAGGTAGCCCACGTGCGCCTTGCCGATGATCGGCGCCATGTGGTGTTCGCAATGGCTTTCGAATTCGATGTCGCGAAGGATGATCATCTCGTCGTAGCCCTCGACTTCCTCGAAGGTGCGCTTCAGATAATCGGCCGGATCCTCGCCGTAGCCGCTGAACCAGTCCTGGTAGGCCTTGGCCACGCGCTTGGGCGTATCGAGCAGTCCTTCGCGCGCCGGATCGTCGCCGGCCCAGCGCAGCAGCGTGCGCACGGCGGCCTCGGCCTGTTCGCGGGAGGGCTTTTCGTCTTGCGCCATGGCACGGACTCGATGTGTCTGGGGGAGGGAAATGCTACTCCACCCTGCGCGAGCGGAGAAAAAAAGCGCCGTTGGACGGGATGAAGACCTACGGCGCAAAGGCTGACAACAGCCATGGATCCGAAGAAACCGAACAACCGGCGACGCCATGCGGGGGAGGGAAACGTGGCGTCACCGGCCGTCGGCTGGGGGAGCGGTGGATCGTTGGATCGGATGAGGGTTCAGCGCGCGGCGACGTCCTCGCGCAGCGGCACCCGCGTGGGCCAGCCGCCGGCCAGCGCCTTGTACAGCGCGACGGCCGAACTGGCGCTGCGCGTGCGCGCATCGGCGAAGGCTTCCTCGGCGGTCAGGCGCGTGCGCTCGGCGTCGAGGACTTCGAACAGGTCCGCCGCGCCCGCGTCGTATCGCACGCGGGCCAGGCGCGCCGCGGTGGCGCTATCGGTGGCGGCCTGCGCGAGGTGCTGGTCTTCCACGCGCGCGCGGGCATAACGCACCAGCGCGTTCTCGGTGTCTTCCAGCGCGAGCAGCACCGACTGCTGGTAACGCGCCAGTTCGCCGGCGGCGTCCGCATCGGCCGCCGCCATGCGCGCACGCACGCGGCCGATGTCGAGGAACGACCAGTCGATGCCGAGGAACGCCAGCCGCGTTTCGCTGTCGCGTTCGAACAGCGCGCTGGTATCGACGGCCTGGCTGCCGATGAGCCCGCCGAGCGTGAAGCGCGGGAACAGGTCGGCGGTGGCCACGCCGATGCGTGCGGTGGCCGCATGCAGGCGATGCTCGGCGGCGATCACGTCGGGACGGTGGCGCAGCAGTTCGCCGGGCGAACCCGGATCCAGCCGTGTCGGCAACGCAGGCAGCGGCTTCACCGGCGTGAGTTCGCCGATGAGCGCTTCCGGCGTCTGGCCGGTGAGCACCGCAAGACGATGCATCGTCACCGCGACCTGCGCTTCCAGCGCCGGCACGCGCGAGAGCGTGGCTTCCAGCTGCGCACGCGCACGCGAGGTATCGAACTCGGTGCCACGGCCCGCATCGAAGCGCGCGTTCACCAGGCGCAGGGTTTCGCGCTGGTTCTCGGCGTTCTCGCTCGCGACGCGCAGGCGCTCCTGCAGGCCGCGCAGTTCGACGTAGCTGCGCGCGACTTCGCCGACGATGGCGACCTGCAACGCATCCAGATCCGACGCCGTCGCCCAGGCTTCAGCGCGCGAGGACTCCACGCTGCGACGCACGCGACCATACAGGTCGAGCTCCCAGCTCACGTCGGCCTGCACGCTGTAGCTTTCGCCATCGCGATCGGCGCGCGACGCGCCCGGCGCCTGGTCGGCACTGGCGCGCGAATCGCTGGCGGTGGCGCTGGCGGTCACCGTCGGGAAACGATCGAGCTTGGCGTTGCGAAGCAGCGCGTTGGCGCGGTCGTAGCTGGCCAGCGCGATGCGCAGGTCGTGGTTGGAAGCGAGCGCGTCCTCGACCAGCCGCGTGAGCAGCGGATCGTTGAAGCTGCGCCAGAACTCCGCGTCGGCCTGCGGCGAAGGCGTCGGTGCGGCATTCTCTTCGACGCCGGTCGCAAGGTCGGCGGCACGCGCATCGCTTGCGGCTTCATCGCGTGCGAACTTCGAAGGCGTGTCGATATTCGGACGGACATAGTCCGGGCCGACGGCGCACGCGGCGAGCAACGCCGCCGCAACGCCGATCGTCAAGGTGCGGCTGGTGGACGTGAGGCTCACCATGGCAGCGTTTCTCCCAGGTAGACGAAGCCGCCGGTCGGGCCGTCGGCATCGATGAGCGCCATCGCGACGCTGGTCTTCGCGCCGGTGGGCACGTCGATCTCGCCTTCGCCGGCGTTCATGTCGGTTTTCACGTAGCCCGGATGCACGGCGTTGACCTTGATGGGCGTGTCGCGCAGTTCGTAGGCCAGGTGCACGGAGTACGAGTTGATCGCGCTCTTGGACGCGTTGTAGGCCGGGATCGACTTGAAGTCGTAGATCGGCGAGCCCGGCTGCGTATGCAGGTTGAGCGAGCCAAGGATGCTCGACACGTTCACGATGCGCGCGGCCGGCGCCTTGTGCAGCAGCGGCAGGAACGCCTGCGTCGTTTCGACGACGGCGAAGACGTTGGTGTTGAACGTCTCGCGCCACGCGGCCACCGACTGCTGCGACGGCTTGGGCAGCGTCTTGTCCTCGACGATGATGCCGGCGTTGTTCACCAGGATGTCGAGGCGGCCGAACTTGCGGTCGATTTCCTGCACGGCCGCGTCGATGCTCGCGGTGTCGGTCACGTCGAGCGCGATCGCCTCGACCGGCAGGCCTTCGCCCTGCAGCTTCAGCGCGGCGTCGACGGCCTTGGCGCGATCGCGACCGGCCAGCAGCGTGTGCACGCCGGCCTGCGCGAGCTGGCGGACGGTTTCGAAACCGATGCCGCGCGTGGCGCCGGTGACGAGGGCGACCTTGGAACCGTTGGAAGAAGTGGACATTGGAACTCCTGTGGGGGTCGCGCGGAGTGCGCGGAATTCGGAATCCGGATGCCGGCACGGCGGAGGCCGTGCCGGCGTTTTCGGTTACGCGTGGGTGGAGGCGTGTGCGACCACGGTCGACGGCGCATGGCTCACCAGCGGCTTGCCGGCCAGCTTGCGCAGCGCGACGTAGAACACCGGCGTCAGGAACAGGCCGAACAGCGTCACGCCGATCATTCCGGAGAACACGGTGATGCCCGTGGCCTGGCGGACTTCGGCGCCCGCACCATGCGAGAGCACCAGCGGCACGGTGCCGGCGATGAAGGCGATGGACGTCATCACGATCGGACGCAGACGCAGGCGGCAGGCTTCAAGCGCCGCTTCGACGATGCCCTTGCCCTGCATTTCCAGTTCGCGGGCGAACTCGACGATCAGGATCGCGTTCTTGCACGCCAGGCCCATCAGCACCACCAGGCCCACCTGCACGAAGACGTTGTTGTCGCCGGTCATGTAGACGCCGAGCAGCGCCGAGAGCATGCACATCGGCACGATCAGGATCACCGCCAGCGGCAACGTCCAGCTTTCGTACAGCGCCGCGAGCACGAGGAAGGCGAGCAGCACGGCCAGCGGGAAGATGATCAGCGCCGCCTTGCCCTGCGTGGCCTGCTGGTAGCTCAGGTCCGTCCACTCGATGTCCATGCCGTTGGGCAGCACCTTCTGCGCGAGCTCTTCCAGCTTCACCATCGCCTGCGCGGACGACAGCATGTTCGGATCGGCCTCGCCGAGGATGTCCGCCGCCGGATAGCCGTTGTAACGGATCACCGGATCGGGGCCGAAGGTTTCGGTGACCTTCACCATCGAACCGATCGGCACCATCTCACCGCGGTCGTTGCGCGTGCGCAGGTTCGCGATGTCCTCGACGCTGTCGCGGAACGGGCCGTCGGCCTGCGCCACGACCTGCCAGGTGCGGCCGAACATGTTGAAGTCGTTCACGTACGCCGAACCCAGGTAGGTCTGCAACGTGTCGAACAGTTCGGTGAGCGGCACGCCCTGCGCCTTGGCCTTCACGCGGTCCACTTCCGCATCGAGCTGCGGCACGTTGGCCTGGTAGCTCGAATTCGGGAAGCCCAGGCCGGGCGTCTGCGAACCGGCGCCCTGGAAGTTCTGCACCGCGCTCTGCAGCGCGCCGTAGCCCAGGTTGCCGCGGTCCTCGATGTAGAGCGAGTAACCCGAACCGTTGCCCAGGCCCTGGATCGGCGGCGGCTGCAGCGAGAAGGCGAAGCCTTCCTGGATCGCGGAGATCTTCTGGCTCAGCTCGGCGTTGATTTCCTCGGCGCTGCGCGTGCGCTGGCCGAAGGGCTTGAGGTTGATGAAGGTCACGCCATAGTTCGGCGTGTTGCTGAACTGCAGCGGATTCAGGCCCGGGAACGCGACGTCGTTCTGCACGCCGTCGATGCTCATCGCGATTTCGCCGATCTTCTTCAGCGCCGCATCCGTGCGCTCGATGGACGAACCTTCCGGCATCTTGATGCCCGCGATGAGGTAGCTCTTGTCCTGCACCGGCACGAAGCCGCGCGGCACCAGCTGGAACATCAGGCCGGTGGCGAGCAGCAGGCCCGCGTACACGACGAACACCGCGCCGCGACGGCCCAGCACCTTGCCGACCGCGCCCTGATAACGCTCGGCGGCGGTGCCGAAGAAGCGGTTGAACGGACGGAAGATCCAGCCGAAACCGCGTTCGATGCCACGGCTCAGGAAGTCCTTCGGTGCGCCGTGCGGCTTGAGCAGGCGCGCGGCCAGGGCCGGCGACAGGGTCAGCGAGTTGATCGCCGAGATCACCGTCGAGATGGCGATGGTCACCGCGAACTGCTTGTAGAACTGGCCCGTGACGCCCGACAGGAACGCCATCGGCACGAACACCGCGCACAGCACCAGCGCGATCGCGATGATCGGGCCGGACACTTCGCGCATCGCCATGTGTGCCGCTTCCAGCGGCGTGTGGCCGTCCTCGATGTGGCGCTCGACGTTCTCGACCACGACGATGGCGTCATCGACCACGATGCCGATGGCCAGCACCAGCCCGAACAGCGTCAGCGTGTTGATCGAGAATCCAAGCAGGTGCAGCGCGGCGAACGTGCCCACCACCGACACCGGCACCGCGATCAGCGGAATGATCGATGCGCGCCAGGTCTGCAGGAACAGGATCACCACCAGCACCACCAGCAGCGTGGCTTCCAGCAGCGTGGTCACCACCGACTTGATCGAGTCGCGCACGAAGATCGTGGTGTCGTAGATCGACTTGTACTCGATGCCCGGCGGGAAGCGCTTGGCGGCGGTGTCCATGCGGCGGATGACCTCGTCGCGGATCTGCAGCGCGTTCGCGCCCGGCGCCTGGAAGATGCCGATGGCGGCCGCGTTCTGGCCGTCCAGGCGCGCACGCATGGTGTAGTCGCCGGCGGCGAGTTCGATGCGCGCAACGTCCGACAGGCGCACCACTTCGCCGCCTTCGCCGCCCTTGAGCACGATGTTGCCGAACTCTTCCGGCGTTTCCAGGCGACCGCGCGCGTTGATCGGCGTGAGGAACTGCGAGCCGTTCGGCATCGGTTCGGCGCCGAGCTGGCCGGCGGAGACCTGGATGTTCTGCTCACGCACCGCACGCAGGACGTCGCTGGCGGTCATGCCGCGCGAGGCGACCTTGTCCGGATCCAGCCACAGGCGCATCGCGTAATCGCCGCCACCGAAGGGCTGCGCTTCGCCGACGCCGGGAATGCTGGCGAGCTGGTCCTTGATGTGCAGGCGCAGGTAGTTGCGCAGGTAGAGCGTGTCGTACTTGCCGCTGGGGGACGTCAGGTGCACGACCATCAGGAAGACCGGCGACTGCTTCTGCGTGGTCACGCCCTGGCGGCGCACGTCCTCGGGCAGTCGCGCCAGCGCCTGGCTGACGCGGTTCTGCACGCGCACGGTGGCCTCGTCCGCGTTCACTTCCGGGCGGAAGGTCACGGTGATCTGCAGCACGCCGTCGGAGCTGGCGACGGACTTGACGTACATCAGGCCCTCGACGCCGCGGATGGATTCCTCCAGCGGCGTGGCGACGGTTTCGGCGATGACCTTCGGGTTCGCACCCGGATACACCGTGCGCACCACCACCGAAGGCGGCACGACTTCCGGGTATTCGCCGATGGGCAGCAGCGGGATCGAGATCAGGCCTGCGGCGAAGATCACGATCGACAACACCGCGGCGAAGATCGGCCGGTCGATGAAGAACTTTGAAAAGTCCATGGAAAAGGTTCCTTGTGCGACTCGAGGCCGCAACGGTCCTGGGCGATGCGTCTGGCGCATCGCCTGATTCGGTGTTTCTGGCTTGGAACTCCTCCCTCTCCGGGGAGGAGCCTTGCTGCGTCAGCTCATGCCGTTACTTCATCGCGACCTGCGGCTGCGGCGCGGGCGCGCCCATCGCGATCACCTTCGGCTGCACCGGCATTCCGGGGAAGAACACCTTCTGCACGCCGTGCACGATCACCTTGTCCGACGGCGCCAGACCCGACGTCACCACGCGCAGCCCATCGATCACCGGGCCGAGCTTCACGTCCTTGCGCGTGGCGGCGTTCTTCTCGCCCAGCACGTAGACGTACTTGCGGTCCTGGTCGGTGAGCACGGCCTTGTCGTCGACGAGCATCGCCTTGAACTGGCCGCTGCCCTGCAACTGCACGCGCGCATACAGGCCCGGCGTGAAGATGCGGTCCGGGTTGCGCAGCACGGCGCGCGCGCGGATGGTGCCGGTGCTCGGATCGACCTGGTTGTCGACGAAGTCCACGGTACCTTCGTGCGGATAGCCCTGCTCGCTGGCCAGGCCCACGCGCACCGGGTTCTTCGTTTCGGCGCGCTCGCCCTTGCGGGCCAGTTCCTGGTAACGCAGGAAGCTCTGCTCGTCGGATTCGAAGTAGACGAACACCGGATCCTGCGAGACGACGGTGGTCAGCAGGGTGGTGTCGGCGTTGGCGAGGTTGCCTTCGGTGACCATCGCGCGACCGGCGCGGCCGTTGATCGGCGAACGCACGGAGGTGAACTGCAGGTCCAGGCGGGCGTTGTCGAGCGCGGCTTCGGCGGCGCGCACGGCGGCATCGCCCTGCGTGCTGGCGGCGCGACGCGTCTCGAACTCCTCGCGCGAGATCGCCTTGGCTTCGACCAGCGTCTGCGCGCGCTTGTCCTGCATCTGCGCGAGGCGGGCTTCGGCGCGGGCGCGTTCCAGGTCCGCTTCGGCCTGCGCCAGGCGGGCCTTGTACGGGCGCGGGTCGACGACGAAGAGCAGGTCGCCCTTCTTCACTTCCTGCCCTTCCTGGTAGGCGACCTGCTGCACGTAGCCGGACACGCGCGGGCGCAGTTCGACCGTTTCGATGGCGGTGACGCGGCCGGTGAATTCATCCCAGCGGCTGACGTCCTTGTTGAGCACCTGCGCCACGCTGACTTCCGGCGGCGGGGGCATGCCGGCAGTGGGTTCGGCCTGGCTGCTGCAGGCGGTCGCGATGACCGTCATCAGCAATCCGGTGGCCAATGCGAGGGTGGGAATCCCGGTTCCGGACCGGGCGAGTGCCTTGCGTGGGGTCATGGCGAGTCTTCCTGTTTGTTGTTGTTATGTGGAGCGCTGTTGTCTGCAGCAATGTTGTCTGGAGCGATCAGGTTCCGGAGCAGCGTGCGCGCGTCCTGTAGACAGCGTGATGGCAGTAGTCCGACGGCCGATGCCTTCGTGACAGGTGCATTGCACGTGGACGACGACGCGGTGGGCGCGCCGCCATCTTCGGGTTCCTGTTGAATCGTCGAATCAACGGACGGCCAATCGACATCCGGCGTGACATCCGCGTGCGATTGGCGGACGGAATGCGGGTTCGCGTCCGAAAAGCTCACTTTGGAATACGGCACCACCGCATCGGCCGGCTGCAGGCCGTCCGGTTCAACGAGGGCGAGTGCCCTCTGCCCTACCGCCAGTGCGCTCGGCCACTGTTCGCACGCATTGGCGCGATTGAGATCGGTGCAGACGGGGCTGTCGATCGCCAGCAGCTGCACGCGCACGCCAATCGTGCGGGCTTCCTCGTGCAACACGCGCGCAAGCATGCGCAGCGCGGCGGTCGCGATGGAACGGTGGCCGTAACCGGCCCACGGCCGGTCCGCGCCCGGACCGCCGATCAATACATACGTGCCGGTACGTCCGGCCTGAGCGAGCAGCGGCAGCAGGTGGCGCGCGGCGGCGAGGTGCGGGAGCAGGTCGTCGTCGAGCGTCTGGCGCAGGAACGCGGCGGGATGATCCAGCAGGCGACCGCGTGAGGCGCTGCCGCACACCGCGGCGACCACCCCGTCGATGGGCCGGCCGAGCTTGCGCAGCGCACGCGCCAGGCGTTCGCCGTCGCCATCGCTGCTGACCGAACCCGGCACCACGCTCAGGTCCGCATCGGGAAACTTGCCGCGCAGGCATTGCAGCCCGGCCTTGTCGCGGGCCACCGCGATCACCGGCCGTCCGCTGGCCAGCGCGGCTTCCACCACGCCGCGACCGACGCCGCCGGTCGCGCCCAGCACGACCACGGCGCCGCGGGCGATACGGCGGTTCTGCCCTGCGTTCTGGGCCGATGCGCGAGGAACGGTGGCGTTCACTGACGGCCCCAATGTCCCGTATTCGGGATTTTTTCTCCCGTCAGCGGGACGGTCTCGTGCCGGGTGGCCGCACGCAGTACCGCACTCACCACCGGCAGGACCAGCATCGCACCGGGCAGGGCCAGCACGAAGGCGAGGACCCAGGCCAGCATCCAGAACTCGTCCGGACCGGCCGCCAGGCCTTGCTGGAGCACCACCAGCGCCACGCCGACGAGGGCCGCCAGGGCGACCAGCATCACCGGGAGGAAGGCGTATCGGGCTTGACGGGGCGTCAGCATGGCGGCGGGACCGGGGGAAGTTGCCGCAAAGGTTAGGCTCCCAATCGGCACTTGATTAGTCCGATTTCGAGGGAATAATTGTCCCGTCATCGGTCCAAATCTGGTCGGGCGGGTTTCCCGCTCTGTCGCCCGACCTGTCTGCCCTCCCCGTCCGCGCCCAAGGAACCCCCACATGGCCCGCGATCTGAACGACACCCTGATCTTCGTAAAGGTGGTCGAGCACGGCAGCTTCATCTCCGCCGCCCGCGCCCTGCAGCTGCCCAAGACCACCGTCAGCCGCAAGGTGCAGGAGCTCGAAACCCGCCTCGGCGCGCAGCTGCTGCATCGCACGACGCGCAAGCTCGGCCTCACCGAAGCCGGCAACATCTATTTCGAACATTGCCAGCGCATCTCGCGCGAACTCGACGAAGCCGAAAGCGCCGTCGGCCAGTTGCAGGGCGGCCCGCGCGGCTGGTTGCGTTTCACCGCGCCGTACTCGGTCGGCATCACCTGGATCGCACCACTGCTGGGCGAATTCCACGCGCGCCATCCCGAAGTGCGCGTGGAAATGGTGCTGACCAACGAACAGGTCGACATCATCGACAAGGAACTCGACGTCGCATTGCGCGTCGGCAGCCTGCCCGATTCCAACCTCATCGCGCGCAAGCTCGCGACGTTCCGCACGCAGGTCTACGCGAGCCCGAGCTACATCGCGCGCCACGGCGAACCGCTGCATCCGGACGACCTGGTGCACCATCGCACCGTCGCGATGCCCAAGCACCGTCGCAACGGGCAGTACACCTGGGCGCTCAACGACGGCACGCGCACGGTCGACTTCCGTGTCGATCCGATTCTGGTCGCCAACGACCCGGGCCCGCTGTGCGGCGCGCTGCTGTGCGGCGAAGGCTTGATGCTCGCCGCCGACGTCACCGTGAAGGCGTATGCCGAACAGGGTTACGTGCAGCGCGTGCTCGCCGGCTGGACCGGTCTTGATTACGAGTTCAACGCCGTGTTCCCGCGCGGTCGCGTGCAGTCGCCGAAGGTGCGTGCATTCGTCGATTTCCTCGTCGAACGCCTGAACTTCGACGCCGATTACATGCAGGTGCTCTGCCCGAACGTGCGTGCCCGCTACAAGGCCGCCGAGCAGGCCGCCGCCGACGCGATCAGCGCCGAACTCGCCAAGGTCGCCAAGCAGCCGGAAGCCAAGGCCAAGCGCAAGGCGAAGGTGGAAGAACCCGTCGCGGCGAACGCGCACGAAGGCGAAGATCCCGCGCTGTAATGCGCGTTAATCGGGAATGATGGGAAGGAAACGGCGCGCCCAGGCGCGCCGTTTCGCGTTCGCAGCGACCCGTTCAGCGACTTCACCGCGACTTCATAGCCGCGGCGTTGTGCTTCGCGTGCCACGGAGATGGCGGGAACGAATGCGCGGAAGCATGCGCGCAAGTCACCGAGCAAGCCGCCATGAGCGAGGCGTCATGAAGCGCACCATCATCGCGCTGGCCGCGACCGCCGCAATCGTGCTGGCGATCGGCGGCGGTGCAGCCTGGAACAAATACCTGCGCACGCCTTCCGTCGAATCGCTTCCGATGCCGGCGCACCTGATCGCGTTGGATTCCTCGGCAGGGCAGAAGCTGCTCGCCCGCGCCGACGCCGCCGATTTCGACGACCTGATGACGCACTTCGTCCCGCAGACGCGCCGCGCGTTCTGTGGTGTTGCCAGCGCATTGACGACGCTCAATGCCGCGCGCTCGACGCCGACCCCGCTCGATCAGTCGCGATTGTTCGAACACCGCCGCGTGGACATGAATCCGTGGAAGGTGAGTTTCGTCGGCATGTCGCTGGGCGAGTTCGCGCACCTCATGCGTGCGCACGGCGCGCGCGTGAGCGTCGTTTACGCGTCCGATTCCAACGTGGACACCTTCCGCAGCACGGTGCGCGAGAACCTCCGGCGCGAAGGCGACTTCCTGCTGGTGAACTACCAGCGCAGCGAACTGGGCCAGTCGCCGATGGGCCACATCTCGCCCATCGCCGCCTACGACGAAACCAGCGACCGGTTGCTCGTGCTCGACGTCGCCGCGCACAAATACCCGCCGACCTGGGTCGAAACGGACGCGATGTGGAAGGCGATGCGCGCGCCGCTGAATCCCAATACGGACATCACGCGCGGCTACCTGGTGGTGCACGGCGATGGCACGGGGCCGGACGCATTGACCGCAGGGGCGACCCTGGCCGATGCGGATTGACCGCATCGATACGGTGTAGTCGTCGTGGCCAGTCGTCGTAGCGCTAGCCATCGCTACTTCACCGGCGCAACCGCCCCGCCAATCCGGACACCCGCTGCGCATGGCGCGCCAGCGCAGCCTGCAGCACCGGCTCGCTTGCGCACACATGCAGCTCGCGACGTGCGCGCGTGACACCGGTGTAGAGCAGTTCGCGCGACAAGGTGCGTGCGTCCTGTTTCGGAAGCAGCAGCCAGACGGTGTCGAATTCCGAACCCTGCGCCTTGTGCACCGTCATCGCGAACGCGCCCGTATGCGCCGGCAGCGAGGCCGGATGGAAGCCACGCACGCCATCGCTTCCGGCGAACCACGCCACCGGGACGCCCGCGGCATCGCGCTGCACGACGCCGATGTCGCCATTGAATAGGCCATGGCGATAGCTGTTCTCGGTGACCAGCAAGAGGCGGCCGTGGAAGTACGGATCGCGCTGCGTGCCGGCCAGCGCTTCTTCGATACGCTGGTTCAACGCCGCCGCACCCTGCGCGCCTTCGCGCAGCGCGGTGAGCAGACGCAGCGTCTGGGCCTGCTGCAGCGCTTCGGCGGGATCGTGCAGCGCCATCAACGCACGCCACGGTGCCAGCAGCGTTTCGCGCGAGGAATGCGCCAGCGGATCGGAGACGTCCTCATGGAAACGCACGCCGGCCAGGCCTTCGCGGAGCAACGCGATCGCGCCATCGGCATCGCCGGTGCGCAGCGCATCGGCCAGCGGCGCGAGTTCCAGCGTCTGCGCCTGCCGGTAGCCGCGTTGCAGTTGCACGCGATGACCGGCCAGCGCGCCGCCGTCCTCGCGTGCGGGAACGTTGCCGAGCAGCGGCGCCAACGCGCGCGCGAGGGCGGGCGGCAAGGCATCGCCCTCGCCCGCCGCATCGGTGATCGCGGCGAGCACGTCGCCGGCCTCCACCGAAGGCAACTGGTCGCGATCGCCGAGCAGGATCAGGCGCGCGCCATCGGGCACGGCCTCGACCAGCTTGCACATCAGCGGAAGGTCGACCATCGACGCCTCATCGACGACGATCGCATCGAACGGCAACGGATGATCGGCGTCGTGGCGGAAACGCGGACTGTCGGGGATCGTGCCGAGCAGCCGGTGCAGCGTGCTGGCCGACGACGGCAGCGCCTCGCACCACGACGCGTCCACGCCTTCGACATCACGCAGTCGCGCGATCGCGGCGCGCAGGCTTTCGGCCATGCGTTCAGCGGCGCGGCCGGTCGGCGCGGCCAGCGCGATGCGCGGCGCGGGTCGTCCATCGAATGCGGCCTGTGCGATCAGCAGCAACAGCACGCGCGTGATCGTCGTGGTCTTGCCCGTGCCCGGTCCCCCCGTCACCAGCAGCAGCGACCGTAACAGCGCAAGCGCGGCGGCGCGTGCCTGGCGGTCGGCTTCGCCTGCATGCGGGAACAGCGTCGAGAACAACGGCGCGAGCGCGGCGAGGTCGCCGGCCTGCGGCGATGCGGCGGCAATGCGGCGCAGATGCTTCGCGAGACGACGTTCGTACTCGCGATAGCGGCGCAGGTAGAGCAGGTTGTCTTCGAGGACGAGCGGCGCCTGCGGGCTCGCGTCCTCGCTGGGCGGCGTCGCGACCCAGCGCGATACCTGCAGGGCTTCGCGCCACTGCGATGCGTCGGGCCATTCGACGTTCGCATCGCACACCAGGTGCGGACGCGAAAGATCCAGGCCGGCATGGCCCTGCGCGATTGCCGACGATGCGAGCGCGGCGGCGACCAGCACGCGATCGTCCGCATCGCCATCCTCGCGTCCGAGCCGGCGCAGGCTCTGCGCGAGCGCGTGATCCACCGGACGCAACGCGCCCTGTCTCAGCAATGCATCGAGCAGGCTCATGCGATCGCCTCCTCGCGATGGGTCGCGTGCCGGAACAGGGCATCGAGTCCGTCGATCAATCCGCGCGACGGTCGCCAGGCGTGCACACCGGGCGAATCCTCGCGCGCCGCATCGAGACCGCGACAGAACAGATAGCGGATGCCGCCGAAGTGCGTGTCGTAGTCGTATGCATCGCCGAGGCGGAATCGCAGCCAGCGATGCAGCGCCAGCGAGTACAGCAACGCCTGCAACGTGTATTCGCTGCTGTCCATCGCCGCGGCCAGCGCATCGCGGTCGTATGCCGGCAGTCGGTTGGACTTGTAGTCGAGCACGAAGTAGCGGCCATCGTGTTCGTACACCAGGTCGATCTTGCCCGTCATCAGGCCTTCGAGGCGCTGGCGGTTACCGAATGCGTGACGTTCCCGCAGCAGGTCGTGTTCGTGCAGCAGCGCGATCAGGCGTGCGACCGGCGTGGCTTCCAGCGCGAAATGGAACTCCATTTCGGACAGGCGCGCGTGCGGTGGAACATCGCACAGGCGGGTGCCTTCCGGCAGCGGCACCGCAAGCGTGTGGCCGACCAGCGGCGCAAGTACCCCAACGCCATCGTCGATGTCTTCATCGGCATAGCCTTCGCCATGCAGGGCATCGACGAGATGGCGCCGTTCGGCGCCGGGCATTCCATCGTCGAGCCAGTGCGACCACGCACCGAAGTCCACGCGCTCGAGCACCGAGTGCAGCACGTTGCCGAAGCGGCTGCCGCCGAAACGTGGATCACCGTCAAAGACGACCACGGCCGGTTCGTCCTGCGCACCGCCCTCCTCCGCCACCGCACGCGGCGCGGCTTCAATCGAACCCGGCGATTCGTTCGCCAGCTGCGTGAAGCTGTACACCCACCAGTCGCGCGACACGACGCGGCGCGATTCGCGCGCGGCGGGCACGGCGTCGCGACGTTCGGGCGACAACGCATCGGGCAGGCGCAGCGGAAGCGCGAGGCGATGCACGGCGACCGCATCGCCCAGGGCTCCGGTGAGCGCATCGATGTCGCGCAGCATCGGTTCCAGCGGGCTCAGTTCGGCGTTGGCGAGAGGACCGGTCGCGAGCCACAGCGCGTGTTGTGCACGCGTGAGGCCGACATAGAGAAGCCGCGAATCCTCGCCGCGCTCCTCGCTTTCCTGTCGCGTGCGCGCATCGTTCCAGGCCGCGGCAGTCTCGGGCGTCGCCTCGCTTCTCAGCTGGAGCACGCGGCCGATGCCGTCATGGAATTCGCACAGGTTGCCGTTGCGCGCATCGCGACCGATGGCAGCGAACGGCAGGAAGACGAACGGATACTCCAGGCCCTTGCTCTTGTGCAGCGTGAGGATCTGCACGCAACGCGCGTCCGATTCCAGACGCAGCTGCTGCGTCTCGTCGCTGTCATCGGCTTCCGCGATCCGCGTGCGCAGCCAGTCCACCAGGCCGTGTTCGCCGATGGCCTCGATGTCGGCTTCCTGCAGCACTTCGGCCAGCTGCAGCGTGTTGGTGAGGCGGCGTTCGCCATCGGATTGCGCGAGCAGGCGCGGCGCGTGTTCGGCGGCGACGTCGCCGATCATCGCCAGCGGTCCGTGACGTTGCCAGCGATCGCGCCACGCGAGCGCGCGCAGCTGCCAATGGCGGTGCAGCTGGGCGTCGTCGTCGAATCGCGCGAGCGTGTCGGCATCGAGCCCGACCAGCATCGTCGCGAGCGCGCCGCGCAGGCGGGCGTCGTCGTCCGGGCGGAGGAGCGCTTCTAGCAGCGCGAGAACATCGCGCGCTTCTTCCGTCGAGAACAGGCTTCGACGACCGGCCGCCACCGCGGCGATGCCGGCACGCGAGAGCGCTTCGCGCATCAACGTCGCTTCGCTGTGGTTGCGCACGAGCACGGCGATGTCGCCGGACTGGGGCGCGCGTTCCTCGCCGCGTTCGCGCAGCACGGCGCGGCCTTCGCGCGCATCGGACAGCAACGTATGGATCGCGGTCACGCACGCGAGCGCGGCGAGCTGGCGCGCCTCGCCGACGTACCACTGCGGCTTGCGGCGGCCATCGTCGGGCGGCGGCAGCACGCAGAGGTCGAGCGCCGGCGCCGGTTGGCCGTTGCGCCGCAGGTCTTCGTCGCGCACGGCGCCACCGGGCTCGACGTCGCGGAACTGGATGCGCTCGTCGACGAAGGCGGTGTCGCCCGCGCGTTCGTACAGCGCGGAGATCGCACGCAGCAGCGACGGCCGCGAGCGGAAGTTGCGATCCAGCGCGGGCGCGCGTTGCGCGCGCTCGGCGGCTGCGAGGTAGGTGTGCACATCGCCGCCGCGGAAGCGGTAGATCGCCTGCTTCGGGTCGCCGATCAGGAACAGCGCCGGTTCATCGCCGCTGCCGAAGATGCGTTCGAAGATCGCCCACTGGCGCGGATCGGTGTCCTGGAATTCGTCGACCAGCGCGAACGCGTACTGCGCACGCAAACGCTCGACCAGGCGCGCGCCGTGCGGTCCGTCGAGCGCGTCGGCAAGGTTCGCGATGAGATCGTCGAAGGTCTGTTCGCGACGCAGGCGCTTGATCGCGGCCAGGCGGCGCGACGCGGCCTCGCGCACGCGATGGACCAGCGCGATGCGGCGCGACGCGAGCCAGCTTTCGCGAGCGTTCGCGGCGTCGATGTAGTGCGCGACTGCATCGAACAGCGGCGAGGCCGGTGCCTGCAACGGCGCGCCCTTCTTCGGCTTGTTGGTCTTTTCGGCCAGCATGCGCGGTGTGAGGCGATCGAGTTTCTCGTGCACGGGCGCGGACGCGTCGCCATGACCGCACCACTGCGCAAGGGCGTTGCGGAGCTCGACGATCAACGCCGGCTTGTAGCTGGTGCCGTTGAGGACCTTGTTCTCGATGGCTTCGTGCAGCGCCGCGCAGGCGTCATCGCCATGCGTGCCGAATGCATCGCGCAGATGTGCGGCGGCATCGAGCAGCTGCGGCAGCGGATCGGGCGAGGTCGGCGGCGGCGCCGGTTGCAGGCGCGGCACGTACAGCAGTTTGTAGAGGTCGCCGGCCAGGCCGTCGGGCGTGCGCCATTGCTGTTGCAGCAGTTCGGCATCGGTCGCATCGCTTCCGAGCGAACGCCACAGGTCGGTGGCGACCGCGTCGATCAGCTCGCGTTCGCTGCCGGTGAGTTCCGGCGCCAGCAGCGGCTGGCCGGCCTCGACGGCGTGTTCGGCCAGCGCGCGCGCGCAGAAGCCGTGGATGGTGAACACCGCGGCGAGGTCCATTTCGCGCGCGGCCTGGCGAAGACGGCGTGCAAGCGCGAGCGGATCCTCGCGTCGCGCCTGCCGTTCGATCAGTGCGCGCGTGACGGCGGCCTCGCTGTCGTCCTCGAGCGTGGTCGGCATCAGCGCGACTTCGTTCGCGAGCCTTGCCGCGAGCTCCAGTCGCAGGCGCAGGCGCTCGCGAAGTTCCTGCGTCGCGGCTTCCGTGTAGGTGACGGCGAGGATTTCGCCGACGCGCAGGCCGCGCTCGATCACCAGCCGCGTCACCAGCGTGGCAAGCGTGAAGGTCTTGCCAGTGCCGGCGCTGGCCTCGATCAGTCGGATGCCGTCCAGCGGCAGTTCGAGGAAGGCGTCGTTGACGGCGCTCATGCGGCCGCTCCCGTGCGCGCGTCGACGCCCTGCCCTTGCACCAGCGCATCGAAAAGTCGCGTCGCGAGTTCGCGAAAGCGCACGCCGTCGGGATCGTCGAACTCGCCCGCGAACGGATCGCGCCCGCGCAGTGCCAGCTGCACGGCGGCATTGTTCGCATCGCCCCAGGTGCGGTCGCTGCCAGCCCACTGTTCGCGCGCGAGCTTCCATGCGGCCAGTTCGGCGACTTCGTCCGTTCGTGGCGCGGAGTACCACCGCCACGCGGAACGCGCCTGGATCGGCAGCGGTTCGCGCAGGCCTTCGCGATACAGCGCGATGAGTTCGCGCAATGCGGTGCGCGCCTGCACGACGGACAGCGCTGCGCGTTCGCGCACGCCGGCGCCGTCGTCCCACAGCGCGAGCTGCGCGAGCGGACGCGTGTCGCCCAGCGCCGACAGCACGAGCCAGTCCAGCCCGTGGGCGATCTGCGCCGGACCGTGCAGCGCGTCCAGGCGCAGGCGCAGCGCGCCGCGCGGATACAGGCGGTCGAGGTGGCCGTACAGGCGCACGCCGTCGAGGTCGAGTTCGAACGCGCGCGTCTGCGCGTCGCCTTCGCGCCATTCGCGCAGCGCGGTGGCGAACGGCTGCACCTGCGCCTTCAGGCCGGCCAGCTGGCGTTCGCCGAGCGGTCCCGACGGCAGCAGCGCGCGGGCGCGCAATCGTGCGGCGAGATCGTCGGTCTCCCCTGCCACGCAAGCTTCGAACACGACGTTCTGCAGCTTCCAGCGATCCAGTCCACGCGCGGGCGCGGTGAGCGGATCGAGGTCGTCGTACGCGTCGATTTCATCCGGCAGCCGCAACCCCATGCGCTGGCGCAGGAACTGACCGGCCGGATCGGCGAGGAAGCGCCGCAGCGCCACGAGCGGCAACTCCGCCGGAACCTCGACCGCAGGCAGCGCATCGGTGAACCACGGCGCCGGTTCGCTGCGCGGTCCGCGCAATGCGTCGGCGGCCGGATGCCACGGTGCGAGATAGCTGTAGTGACGCGGCTCGTCGCGCTCGCCGAACGCGCGCGGCGAGAACGGCTGCAAGGGATGGTGCAGCACCAGTGCTTCGCGCGCGTCTTCGTCGGTGTGATGGCGCGCGGCCGCGTCGAGCAGTTCCGACACCAGCACCGAGGGTTCGCGCGCGCTGCCGTCGCGCGGATCGGCGCCGAGCCAGCTCACGTAGAACACCTCGCCCGCCGAGGCGAACAGCTGCAGGAACAGGAAGCGGTCGTCCTCGCGCAGCGAACGGTCGCCATGGCGGCGCGCGGGCGTGGTGAGTTCCTGCGTCATCTTGTTGAGACCGCCGGCGGGATCGCGGCGCGGGTAGTCGCCATCGTTCATGCCGAGCAGGCAGATCGCGCGGAACGGGATCAGGCGCATCGGCACCATGCGCGCGAAGCTGACGCCGCCGGTGAGCAGCGGCGCGCGCGTGTCGGATTCCGACAGCGCGGAGCGGAAGTACGCGCGTGCGACATCGGGCGGCACGGCTTCATCGAAGCCGGCATCGCGCGCGCTGTTGGCGAAGGCGTCGACGTGGCGGCGCAGGCGTTCGATGGCGCGCTGGTCGGCAACCGCGCGCGGATGCTCGGGCAACAATGCATCGAGCAATGCGAACAGCGCGTCGCGCCATTGCGCGGGCGTCATCGACCGGCCGAGCACGCGTTCGTTGCGCGCGAGCACGCGCAGCACGCGGATCAGCGCGTCGAGGGCGTCGAGCGCGCTGCCTTCCAGTCCGGTCCACGGCGCGACGCCGGCGAGGTCCTCGTCGTCGCCGGTCGCGTGGCCGAGCAGCAGGCGATCCAGCGCAAAGCGCCAGGTGTAGGCATCGTCGGCCGGTGCGTCGTGGCGCGCGCGATGATCGGGATCCAGGCCCCAGCGCGCGCCGGCTTCGTGGAGCCACAGGCGCAGGCGTTCGAGGCCGGCGGCGTCCAGGTTCGCCGCGTCCATCAACGCGGGCGTGGCGATCAGGTCGAGCACTTCGCTCACGCCGAAGCGCGCATCGGGCAGCGCGAGCAGGCGCAGGAAGACGTCGGCGAGCGGCTCGCCTGCGAGCGGGCTCAGATCGGCCAGCGCATACGGAATGTAGTCGCGCGTGCCGGCGAGGCCGCCGAAGACGGCTTCGATGTGCGGGCGATACGGATCGATGTCGGGCGCGAGCACGGCGATCTCGCGCGCCTGCAAGGGCGGATCGAAGCGGGGGTCGTCGAGCAGCGCGCGCAGGCGGTCGTGCAGCACCTGCACTTCGCGCAGACGGGTGTGGCAGGCGTGGACCTGGAGGCTGGGATCGTCGCGTTCGACCTTGCCGCGCCACGGCCGCGGCGCGCGACGGTGCAGCAGGTCGCGTTGCAGGCGGCCGAGCAGGCTGTCGCGGTCGGGGGCGTCGTCGGGCAGCGATTCCGGATCGGCGTAGCGCTCCTCCTCCACCGACGGATGCACCACTTCGTAGCCGCCCAGCACCGCCATGAAATCGCGGCCGGCGGCGCCCCAGTTCGACAGCAGCGGGTTGTCGTCCTCGTGCTCGGCGGGGTCCTGTTGCAGGCGTTCGGCGTAGCTCGGCAGGTCGCCCCAGTAGCGGCGCGACGGCGTGGGCACATGGAAATGCAGCGTGCCCACGCGCGCCTGGGTGGCGATCACGCGCAACACGTCGGGCGAAATGTTGAGCGTGGCGAACGCGAACAGCCGCGCGGGCATGCCGGCCGGCAGCGGCGCATCGGGCGCGGCGAAGCGCGCGAGGTAGTCGTCGATGCGGCGCGCGCGGTGGCGGGAACCACCGGCGACGCGGCGCCACAGTTCGGCCTGCGCGTCGCCGGCTTCGTTGCCGGCTTCCCATGCGAGCAGCCAGTCGCGGCGCCAGGCCTGGTATTTCTCGAAGATGGAAGCAAGCTCGCCGGCCAGCGCCCAGGGCTTGAGGGCATCGTCGCCCGACAGGTACGCGCGCAGCGGCGCGAAGGCGCGGCCGGACAGCACGGCGGGATCGGCCAGCTGCGCATACAACCGCCATTGCAGCGCGGCGGCGTCGAGGTCGTCGGCCGCGCCGGGGACGTTGGCGTCGAGGGTTTCGCGAACGAATTCGCCGGGCGTGAGGAAGCGCAGGTTCGCGGCGATGCCGTGCCGTTGCGCCAGCGTGGACTGGAGCCAGCGGCGCATCGCGACCTGCGGGATCAGGACAACGTCCGGTGTCAGCAGCGGCCGGCCCGGCACGGGCTCGCGCAGCTGAGTGGCGAGCAGTTCGCCCAGCACGTCGAGCGCGTTGGAATGGTAGAGGCGGAAGTCGGAGCGGCCGGGCATCGCCGGTATCTTGCCGGAGCGGCGTCGCGTGCGCCGAGACGCGGCGTCGGAGGCGTGGGCTTGCGCCTCATTAAGGCCGCCCCAAAAACGTGTCGCGATCATTTCGGGGCCGCGCCGCACACCGTGCCGTACGGCATGGCGGGCAAAGCGCGGGGAACCTGCGACAATGCCCGCTTCCTGTTCCCGTTCAGCCCTCACCGGCCATGCTGTCCGGTCCTCCGGCAGTCGGCCGCACACGCCCGCGCATGACGAACGAAACGCCCATCGTCCGCTTGAGTCAGCTCCGCCTCGATCGTGGCGGCCGCACCGTGCTGCGCGACATCAGCCTGGACGTCCCGCGCGGCAGCATCGTCGCGGTGCTCGGGCCGTCGGGCAGCGGCAAGTCGACGTTGCTCGCGGCGCTGACCGGCGAACTCGCGCCGGCCGCAGGTTCGGTGGAAGTCTTTGGCCAGTCCGTGCCGCAGGGCCGTCGCGCACTGCTGGAACTGCGCAAGGGCATCGGCGTGCTGCTGCAGGGCAACGGCCTGCTGACCGACCTGACCGCCGCCGAGAACGTCGCCCTGCCCCTGCGCGCGCACACCAACCTGCCCGACGCGGTGATCCGCCAGCTGGTGCTGATGAAGCTGCACGCGGTGGGTCTTCGCGCGGTGGCCGACTCCTACCCGCGCGAACTCTCAGGCGGCATGGCGCGTCGCGTCGCGCTGGCCCGCGCGCTGGCGCTGGACCCGCCGCTGATGATCTACGACGAGCCGCTGACCGGCCTGGACCCGATCGCCTCCGGCGTGGTGATGGAACTGGTCAAGCGACTCAACGACACGCTGGGCCTGACCAGCATCGTCGTCACCCACCACGTGCACGAAACCCTGCCCGTGGCCGACCACGCCATCGTGATCGCGAACGGCGGCATCGTGTTCTCCGGCACGCCGGCGCAGCTGGAAGCCAGCGAGGATCCGTTCGTGCGCCAGTTCCTCAACGGCGAACCCGACGGCCCGATCGCCTTCGATGCCGCGCCGCGCACTTCGGAGGCCGCCTGATGCCGTTCGTTGCCGCCACCCGTTCCCTCGGACGGGCTGGCCTGTTCTCGCTTTCCGTCCTGCGGGCCTCCAGGCCCACCGCCGACTTCTGGCGCGAGCTGGTTCGTGAGATCTACAAGATCGGCGCGCGTTCGCTGCCGATCATTGCCGTTGGCGGCGCGTTCGTTGGTCTTTCGGTGACGTTGCTGGGTTATCGCGCCCTCGAGACGTACGGCGCCACCGCCCAGGTCAGCGCGATGCTGGGCCTGGGCCTGTACCGCGAACTCGGCCCGGTGCTGACCGCCCTGCTCTTCATCGGTCGCGCCGGCAGCTCGATCGCCGCCGAACTCGGCCTGATGCGTGCCACCGACCAGATCACCGCGCTCGGCCTGATGGCCATCGATCCGGTCGGCAAGGCCGTCGCGCCGCGCTTCTGGGCGGCGGTGCTGTGCGTGCCGCTGCTGACGGCGTTCTTCATCAGTTTCGCGATCAGCGCCAGCTACTTCGAGTCGGTCCACGTGATCGGCCTGGATGCGGGCACCTTCTGGCAGGTCCTGAAGGACAGCGTCGATTTCGTCGACGACTTCCTGATGGCCTTCGTGAAGTCGGCGGTGTTCGGCGGCACGGCGGCGCTGGTGGCGGCGTATGTGGGTTTCCACGCGGAGCCGACCATCGAAGGCACCTCGGTCGCGACCACCCGCGCCGTGGTGAACGCCTCGCTGCTGGTGCTGATGTTCAATTTCGTGATGTCGGCCTTCCTGTTCAAGTAAGCAACTTCGTCGAATCGGCAGCCTTCGCCGTCGATTGACAGAAAACCAAGGATTCACATGAGCGTGCGTGCCCCTCGAATCGAATTCGCCGTCGGCGCCTTCCTGCTGCTGGCCCTGGCTTCGCTGCTGGTCCTGGCGCTGGCTTCGACCAATGGCCGCTGGGGCATGGGCGGCGATACCTATCCGCTGACCGCCCGGTTCTCGACGATCGGCGCCCTGCGCCCCAACGCGCCGATCAAGATCGGCGGCGTGGCGATCGGACATGTCGACAAGATCGACGTCGATCCCGTCAAGTTCGATACCGTTGTCACCCTGGCGATCGACAAGCGCTACGACAAGCTGCCGGCCGACACCGCCGCGAGCATCCTCACCAGCGGCCTGCTGGGCGAGAGCTACGTGAACCTGGCGCCGGGCGGCGACCCGGAGAACCTCAAGCCCGGCGAAGAGATCTACCTGACCCAGTCGGCGGTGGATCTGATCCAGCTGGTGGGCAAGTACATGTTCAGCGGCGGTGGCGCGAAGCCCGCCGACAATGCAAGTCAACCCAGCGGCCAAGACGCCGCACTTCCCGATTACCTGCAAGGCGAATCCGCCCCCACGGACGAGACCAAGAAGCCATGACGCGCATCTCCCAACGCTCCCTTTCCCTGTTCATCGCTGCTGCCCTGGCCGTAGCCGCACCGGCCGCCGTGCTGGCACAGGCCGCGCCGGCACCGGCCGCCGCGACCGCCGCTCCGGCCGGCTCGCCGAGCCAGCTGGTGTTGGCCAACTCGACCCGCATCCTGGCCACGCTGGAATCGCGCCGCGCCGAGTTCCAGAAGGACCGCGGCGCGCTGCGTGACTTCGTCGCCAGCGAATTCAACAACATGTTCGACCGCGACTACTCCGCCCGCCTCGTGCTGGGCGTGCACGGTCGCGGCGCGTCCGACGCCGACGTGAAGGTCTTCGCCGACGCGCTGGCCGACAGCCTGATGCAGCGCTACGGCTCCTCGCTGCTGGACCTCAACAGCAAGCTGAAGGTCCGCGTGAAGTCCGAAACCCCGCTGCGCGGCGGCGCGATCGTGAAGGTGTCCAGCGAATACCTGCGCCAGGGCAACGAGCCGGTGC
>Ga0102594_1000670_pt1 | contig 28873 bp, 32 predicted proteins | sample AraplaCol_mLB_r2_2_FD_76863 | JGI IMG/M metagenome (GOLD analysis project Ga0102594, IMG submission 76863) | Arabidopsis root microbial communities from North Carolina, USA - plate scrape MF_Col_mLB_r2 (SPADES assembly) (version 2) | ecosystem: Host-associated > Plants > Roots > Endosphere...
GCCGAGCCACCGCACCGCGCCATCGGCGACCTTCGCGCGCGCGGCCACCGGCACCCATGCCAGAACCGCCGCGGCGAGGAGCGTATAGACCCAGAGATACACAACGAACCATAGATGCTGCCACGTCGGCAGGACGATGCCATCGAGCATCCCGAAACGGAAATAATCGCTGGTCCAGAAGGCGCCGAGACTCTTCGCATAACCATGTTGCGTCACCAGCTCGATCCACGGTTGCGGCGGGATGACGACCAGGACGCCGAAGAGCAGCGGGATCAGCAGCCGGGCGCTGCGCGACCGCACGAACGCCCCGCTGCCACCGAGCTTCGCGAAGAGCGCCGCGCTCGCATAACCCGATACGAGGAACAGCAACGGCAGCCGCCAGCTATTCGTCGCGAGCATCGGCACCTGCACCCAGTCGAGCGGCTGCGCGATCTTCACGTGCCAGCCCCACGGCACGAAATACATGCCAATATGATAGAGGATCAGCAGGGCAAACGCCGCGATCCGCAGCCAGTCCATGCCGTAATGGCGCACGCCGGTCATTCCATATCCCCCACCGTCATTGCGAGGGCCGGAGGCCCGCGGCAATCCAGAGCGTATAGTGAACCGCTCTGGATTGCGTCGCTTCGCTAGCGATGACGAGCCTTATTCTACGAACGACTGTTCAGCACCCGCCAAGCCAGCTCGGCAAACTCGCAAAGCAACGGCCGCGTGTCGCGCGGGTCGATAATATCCTCGACCCCGAATTTCTCCGCCGTCCGGAACGGGCTTCGCACGCGGTTCAATCGCTCGCGGATCGCCTCCAGATGCGCCGCTGGATCTTCCGCGGCCTCTAGCTCGCTCTTGTATGCGACCTCGACCCCGCCCTCGATCGGCAGGCTGCCCCAGTCGCCCGACGGCCAGGCGAAACGATACTGAAAGCGCTCGGCATTCGACATCGCACTCCCCGCAATCCCATAGGCGCGGCGCACCACGACCGACGCCAGCGGCACCGTCGCGCGGTAGATTGCGTTCATGGCCTGCACGCCATAGCGGATCGTTCCCGTCCGCTCGGCCTCGCCACCGATCATGAAGCCCGGATTGTCGACAAGGTGGACGATCGGCAGCCGGAACTGGTCCGCCATCTTGACGAAGCGCTCGGCCTTCTCGCTCGTCTTCGCGTCCCACGATCCGCCAAGATAGGACGGATCGCTCGCGAGCACGGCGACAGGATATCCGTCGAGCCGAGCGAATGCAGTGATCACCGCGCGTCCCCAGCGCGCGCCCATCTCGAAAAAGCTGCCTTGATCGAACACCGCATTCGCGATGCGTCGCATCGAATAGACCTGCTTCGCTTCGCGCGGCACGACCGACAGCAGCGACTCCTCGCGCCGGTCGGCCGGATCGCTGCACGCGGTCCGCAAAGCCCGATCGTGGATCGACGAAGGCAGGTAGGACAAAAACCGCCGGGCCGCCGCGAACGCCTCGGCCTCCGACGCCACCTCATCATCGACCACACCGTTGCGCGTATGGACGTCGACCCCGCCCAGTTCCTCGCGGTCCAGCGTATCGCCGATCGCCGCCGCAACCGCCGGCCCCGCCGCGAACAACTGCGACAGTCCGCGCACCATGACGCTGTAATGGCTCGCGACAACGCGCGCGGCGCCCAGCCCTGCGGTCGGCCCGAGCGCAAGCGCCACCACCGGCACCGTGTCGAGGTTCGCGATGATCTCGTCCCAGCCGGGCACGTGCGGGATATAGGTATAGCCCATGTCTTCCAGCGTCTTTACCGACCCGCCACCGCCCGTGCCGTCGATCATGCGGATCAGCGGCAGGCGATATTCATGCGCCATCGCCTCGCACTGGACGAACTTCCTGTGCAGCGCCGCGTCGGCCGCGCCGCCGCGCACGGTAAAATCGTCAGCACTGGCGACCACCGGCCGGCCGTCGATATTCGCGCGTCCGAAAATGAAATTGCTCGCGGCTAGGTCTTCCAACTCGCCATCGGCGCCATAGCGCCCGCGCCCCGCGATTTTGCCGATCTCGCGAAAGCTGCCTGCATCGACGATCCCCGCGAGCCGCGCCCGCGCGTCCATCTTGCCGCGCCCGTGCTGCCGCGCGACCTTTTCCTCGCCGCCCATCTTCTCGGCCATCGCGCGGCGTTGACTCAGCTCGTCGATCTCTTTTTTCCAGCTCATGGCAGAAAGCTATCTTACGTTGACGGAAACGTCATGCAAAACCTATCGTCGTGCCATGATGCGCAAATTTGCCCTCGCCGTGGCCGCTACCATGCTCCCGCTTGCGCCCGTTTCGGCGTCCGAAACGCGTAGCATTCCTGGCGTCGTCGATCCCTACAAGACCGATGCCTTCAACCCCGACGCCGATCCGATCGCGCAGATCGATGCCGCGCTTGTCGCGGCCCGAAACACCGGCAAGCGCGTGCTGCTCGTCATGGGTACGAACGGTTGCCACGACAGCGCCTGGCTTGCGAACCTGCTTGCGACCGACCGCTTCGCCCCCGTGCGAGACCGATATCAGATCGTCTATGCCGACATCGGCATGCCGCATATTCGCGGCCTCGGACGCAACCCCGATGTGCCCGCGCGTTTCGACTTCAAGATCAAGGGCACCCCCACCGTCGCTGTGCTCGATGCCAATGGCCATGTGCTCAACCGCAAGGCCGCGCCCAAATGGCGTAACGCCGCGAGCCGCAGCGACGACGACATCTATAATGAACTGATGGGTTAGGGAGAGAGACATGGCCGAGATGAACCTTACGGGGCGCGTCGCGCTCGTCACCGGCGCCTCGCGCGGCATTGGCCGGGGCATCGCGATCGGGCTGGCGGAGGCGGGCGCCGACGTCGCGGTCAACTACACGCGCGGCCAGGAAGCCGCCGCCGAAACCGTCGCCGCGATCGAAGCGTTCGGCCGCAAGGCGAAAGCTTATCAGGCCTCCGTTACCGACGAAGCGGCGTGCGCCGCGATGGTCGCCGCCGTCGAGGCCGATTTCGGCCCGATGTCGATCCTCGTCAACAATGCAGGCATCGCGAGCCGAGGGCTGTCCGTGGCCGATACCAGCCCCGAAGAAGTCGACAAACTCTTCGCCGTCCACGCCGCCGGCCCGCACCGCCTGTCGCGCCTCGCGCTGCCGCAGCTACGCAGCCACGCGCGCAGCGACATCATCGTCATCTCCAGCATCGCGACCTACACCCACTCGCCCAACGGCGCGCCGTACACGATGGCCAAGGCGGCGGGCGAGGCGATGGCCTATGCGCTCGCAAAGGAAGAGCTTGCGAACGGCGTCCGCGTCAACATCGTCGCCCCCGCGCTTACCGTCAGCGACATGGGCGAGAAGCTTTCCCGCGCGATCACCGGCAACGAGGATATCCATCACCTCGACACTAAAATGCCCTTCGGCCGCGTCGCCGTTCCTGCCGACGTCGCCGCCGCAGTCGTCTGGTTCGTCAGCGACGCCAATTCTTATTGTTCGGGGCAGAAACTCAACATCGACGGCGCCGGGCAGGCAACCTTCCGCTAACCCTCAAGCCATCCCATGCTCGGCGGGAATCCCCGACGGCGGGCCGACGGGCATAGCCATTAACTCCGCCTCGCTCGCGCCCGCTTCATATCGCGCCAGCAATTCGTCGGGATCATATTCGATCCCGATCGGATTGCCGCCGAACGCCTCGCTTTTCATATAGGCAACCGCGTCGGCAACGGTCCCGTGGTCGACCTGGAACTCCATCCGGTTGCCGTCGGGATCGGCATAGTAGAGCGATAGCGTCGTCCCGTGATGGATTGGCCAATAAGGCTTGATCCCGTCGGCCTTCAGCCGCTTGTAAACGTCCATCAAGTCGCCCGCACTCGCGAAGGTATAGGCGACGTGATTGACGCCGACGTCGCCACGCCCGCCGTCGCCGCCGGGCTTCAAGAGGTCGAGGTTGGCGAAGGCGAAGCGGTGATGCTCGTCATCATAGGTCAGGAAAGCGAGCGCCGGGTCCTGATGCACGACATCGGCCTCGAACACCTTTTGGTACCATGCGATCATCTCGTCATAGCGCCGCGTCATATAGACGACATGCGCGAACTTGCTCGGTTTCGTCATGGCCCCACTCCATCCAACGACCCGCCGCGATGCTGCGCCGCTTCGTTTCATTGTGCAAGTCCGAACCCCTCCGCTAGAGGCGGGCCATGCGCCCCGATTCGCCCTCGCCCGTCGTCCCCTTTCTGATCGCTTGCGCGGGGATCGCGACCTTTTCGGCAATGGACGTGCTGATGAAGGGGCTGTCGATCGACATCGGCGCGTATAACGCGGTGCTGTGGCGCACCGGCACCGGCACAATTGTGGCCGGCCTCCTCTATTTCGCGAGCCGGCCAAAATGGCCCGACAAGGCGACGATGCAGATCCATGCCTGGCGCTCGCTCTTCGTCGCCGGGATGGCGCTCAGCTTTTTCTGGGCGCTCGCGCGGCTGCCGATGGCCGAGGCGATCGCGCTCGCTTTCGTCGCCCCGCTGATGGCGCTCTATATGGCCGCGATCTTCCTGGGCGAGAAGATCGGCCCGCGCTCGATCGCCGCCTCGATCCTCGGACTGTGCGGTGTGATCGTCATCGTCGCGGGGAAGCTCGGCGGCAGCGACTATAGCGACGAGGCGCTGCTGGCGGTCGGCGCGGTGTTCCTGTCGGCGATCTTCTATGCCTACAACCTCATCCTCGCGCGGCGACAGGCCAAAATGGCCGAGCCGATGGAAATCGCCTTTTTCCAGAATTTCTTCGTCGCCGCGATCCTTGCGCTCGGCGCGCCGTGGTTCCTTGCGGTTCCAGCCGCGAGCCACGCGCCGCACATCCTCGGCGCCGCGATCCTCGCGACAACATCGCTGCTGCTTTTGAGTTGGGCCTATGCCCGCGCCGAAACGCAGATTCTCGCGACCACCGAATATACCGGCTTCCTGTGGGCGATGCTGTTCGGCTGGTTCTTCTTCGACGAAGCGGTGACGCTGCCCACCTTCGCCGGCGCGCTGCTGATCGTCGCCGCCTGCCTGATCGTCGCGCGCAAGGCGCCGCACGGCGACCCGATCGAACCCGCAGCGGCGTAACCAGCAAGCCTCCCTTTCTCCGTTCGTGTCGAGCGAAGTCGAGACACCCATCGTGCGAGCAGGACCGAGGGGCATCTCGACTTCGCTCGATGCGAACGGACATTTTCAGACCGCCGCCCGGCTCAACCGGTCGTTGATCGCCGCGCCCAGGCCCTCGAACGGGATCGCCGCCACCGCGATCTTTGCCTTCGCGCTCGCCGCCCCCGCATGCAACGCATCGAACAGCCGCGCCGCCGCCTCGGTCAGATCGCCGCTTGCGCTCAGGTCATAGTCGCCCGCGACCGCCCCGAACCCGATCCCAAACTCGTCGCCAGCAAACTCGCTCGCCCCCAGCCGCACCGGCTTGCCCGGCGCATAATGGCTCGCGAGCATCCCCGGCGCGACGATTTCCGATCCCTTGACCCCCGTTACCGCCATCCCGCTCGCCGCAGACAACATGTCGGCGGTCACCGGCCCCGGCCGCAACACTTCGACGGCACCATTCTTCACCCTCGCGATCGTCGATTCCACGCCCGCCGTCGTCGCTCCGTCGTCGATCACCAGCGCGATCCGCCCATCGAGGCTCGCCAACACATGCTCAGCTTTGGTGGGGCTCACGCGTCCGCTCGCATTCGCGCTCGGCGCAGCAAGCGGTGCCCCCGTCTCCGCCAGCAAGGCCTGCATCGCGCGGTGCCCCGGCACGCGCAGCGCAATCGTATCGAGCCCCGCCGTCGCGATGCTCGCCACCGGGCAATCGGCGGTCCGCGGCACGACAATCGTCAGCGGCCCAGGCCAGAAACGCGCCGCCAGCGCCCGCTCGACCGCGCCGAACACGCCCAGCCGCTCGGCGGCAGCCAAGTCCGGCACATGCACGATCAACGGGTTGAAATCGGGCCGCCCCTTCGCGGCATAAATCCGCGCGACCGCGTCTGCGTTGCGCGCGTCGGCGGCGAGGCCGTAAACCGTCTCGGTCGGGACCGCGACCGGCTGCCCCTCCCCGATCAGCCCCCCGGCGCGCGCCATTGCCTCCGGCCCGAACGGGCGGATATCGGTCGTCATGCGCGTTTGACCATCAGCCATGCCGCGCTATAGCGCCCGCGCAACGATATTCACCAGGAAAGTCGGCTCTTCATGTCTTACACGCCGCCCACCACCGAACAGCTTTTCGTTCTCAACCATATCGCGCGTGTCGACGCGATGGCCGCGCACGACAAATTCGCCGCCGCGACCCCCGACATGGTGGAGGCGATCGTCACCGGCATCGGCGAGTTCGCCGCAGAGGTCTACGCCCCGCTCAACCGCGTCGGCGACACCACCAATCCCAAGTGGCAGGACGGCAAGGTCACCATGCCCCCGGGCTTCAAGGACGCCTATAAGCAGTTCGTCGAGGCGGGCTGGGGCAGCATCGACGGCCCCGGAGACTATGGCGGACAGGACCTGCCCTTCACCCTCGCCACCGTGGTGATCGAGGCACTCGGCAGCGCGAACATGGGCTTTTCGCTGTGCAGCATCCTGACCCCCGGCGCGATCCACGCGCTGATGGCCTATGGCACCGAGGAACAGCGCCAGACCTGGCTGCCGAAGTTGATCACCGGCGAGTGGAACGGCACGATGAACCTGACGGAGCCTGCCGCGGGCAGCGACGTCGGCGCGCTGCGCTCGACCGCTGAAAAGGTCACCGAGGGCGAGCATGCCGGCCTCTACAAGATCAAGGGCCAGAAGATATTCATCACCTTCGGCGAGCATGACCTCACCGACAATATCGTCCACCTCGTCCTTGCGCGCACCCCCGGCGCGCCCGAGGGAACGCGCGGCATTTCGCTCTTCCTCGTCCCCAAATATCGCCTCGATGCCGACGGCAAGCCCGCGCATTCGAACGGCGTCCAGTGCGCATCGATCGAGCATAAGCTCGGCATCCATGGCTCGCCGACCGCCGTCATGGTCTATGGCGAGGACGAAGACTGCCTCGGCGAGATCGTCGGCGACGAAATGGGCGGCATGCGCGCGATGTTTGTCATGATGAACAACGCCCGCCTGATGATCGGTTGTCAGGGCATCCAGATCGGCGAGCGCGCGACGCAACAGGCGCAGCGTTTCGCCGCCGAGCGCGTCCAGTCGTCGCTCGCGGGCTCGCCCGACCGCACCCCCGTCACGATCGACCAGCATCCCGACGTCCGCCGCATGTTGTGGCGGATGCGCGCCCAGACAGAGGCAGCGCGCGCACTCACCTATTATGCGGCAGCCCAGATCGATTTCGGCAAGCTCGGCGACGAAGCCGCCGCGATGCGCGCCGACGTGCTGATCCCGCTGGTAAAGGCGCATGCGACCGACATCGGCTGCGAGGTCGCGAGCATCGGCGTGCAGGTCCATGGCGGCATGGGCTTCATCGAGGAAACCGGCGCCGCGCAGCATTATCGCGACGCGCGCATCGCCCCGATCTATGAAGGCACCAACGGCATTCAGGCCGCCGATCTCGTCGGACGCAAGCTCGGCATGGCGGGCGGCGATCTCGTCCGCGGCCTGATCGACGATATCGCAGCAGGTGCGGCCGATTTCCCCGAATTGCAGCAGTTGGTCGATGCCTGCCGCGCGGTCACCGACTGGATGATCGGGGCCAACACCGGCGACCGGCTTGCCGGCAGCTATCCCTATCTCACCATGCTCGCCACGGCGACCTGCGGCTGGCTGATGGCGATCCAGCACAAGGCGGCGCGCGCGGCACTCGATGAGGGCAGCGGCGACCGCGCCTTCCTTGAAGGCAAGATCGCCTCGACGCGCTTTTACCTGCAACAAATCGTCCCTGCGGCAACGGGTCTTGCGGCCTCGGCGCTTGCCGGCGACGCCGCGCTCGAACCGCTGCCGGCGATCGCCTGAAACCTCTGGAATCCTGCGCCTCGCGCCCCGGCTCGGGACGCAGGATTTTGTTCATAATTAACGCGATGATAACCATCTGGAGCTAGACGCGACCGGCAATTGCTGGAGACGTGCGTGCCCATCCCGGTCAAAAGTCTGATCATCAGCTGGCGAACCATCGCGCTCTCGCTGCTGCTCAGCGTGATCGTCGGCTTTTCGGCGATCGGTGAGCCGGTGGACCGCGTGATCGAGGCCGCAATCGGGCGCGCCGCGTGGCGCCCCGTATCGGGCGACACCGTCATCGTCGGCGTCGACGACAAGACGCTGCAGTCATTGCAGGATCAGGAATTCTCGGTCGCGAACCATGCGCGGCTCATCCGGGCCGTCGACGACGCCGGTGCGAAACGCCTGTTCATCGACTTTTCCTATTATCGCCGCCTGACGCATCCCGACTATTCCAAGGTCGCGGCCGCCGTTCGCCGGATGGACGACCGGGTCGTTCTGGCCGTACCGGCTGCAAAAATGACCGGATCCGACGTAAAAGTCAGCTATTGGCCGTCGCAGGCGATGGGCGACCGGGCCGTGCGGGCCTGCATCTGCTGGGAATATGAATTCTGGCAGGTCTGGCGCGTTCCCCTTGCGGTCATCGCCGACGGCCGCCATCTGCCGAGCTTCGCGGCGTTGCTCGCGGATCGCCCGCTGGACAAGCCCGGGCTGTTCCTGCTCGATTTTTCCTACGATACCTCGACCATCACCGAATATAGCGCGATCGACGTGTTGAACGGCCGCGTGGGGCGCCAGCAGCTCGCCGGTAAATATGTCATTTTTGCTCCCACCAACGCCTCCTCGTCGGATCAGCACTTCCTGCCCGGACACGAAAAACTGCCGGGCGCTTACATCCATCTGATCGCCGGCGAAGCGCTGAAGCGCGGCAATCCCGTCGACATCGGATTTTTCCCGGGCCTTGCCCTCACCTTTGCAATCCTGCTTGGCGCCCTCGCGGTCCGGCGCGGCCGGTGGTTCGCTTGGGCGGCGTTTGTGACGACGTCCGCGCTGATCGCTGCCAAGATATTCCTCGGCCTCTCGCTCGTCTCGACCCAGATCGGCGCGGCGTGCTTCCTTATCGCCGCGCTTAGCGCAAACGTCTCGCGTACCCGCCGCCGCGCGTCGGCACAGCGCGAAAACCCTGTCTCGGGCCTGCCCAATTTCGAGGCGCTGCGCTCGCAGGCCGCTTTCGGCAGCGCCACCGTCGTCGCCGCCAAGGTCGTCAATTTCGAAGATCTCGCCGCCTTCATCCCGGGCGACGGGATCGGCAAGCTCGTCGAACAGGTCACGCGCCGCCTCCAGCTCGCGTCGCAGGGCACGACGCTCCATCACGATCTCGACGGCACCTTCGCCTGGCTCGTTCCCTATTATCAGCACAGCCAGATCGAGGGGCAGCTCGCGGGCCTTGCGGCGCTGTTCAACGCACCGCTCACGATTGGCGAATTGCGCGTCGACGTCGCGATCGCCTTCGGGGTCAACGACGAGTTTGAGGGATCGAACGCGCAGCGCCTCGCCGCCGCGCTCGTCGCCGCCGAACGCGCGATCCGCACGCGCTCGCTGTGGACCAAATATACGTCGCGTCAGAAAGAGGATGCCGGCTGGCAGCTCAGCTTCCACTCGCAGCTCGAGGACGCGCTCACCGGCGGCGACATCTGGGTCGCCTTCCAGCCGCAATTTGAAATCGCGACGAACCGGCTCGTCGGCGTCGAGGCGCTCGCGCGCTGGACGCATCCGACGCGCGGCCCGATCCCGCCCGACGAATTCATCGTGCAGGCCGAAAAGAGCCAGGACATCTATCGCCTCACCCTGTTCGTGATGGATCAGGCGATCCGTTCGGCGGCGCAGCTTCGCGAGCGCGGCATCCATATCAACATGTCGGTTAACCTGTCGGCGAGCCTGCTCGACCACAGCGACCTCGTCGGCACGATCCGCGTGATGCTCACCGCGCACCATTTGCCGCCCGAAATATTGACGGTCGAAATCACCGAAACCGCACAGATCGAAAACAGCCGCCAGGCGCGCCATACACTCGCGCAGCTTCGCCGCACCGGTATCCGCCTGTCGATCGACGATTATGGTACCGGTCAGTCAAACCTCGAATATCTCACCGAGATCGAAGCCGACGAAATCAAGATCGACAAGCGATTCGTCATGACTATGCGCGATTCGCAGCGAAACCTCGAAGTCGTCAAATCGACGATCGATCTTGCGCACCGTCTCGGGGCCGTCGCGGTCGCTGAAGGCATCGAAGATGCCGAAACCGTGACGCTGCTCGCCAATCTCGGCTGCGATGTCGGCCAAGGCTATCATCTTGGAAAACCTCAACTGTTTTCCGAACTGACCGCGACGCTAAGCGCCTCCCCCCAGAACCGCACAGCATAACTGCCAAAATGGCGGTAATCATGTTGGTTAAGACTCGATTTACCATATCGATTAAGGTATATGCTCCGTTAACTGTTCGTCGTGGGCAGTGCCAACAGGAGATCTGACATGGGTTGGTTCTGGAGATTTCTCGGCGGCGGCGGCACCGGTAACGGTGGCGGCGAAGCGTAAGCCAGAAACGAGATAAAAAAGGGTCCCGGACATTTCCGGGGCCCTTTTTCTTTGCCCGGAACACGCGCGCGACCGTGCGCTGAATACGACCCGATCGATGCATTTCCCGCGGCGCGAGCGGCATGCCCGCTGCCCCGCTTGTCCGGGCTCGCGGCCGCAAAAAAATTTGCCCTTTCGGACGGCCGGCACCGATCCGCGCGCAAAGCCGCGGAATGCCTTGCCCTCGCCGCCCTGCACGTCCATCAGCGTCGACGAGACGAATCAAATTATCGACGAGTTGAGTCCCCGTTCTGTCATTTACCGTCTTGCATCGTCGCGCCGACGTGGCACTATAGGTGGTGGGTCAACCACGGGGGCACCCCAATAAATTGTATCAGGCTGCAAGTGGCGGATTTCCGTCGTCCATCCCATATGGACACGGGGAAACCCTTCATGCGGCCAAAATAAGTGCCCACGGGGACAGGTTTAGATGCTAGGATCGGGGCTTCGCCCTGAGTCGAACAAGACAGGAACAAAGCGCACCGGGTGCGCGTTCAAATCGGGGGCGAGTAAGATGGATTTTCGGGAAACGGAACGGGTGGAGACGAGCGACGTGGCGACGATGGAACTGGCAAAGAATGACGCTCCGGCAGCGCCCGAATCGACCGGCGAATCGCTTGCCGATGCGGCGCCCGCGGCCAAGCTCAACGACAGCAGCGAGCCCAAGGTCCACGCGCGTCGATTCGACATCGTGACCGATCGCAGCCGCGACGCGCTGCTCACCGACTTCGGCAAGGAAACGCTCGAGGACCGCTATCTCCTGCCCGGCGAATCATATCAGGATCTCTTCGCGCGCGTGGCCGACGCCTATGCCGACGATCAGGATCACGCCCAGCGCCTGTACGACTATATCTCGAAGCTGTGGTTCATGCCCGCGACCCCCGTCCTCTCGAACGGCGGCACCGGCCGCGGCCTGCCGATCAGCTGCTATCTGAACTCGGTCGACGACAGCCTTGAGGGGATCGTCGGCACATGGAACGAGAATGTCTGGCTCGCCAGCCGCGGCGGCGGCATCGGCACCTATTGGGGCGCGGTGCGCGGCATCGGCGAACCCGTCGGCCTCAACGGCAAGACCAGCGGCATCATTCCCTTCGTCCGCGTGATGGACAGCCTGACCCTCGCGATCAGCCAGGGCTCGCTCCGCCGCGGTTCGGCCGCCTGCTATCTCGACATCTCGCACCCCGAGATCGAGGAGTTCCTCGAGGTCCGCAAACCCTCGGGCGACTTCAATCGCAAGGCGCTGAACCTCCACCACGGCGTCCTCATCACCGACGAGTTCATGGAGGCCGTCCGCGACGGCGCCGAATTCAACCTCCGCAGCCCGAAGGACCAGAGCGTCCGCGGCACCGTCGACGCGCGCGGCCTGTTCCAGAAACTCGTCGAAACGCGCCTCGCAACGGGCGAGCCCTACATCATCTTCATCGACCAGGTGAACCGCATGATGCCCAAGCATCATCGCGACCTGGGGCTCAAGGTCACCACCTCGAACCTCTGCTCGGAAATCACGCTGCCCACCGGCCGCGACCATCTGGGTCAGGATCGTACCGCGGTCTGCTGCCTCTCGTCGCTCAACCTCGAAACCTGGGACGAGTGGAACGGCGACAAGCGCTTCATCGAAGACGTGATGCGCATGCTCGACAATGTCCTTCAGGACTATATCGACCGTGCCCCGCCCGAAATGGCCCGCGCCAAATATAGCGCCAGCCGCGAACGCTCGGTCGGCCTTGGCGTCATGGGCTTCCACAGCTTCCTGCAGGCGCGCGGCCTGCCGTTCGAGGGCGCGATGGCGAAATCGTCGAACCTGCGCGTCTTCAAGCATATCCGCGCGCAGGTCGATCAGGCGTCGATGCTGCTCGCGAACGAGCGCGGCCCCTGCCCCGACGCCGCCGATCAGGGCGTGATGGAACGTTTCAGCTGCAAGATGGCGATCGCGCCGACCGCGTCGATCAGCATCATCTGCGGCGGCACCAGCGCGTGCATCGAACCGATCCCCGCGAACATCTATACCCACAAGACGCTCTCGGGCAGCTTCTCGATCCGCAACCCGCACCTCGAGGCGCTCCTTGTCGACAAGGCGAAGAACAGCGACGCGGTGTGGAACTCGATCCTCGAACGCGGCGGCAGCGTCCAGCACCTCGACTTCCTGACGCAGGACGAGAAGGACTGCTACAAGACCAGCTTCGAGATCGACCAGCGCTGGCTGCTCGAACTCTCGGCCGACCGCACGCCCTATATCGATCAGGCGCAGTCGCTGAACCTGTTCATCCCCGCCGACGTCGAGAAATGGGATCTGCTCATGCTCCACTATCGCGCGTGGGAACTCGGCATCAAATCGCTCTATTATCTCCGCTCGAAATCGGTGCAGCGCGCCGGCTTCGCGGGCGGGGTCGAGGCCGACAACACGCCCGAGGCCGCAAAGTTCGAACTCTCGGCCGAGAGCACCGATTACGACGAGTGCCTGGCCTGCCAGTGACGCTCCGCCGCGTGAACCCCGGCGAAAGCCGGAGCCCAGCGCGCGGTAACGCAACATAGAATGGGCCCCGGCTTTCGCCGGGGAGCACAACAAAAGATCAGACCCGAGGATAGCCGCCATGCCGTTGTTAGAAGCCCGCAAGACCTACAAGCCCTTCGAATATCCGTGGGCCTATGATTTCTGGAAACGCCAGCAGCAGATCCACTGGGTTCCCGAGGAAGTGCCGCTGGGCGAGGATTGCCGCGACTGGGCGCAAAAGATCAGCGATCATGAGCGCAACCTGCTCACGCAGATTTTCCGCTTCTTCACCCAGGCCGATATCGAGGTGCAGGATTGCTACCACGACAAATATGGCCGCGTGTTCAAGCCGACCGAGATCAAGATGATGCTGACCGCGTTCAGCAACATGGAAACCGTGCATATCGCGGCCTACAGCCACCTGCTCGACACCATCGGCATGCCCGAGAGCGAATATGGCATGTTCCTCGAATATGACGAGATGCGCGCCAAGCACGACTATATGCAGCAGTTCGGGGTCGAGAATGACGAGGATATCGCCCGCACGCTGGCGATGTTCGGCGGCTTTACCGAGGGGCTTCAGCTCTTCGCCAGCTTTGCGATGCTGATGAACTTCCCGCGCTTCAACAAGATGAAGGGCATGGGCCAGATCGTCAGCTGGTCGATCCGCGACGAAAGCCTCCACTGCGAAGGCATCATCAAGCTGTTCCACGCCTTCACCAAGGAACGCGACTGCCTGACCAAGGCGGTGAAGGAAGACATCATCGACACGTGCCAGAAAACGGTGCGGCTCGAGGATGCGTTCATCGACCTCGCGTTCGAACAGGGCCCCGTCCCCGGCATGACGCCGAAAGAAATCAAGCGCTACATCCGCTACATCGCCGACTGGCGCCTGGGGCAGCTTGGGTTCCAGCCGATCTATATGATCGACGAACACCCGCTTCCCTGGCTCGCCCCGCTGCTGAACGGCGTCGAGCACGCCAACTTCTTCGAAACCCGCGCGACGGAATATTCGAAGGGCGCGACGCGCGGCGACTGGAACACCGTGTGGTCCAGCTTCGACAACCGCAAAAAGGCGAAAGCCAACGACGACACCGGCGCCCTCGAAGCCGACGCCGACGGCGAAGACATGTTCGCCAAGGCCGGCATCGCCGCCGAATAAGCCATCAGCCCCTCCCCAGACGGGAGGAGCCCTATTTGCGAACCCCGGCGCAAGCCGGGGCCCACCGACCAAAGAGCCAAGCCCGCGAGAAAACGCGGGCCAACAAGACGTCAGAGGCCAAAATGACCGACAAACAAAAACAGAAACTGCTAATCCTCAGCCAGCCGCAACGCGCGACCCTCGAAGGCCTCTCGAACCGCCGCCCCCAACTCCCCACGGACCCGATCCGCGACGAACTCGTCGCGCTGGGCCTGGTCGTGAAGCAGGGCGCGAAATGGGCGCTGACCCCGACGGGCAAGAAGGTGCTGGCGGCGAGTTCAAACCGGCGGAATTCGGGCGGGTTTTCGGTTTAGTTAGGCTAGGCCGCAAACTCCCGAACCAGCCTTACTCGTCAAGCCATGCATCTTTCATCACGTCCAAATACGCTATTAAGCGGTCAATGCCTGTTGCAGTGATTTTCCCGGTAATACGGATTTCTGCCTCGCTTTCCTTGGAAAGCGGTAGTTTCGCAACGCGAACCGGAATACCGGGATCGTGTGGAGCCAACTCTTCGGCATGCATTGTCGGTATGGACTGCGACTGAGCGCTCGGTTCAAGCGTACGCACCAAGTTTTCTGCCACCGCCTCATCGCGATCGACCTCCCTTACTTCGGTGAAACGCTCAACCTCCAAGAGAGTCTCGCGAAGTGCAGCGATACAGTCATTTGCTCCAGCGCTTGAAAAATCGTGATTGCGTATAAGGAATGCGCGGATTGGCTCGTCTGCCGGAGGAATTCGGCCGCCAAATTGAGTGCTTATTTCTTGAAAAACATCAGGATTGAATGCCGCTTTCTCTACGGCCTCTGCGTACTCAAAAATTGATTCAGGCTCAAAAATACTAAGAGCCAGCGCGCTAATTTTAAGGTCCCCGCGCAATCCGTCTACCAAGCCGAATTGTCGGATAGCGCCTAAAGCCGCCGCGCTGCTACCTGTTTTTCCACTGAAGCCCATAAGCTTATAGGCAGTGTCCGAACTGATCGCGCTCCTGTGCGCACCTTGATATATGGACTTAGCGTGATCCAATGCAGAACCCAATGAAATCCTAGGATATCTTGGGCTTCTAGAACCAGAGGAAATCAAGTTAGCGGCCATAGGACTTTTCCGATCTCTCTTATGGACGGACATTCTGTGGTTGAATGAATAACAGAAAATCTGATGTTTTCTAGCAAAAACCGGATAGACATATCGAGTCCTTGCGATCACCCGCATCACCAAGCCGCTCGTAGAGCGTCCGTATCAGACGATTTTTCTTGCGCCTCCGCAAGGGAATGTTATGTGGGAATCGCAAAAGGCGGAGGCTGCATGCAACCTCCGCCCCTTGGTTGGAAATTGGCGTTGACGCGCCACTTCCAGTCGGGGTGAGGAGTACTCCACGCCCGCTTACAAGCGCGTTGTTACTCCTCAGTTTGCATTTTTGCAAACTCCAAGGAGTGAATAACATGCAGTACACGACCAAATCCCGCATCGGGACCCGCGCATCTACGGGCACGATCTGCCCCGAAAGTGGCATCTGGAAAGTCGAGGGCACGCCGTCCACGACCGCCCCGATCGCTAAGGGCAATCGCATGCCGCCCTACAACGGCAAGGCCGTCGTCTGGGTGCTGATCCAGTACGCCTAATCGAAGGGCGGGCGGAAATGCCCGCCCTTCTTTTTTTGGGAGCGCACCGATGCCCTATTTTTCATCCTCCGCGATCCGCGCGGCAGAATACAACCCCGCCAGCCTCACGCTGGCGATCACCTTCACCAGCGGCCGCACGTACGACTACTACGGAGTGCCGCAGTACATCTACAACGGCCTATTGTCGGCGGCGTCGAAGGGCGAGTATTTCAACGACAACATCCGCGATCAGTACGGTTATCGCTGATCGCGAGGCCGTATGGACCCCGGATCAAGTCCGGCATGACGATGCAAAGAGAAGCCTCCATTCCGGCCTCATCTTCGTCACCCCGGACTTGATCCGGGGTCCATCGCCGCCCTAGCCTCCACCCCATGCACGCCGACTTCCAGCCCTGCGCCTATATCATGGCCAGCGCGCGGCAGGGCACGCTCTACACCGGGGTCACCTCGTACCTGATCCAGCGCATCTGCCAACATCGCGATGGCAGTTTCGGCGGCTTCACCGATCGCTATGGCGTGAAGACGCTCGTCTGGTTTGAACTCGCCGGGACGATGCACGCCGCGATCACGCGTGAGAAGCAGATCAAGAATTGGCAGCGCAAATGGAAGATCGAGTTGATCGAGGCGGCGAACCCGGATTGGCGCGACTTGGCGGACGAATTGGGATTGCCTCCACTTTCCGGATGACACCGCCCTCCCTTCCTTCGTCATGCCGGACTTGATCCGGCATCCATTCCGGGGCCGGCGGTCATGGACCCCGGATCAAGTCCGGGGTGACGAGGAGGAGGGGGAGGAGGAGGAGGAGCCGGGCTTCTGCACCCCCAAATCCTATTTCGCACACCCCACCCAAAAAACCCCTGTCCTACATTCTCCCGCCATGCTCCAAACTGGCAGATGAGCCACATCGCCCCCATCCCCTCGCCCGGCGCCATCCCCGCCCAGACCTCCACCCTTGCCCCCATGGCCGCCGCCCCCGCGCTCGACGCGCACGGCCACGACCCCGCCGTTTACGACTGGATCCCGGTGCTGAAAAAGCGCCGCCAGGATGGCTGGTCGCCCGACAAGCAGCGCGCCTTTATCGAGGCGCTGGCCGACTGCGGCTCGGTCGCCTCTGCCGCGCGCGCCGTCGATATGTCCGAATCCTCCGCCTATCGCCTGCGCCGCGCGCCGGGGGCGGAGGCGTTCGATCGCGCTTGGGGCGCGGCGATCGATGCGGCGTCAAAGAAATTGCTCGACGCCGCCTTTGAACGCGCGCTGGTCGGCACCGACGAGCCGGTGTTCAACCGCGAAGGCAACCGCGTCGGCCGCCGACTGCGCCAGAGCGACCGCTTGCTGATGTTCCTGCTGCGCGCCTATGGCCCCGATTGTTTCCGCAGCAACCCCGCCGGCCAAGCCGCCCCCACCGCGCGCCCGGTCGCCGAAGCGCTGGTCCATCTTCATCCCGAACCGCCCGCCGCGCCTGCCGCCCTGATGGCGCCCGACGATCTCGCGGTGGCGCTGGAGGTGGCCGATCTGGGCGAGGGCGAGTTGCCGCACTGGTATCGCGACGACCCGGCCGAAGCGGTCCCGGTGTCGCGAGCGATGCCGGCACCCGATACCCACACCCTTGACGATGAGGCTGAACTTTACTGAACTTTGGCGCCGCCGGAACGACCCCGCCCCCTCAATGCACCGTAACCGCCTCCAACCGGCCGCCCGCCCGCGCCACCGCGAACATCACACCGTCGCGCACCACCTCGGGCGGGCCTTCCAGCATATAGAGCTTCACCAGCTCGCGCGTGACCTCGCTGTCGTCGTCGACGACCAGCCGCAGCGACTCCAGCCCCAGATTGCCGCGCGCCACCACCACATCGCGGACCAGCGCGAGCGGCCACTGGGCGCTGCCGCCGCGATAGAGCGTCACCCCGTCGTGGCGCAGATAATCGCCGCGCCGCCGCCACATGCCGATGATATAGGCCCACACCGCCAGCACCGCCGCGATGGCAAGCAACAGCAGCGGCTGCCCGAATATCATCGCCCGCAGCGCATCGATCGGATCGCCGGCCCAATCGAGCCGCACCGCGAGCACGCCGAGCAGCACCGCGCAGGCAAACTGCCATCCCACCAGCGGCGCCGCGCGCAGCCGGGCCACCACCACCATCTTCCGGTCCATATCAGTCATCGCCGCCCAGATAGGCATCGCCGCCGCGCTATGCCAGTCCGCATGCGCCCCGCCCCATCGCTTGACACGCCACATCGCCGGGCGCACCCAGAACCGAGGGAGGGTCGGCATATGATATCGCGTCATCGCACCGTCGCCGCGGCGCTCGCCGCGCTCGCTTTCGCCGGGCTCGCGTCGCCCGCCGCATCGACGTCGCTGGCCGCCATTCCTCCCCACAAGCCTGCACGCACATGCGGCATCGTCGCGGGCCTGTTCGACCGGCTCGCGGCCGCCGATCGCGGTGAATTCACCAGGCTGCTATCCGGCATGCAGGTGACGACCGATGCACTGGGCCGGGTGCAACCGAACGAATGGGATGCGCTGCTCGCGGGGCTGCGCACCCATAATGGCAAGCCCGACAAGGCGCCGATGCGCTTGATCGCGCTCCGCCGGATCGACGATCGCAACGAGGAAACCGTCGCCCTTTATGTCGCGCGGGTCGAACGCGAACGCTGGGAGCTAGAACGTTATGCCGGCACCGACGGCATGCTGATGCCGGTCTATAACCCCGACCCGCATTATGAAACGGCCCACATGGCTGGTCGGTTTTCGCGGCAACAATGTCGTCAGCCTGCGCGAGGCCGACGAGCTTTATGTGCTGGGCTTCGACAAGGCGACCGACTGCCGCGGCGCCGTCGATCCCGAGGCGCCCGTGGCGATTGGCGCTCCCGAAAAGGATTAACCGGGCCCCCGGCGCGGCAAGCCGGTGCCGCGCTCGCCCGATCGCTGCTATACTGGCCCGCGAAAGGAGAAAGCCAATGCAGGCCGTAACCGAAGGCGACCGCCGCAAGGAGGTTCGCGTCCTCCTTGAACAAATTCAGGCGCATCCCGAGCGCGACTGGACCGCGGCGCGCCAGCGCCTTGCCACGCTCAACAAATTGATCGCCGGGCCGCCCGGAAAACCGTCGCGCCAGCAGCCGCATTAACCGCTCGCCGCGCGCCCGCGACGGTCCGTCGCAACCCGCGGGGCGCGATGCAACAATCGGACATTGCACAGGTTTCTTGCGTCGAAGGCATCGGCGCCCCCCCTCCCCCCCCCCCCCCCGCGGGGCGGACGCCGATGCCGGACCACCGGTCCCACGACGGAGACAGACATGCGCAAGGCATTCGCCCTTCTGACGGTCGCACCCGCCCTCATCGCTTTCCCCGCGTTCGCCCAGCTCGCGCCCGACGGCAGCGCCAACGTCAATCTGGTCGGCAAGGTCGGGTTGAAAGGCGGCGCGGTTCAGGACCCGGTCGATGGCGTAACTAATCCCGTCGGCAATAACGTCGGCAAAGTCGATGGCGCGGTGGGTAAGGCGGTCGACGCCGCGAACCTCACCCTTGCGACGCGCGAACAGGTGCGCGCGGGCGCCGAGCTTTACGACACCGGCGGCAACAGCCTTGGCACGGTACAGAGCGTCGAGGGCGACACCGCGGTCGTGGTGCGCGCCGGCAAGCTCTATAATGTGCCGATCGCCCAGATTTATCATGGCGCGGTGGGCGCGACCCACGGCCTCGTCACCAAATTGTCCACCGCCGAAATTCAGGCGCGCACCACAGCAGCGATCGAATCGCGCTGATGGACGGAAAGGAATAGGAACAAGCCGCGGCGACCCCTTGCAAGAGGGACGTGGCCGCGCTGGGGGGAGCCGGGTGCACTCGGCTCCCCGCCTTGGGCCTCAAGACACCGCATCGCGAGCGCGATCGGGGAGGGAGCCGGGATGCCGGCTCCCTTTCGTTTTTCGGGGACGGCGCCGCGCATATGAAAATGGGGCATATGAAAATGGCCCGCCCCAGGGGAAGGGGACGGGCCAGTTTCGGTGCCGGCGCGCCCGATTGCAACGCCGGCCCTCTGTTGTTCGGGAAGGCTATTCGGCCTCTTCGAACAGGTCGACCGCGTTCGCGGCGTTTGCCGACAGGCGCACCGTGTCGCCCTCGACCGCCGCGACCAGTCCGGCGGGCAGATAATGATGCTTGCCGTCGCCGCTGTCGGCCTTGGTCAGCTTGATACGCTCGCCGTCGAGATGATCGACGGTACCGATGTGGACGCCGTCGGCGCCGACAACATTCAGGCCTTCCTTGATCGCGCTATGGTCATGCTCTGCCATGGTCAGTCTCCTTGTCGCTCCGGAGGGGGGAGCCGTGCCATCATACGCATGGAAATCGAGTCGGCTCCATATACCAAGATAGGGTGACCCAAAGTCGCGCCCGCTTCCCAATCAGCGTCCGCATCGCTACCTTTCGGCCATGCGCCCCCTCTCCCTGTTCGCCGCCGTCGCGCTTCTTGCCGCGCCGCTCCCCACCCTCGCCTGTTCGGTCGCGCCGGGCTACAGCGTCCCCACCAACCTCGAACTGGTCGAGGATGCCGATCTCATCCTGCTCGGCACCGTAACCGACGGCGATTTCGCGCCCGACAGCACCGAAGAACAAATGATCGAGGTCGAACCCGTCGCTGCGCTCAAGGGCGCCATGCCAAGCGCGCCGATCGCCCTTCCCGCGATGATCGCGACCGACGCGGACGTCCAGCTCAGCAATCCCTACGAACTCAGGGACGCGCATCCGCAAAGCCTGGCCGGCGCCTGCGTCCGTTATGTCTTCCCGCGCGGATCGCGCATACTCTTCTTTCTCGATCGGCAGGACGGCATGTGGCATCCCGCCGGCGGCCCGTTCAGCCGTTGGGCCGAAGATGTGCTGACCGACGACGCACCGTGGCTGCAGGCGGTTCGCTTCTATATCGAAGTGGCACGGCTGCCCGAAGAAGACCGCGTCGCCGCGCTGGCGGCACGGCGCGACGAACTCGGCGCGCTTGCCGACGATCCGGTCGCGCAGTTGATCGCCGCCGACATCGACCGCCAACTCGCCGGACCGAACGCGCCGCTGAAGGGCTCGATCGAACTCCTTCCAGCAGACGACGGCACGATCGAGGAAGCAGCAGACGCAGCCGAGGAGGCGGCCGAAGAGGTCGGAGACGCGATCCCGAACGATTAACACCAAGGGCGCCGCCGTGCCTCCCAAGGCCGCGCCAGCCCCTCATCGACCAGCACCGAGCGGACGCTCGTCCGGTCGCGCGCGACGATGCGCCGACAATCAGGGCGCGCCACGCGGCTCGTCATCGTCGATCCCGCCGGGACCAAGCTCATCATCTTCGTCGTCGTCGCTGCGCTCGCCGCGATAGGCATCCATATCGATCACGCCCGACCGCTCCATCTGGCGCATATGGTCGACCAGGTCCTGCGCGTCGTCGCTCTCGTCGCCGCTGCGTTTCTTCTCGCTATCTTGCAAGCGGGCTTCGCGCCGCGCCGCTTCGGCAACGCTCTGCGCCTGCGCTTCTTCGTCGTCCTGCTCGCGGTTGCGTGCCTCCGGGGCATCTGCCTCGGGTTTGCCGGGATCGTCAGCCATGACCTGCTCCTTCACGGGGGAGGCCTGAAAACGCGCCGCCGCGCCGCGGGGTTCCTCAGGCGGCGGCCGCCAATATCTTCGTCTCGATCACGCGGATAAAAACATCGGGGTCTTGGGCGCCGGGAATCAGCATTCGCCCGCCCAGAATGAAGGCCGGCACGCCGGTGATATTCTGGTCGGCCCAATAGGCTTCCTCGGTGCGCACCATCTCGCCAAACTCGCCCGATGCAAGGATCGCGGCCGCACGCGCGGGGTCCAGCCCCACCGACGCCGCGACATCGGCCAGCACCGCATGGTCGCTCACGTCGCGATTGTCCGTGAAGTGCGCGGCGAATAACGCTAGCTTCAATGCGGTTTGCACGCCCGTCGCACCATCCTGTTCAGGCTCCTCGAGTGCCCCCGCCCAAGTCAGCAGACGATGCGCGTCGAAACTGTTGCGCATCCGAAAACCCGGCCCGCGATTGAAAGTGAAGCCCAGGTCGGCGGCAACCCCGGCCATCTTGCCGCTGTTCGCGCGGCTCTGCTCGGCGCTGATGCCATATTTGCGCATGACATGCGCAGAGGCATCCTCGCCTTCGGGCGGCATGTCCGGGTTCAGCTCGAACGGATGCCACTGAACTCGAAAATCGAGCCGCCCCGCAAAATGATCCATCACATTCCGGAATTTCAGCCAGCCGATGATGCACCAAGGGCACATCACGTCGGACACGATGTCGACACTGAGGCGCGGCACGCGCGGTTCGGTCAAAACTCTTCTCCTGCCGGCGCGCGCCGCGGCGCTCAATCGGAACGGCGGTCCTTGCCCGTCCGCCGGTCGCCCTTGCGACGATCCGGTCCATTATAATTCGGGTCGTCGGTTGTTCGGCGATCTCCCGACCGCCGCTCTGGACTCGCCCTTTTATCGTCATCGCTTGCCATACGCTTCCTCCCCACCACAAAGGAAAACAGAAGCGACCCGGGGCGCAGTAACTCACAAATTGGTTAAAAACACAAGCAACGCCGGAAATCCGCCGATTGTGGCAGCCTGTGTTCATGGGTGAGGGCCGCCTCAGCCCCACTCCACTTTCGTCATCCCGGGCTTGATCCGGGATCCCGCTTTTTCGAGGATCTGGGCCTCCACGCAAATAGCGGAACCCCCGGATCACGTCCGGGGTGACGAGGATGGATAAGATGACCCCCGCCCGAATGCAGCCGTTGCGGCTTTAATGTGCCATATCATTCGCAACCGGCTCGCTTGCCACCGGTCGCGACAGCACCCACCAGCTGCCAATCATCAACAGCACCGTCAGCGCTTCGATGATCATCGCCTGCACGATCCCCGAATTCACCTGATCGCCACTCGCGACGCCGAACAGCCTGCCCGCAAGCGCGGTCCCGTAAAGCGCGGCGGGTACCAGCAGTGCGCGCAGCCAGCCCGGCACCAGCGCGCCGACGGCGGCCGCTCCGGCGGCGACGAGGAAAAAGGCGGACAAGTCGGCGCGGATCGTATTGGTCGCGGGCCCCTCAACCAATATGCCGAAGGTCTCGCTATAGCTCGCAGGGTCGAACAGCCCGCGTACGCCGACGATGACAAAGAACAGCGCCCACAGCAGAACGGCGCCGCGCAAGACCCAATAGACCATCACTCTTCTCCCTGTTTGCCGGCAGGCTGCGGCATCGGGGCAAAAAGTGCAATCTATTCCGGGCTAAAGTCCGCAGCGAACGTCGCTTCGATCCAGCCACCGCCAAGCACGCGCGAGTTATCGGTGATATCGTACAGCACCGCCGCTTGTCCTGGCGCAACACCATATTCGGGTGCAGCAAAGACCAACCGGTCACCCGCCACGCGTGCGGGAACGGGCTTTGCCATGCTCCTTACCTTCGCGAGCACATCGCGCCCTTCGATCGCTGCGAGCCAGTTCGCTTCACCCAGCCGTGCCCCTGACACCGCGAGCGCGCGCCGCGGCCCGACGACGACCGTTTTCGTATCGGCCTCCAGGCGCACCACATATAATGGCTCGGCCTGTCCGCCGATCTCGATCCCCCGTCGCTGTCCGACGGTATAATGAATCAAGCCCTTGTGCGTGCCGAGTACCGTGCCGTCGATATGGACGATGTCGCCCCGATCGTCGGCTTCGGGCCGCAGCTTCTTCACCAGCGTCGCATAATCGCCATCGGGAACGAAGCAGATGTCCTGACTGTCGGGCTTGCCCGCGACACCAAGCCCGAGGTCGCGGGCGATCTCGCGCACAACGCTCTTTTCGAGCCCTCCCAAGGGAAAGCGCAGGAAGTCGAGCTGGTCCTGCGTCGTCGCGAAGAGAAAATAGCTCTGGTCGCGCGCCGGATCGACCGCGCGGTGCAGTTCGGCACCTGTAGGCCCCATAACACGGCGCACATAATGGCCCGTCGCCAGACAATCAGCGCCGAGTTCCTTCGCGAGACGGAACAGATCGGTGAACTTCACCCCCATGTTGCAGCGCACGCAGGGAATCGGCGTACGCCCCGCCAGATATTCGTCGGCGAACTGGTCGATAACCGTATCGCGGAATCGGCTTTCATGGTCATAGACATGATGCGCGAAGCCTAGCCGGTCGGCGACCGCGCGCGCGTCCCGGATATCCTGCCCCGCGCAGCAGGCACCGACACGCTTCGCCTTGGCACCATGATCATAGAGCTGGAGCGTCACGCCGATCACCTCGGCGCCCGATCGCGCGGCGAGCGCGGCGACCACACTCGAATCGACGCCGCCCGACATCGCGACGACGATTCGCCGGTCCTTCATGGGCTCGGCGAGCTGAAAGTCGGCCCCGGCGAGCGCGGCAGGAGAGCAAATCGTGTCGATCATGATCGGTGCCATCTAGGGATGCGAATGCAAAAATGCCAGCTTTTCCGCCGTAGCTGTCAAGATATTGACGCCGGTTAAGCTTCGCTAACGGGTTCTGAAACAGCCATTTACTGGACCTTAGCTCCTATCGCGTAGACGAGTCGCATGAACCTCGTACCGTCCGATCTTCCACGCATTGCAGGTGCGGCCAGACTGTCGAAGCCCGGCTTCGACATCTTGCTGGCTGTGTCCAGCGCGCGTCAGGCTGCGTTGCCGACCGTGCGACAGTTGCGGGAGTTGGCGCACCGCGAGCGCCACAATGCGAAGCTTAACGCGTTGCGCGATACATTCTGCGGAACGCGCTCTTCAACGGAACAAAAAGCGCCGCGTATCGTTCGCTTCCTCGATTTGTCCGACGATGTGAACGCCCTGCCCGAAACTATGAACAGCCTGTTTACCAGAGGATTTCAGCCGATGTTGAATGCCTCTGTTTTAGAGCCGAACGCGTCGGACACACCCCCCTCCGACGTTTCAAATATGGAATGACTATGATCGAGAATCAGAAAATCCGGCCCGCACAGGTTATCGGCCCCCTCGGGGAACCGCTGACGTTGGATTCATTGCCTCCCCCGTCGACGACCCGCTGGGTCGTTCGCCGCAAGGCAGAGGTCGTAGCGGCCGTCAACGGCGGGCTCCTGTCCGTCGACGAAGCGTGCGAACGCTATGGGCTGACCCTCGAGGAATTTGCCGGATGGCAGCGGTCGATCGACCGCAGCGGCATGCCCGGACTGCGCGTCACGCGCATCCAGCACTACCGCGACCTGTATGAACGCCAACAGCGCTTCTAAGGCCGCGAGACCGGACCAGGCACGAGAGAGGGCGCTTCAGGCGCCCTCTTTTTTTGGGTACCGGCTGGACAGGCATGTCCTGCGGCCGCTACCGGCGCCCCATGGGTATCACCGCAACGATCATGAACACCGCCACCGGCCAGCCGATCCAGAAGATGAGCTTTGGCCGAATGCCCAAACCCTGGGCCAGCTTCAATCTAGCGACTGGCGAACTCGTGACCGCCGAGCGGATCGACGTCACCCCGCCCGCGCCCGGCAAGTTCGCCGCGACGGTGCAGGTCTGGGTCAAGGTCAAGCCGCCTGCCTGACGCAGATCGCCTCGTTAAAAAGAAAACGGCGCGATTTCAGCGCTATGACGATTTCATTGCAACCCTGACGTTCATCCCGCGTTAAGCCCCCGAGTCAACTTTGGGAGTCACTCGATATGCGTAAGATGTTCATCACCCTCGCCGCCACTTCGGCCCTCGCGCTCGGCGCCTGCCAGAGCCCCGCCGCCGACAAGGTCGAGGATCAGGCCGAAGCCAAGGCCGACGTGATCGACGAACAGGCCGATGCCATGCCGGAAGGCCCGGCAAAGGAAGCAACCGAAGCGAAGGCCGACGCCGTCGAAGCAGCCGGCGAAGAAAAGGCCAATGCAATGGACGACAAGGGCGAGATCGCTCCGTCGGAAACCGGCGCCACACCGCCGGCCGACCCCGCCAAGAAGTAAGGGCTGCCTCCCCTAAAGGGCAGGGTGAAGGGCGCCGGTCGTTTCCGGCGCCCTTTATCGTGCGCGCAATATTTCGCGCCCTGTGATTACGATCACCGCGCCACCCGGCGATCAGGGTTAATGCGGAATTCGGGACGGGAACGGCGCTTTTAGCGACAGTCTCCACGAACCACCCTCCCGCCGCCCCCAGCGACCCAAGGCGGCGGGAGGGACTAGTCCGCCTGGCCCAGCCCGTCGGCCGCTAGCGCGCGCAGCACATCCTGCACGCCCGGCGCATCACTATCGGCACGCAACGAAGCGATCCCTGCCGCAACATCGAGCTTATACTCGGCGACCCCCGCCGACTCGCCCGCCCACACCGCACCCAGCGATTTGACCAACCGCCGCGCCGCCGCATTTTCGGACAGCATATGCACGTCAAGCACGTCCAACCCCTCAGCATGGCAATGGACGAGCAGCGCCGCAGTCATCATCCGCGCCAGTCCCAGCCCGTGAAATTCGTCGAGCACCGCGACGGAAAATTCCCCGACCGGCCCGTCATGCCGGTGGCGCACCGCGTGCACGGCGCCGATCGGCGGCCGGCCGGGACATTCGATACAGATCGCGCCCCACGCGATATGGTCGTGCCCGTCGACGTCGGCGAGTTTCTGCACCACCGCGTCGGGCAGCACCGGCGCGGGCGAGAAAAAGCGCAGATAGCGCGATTCCGCCGACAGCTTGGCGATCCCTTCACGAATCAGCGGCGCATCGTCGGGCGTGATCGTGCGCAGGCGCACCGCCGTGCCGTCGTTGAGCGCGCAATGCACGACGATGTCCTCGATCCGCATCCGCGCCCTTGCCTCTCTGTCCGTTCCGGTCATCGCGGCCTCCTGCGGCGGCACGATAGGCAAGTGCCCGCCTGCCCGCAATCCGTGCGCGCTCACTCTCGCAGCGGCCATTAACCCTCAGCATTTTCACCGCGGCCGATGGGTGAAATGTTGAAAGCGAACCGCCCTTAACTTTGGTAAATGTTGCTTCCAGAAGTCGGAAAGGTTGCACGTTCTGTGATCCATGCTCACCCGGATAACAGCACCCCCTATGAGTTGCTCGGCGACCGCCTCTCGCGGCTGCGTCAGGCTCGGGGATATAGCAAGACCGACATCGCCGGCCGCCTTGGCGTTACCGTCACCTCGATCTGCTATTGGGAGCAGGGCCGCTCGCGCCCCAAGCTCGCACGGCTAGAGGCGCTCGCCGACCTTCTTGGCACGTCGCCGACCGAGCTGCTGAGCCGCGACAGCACGCCCGGCGGCGATCATCTCTCCGACCTCGTTGCCCGCATGCGCACCGAAATCGCCCACGCCGCGGGCACGACCCCGTCGAAGGTGCGCATCACGATCGAGATGTAGCCGCCGCACGCACGCCCCCTCCCCCTTCGTCACCCCGCTCCTGACCGGGGTGGCGTTGGGTGCTCATTCTGCGCCGCTCGAAAGGCGGATCAGGCGTCGTCGCCCATCCGTAGCGCCGCAATGAAGGCTTCCTGCGGAATGTTCACATTGCCATATTCGCGCATCCGCTTTTTGCCCTCTTTCTGCTTTTCGAGGAGCTTCTTCTTGCGGGTCGCGTCGCCGCCGTAGCATTTCGCGGTCACGTCCTTGCGCAGCGCGGCGATGGTTTCGCGGGCGATCACTTTCCCGCCGATCGCGGCCTGGATCGGGATTTTGAACATGTGGCGCGGGATCAGATCCTTCAGCCGCTCGCACATGCCGCGGCCGCGGGTTTCGGCCGATCCGCGATGCACGATCATGCTCAGCGCGTCGACCGGTTCGTTGTTGACGAGGATGCTCATCTTGACGAGGTCGCCGGGGCGGTGGCCGATCTGGTGATAGTCGAACGACGCATAGCCGCGGCTGATGCTCTTCAGCCGGTCATAGAAATCGAACACGACCTCGTTGAGCGGCAGTTCATAGGTGATCTGGGCGCGGCCGCCGACATAAGTCAGGTTCTTCTGCACCCCGCGGCGGTCCTGACACAGCTTCAGGATCGGGCCGAGATAGTCGTCCGGCACGTAAATCACCGCCTCGATCCACGGTTCCTCGATCTCGTCGATACGGTTCGGGTCGGGCATGTCGGCGGGGTTGTGGAGTTCGATCTCCTTCGCCGCCTCATTCTTCGTATGGCCGAGCTTCAGCTTGTACACCACCGACGGCGCGGTGGTGATCAGGTCGAGGTCATATTCGCGCGTCAACCGCTCCTGGATGATCTCGAGGTGAAGGAGGCCCAGGAAGCCGCACCGGAAACCGAAGCCGAGCGCGGCCGAGCTTTCCATCTCGAACGAGAAGCTCGCGTCGTTGAGGCGGAGCTTCTGGATGCTCTCGCGCAATTTCTCGAAATCGTTCGCGTCGGTCGGAAACAGGCCGCAGAAGACGACCGGCTGGACTTCCTTGAACCCCGGCAGCGGCGCCGCGGCGGGTTTCTTGGCGTCGGTCACGGTGTCGCCGACGCGCGCCTGCGCGACGTCCTTGATCTGCGCGGTGATGAACCCGATCTCGCCCGGGCCGATTTCCGTCAGTTCCTCGCGCTTTGGCGTGAAACAGCCGACGCGATCGATCAGGTGACTCGTGCCTGCCTGCATGAACTTGATTTGCTGTCCTTTTTTAAGGATGCCATCGACGACGCGGACGAGGATGACGACCCCCAGATAGGGATCGTACCAACTGTCGACGAGCATCGCGAGCAGCGGCGCCGCAGCGTCGCCCTTCGGCGGCGGGATCTTGGTCACGATCGCCTCGAGGCATTCCTCGATACCGATCCCCGACTTCGCCGAGGCGAGCACGGCGTCGTCGGCGGGCAGGCCGATGATGTCCTCGATCTCAGCCTTCACCTTGTCGACGTCGGCCGCGGGCAAGTCGATCTTGTTGATCACCGGCACGATCTCATGGTCGTGCTCGATCGACTGATACACGTTCGCGAGTGTCTGCGCCTCGACCCCCTGCGCGGCGTCGACGACAAGCAACGCGCCCTCGCACGCCGCGAGCGACCGCGACACTTCATAGGCGAAGTCGACGTGGCCGGGCGTGTCCATGAGGTTGAGCTCATAGGT
>Ga0102594_1000674_pt1 | contig 28705 bp, 33 predicted proteins | sample AraplaCol_mLB_r2_2_FD_76863 | JGI IMG/M metagenome (GOLD analysis project Ga0102594, IMG submission 76863) | Arabidopsis root microbial communities from North Carolina, USA - plate scrape MF_Col_mLB_r2 (SPADES assembly) (version 2) | ecosystem: Host-associated > Plants > Roots > Endosphere...
AGATCTGCCATGCGCTGGTAAATAAGCTTCCCCTACAGCAAGACGTGGGCGGGCCTGCTTGACGTGCTCGCATTCCGCCGCGAAAAACAACCCGTCCCGCTCTGGCATTCGAGCTGGAAGGGATAGGTGGGAGCCACAGGGTTCCGTGTAGCCAAGCGAAAAGCGATTTGCCGACGGGATCAAAGCGAAACGACCTCGCACCGTGGCACCTACCAATGGAGGGTGCCATTCATCGCGCACCGCGCCGATAATTGTCCTGCGGGGGAAACTCCGCTCCTAACCCTTCGAGGCCACGCTATCCCTGCGTGGCCTTTTCTTTCTCGCCCCGGTGGCGCAGTTCCCCTGCCCGTCCGCACTTTCTCCTTGGGGTCATGCAGGTTCTGAGGCTCGCGGATACTATTTTTGGGCGCCTCCCATGCGTGCGAATGAGGCGCCCGACCCGATTCTCGCCGCTCAGAAAATGGTGATCGAGAAAGGATTTACGGCAGCCGGCTGCGCGCCGCCGATTGCGATGGGCGCGCCAGTCAACGGGTCAATGCGGTACATGTAGACGTCGTCCGAAGTCGAGTTCGTGACATACAGGAACTGGCCACTCTCATCGATGGCCAGATTGATCGGCTGGGCGCCTGTCGCAACGGTGGTCGCCGCCCTGAGGCTTCCCGTCGCAGGGTCAATGACATAGGCGGTAAGGGTGTTGGCGCCCTGGTTGGACACATACAAATAGCGGCCGGAGGCGTGCAGCGCAATGCCCCGCGGACCCGCTCCCGAAGGGCACTGTGAAGCCAGCGTCAGTGCGCCGCTGTTTACGTCTATTGCATACACCGCAATGGTGTCGAGGCCCGCCTGCGTGACATACAGGAACGTCCCTTCCGGGTACACCACCAGGTTGTACGCCCCCGCGAGCGTGTACGGCGAACCGGCAGCTGGCGCGAGCGCGCCCGTCGCGCTGACGTTGAACGCGTAGAGCGAATTCGTACCCGTATCGGCCACGTACGCACGCTTGCCTGTCGGGTCCAGCACCATGGCGCGTGGCGCTGCACCCGCGGCGAACGGCGACCCGGCGATCGGCGTGAGCGCGCCGGTCAGCGCATTGACCGAGAACGCCGTGATAGTGCCGGACAGGCTCAAGGCGTAGACAGATTTGCCGCTAGGATGGGTCGCCACGGCCTGCACCGACGTTCCCGTCGGATAGGGTGAGCCGGGTTCCAAGGTCAGCCCGCCAGTGGCAGGATCCACCGCAAAGACGGCGAGTCCTCCGACATTGCCATTACCGACGAACAGCCGCATGTTCTTTGGGTCACCGCTCGCGGAGAGTGGCGCGGTGAACGGTGTGGGGACCGTACCGATCGAGGCCAGCACACCCGAGGATGCGTCCAGGGTGAAAGCCGTCACGCTGGATGCGCTGTAGTCGCCGACGTACGCAAAGCGGGACGCCTGGGTCGTGCAACTCACGGCCACGCTCGTGACATCGGCGTCTGCAGCGACGCCGGTTCCGGCGGTGACAACGCACTGCTGGTTTGGGAAGGAAGGCTGCTTGCGAACGGACACGCCATAGTGCGCGCCCCGTGCCACAGGCAACGCGAAGACGAACGCGCCATTGCTGCTGACCGCGAGGTCGTCGCCGGCGTTGTTCTGCAGGACCAGCCCGGCCCCTGCGAGTCCGCTCACGGCGCCCCGGACGTTGATGCTGGTGGTCGAACACACCACCGTGACGGCAGCAACGCCGTTTGCTGCGGCCGCGTTGCCACCCTCCACCGTGCATTGTTGATTGGGCGAAATGGGTTGCGTCTTGACTGTGACCGAGGGCGAGGTGCCCTCGTCAATCTGCTGGCTAAAGGCGAGCTCTCCATCGGCAGTCACCGGTAGCGTCTCGCCGAGACGGCTCTGAAGCACCAGGCCCTGCCCCGTCAGGCCGGAAACCTTGGCGCGGATCGTAACCTTGGGGACCGGCTCGGACGAGGCCATACCACCGGACTGATTCGACTCGTTATCGCCATCGGACCCGCATGCGGCCAGCGATGCAGCTACGGTCGCCAGGGCGGCGACGGCAAGCCAGCTTGCATGCCGGCGGGTTTGTGCACTCTTCCCGAAAGACCGGAGCATGTTCGACCCCTACCCGTATGAGTTCTTGGACGCTTTAGGCCGTGATCGTAACATCCAATGCGCCGCGCAGGACTCTTCGTCGAGGCCGGCATCATTGTCTGACGACCAGCCGCACGCAGCAAGTCAGCGCGCGACGGTGTCACAACGGCGCCATGGGTAGTGCTAATGGCAAGCAGACGCGTCGTAACTTGGCCTGAGATGTGCGAACCGACCTATCTTGGAATCGGTCGAGGGAAAAGCGATGATCGAAGCGTGGCCGCCGCGCATGGGCCGATCTTAGTGGCGCAAGCGCTCATCAGGATGAGCAACCTGCGCACTACCTCTTAACCAATATCCGTCGGCCACTCGCCTCTCATTACAGATGTAGCTACCGCCGCACAAGCATCATGCCTCGCCCCCATGCGGAATTCCCGGGATGGGGCACTCGGAAGTTCCAATCGTCGAGCGTGTCAGTGCCTCCACCATTTCCCTGGTGCGCTCCGGCTCCTTCGTCCATCGCTCATAGAACTCAAATGGGCACTTGGCGACGCCGTGTGCGCCCTCACCCGAGTTGAGCTTGCCGGTGTAGCCGCGATGCAAAAGCTTGAATAGATGGTTGTTCGATTGTAAATTTCTGCGAGCATCCCGGATTATTCCCACTGACAGTTCGGCGTATTGGATACCCATTTCTTCCGTGCCGCACTCGCCCAGCGTACGTCCGTCGAACCCAATGACTGAAGAGCCGCCGAAGTACGAATAGACACCGTCAAAGCCCGTGGCATTTGCAACCGCCACGTAGCAGTTGTTCATCCAGGCCATGGTTCTGGCGACCATCATCTGCTGGTCTCGCGCCGGGTACATATATCCTTGGCAACGAACGACGAGTTCGGCTCCACGCATCGCGCAATCGCGCCAGATTTCCGGGTAGTTGCCGTCATCACAGATAATGAGGCTGATTTTGAGGCCTTTGGGACCGTCAGAGACGTAGGTTCGGTCACCGGGATACCAGCCCTCAATTGGGGTCCACGGCATGATCTTGCGATATTTCTGCACGATTTCGCCGTGGTTGTTCATCAAAATCAGAGTGTTGTATGGCACCTTACGAGGATGGTCTTCGTGACGCTCACCGGTCAGCGAAAATACGCCCCACACATTTGCTTTGCGGCACGCCGCGGCGAATATCTCGGTCTCCGGCCCCGGGATCGCCGAAGCCGTATCCAGCATCTCCGTCGCGTCGTACATGATTCCGTGCGTCGAGTACTCCGGAAAGACTACCAAATCCATTCCCGGCAGACCCTGCTTCATGCCTACGAGCATGTCGCCGATCTTTCTGGCGTTGTCGAGTACCTCCGCCGTCGTGTGCAGGCGGGGCATCTTGTAGTTGACTACCGCAACGCCAACCGTCTCATTCGAACTTCCAATATCACCGTGTCGCATCGTTTTATCCTTTTATCCGTTTGATCTGCTTGCTCTTTGTCGTTGAATTGACTCCTCTTTTCCAAGAATCGGGCGCAATGATTCCGCCGTCGTCAGTCAGCGGCCCGACCCCCGGTCAAGCGAGTGGATAGCTAGCGAAGACGGAGGTGACGCCGCGCTCCCCAAATGGCGGCACCACTCAGCGCCGCGCCCACCATCACGTAGTAGCTCGGTGACAGCGGATCGCCTGTCAACGAGCCGAGGCCAGTGAGAACAAACGGCGCGAATCCACCGAAGATCGTGACGCCGATGTTGTAGCTAAGGGACAGTCCGCTAGTGCGGATGCGGGCCGGGAAGATCTCTGACATCAGGGCAGGCAGAGGACCGAAGTAAAAAGCGATGAGCAAGCCGAGCATGCCCTGCACAAGGATGAGCGTTCCCAGGCTCGGCGATCGTTGCAGCATCGAGAATGCGGGGTGAGCAAAGAGGAACGCGACCAACGCGGCAAGAATCATGGTCCTGGTTCGACCGATACGATCCGACAACATACCGATGAACGGTGCAACCATGAAGATGACGCCGCCGGTCACGATCGTGCCGACGAATGCGCTGGTCGGATCGACGTGAAACTGCTTGGTTGCATAGGTTGGCATGAACACCGACATCCAGATCGTGATCGTCGCAAGAATGATGAGTCCGGCGGATATAAGAACGCGCGCCTTCTCGTGCTTCAGCATCTCGACCATGGGGTGCTTCTCGGGCCTGACCTCGGAAAACTCCGCGGACTCATCGGTTGCGCGGCGAATGTATAAGCCGATGGGACCGAGGATCGCACCGAACAGGAACGGAATTCGCCACCCCCAATCCTGAAACTGATCGGGCGTGAGGGACCAGGTAAGGAACGCGCCGAACGCGGAAGCCATCATCATGGCAAGCCCCTGCGTCGCGGTTTGCCAGCTCGCAATGAAACCACGACGATGCGGATTGTGCTCGGCAAGCAAGGCCGTGGCGCTGCCGTATTCGCCACCGGCCGAGAAGCCTTGCAGCATCCGTCCACCGACGACCAGAATCGGCGCGATGATACCGATGGACGCATACGTCGGAGCCAGCGCGATGACAAGCATCCCGACCGTCATCAAAAGTAGTGAGAGGCTCATCACCTTTTTGCGCCCGAGCTTGTCGCCGAGATTGCCCAGGTAGACCGCGCCCAGGGGACGCATGAAGAACGTCACGCCGAACGTCCCGAGAAACAATAGCAGCGATGCAGTCTCGTTGACCGCCGGAAAATAGAGCTTGGCGATCGTTCCTGCCATGATGCCGTAGATGTAAAGATCAAAACATTCGAACACATTGCCAAGCGTCGCGGCAATAATGGTGCCGCGTGCCGTGGAGGCACGATGCGTGGCGGTTGCCATATCGATTGCAGCTTCTCTCATTATTTCCTCCTGACGGGAACAGCAAGCTGCGTTCGGGCAGCTCGCGGAACCCAGGACTACGATGGTGTGGGCCTGGAAGCGGCGGGCGTGGGAGTGCCTCAACTCCGCTTCTTTCAGGGGTCGGTGTGCTGGAAATAGCTGCTGTCGGAAACCGGGTGCTCAGAAGAACGGTACGATCAACGAGGCGTTACGCTTCGGGGGCGAACATGCCAGGACCGTGGTGATTGATTACGGTTTCGCCCTGCCCCACGCGAACGAACACGTAGTGGACATCGTCGCCACCCTCCAAGACCTCGCAGCGGTGGATCGCACGGCGAGGGAAGAAGGCATAGTCACCCTTGCCGATCTCGAACGACTGCTCGCCGTTCTCACCGAAGTCGACGCGAATTCGGCCCGACAGCATGAACATCACGCTGTCGAACTCCTTGTGGTGATGCCACTGGCTCGGCGCATCGATTGCCGTGACGTGGCATTGGCCCACCCATAGCTCTCCGGCCTCGAGCGCCTTTTTGCGGACCTGACCCGGCGTTTGCGGACCCATGGTCAACTGATCTGCCCTGATGAATCCGATCTCCTTGAAAAGGCCTGTGCTCATGTCTGTTTCCTTTGTGGTTGAAATCGTCCGACTTGTGCGACGGAACACCCGTAAGGTAGACTGATTAAATGAAGACAACCGGCCAAGTTCTGTCGGCAATCGGACACGCAGAAACACCCGCATTCGAGACGGCCGCGCGCCCGGTCGTCGGCTTTTCCTGCGACTACCACTCAGGCGTCTCGTCTGGCGTCCACAGCCACGCAAGGGCGCAATTACTCTACGCCATCGCGGGCGTCATGCGTGTCGAGACCTGCGATGCCAGCTACATCGTTCCCCCGACGACCGCCCTCTTCCTCCCCGCACACGCATTGCACTCCGTGAGCATGGATGGCCCGGTCGCCATGCGAGAGCTCTTCCTGCGAGAAGACGCTGCCGCCTCTGTAGGCGCGTCACCCAAGGTCATCGCGGTCTCCGGCCTGCTGCGAGAAGTGATCGTCGCTACGTGCCAGGAGCCCGCCGAGTGGGAACCGAACGGGCGCACACACCATCTCGCCGCGCTGGCGCTTGACGAGATCGCGCGGTCCTCGGCGCTTCCACTGCGGCTGCCGATGCCGAAAGACGACCGCCTGCGGCGCGTCGTCATCGCGCTCAGGGAACGTCCACACGACGACAGGACCTTCGAGGAATGGAGCGAATTGGCGAACGCCTCAAGCAGAACACTCGCGAGAATATTTCGGATAGAAACGGGTCTTAGTTTCCGTCAGTGGCGGCAGCAAGCACGATTGACTGAAGCCCTGAGCGCGCTCACCATGGGCGCGCCACCAGCGAAAGCTGCTGCTATCGCCGGATTCCAAAGTATTCCTGCATTTGGTGCTGCTTTTCGAGCGCTCTTCGGAATTACGCCAGGTCAAGCGCGGCATCCAAAACATGAACATAAGGGTTGACGGCAGGTAACTGCATGTTCAAAAACCGGTGTGGACAAAACATGCAGCGGCGTACTGTATCGCCGGCGCCTCCGCCCTCTCCATGCTCTCCGACGTCGATCCAAGAAAGACGCTCTCGGTGGGCGTTGCCGGTGCGTCGTATCAGAGCTACGGCGCTGGCGCGATCGGGATTTCCGCTCGAATCAACCAGAGCATCAAGCTGCGGGCCGAGGCTGGCGTCTCTGCGGGCGGGACGACCGTCGGGGGGGCATCGCATACCAATGGTGAGCCGGCTTGGTTTTAACAGAGGGACACCACAGAGGTCCGGCAGTTCTGCCCTCGGGCCTCCATCGGTGCCTACAACCATCTATCCAAATCCATTCTGTGCGACGACACAAGCGGCCGAAGGCATCGCCATAGCCGAGGTCATTCAGCAAAATACGGACAGCAAGTCATCAAAAGACGAGTCTCCTCAAGCCCTGTATGAAATGCTCTCCCACGGGCATCGGTGCTCTCGCTATATATATTGGCCTTTTCAGCCAGCCTTCAGGATGCAGTCAGAGAGGTGATCGACCCCGAAGCAATGGCGTTCGGTGGGTTCTATCACGACGTGGGGAAGATATGGGTTCCGCCCGGTTACGTGCGAGAACTGCCGTTGATCAAAGCTGCGACGCTATCAGCAAGGCAAGGCGATCTCGAAGTTTTTCCGTCCAGGGACGATTTTCCCAGGCAATGTGAGTGACCCGCTCAGACACACTCAAATCCTGCTCGAAGATCTCAGTCTGCTGGGCGGCAAATTCCACATCGATGATATTGAGCGTAGCTTCGTCATTCAAGCGGAATGAGCGGTTATCAAAGTTTGTGGACCCCACAGATACGAGTAAATGGTCAACGATGAGTACCTTGCAGTGGTACATCGTTGGCCCATATTCAGCGATCAAGATGCCGGCCTTCAACAGTGCGCCCCAGCGCGCCCTCGACGCTGCGCGCACCGTCTCCGAGTCCATATACTTCCCCGGCACTATGACCCGAACTTTCACGCCTCTCGCAATTGCAGCCAACAACGCCTGTTCTGTAATCGCATCGGGGACAAAATAGGCTGCCGACAGATCAATAGTCCGTGTTGCCGCTGTGATGGCGAGCTGATACATCAACGCCATGCTTTCACTGCCGCCGGTAGGAGAACTGCTGAACATCTGCGCACGCACGCTTCCAAGAGGTTGCAACAGCGGAAAATAATCTTTCCCATGGGGCACGCGTCCTGTCACCTTGATCCAGTTATCAACGAATACCGACTGCATCTGCCCCACGACGGGTCCCTCCACCTGGAAATGTGTGTCGCGCCAGTGATCCGGATCTTGCGCGTTCCCCGTCCACTCCGGCGCAATGCCGACGCCGCCGGTAAAACCGATAGTGCCGTCAACGATGAGTAGCTTGCGGTGTGTGCGGTTGTTAAGCTTTCCCAGCGTAAACCATCGCACGGGGTGATACCGTTGAACCTCGACACCTGCTTTCGACATCGCATCGAGCACCGATTGATCGATCTTTGAACTTCCGACGGCGTCAAGCAGAACCTGGACCTTAACGCCCGCCTGCGCGCGTTCTGACAGCGCGCTCGCGAACGCGTTGCCAATGTCACCGGACCAGTAGATATAGGATTCGAAATCTATCGTTTCTCTCGCACCGCGTATGGCGTCCAGCATTGCGGGGAAAATTTCATCACCGTTCCTGAGTACGCGAAATCGATTCCCTTCAACGACGGGCGGCCCCAGCAGCACACCAAGTTCGTGCGCGAACTGCGGCGAGTCCAGACTATATAGGCGGTCCAGACGCGTCTCTATGCGCTTCTCACTGCCGATAAAGTTGTAAGCAACAAGGCCCAAGATAGCGGTAACGGCCGCCACGAAAAAGACCAGCAGGCAGTCGCGCGCAGTGAGAGATCGAAATGCGGAACGACGAATCACGCAGTCACCTTATAGTTGAATCCAAATTACTGCTGAGGCGCAACGAGAAGGCATGTCGCGCCAGCCGAGATCTGTCCGAATGAGAGGGCTAAGTCAACCTGACTTAGACGTGTCCGTAGCTTGGGCGGATTTTTTTAGATATCGGTGTACCGGGGAAAGCTGGCACCGAGTGAGGTCAGCGGTGCGGAGGGAGGTTAAAGAACGGCCAGAGCGGCCAACCTGATCCGCATCACCATAGCCATGAAAATGGGAACAGCAAGCAAGAACACCAGGACTCTCAAGACGAACATGCCGCCGGGGAAGGCGCTGCAATCGCGCCCGGCCACTGACAGGAGTTACTGGACGCAGCAGCGTGAGCCAATGCGCCTGCTCGCGACTCAAGATGGCTAATCGCGATCGACCATCCCGCGCCACACCGCCAGCCGCCGTCGCAGCATAGGATAAACTTCTGCGCTCCATGAGTTGCCGCTGAATAAGCCGTAGTGGTTGCATTGGGAGAGCGTAATGTGGTCCCGATATGACGAAGGTATCTGTGTGCACAATGCATGCGCGGCGTGGGTCTGTTGTGCGCCCGTAATGGCGTCATCTGCGCCTTCTACGGTCAGCAGGCGGGTTTTACGCAAGCAATCCAGTCTGACAAGTGCGCCGTCGACACGCCACTTGCCGCGCGGCAACAGGAAGCGCCGAAAGACCACGTCAATAGTGCTCTCGATAAACTCGGCGGGCAAGTCAAGTGGGGCCGAATGGTCCGCTACCTCCGCCACGCTTGCCACTATGCCGCCAACATCTCCCCGAGACACGTGACACATCGCCTCGAGGAACCGTCCGACTTGCCGCGATGGGTCACCCGCCTGAGCAGAGAACTGGAGAAAACCTGGATACACTCGACGGCCGGCACCTGCGTAACCAAGCGGAACCCGTCCGGTACAGCGCTGTGCGAACCATTCCCGAGAAAGCTCCCGGGCCGCCCGACCGAGCGCAGTAGGATGAATTCTTGCGTCGATGGGCCCGCCCATCAGGGCGAGCGAGCGCAGTTCGGGACCGCCGCTGGCCGCCAACCGCGCGGCCGCTGCTAGCGCCGGCACCGTCGCTTGGCAGATCGCCAGGACGTCAAGTTCCCCGGGTCCGAGCCCAGACATGAAACTTTCCAGCGTCAGAACATGGTTGTTGACGTTCAGTGCGCCCGCTTCCACCGGAATGTCCCGGGCATCGATCCATTCGGTTACATACACGTCTGAATCATCGAGGAGTGACCGTACTACAGCGCGCATCAGCGCCGCCGGGTGGCCTGCTTGGGCGTGCACAACATTAGCTTCGGACGCACCGAGTTATCTGTGCACGTGCGCGCGGAGAAATGAAGAAGCCGGCAGAACGGAGTGTGCGCGACGACGGTCACGCTGACGGGCACCGGCTCTCCAGATTCAGTGTGAATCGTCTCGATACCGAACGCCGGCGTACCAACGAAGCGCTTGGCCACTTGGTAAAGTCCGTAGGACTGCACAAACTGTAGATGACGCAGGGTTTCAGCCACGCTCGGCTGCACGTAAAACGGCCAATACGGGAGTCTATCCATCGCAACGACTTCGGCTAGCGTCAGTGACGTGGTATGTCTTTTCCATCTTTCTTTCCTTTACTCCGTGGCGGAGCACCACAACCACGCGAGGCGAAGTCGTTATCCGGGTCTGCGCCCGAGTGGAGAGGTTGCGGAAAAAAGCCCGCTAGCAGAGATGGTCGTCCATTGACGAACAAACATTTATGCACACGTCCTAACTGTAGGTCCCCCGTTTCGACATGTGTGTCAGGTATCGTCTGAACGTTCTGCGATGCACAAAAATAGACAACTAAAAGCGTGGCTTCATTCACCCTGACGTTTTCCCCGGTTGCTCACTCTGTTCGTTAGGCACGCCTCCCGTAGTGGCGAGAAGCAGCAATGGTCAAGGCATCTCGCAGAACACTTCCAGAACGCTCCGTAGAGCGATCCCCGCTGATAGCTCGCCGTGCATCGAACGGGATCCACGTGGTCGGACGCGAAGCGTTTAGGACGGGAACCGACATCGGTGCGCTCCGTTTCCGAGTAGGCTATCAATAGGGGGAAATAAAATGATCAAGAATGCGCAACGTGCTCTGAGAAATCTAGAGCGTTACATCTCAGAGATCGCCGAGTTGTTAGTGCTCAAAGAAGAAGCTGTACAGTGCCTCCCGCACGGTCGACGCGCTGACATGGAGACGCTGACTATCGCGAACCTTCGCGTTACGTTAGAAGCGATGGAAATGCGAGCAGCGGCGTTGCGCAGCGTTAGCGCACGGGCCGCGGAGACTCGCAAAGCCCTAAGAGCCAATGCGGACAGCTTCCGACACGGATCGAAAACTACGGCTATTTGCTGCCCGCAGCTTGCCGACAGCGGCGCCGGAGTGGTCTCTATCGCTTGAAGTTGGCCAGATGCGCAGCCATTCGAAATCCCCAGGGCGGATTAATGGGTCGCCTTCCTACCGACCGAAATGCGAATGCGACGAAGACATGGCAGTTGATTCGAGCGGCCTGACGTTGCGGCATATGAGAGGTTGGCGACAAAGGCAGAGCAATCATTGGAGTGAGACTCGGTAGCATCTGACACCTGCCCTTTGCGCGACCGCTGACCCCGAACGTCACCCCACCAGCTCCCGTACGGCCAGCACGGTGTGCGTGGTCGGGCGCCGGTCCAGAGGCAATCAAGGGACCAATGCCTCGGCAATATGGGGGAATCACTCAGATTGAGTCGTGCGCTGGGTACAGTAGTCAGGTGGTGGAAACGAGGCCATGTGCACGCTGGAAACCATCTTGCTCGGGTAAGAGCCGACCCAGCTACAATAGCGCCAGTTTCTACGAGTCTTGACTTATGGGTTTTGAACAGCTTGCAGATTTGAAAGCGCACCTCGCCGCAAAGGCGAGGCTGCAGGACCAACAACGAAAGGCGCCATCGTTGGAGGCGCGCGGACAAAAAGGCGCAAGCCATGTCCACGACGCGAACCGTGGCGAGTCTCCGAGGGCCAAGAGGCATCCCGCGGCCAAGCGTTCGCCCAAAGATAGTGTCGACCCGACAGTCGTTCTCCTGGGAAAGCTGCAGAAGCGCTTTCCCATCTCTTTTCCCAAGAAACCGGCACCAAAAGCCCCCCTCAAAGTCGGCATTCTGCAGGATCTCCTCTCCCAGAAAAGTGAGTTGAGCTTGAGTGAGGATGAAATTCGTGCTGCACTTTCCACATGGTGCCGCGGCATCAGATATTGGGAGGCTGTTGTAGAGGGTGCCGTGAGGGTTGCGCTGGACGGGTCAGTTGCTGGACATGTAACAGAATCCGAGGCTTCGCGAGCTCGGCATTTGCTGGCTCGGCGGCAAAAATCTCCTGTAGAGAGCGCCCCCTGACTGCGGTTTTTGCCAGCTTACACAGGGTCCTGTCTTGAATTCATTGGTGGGCCGGGTTCCACGCCAGGTATTGTGAGCCTACAGGCTTGGCCACAAAACCCCCGGCCCGGAGTATTCCAGCACAGCAGCTTTGGTGGCCGTCGTTTGTCAACCAGGTGCCGCGAGTACCCATCGGCTCACGCGTCCACAGCTTTGAATGGGTAAGTACTCGAGAGCGTCGCCGAGGCGGTCGTTTCGCCAGACGGTAGGTTGTCCGTGGCAACCGAAGGTTCGCCACCCACATCGCCCCCGGCGCTGAATGCGTCCATAGTCCCAAGCTCCTTGCGCTTCTGTGCAGTTAGATATGCAGCGAAACCGGCTCCAACCGCGGCCGCTGAGATGTATGCGATTACGGGTAATGCTAAGCGAAGTACTCTGCTGATCATGGCAAGCTCCTGCGGTTCGATGTAGCAGCGCCGAGAATTCGTAGCCGCTACCTACTCAGGGCAGCAGGAAACATGCCATAGCTTACGCCTCGAGACGTGGAGCAAACTGTGGCGTCGACGGCAATCTCATCGCGGGACTAATTGGTACCTACTCGGATGCGGCGGAGATTTAAGCGAGCCGACTCGTGCGGCGATCTCCGTCATTGCTCAGCCGTCCGAATGCCTGGTTTCTCTCACCGGTCCGGCTGTTGGCGACCCTCGGTCTAGGTGTGGCGTTGATGCCGGTGGAGACGGCAGAAGACGATCTGGTGAGCGACTCGGGAACGAAAGCTAATGGCGAGGGGCGTGCTGGCGTGTCCGCCCGGCGAGCCCCTGAGACTCGAACTCGGCTTAATCATCATCGCTGCCGAAGATGACATCTATGGCTGCCCTTCCCGCCAGCTCCGCTACCAGGTAGGCCCATCGCATCGTATAGGGTCCTCCGAACACTTTGACCCGTTTTCCGAACGCCGCCACGCCGGGAAGAGTCATTGGGCCTTCGACTTGAAACCAAACGTTGAACAAGTCTTTCTCAACACGCTGTATATCCACATGGATATCGAATCCGCGGTATTCGGTGACACGTTCCATCACACCTCCTTTCATCATGACGCTGTGCAAATACAACTCAGCACTGCCTCATGCTTCGTTGGACAGGAGACCGTCCTTACCAGGTCGAAATCGCCTTCATTGTGGCGAGAGGCATTTGGATGCCAAGCTTGGAATCAGTGAGAGCTTCCACTTCAATGTATGGACGTTCCGACTGGACGTTGCCGAAGATTGCCGCAAACGGAATGTCCGCAGCATCCCTACCTGTCCCAATGCGCAACAGTCCCGTGGGAATCGACACGCCAGAGGGATCCAGTAAGTACCAACCGCCCGACAAATAGACTTCAACAATCGCGTGAAAATCTGGCAGCCCCATGGAGGGGTCCGCGCCGTAGTCCAAGCTGCTGGAAATGCGCGCGGGGATACTTAGTGCGCGACAGACAGCGATCATCAGGTGCGCGAAGTCGCGGCAAACCCCAGTCCGCTCGACGAGCGTATCAATCGCAGAAGTCCTCTCGTTGGTGGAGTGGCTGAGAAAGCGCATATGATTGCGCGCCCATTCACGGATAGCGTACACGCGGGCATATCCCCGCCGCATACCGCCGAACTCCCGCATTGCAAATTCCATCATCCGATCGGATTCGCAATACCGGCTCGGTGCCAGATACGGTAGAACTTCGAAGGGAAGTTGAGCGACAGGTACCTCACGCAACGACTCCCCCTCATCCAAGCGGTGGGCGATCTCTACGACGGCTTCGTACCGGATCGCCAAGCGACCTTTCTTGCTATGGACGCGAAGCATACGATTGCAGGAATCGGGAAACGTGTATTCCGTGACCGGCACAGCCGGTGTCAGCGTCAACTCTTCCGAGACCACAGATTGCCTCGCGGTCCTGGCCGCTTGAATTAAGAAACAAAAATCAGCCGAAGGATCCAGTATTTCATAGGACAAGTTCACAAGGTACCTTAGGCGAATCATTTTGACCCCCGCAATGCCAAGTTTTTGCTACACGAAAAATCTTACGTCCTCGCACCGATGAACGGGGACCCGCTATTCGCTACGGCGCTTGTCGCGGTCGACGTGACCAAGTGCAGGGTAGATGTCGCTGTGCCAAGCACAAACAGAACAAGATGCGGTGCCCGGGCAACCATAGCGTGCCGAAGAAATTGCGACACGCCCACCCTTTGACCGGTCATTGCAACGGCCAATTTAGCCGTTGATAGCCCTACCGCTCCGATCGTGCCCCCTCCGCAAGCGAGACCTTTCTCCGGAAGGAGAATCGGTTTGCTTCCAGTCGTCGGACGCGAACCGTAGCGCATCTAAAGCAATGCTGTTCGGCTGCGTCTCCAACGACACGCAGAGAATGCGTGACCGGTGTGGTATCGATAACTCAGAGGATACCCTTGTCCGGCCTTTGAGCGGGTAATTCTTCAACGGTCTGACGTCAGGAGGACCCAACGCCTCACCGAGGGAGCGACTGAGGCAGAGGAACGGCGAAGCGCCCGCAGGTAAGGGAATTGCTGGGAGAGCCGGAGAGATAGATTCGTTTCCTCTCGGGCGAGGCCACATACTCTCTCCTCGACAACGGGATCCGTACGCGCACGAGGGAGATTGGCACATATCCGGCCGCCCTTCGCTGCTACATCAGCCGACGTCGTAGATGCCGTAGCAGTCCCCTCTACGGTCGAACCGGAAGCGGCTACAGCGAAGTCTGCACTACTCTCCGCCCACGTCCAATTGGTCAGATCGCATCTTCAACGCCACAAGCAAAGAGAAGCGCTTTCCGTCTCTTCCTCAAACTCGATCAGCACCATGGTGCTGCACCTCAGACGGTTACGGGCTGTCGCGCAGCGTACATATCGCGCGGAGCGCTATCCAACAGGTCTCCTCGCGCCCAAATCTGCGCGACGCCTGAGCGGTCTGTTCTAAGGTCAAGCCGAACACATTGAAAAGTTGACCCCGTCCTGAATGTGGGACTTCAGTCGCACTGTTACGCTTGAGCCTCGACTAGAACGCAGTAGATCCACGTTTTTCACAGGGTTTCACCGGGGGCGCGCACTGTCGGTTTCGCCGTGCTCGCGTCGATGAGATCGGCCGCAACAGTTAAGAAGTCTCTAGGATGCCCGATAATAGGTCACTAGGTTCCTCTGTTCGGTTTGGGGTGGCTCCGCAGGCTGCAGGCCTCAATCGCAATTTTTTACAGCCTATCAGGATGCACTACCGCGGGGTGGCCTCCATGCAACACCCGACAACACTCGCCTCGGTGAGCTAGCATTTGGGAGCAGCGATGCTAATCTGACAATGGGCGCCTCGGGGCCAGCGCCGCGGACACTCCCCGATGGCATATCGGCAATAGCCACCTGGCAAGCCTCCTCTCTCTTGGCTGCTTCGTACGGCAGCCTGAATGTTGCTGAATGTTATGCACATCGTTCTGTTGCGCAACGGTACCCGGGCGCTTATCCTTCCAGCCGGCAAGACCTTACTGGATAGTCCGCCTGAGGTGCGTTGCTGGCTGGGTGCGCCTTGTGATGACACCGCTACGGAGCTCACCGTCGACACACCCATGCTTGGCATTCATCCGCCAACGGTGCTGGCGCAGCTCCTGCAAAATGGGTTCTGTGCGCTCGACGCCTCTGGCGTTGTGCAGAACTTTCGTGCGAAATCTTGCTCTCCGGATGCCACAAGGACCGATCAGGCAATCATTGCAACCCCATATCCCTAACGGTGAACCCATCAGGCCGTCCTCCATCGCTTCCTTCGATCATGTCGCGTCCGAATGAAGGCACTCCGGGATTCTGAGCAAAAACGCAAGGTCTCAATCCTCAAACCGTGAGGAGAGTCTCTGAGAAATCGCAGTGGACACTTCTTGCCCAGGCTCCGTGGCCAACGTAGGCCGAAGCTAACAGTTGTTCCACCGTTCCATCCCGTGTTCGAGCCATCAAGACCCGAAACGCGCTCGCTGGTCGCCCAGTGGCATTACTCGCGACGACAGGCGCGCGAAGCCGCAGGCCTTACCACGCTCAATGCCATCGACTCTGACTTGGGCGAAAGATCAAGACATTCCGCAGACATTCCTGACAACAATGATGCCCGCCGCGCCCCCTTTTCGGAAATCGGGCAAACTCATGCTGCCCATCGCGGCGAACGTTAAGCCGATCGTCAGTAACGAGCGCTTCCTGTGTGTTCAGCGCCGAATCGTCGTCAGACAACCCGGGCAAGACGACGAGGACTTTAGCTCGGTCAGCTTTTCGGCGAACTTGCCCATCACGTCGCCGGCGATGTTGGATGTCAGTCCGTTCAGCGCAATGACTAGCGCGGACGCGTTCGCCTTTTGAGGGTTTCGCGCGACCTCCTTGCGCAGCGCCTTGGGCCGCAACGCGACCCTGTAGTTTTTCTGCCTAGTACGACTCGCTGAGCGCTGTCACGGGCTTATCTGCCGCCGAGGATGAGAATCGCCCTTCTTCGCTGGGGCGGCCTTGCCACCCGCAGCCGGTTGGGCTGTGGCGGGCATGCTCGCTTCCCTCTCGGTCTAGATCCGGGCCGCAGCATTCTGGCGGCTGTACAGCGTATCGAAACACTTTCCGCTGCAGATCTATCCCACGATCTGTCAAGCCGCTGACTCGTAGTTCTCGCATGCGTGGTAGGCTTTCGCATATTCATCACCGCCGACACCCGTCGGGCGCCGAATTTCACTGTAGCCCTAAGGGACAAACGCTCACTCAGCCCCGGGGTGAAATACGAGGAAGGGTAGTAATTGGATCCGATCCTTCCCGCTTATAGGCGAAGATGCACTGGCATTGCCAGGGTCCTCGCTAGATGGTGAATGCTTTGTTCCGCGACACGAGCAACTTGCAGTTCTAGCAAGGAGGACGGTCAGTGCGGCATGTCAATATCAAACAATTGCGGTTCTTCTTATTACTCATGGAGTATCGAGATTTCGGTGCGGTAGCCGCTTGCGCCCAAGTGCGGATTCCCACTGTAGCGTACAACCTAAAAGGCTTGCGCGAAATAACCGCAGATCCGCTGTTCGTCAAGCGCTATGGACGGCTAGAGCCGACGCCCGGAGCCATCCGACTCGAGAAGACCGCACGACAACTTCTTGATAAGTGGATTGGTATGGTTCAATCCGATGACTGCAATGCGATCAGCTTCTTCCCCGGACGACAATACTCAATCGGATTTTCGTCATCCATCGGCGATGCGGCCGTGACCGAGACCGTAGGTAGTCTATGCCGACGTTTCCCGCAGCATAGTTTTATCGCGCGGCCAGTGGCGGACAAGGCGGCGCTGCTTAAATTCTTCGACACAGGCGATGTCGATTGTGCCTTCGTGGTAGATGGCGACGAAGCTCCCCACGGCGTGGTTTCGACAAGCGTCATGGCGACTCCCCGTTGGCTCATTAGCGCCAAGTCCAGCACGAAATCTGTCCACTGGATTCTCCTGCATGAGGATCGCGAACACGGCAGTCCGCTTTTCCCATTTCTCGCCAACCAAGCGCTCATGCCTGGTCACCGGGAAACCGTGGTGTCGTCATGGAATTTGCAGATCTCACTGCTGCACTCGGCGGGCGGAACCTGCCCAGTCTTAGGATTTAACCTACCGCTGGTCACGAGCAAAGGCCTTACACGGGTACTTGAGCCCGCGACAAACTTTCCGGCCTGGGCCGCGCTGCATTTCTGGACTCGTCCCCGTAATACGGACGGCGTCGTCGTGCGCGAAATATTGGATATCGGCACATCAGTGCTTCGAAACGCCCTCAAGGCTTTCGACGGCCACCGCTTTATCACCCCACAGGCCACTCAGCAAGCACTGGCTATCGTATGGCCGCCTCAGGGCCAGATTCGTTGATCTCCTCGTCGCATTACTTGCCAATTGACTTCAAGATGCCAAACGACTGGCCGGTGAGCGACTCACTTCGGGCCGTCCATCTTGACCGGCTTAAGCGTGCTGGCACTCTACGAGGGCGCGCAGCGGAGAAGACGATAAGTGCTGCGCCGGCAAACCGGCATTAAGGGTGCCAGCGGAAATTGTCCGGCAGAGCTACCTAGAATTTTGGTCCTGAATTCGTATCGACTTTGTTGCAGGTGCCGTCGAAGTCCTCGAACCCACCGGCCAAAGTCAGTTGCCCGGTCATTCGATCCAAGCGAACTTTAGCCCTGTTGACCGCATTCAGTTTGACCGTTCCGGTGATTTCCTTCTCCGCGACAAACACGTCGTTGAGCGTGAACCATCCGTCGCGTGCGCTGTTGAGCGGCGGCACGATTTCGTGCGGCAAACGCATCCTCACGTTATCAGCCGCGATTTCGACGTTCACTGATCCATTGAATGGCCGACGCCCCGTGGTTGAGTAATTCGTGCTCTTATCAAAGCTGTGAGTCTTGTTGTCGTATTCCATTCCGCTCGATACTCGCGACTCAAGCACCGATCCGGACCCCGTACACAGCAGCGCGGTCGTGTTCTGGGCATAGGCAACGGTGGCACCGCCGAACACCCAGGCGAGCACGACAGCAATTGATAGTACAACCGTCATCGGATTCTCCTGTAAGGGCTTTACTTCCGTTCTGACTCAGCACATATGGATGCGCATCTCGAAGATTAGAGGGTTTTGTGAACGGTCTCCGTTGATGCAGCCGAAACATATGTGAAGTTAACGGATAACCACGGCGGTACACGGATTTTGCCACGATTTCGAATGGCCGATGGCGGCCCCCGAACCGCACGCAGACATCAAACGCATCCTCCGGTCAGCGAGGGCGGTCGGGAATGCTTCCAGACGCAGAGTGCGTCTGAACTGAAGTCAGGGGTCAGATCACCGCCGCATGCCGGATTATTTCACTGCATTTGGCTCAACCGAAACGGCTACTGCTTCGGTATAGACTGCCTGGACCCGATCCCCCTTTTTGACATTTGTCATTTGCTCCGGATCGCTAACCATTAAATCTACGACATGGCCACGCGGCCCTTTCACCGTTATGGTCTGTGCCTCACGATTAACCGCAACTACCTGAGTCACAACCGTAATCTCGCGCCCAACTACGCCACCAGGACGCGCTCCGGGCTGCGAGCGTTCGGAGATCTCTTTCTCCTGCATCGACGCGGCGCCGCCCCCCTTCTTTAAACTGACCGTCAACGCTTCTCGATAAGATACCGTCACTTTGTCCCCCAACTTCAACTGTTCGAAGTTTCGAGCCTCGGGGCCAATTGTCATGTCCACTATCTTCCCCTGTTCGGTCTTGAGTGACAGCTTACGGTTTGTCGTGTCGATGGCGATGATAGCGGCCGTCACGGTTGCCGTCCCCGTCGCCGTCGCTTGCCCTGGCAACCGCGTCACATCTGTTCGCACATCGGGCTGCGCCTGTGCTGGCACGACAATCAACAGTCCAATAGCACTCAATAAGGAAACCAGAAACTTTTTCGTCATCACGTTACTCCTGTGAACATCGGGCAGTTGCCCAGACCTGGCCCGAGACCACGCCGAGCTTCGCCGCCATCGCTGAGAGCAGGATTAGTTGCCTGCGCAAGCGCAGTATTAGAACCTTTCCTGGGTTACCGTGGCGACCTTTCTAACCTATCTGAATTCTAGGCTTTCATATCGCATTCACTAATGGCCTTTAGACCTACCTAAAAATGCCTGGGCAAGGTTTTCATCGCTTGATTCCTCGACTATGCCGTAACAGCAAGAGATAGCTAATTTCAAGGTATTGATGCGCCAATTACTCCCACGCTTGAGGAAGGGGGTCGCTGAACTCTTATTCCTCACACTCTCCCTGTTTCTCGAAAGCAGCTTGGCATCCGAGTTTGGAAGTAAAGATGGCCCTGAGCCGGACAACATTCAGGAGCTGGTCGACGTTTTGCGTAGTGATCCTTACAACCTCGAACTTCTGATCAGCTTCGGCACATCCAAGGGGGGGTCGGCCGGCCATATCGCGCTGGCTGTGCGCAGTGATGGGGCAAGCGACGATATCGTGTACTCCGCAAATTTCTATGCCGACCGGACTACCGAGCATGAGCGCCACTTCTATACTCGGGAATTGGTTGTCGGCATTCCCAAGACGGAGTACCTGTTCAAGACAACTTCTTCGCTGGATGCACTCGCAGTCTTCGGGCTCGACTATGGTGAAATCTATAAACGCTCGGTCATCGGCATACGGGTCTTCGGCATCCCCGCCACCGAGCAGCAATCCTTGGTTTCATACTTCTCGCGTATCAATGACGACTATCATCGCCGCGCGATAAACACCGAATATCATAACGGCGAGGTCAAGTATGACTATATGAGGCTGAATTGCGCAAAGGTAATTGGTGCTGCTTTCAAATTCGGCGCTGGCTACGAAACTCTCGATGTCCATAATCCCCATTTGTTTCACGGGCGACGTGTAGTTGCCGCGGCGACAGCGAATGTTCCCACAGAAATGGCCCTTAAGCTGATGAGACAATGGAATCATCGGCGATACAATATCGATGTTGTGCTCTACAAAAAATACGAATCCTCACGCTACGTCGAACCTCGAGAGGATCCGAAAATCGCCTTCGGAAATCTTCCTGATCGCTTCCCGTCGGTTTTATCACTAGATTTCAGGAGAGAGCAAGGCGAGTACCGAGATTTCGACAACCTCTTTGCCATGTACTTACTCTATAACCTGGGACGTTATAGCGTGCGCATGGACGAAACGACGAAACGACTTCGAATCGAGAAAGAGAAACAGCCCATGGCGTATCCGGACGCTGCTTCTCTTGCAACGGCAGCCGCAAAGTCAGATAGCGAAAATTACCGCCGTCACGCCCTCTTCCGCCCCTTGGGAACGCGGATCGGTGCGCCGCCCAGCAACAGACATCTTTATCACTACCCCGATCGCTAATCGAGGCTGACCTTGTCCTGATACCGGATCGCAGTATCCCGATCTACGCCGATTCAAGCATGTGCAACCAGGGCGTTGGTAGAGGGCCACCCAAAATTTTCCTGACGCCCCGGCTGAGCGAGCCTCTGTGATCACAATCCACCAAACTGCGGCGACCTTGCATGGATCGCAGCAGTTTCAGAGTTACCACCGGCGCATGAATGCGCATGTATCCGGCGCGGATCTCAAGCCGTTGCGGCGGCGCTCCCTTGGCGAGGCGGCAGTGCCCGCGCGTCCCACGTTTCGCGGTGACGAACTACTGGCAGCGCTACGGATTCTTTTGCATCGTCGTGCTGACGACCTAGCCTAGCGAGAATACTGTTGGCGATACCGTACTCACCAGTACGCCGTGCGCGCCGCCGACCTTGCGCTGGAATCTGTCCCTGTCTTCGACCGAACGTTCACGACGCCGGTTCGGTATCACGTGGAGGCATTCACTACCCACTCCTCCGAGGCGGGCAACCTCCATCCCGATTCACTTGTCGATGAAAGAAATGGATCTTGGGGAAACAAAGATTCGGAGAAATCCGAAACTGCCCCCAAACACGCATTGCGGACGTATGCTCGCTCACCTCGGCGTCTGTTGTGCCTGTCTGCGCTGCATGATGATCAACAACTCGCTGATCCATGGAAATCCCCGACCATCACATGGTGCAATCCTTTCATGCCTAGGAGATACGCGATGGACGACCATACATTGATTATTGTCTGCAAATGCGGCGTCGCCGTCCGGATTCGCGAACTACACTTCAATATCGGTGGCGATCAAGCCTTTGACTGGGCGCCCTGTCCGCTGTGCTATAGCAAGCTCTACCAGATGAGTGTCGAAGGAGTCGTGTCAGCGGAACTAGTCTCGGACGCGGAGTGGGACTAGCTTCCACCATGCGAGGAATTCCGCAAGGTACTGGAGGTAGCTAAGCATGACGAATTCCAATCATCTCGCTGCCCCATACCCCGCGGGCAATCACGCCAGCGGCTAGAAGGCCGCTCCCTGCGCGCCTACTACGGGAATGTTTGGAAGTTCGCTACAGAGAATACCCTAACCGAGGCAAAAAATAATTCGCTGCAGTCTTCAACGTCTCGGGAACGACTTGAGTCTTGGCCAGCAGGGCCCCCGCTTGCCGGACCAACTCGCCATCAAGCATTTTTTTGCAATTTCAACCAAACAAATCCGTTAATGTGATCGAGCAGAATGTGGATGGTTGGCCTATCGTCACCGACTGTGGCGGGCTGGGCGTTGGATCCAACGCATTGGCGAGCAAAGCGCGCAAACAAGTCGCCCCGATATCGATCAGGCGCGTGACCAACTCTTGGGTGTACTTATCAATGCAATGAGGTCTGCGCTTGAGCTCGGCCGGCCCCTGACCGCAGTTTTCGCCATGTGAGAGATAGCTGCATCTCGGCGTCGCGGCTCTTCTCCTTGTTTTTGCTCTGAGGCGCCTTCAATAAGGGTGGCATGCCCCACTTAAGAAGGGCAGTTTCCGCTAGAATTCGGGTGCATCTTCCGCATCTGGACAGTCGCAAGCGTTCCTTCGGCACGTTTTCTCATTGATAGACCTTGCCCCCTCGATTCCCGCATTTGGTTGCCGTCCCGTGGATCGCGATGATTCTAACGGCCCCACCAGCCGCAAGCGCAGTCCATACAACCTCGACCCAAGCGACCAAAGAGGTGTCGATTCAATTGGACAGCGACCCACGCCTGGCCGTCTCCCGCGTCGTCGTCAATCTTGTGAGCTACTCTCGCTGGCCAACAGGGGGGGCGACCGTACGCGTCTGCGTGGATAGCGCGGCAGACGACGTCTATGCCGGGGTAAAGGGACAGCCGATTTCAAACGGGCGAGTCATCGACGCGAAGACCCTCAATGCACTGGACTCGACAGCGGTATCACAATGCGATGCCGTTTATCTGCTCGATCTCGCGGATATCCGAAGGAAAACGTTGGTCTCCGAACTGATTGGTCGACCTATTCTGGTTATTGTTGGGAGAGACCAGGCCTGTGAGGTTGGCAGTATGTTTTGTCTAGACATCCGCGAAGATCACACATCCTTCCGCATCAATCTTGACTCGATCGCTCGCAGCGGCATTCGTGTACACCCGGGCGTGCTGCAGATGGGCCGACGCACGTCGACAGCGCGATGAGGTTGTTCAGCCGAGCCGCGGACGCAAGCCCAATGCGGCGCCCCACCTTGTACGGCGCGCTACGACGCGCCCACCTGAGTGTCGCGTTGATTGCGGTGCTGACCGCCGGCATATCACTCACGATCGTCGGCCTGACGGCGCTACGCGCCTACGCGGACCACAATCTGCATCTGGTGGCACGTTCGATCTGCTACACGATCGAGGCTGCGGTCGTCTTTCGGGATCAGGAGGCCACCCTGGCTTCCCTAACGGCGATTACTGCCAAAGAGAACATCGCGGACGTAGTGGTACTTGATATTGAGGGAAAGGTGCTTGCCGACTGGCACCGAACACCCACATCGTCTTTGTCAACCATCCGTCGGACCGTTGGGAACTGGCTGACACCGCAGCCGGTGGAACTCACCGTGACGAGTGCGGGCCACACTGTGGGCACCGTGCGTGTGTCAGGCGACCCGACCGCATTCGTCTATTTCCTTTTGCAGGGTGCCCAGGGCCTCCTGATCTGCCTGCTGTTGACGGCCGTTGCGGCTCATTATGTGTCGCGCCGGATGATGCACGATATCGTCGCGCCCCTCAGACTGCTCATGCGCGTCGCCCACGCAGTACGGACGGAACGTGCGTTTTCGCGCAGGCTTCCCTCTGCTCGGATCGCCGAGTTGAATGAGTTGTCCGCTGACTTCAACGCATTGCTGGCCGAACTCGAAAGCTGGCAGAGTCAGCTGCAAAGTGAAAACAGCGCGCTGGCGATCCGCGCCACCCGCGATGGGCTTACCGGCCTACTGAACCGTTCGACATTCATGCAGGCGCTCGAATCGGCCATCGCCACGGCGGCAGCCGACGATCATTTCAGCGCCGTACTCTACCTGGACAGTGACGAGTTCAAGTCGATCAACGATCGTCATGGTCATGCCGCCGGCGACAAGGTGCTTGCAGAGATTGCCAAACGCCTGCTCGGCTGCGTGCGCGAGAGCGACGTCGTCGCGCGGTTGGGCGGCGACGAATTCGCGGTACTGATCCGTACGCTGCGACAACCGCAAGATGCGGCTCAGGTGGCCGACAACATCGTCTTCGCAATGAGTGCACCGTTCCGGCTTTCGGCCAGCGAAACGGTCCGGGCTGGCCTCAGCATTGGAACGGCGGTATTCCCCATCCATGCCCAGTCCGCCGAAGCGCTGCTGGCCGCAGCCGACGCCGCCATGTATGAAGCCAAACGCGATGCGCGGGGTACCTGGCGCGATGCCACCTCCTCTTCTGTACGCGTATAAAATGGCGCGTGCATCGATTTCGCCCAACCTCAATATGCCTCATCGCTTGACCTCGTCACCGCGCCGCCGCGTGTTGCTATCCCTCGTCTCGTTGACCATGCTTCCGCTGATTGGCTGCGCCACGCGTGAATCCCAAACCGGGAAGCTGACACCCGCTCAAATTGCCCTGCTGCGAAGTGAAGGGTTCACGCTGACGGAGAACGGATGGGAACTGGGGCTATCGGAGAAGGTTCTGTTTGGTTTTGATGAGTACACGATTTCGCCGGAACATCAAGCGCCGCTGTTGCGGCTGGGACGTCTACTGGCCGATGCCGGGATTTCCGATCTCCAGGTGAATGGGCATACCGACGATGCAGGGAGCGAGGAATACAACCAAAAGTTGTCGGTGCGTCGGGCCACGGCAGTGGCACGCGTGCTAGATAGCGTTGGATATTCGCAAGACCGGACTCACGTGCGCGGCTACGGTAAGACAATGCCCATTGCGGACAATCGGACCGCCTCCGGTCGTGCGGAAAACCGTCGCGTGGCTATCGTCGTTTCGGTGGACTGAGAGACACCACAATTTCCTCACCAAACACACCGCCGAATGGGGTGAACAAAATCTATTAGCCAATTTTCTGCCAGTTGAGTTGGCAACCGACACATTCGGCTCGCACACTGAGCCGTATATAAGAAAGGCGGCTCACGGATACAACTTCACCCCCTTGGATTTGACTGCGAGCAGATTGGCCCGAGGGCTCGCCTGCCTTCGACGCTCTCGCGGCTGCCCCGGCCCAGGCTGAAGCATAGCCTGCATGCTGTCCTGGAAGGCAAGGCCACCACACTCGGCCTGGGAAGCACAAGTACGGTCGCATTAAATGCGCTGTGCGATAAGGTGTTGGCCACAGTCGCCGTTGAAGGCGAGCCTCTTCCGCTCGATGCCGACGGTGGCAAGTTTTTGGATGGCTTCGGCCGGGTCGCCATCGCCCACATTGGTTTGAAACCATGCTCCCCTTTGAGGACGTGACAGGGCGCAGCATTTGTGTCAGTGCGCCTATACAGTCTTTCGCGTTAGTCGCTCGCGTCACGTGCCACTTACTACGATGCCCTCACTCAAGCCCAGCGCAGTCGAACGGACCTGATGGCATGGGTACAGTGTTTTGCCCGCTAGAGTACTGCTGCTTGCCATGCCGCGAGTCAGATCATTGACCAAGTATTTCAGAAGCGCTGATTCCCGGAAAAACAAGAGGATCTCCGTCTTCGTGAACGGCAGCGCAAAGTGCTGCAGCGACTTCTGGACGAACGGCGGTGGCGCCAAAGCCCTACGACACTACGTCAGAGGTGCCGGGCTGGACCCACGGCATAGCGGAGTAATCCGAAGCCGTCCGTAGTGCCGACCCGCTCGATAATTCCGACGTACATATGTTGCGCTGCCGGGAAACGATGTCGCGTCGAGCAAAGGCGTACCACATGTCGATAGAGGCCGTAGTGTCGCGTATTGCGACAAGCAGGATCATGACTGCTAACAGCAGTGCATTGATTCAGTTCTTCGGGCGGCGGCGTGACTTGACTTTGTCTGTGGACGAATAGGCTGAAGGTTCCCCTACTCATGGAGAAGCCATCTTGTTCGCGAAATCTTACTGGTACGACCGAATCTGGAGCATTGCTACCCCTCATGCCGGGCGTCGCAGCGCGTACTCCTTTATTAAGAGCGCCTCATCGGAGCCGACGTATCGCGCGTCGGCCAATGCTGATCATCGGCGCGAACGGGTTTTGTGCGTATGTGCTGAAGACCTGTTCTCCCAGGCAGTTCCCATGACTACTTTTATTGAATGGATGGCAGCGTGTCAGCGCAGCCCTTCGCTCGACAAGCTGGTGGTTATCCAGAAGCCCGACGCGGTTGAGAACCGCCTTAGGGAAGCTGCTGGATACCTATCTCGCCGGTCGTCCATTAAAGTCAGCCCCCTTCGGGACTGGGTAGCATCATGGCTCGAGGGACACCCTCCGTTGGAGATGTGGCTCGGTCTTTCGCTGCATCGGCAGAGCGATGCGAATCACTATGTATCGCAATTGCTAACCGCCCCCGCGGCTCATCGATTCCTAGTTTTCGATCCGTTGCTGGGTCCCCTTTCACTAACCCATCTTCCACCCATCTCCGACAAAGCAGCCTGCTGCGAACAACTGCGGTTGGACGCCCTGCTGGGGCAGGTGGTATGCGACGTCTCCGAACAAGTCTCCTTCCACCAGTCTCGCATCGAGCTTGTCATCGCCGGTGGATCAGGCTGTGCAACGGATCCGCCGACTCATCCTGTCTGGCTACGAGCATTGCGCAATGAGTGCATGCTGGCGCATGTCGACTTCGCCTTCACGGGTTGGGGTTCTTGGGCTCCCGTGGCTCATTCCGCCCACGCCGCGGATGATGATTTCTGCTTTGAAGACGGCACGCGTATGCGCAGATTAAGCGCCTCCGAAAACACTGCGCAGGCGAGCGCCTTTCGGTAAGGGCTCATGCGATAGCACCTCCGCGGTACAGATCCAACGGCATACGGGCTTTCATTAGCTCTTGCCTTGGCGGCGCGCGCCAGCTACCTACGACGGCGTCTTGAGGCGCCGCCTGTATTTAGCGCAAATCTGAGCAAATCTACCGGTCCCGAGCTCGAAGAAAGAGCTCGGGACGAAGCAAGCTACTTCACCGCTCTTCGCGCACAGCGAGCGCCACTGGAGCCGACCGGAGGTCACTTCGCACGCCTTCTCGCCCGAAAAGGTGGAGACAATCTTCCATCATTCGAGACGCGGCGATTTCTTGCATACCGAGGATAAGACGCATCGAGGGCGTCCTCAATCACTTCGTTCGAGGTCCGGTCAAACGGGGGACACTCAAGAAGATGGGTCTCGGCGCAGTATCGCAAGATATTGATCATCAATGCATGACGACGGTCTTCAAGAAAATGCAATCGTCGGTTTTTTGTCCAAGCGCGGTAACCAGCGTAAGCAAGGGCAAGCAGTTGGTCCGCGGTTCCATCCAGATGCTCGGCGAGGCGGCGGGCTTCGAGGACCAAAGCGCGCTGATTGTCGGCGTCATCGCTCATAACGCTACTTCGTAGGATGCCGCTTTGCCGAACTTCGTCATTGGCGACGACCTTACCGGTCGATGTCTTCGGTCGAGCAGGAAGCGCGAGGAACGGCACTCCGCGCGCCACCCCGGCCGGGGCCACGGAGTCGGCCATGCAGATAAGGGCGAGCACCCACAGCCGGCAATACCGGTGAAGGAAGCGACGTTCGTCCGTGCATAGTTGAAGTGCGTCGTCTCTGGAATGTTCGCCGCAGAGAACCCGACTTGCCGTTTAACACAGAAATGTGCACTCATTAGTGCTCCTTAAAGAATGAAAAAGCCCGCCTTCCCCTGAAGGGGAGAGCGGGCGCGAGGGACCGCGCCGCTGCCGCTGCCGGGTTGCGGTTGCGGTTGCGGTTGCGGTTGCGGTCGGCGAGCTTGGTGGCCAGCATCGAAGCGCGGCTAAGTCCCTTAGCGGCACGTTGCGCAGTTTCCATTATTCGATTATATTCGAATAATGGAAACAGACAACGCCCTTCAATCGCTTGCCGCGCTCGCCCATGCCGTCCGCCTGGCCGTCTTCCGCCTGCTCGTACAGGCCGGCCCCGAAGGCCTGCCGGCTGGCCGCATTGCCGAACTGATGGAGATGCCGGCGTCCTCACTGTCGTTCCACCTCAAGGAACTGCATCACGCCCGACTGCTGGCCAGCCGCCAGGAAGGCCGGTCGATTATCTACATGGCCCGCTTCGAGACCATGAATGACCTGCTGGGCTATCTCACGGAGAACTGCTGCGGAGGCAATCCGTGCTCGCCGGTTTCCCGCTGCGCCGTCACCACGGAGTCCTGAGCCATGAAGCGCTTCCACGTCCACGTCAGCGTGGCCGACCTGTCGGCCAGCATCCGCTACTACTCGACCCTCTTCGCCGCAGAGCCAACCGTCATCCGGGACGACTATGCGAAGTGGACGCTGGACGATCCGCGCGTGAACTTCGCGATCTCCAATCGCACGGAGAAGCTGGGCGTGGACCATCTGGGCATCCAGGCTGAGACGGACGCAGAGCTGGCCGAGATACAGGCACGCCTCGCCAGCGCCGACCTACCCATGCAATCCCAGTCCGAGACGTACTGCTGCTACGCGACCTCGAACAAACACTGGTCGGTGGACCCCACCGGCATCGCCTGGGAATCGTTCCACACGCTCGGCAACGCGCCCACCTATGGCGAATCGCGTGACCGTAGCGCCGAGACCGCTGCGTGCTGCGTGCCCGTCCCGTTGGACGCCGCACCGAAGCCTTCCGCCAAGACCACCTGCTGCACGTCGCAATCCGGCTGCTGCTGACCTAGTCCTAACCCGCCTTCCCCATCGAATCCTCGTGCGAGGAGGCACTCCCTCGCCCCAACGCCCAACAACCACCATGTCCGACAAGACCTTCAATGTACTGGTGCTCTGCACCGGCAACTCCGCCCGCAGCGTCATGGCCGAAGCGCTGTTCAACGTGCTCGGCAAGGGACGCTTTCACGCCTACAGCGCCGGCAGCCATCCTTCCGGCAACGTGAATCCCTTCGCCGTCGAGCGGTGCGAGTCGATTGGCTACGATCTCCG
>Ga0102594_1000682_pt1 | contig 28363 bp, 25 predicted proteins | sample AraplaCol_mLB_r2_2_FD_76863 | JGI IMG/M metagenome (GOLD analysis project Ga0102594, IMG submission 76863) | Arabidopsis root microbial communities from North Carolina, USA - plate scrape MF_Col_mLB_r2 (SPADES assembly) (version 2) | ecosystem: Host-associated > Plants > Roots > Endosphere...
GCAGATGTTCGAGGTCGCCTTCTCGCGGCGGATATGCTGCTCGCGGGCTGACAGCGTCAGTACGAAGCCGCGGCGACCGTCCTGGTCGACGGTTTCGCCGCACAGGCGGCCCGGCATCTGGCGCACAAACTTTTCGCGCGTGGCGAACAGGCCGACATAAGGCCCGCCGAAGCTGAGCGGCACGCCGATGCTCTGGCCTTCCGCCACCACGATATCCGCGCCCATCGCGCCGGGCGGCGTGACGAGACCGAGCGAGGTGATCTCGGTGACGGCCACGACGAGCAGCGCGCCCTTGGCGTGGCAGGCCTTGGCGAGATCGGAGAGGTCGCGCAGATGGCCGAAGACCGAGGGGTTCTGCACCACGACGCAGGCCGTCTGGTCGTCGATCAGGCTGCTCAGGTCTTCGGTGCCGGCGAGATCGACGGGGGCTGCGACATGCGGCTGGTCGGTCTGATCCATCAGGGTCGCGACGGTGTCGCGGTAATGCGGATGCAGGCCGCCCGACAGCACCGCCTTGCTGCGCTTGGTGATGCGCTGGGCCATCAGAACGGCCTCGGCGGCGGAGGTCGCGCCGTCGTACATCGAGGCATTGGCGACTTCCATGCCGGTGATCATGCTCACCTGGGTCTGGAACTCGAACAGGTATTGCAGGGTACCCTGGCTGATCTCGGGCTGGTAGGGCGTATAGGAAGTGAGGAATTCCGAGCGCTGGATCAGGTGATCCACTGCGGCCGGAATATGATGGCGATAGGCGCCGGCGCCGAGGAAGAAGGGCACGTCCATCGGCGAGACGTTCTTCTTCGCCATGGCGGCGAAGGCGCGTTCGACTTCCAGCTCGCCCTGGTGCGGCGGCAGGTCGAGGATGGGATTGAGCGCGCCGGCAGGCACGTCCTTGAACAGGGCGTCGATGCCGCCGACACCGATGGTGTCCAGCATCTCGCCTCGATCGGCTTGGGTCAGACCAAGATAGCGCATGGGGAGGGCGCTCCTGTTACAGGGTCTTGAGGAAGGCGTCGTAGGCGGCCTGGTCCATCAGGGCGTCGAGCTCGGCCTTGTTGGCGAGCTTCAGCTTGACGAACCAGCCATCGGTCTGCGCGGCGCGGTTGACCAGCGCGGGATCGTCGACGATGGCCTGGTTGGCCTCGACCACTTCGCCGCCGGCCGGGGCATAGACTTCCGACGCAGCCTTCACGGATTCAACCACGGCGACTTCGGCGCCGGCGGCCACTTTCTTGCCCGGCGAAGGCAGGTCGACGAAGACGACATCGCCCAGCTGGCTCTGCGCGTAATCGGAAATGCCGACGGTGGCGACATCGCCGTCGAGACGGATCCACTCATGGTCCTTGGTGTAACGGGTCGTCATGGATCGTCTCCTTACTTGGCGTAGCGTTTGGTGATGAAGGGAAGGGTAGCGACCTTGGCCGGCAGGGCCTTGCCGCGCACCATCAGGCTGAGCGGCGTGCCGGCTTTGGCGTATTCGGTGGCGACATAGCCCATGGCGATGGGCGCATCGACGCTGGGGCCGAAACCGCCCGAGGTGATGACGCCGATCTTTTCGCCCTTGTCGTTGACGATCTCGGTGCCTTCGCGGGCCGGCGCGCGGCCCTCGGGCTGGATGCCGACGCGCTTGCGCGTCACGCCGTCTTTCAGCTGCTGCTGGACGATGGCGGCGCCGGGGAAACCGCCTTCTTCGCGGCGGCGTTTGGAGATCGTCCAGTTCAGGCCGGCCTCGATCGGCGAGGTAGTCGTGTCGATGTCATGGCCGTAGAGGCAGAGCCCGGCTTCTAGGCGCAAGGAATCACGCGCGCCGAGACCGATCGGCTTCACTTCCGGCTGGCTCAGGAGCCAGCGCGAGAAATCCTCGGCCTGGGCAGCGGGCAGGGAGATTTCAAACCCGTCCTCGCCGGTATAGCCCGAGCGGGTCACGAAAGCCTCGTACTTGCCGAGCGCCAGCGTCGCGCCCATGCCGAAGCTCATCGCCGGCATCACGCTGTTCAGGCGCGCCAGCACCTCGACGGCGGCTGGACCCTGCAGCGCCAGCAGCGCGCGGTCTTCGAGATATTCGAGCTCGACGCCTTTGAGGTTCTTGCGCATATGCGCGATGTCATCGTCCTTGCAGGCGGCGTTGACGATGACGAAGAGGTCGCGGTCGCGCTTGTTGACCATCAGGTCATCGAGGATGCCGGCCGACCCGTTGGTGAAGACCGTGTAGCGCATCTTGCCGACATCCAGCGCCATCAGGTCGCTAGGCACCAGCGCTTCCAGCGCCTTGGCCGGGTCGGCGCCGGTCAGCTTGACCTGGCCCATATGGGAGACGTCAAAGAGACCTGCGGCAGCGCGGGTATGCTTGTGCTCGGTCAGGATACCGGTCGGATACTGCACCGGCATTTCGTAGCCGGCGAAGGGGACCATGCGCGCGCCGAGTTCTTTATGCAGCGCGTTCAGTGGCGTGATTTTGAGATTTTCGGCCGTATCGCCCAAGCGAGGTTCCCTTGCAGACAGAATCAGAGTCGAACCGGCGGATGGTTTCGCCGTTCGCCCCCTCTGTCCGGGAACCTGAGAGATTCGGAGAGCGTGTCCCTCCTTACTCCTTCGGTGGGACCGGGGTTGGACTCCCGATCCGCTTTCCAGAGTGTCGCCAGTCCGGTCGGTCCTTTGGCCTGAGAGTTTCCGGGGCGGTTGCTCCTTCGGCGCGCGGGTGCCTGTGGAAAACAGGGTCCGCGTCTCTCCCGCCAGACTGATAGCGACGCCGCGAGAATAGGCGGCACCATATTTTAGTCAACGATAATCCCCGTGACCTTACGGAAGCTCGAAAAGACCGCGATTGACAATGGTTTAGGGGGTATTAGGGTTATCCACAGATGAGGTCTTTCCGACGAGTCACCCGCGACTCGCGAGACGGCCCGGAAACTGGAGGAAACCGCGATGAACCCGTTCTTCATCGAACAGATGGCGATGTATTCGGCCTATCACCGGCATCCGAGTAATCGCGTGACGCATTTCATCGGCATCCCGTCCATCGTGATTGCCGTTTATATCCCCTTGAGCTGGGTGCCGCTGTTTACGCTTTGGGGCGGCGAGACAGCGATCACTCTGGCGACGCTGATCTGGTTCACCACTGCGGTCTTCTATTTATGGCTCGATCGCAGCATCGGCGGTGTGATGGCCTTGATCAGTTTCGCGCTGCTTCAGGTCGCCGAGTGGATTGCCGCGAAAGGCAGCGTCACGGGCTGGATTTCGTTTGGCGCACTATTCGTTGGCGGCTGGATATTCCAGTTCATCGGCCATGCCTATGAGGGCCGCCGCCCGGCCCTGGCCGACAATGCGCTGCAGGCGCTGATCGGGCCGCTCTTCCTGGTGACCGAGGTCTTCTTCGGATTGGGTCAGCGCAAGGACCTGCATGACGCGGTTGAAGCACGCTGGCCGCATTACTCGGTCGGCGCGATGCGCGAGCGCGCCACAGCCTAGTCTCTGCGAGATGTCTTCTTTGGGAATACGTCTTTGTCCGGCCGTGATGGTTGAACACAGATAACGAGAAATGAAACAGTGTCGTGGCCGGACGGGAGATTTCCCGCTCCGGCCTTCGACGTTTAAGAGGGGCAGTCTTTGATGACGAAGCGCTGGACGAACCGGCCCGACGGGTCGAACTGGGGCGAATTCGGCCCCGATGACCGCATCGGCCGCGTCAACTGGATCACGCCCGAGAAGGTGAAGCAGGGCATCGCCGAAGTGCGCGAGGGCAAAACCTTCTGCCTGTCGCTGCCGCTGGAATATCCGGGCGGTAACCTGCTCAATCCGCGCCGCTTCCCGCCGCAGCTTTTCGCCGTTACGCGTGAGGGCAAGGCGAATATGGCGCTGCCGCTCTCCATGTACGATCCGCGCGTCACCGATGTGTCGAGCGACGATGCCGCGCTGCTGTACCTGCAGTATTCGACGCAATGGGACAGCTTCGCCCATATCGGCTCGATGTTCGACGCCGATGGCGACGGCACGCCTGAGCGCGTCTTCTACAACGGCTGGCGCGGTGGCAGCGATGTGCCCGACGCGGAAGATCGCGGCGCCGGTGAGCCACGGCTGGAGCGTTTCCCGTCCAAGGGTACCGAGGCACTCGGTATCCACAATTTCGCCAAACACGGCATGCAGGGCCGCGGCGTGCTGGTCAACCTGCATGACGAAGTCGGCGATGCACGCACCTGGATCGGCTACGATCTGCTGATGACGGCGATGGAGAAGCAGAAGGTGGAAGTGGAGCAGGGCGACATGCTCTGTTTCTACACCGGCTTCGGCGATGTGCTGCTGTCCATGCAGCGCAAGCCCGATCATCATCGGCTGGAAAATTCCTGCGCCGTGCTGGACGGTCGCGACGCGAAACTGCGCAACTGGATCACGGATTCCAAGGTCAGTTGCCTGATTGCAGACAATTACGCCGTCGAAGGCCTGCCGGCCAGGGCAGTGGAAGGCAGCCATGCCATGCTGCCGCTGCATGAACACTGCCTGTTCAAGCTCGGCCTGCCGCTGGGCGAACTCTGGTATCTCTCCGAACTTGCCGCCTATCTGAAGCAGCACAAGCGCAGCCGCTTCCTGCTCACCGCCCCGCCGCTGCGTCTCACCGGCGCGGTCGGCTCGCCATCCTCACCCATCGCTACCGTATAAAAAATCAGCCTTCCCAGGAGTAGTTCAATGAACGGCGCCGAAAGCCTCGTCAAAACCCTCGTCACCTCTGGCGTCGATACCTGTTTCGCCAATCCCGGCACGTCCGAGATGCATTTCGTCGCCGCGCTCGATCATGTGCCCGGCATCCGCTGCGTGCTGGGCCTGCAGGAAAACGTGGTGACCGGCGCGGCCGACGGCTACTGGCGCATGAAGCACCAGCCGGCCGCGACGCTGCTGCATCTGGGTCCCGGCCTGGCCAATGGCGCCGCCAACCTGCACAACGCCCGCAAGGCCGCCTCGGGCATCGTCAACGTGGTGGGTGAGCATGCCACCTATCACCTGCATTACGATGCGCCGCTGACCTCTGACATCGACGGCATCGCCCGGCCCTTCTCGGCCTGGGTCGGCCGCGCCAAGGCGGCGCATGACGTGCCGAAGCTGGCCGCCGAAGCCGTCAGTGTCGCGCGTAGCGGCTCGGGCAAGATCGCCACCATGGTGCTGCCGGCCGATACGGCTTGGACCGAAGTCACCGGCCCGGCGCCGGTCCTGCCGGTGCCGCCGCGTGCCAAGGTGGACGACAGTACAATCCTCGCCGCTGCCGCCGCACTGAAGAAAGCCGGCCCGCGCGGCATGCTGGTGCTGGGCGGCCATGCCCTGCTGCGGCCCTGCCAGGAAGTGGCGTCGCGCATCGCTGCCGCCACCGGCTGCAAGCTCTCCAATCCCGGCGCCAGCGCACGCATGGAACGCGGCGGCGATCTGCCGCGCACCGGCCGCGTGCCCTATATCCTGTCGCAGGCGCTGGCCTATCTGAAGGACACCGACGAAATGGTGCTGGTCGGCTGCCGCCGCCCGGTCGCTTTCTTCGCCTATCCGGACCAGCCGAGCCTGCTGACGCCCGATCATTGCCACATCACGCCGGTGGCCGATGTGGACGACGACCTGCTGGATGCACTGGAGCGCCTGGCCGATGCGCTGAAGGCGCCGAAGACGCAGGTTGCCGGGCCGGTGAAGCTGGAAAAGCCCGGCCTGCCAGATGGTGCGCCGGATCTGGAGAAGATTGCGGCCGCCATTGCCGCACTGCTGCCCGACCACGCCATCGTGCTTGATGAATCGCTCACCTCTGGCCGTGGCATCTTCGCCGCCACCGAGGCGAGCGGGCCGCATGACTGGCTGCAGAATATGGGCGGCTCGATCGGCTACAGCCTGCCGATGAGTGTCGGCTGCGCCATCGCCGAACCCGACCGCAAGGTGGTGGTGCTGGTGGGCGATGGCAGCGCCTTTTATACGTTACAGGCGCTGTGGACGCTGGCGCGCGAGAATCTGAACGTCACTGTCGTGGTCTTCGCCAACCGTTCCTACAACATCCTGCGCGGCGAACTGACCAATGTGGGTGCGCTGAATCCGGGGCCGCGCGCCGTCGACATGCTGACGCTCGACCGTCCGACGGCCGACTGGGTCGCGCTCGCCAAAGGCCACGGCGTGCCGGGCATCCGGGTCGACGAGATGACCGGTTTCTGCCGCGCCTTCAAGGGTGCGCTGGAACATCGCGGGCCACAACTCATTGAGCTGGTTCTGTAATTGGCTACAAACTGTGGTGTGATGCCGCAGGTTACCGCGAAATTCTTTGCAGAAAATCCGGAAGTTTGCCAATCATAGGGCGTGGATATCTTGAAGTGGCAGCCCGTGTCAGGTCTGTCGCCGGTTGGATAACGAAGGATATCTGCCTATCCCCCACCGGGCCCTGCGCCGTCCTTGTTACCGGGGCGGCGTGACGGCCAACCGGGGTAGCAACCAATTTTCCAAGCCTCAGCAGAAAGTGTGAGCGCCATGTCTACGCCTGCCACCGTGTCCACGTCTTCCGTTCCTGCCATGGCCGACGCCAAGGGTGGCGCCCTGCAGGCGATGGAACTGCGTGGCAGCCAGGAAGTGCTCACCTTCACCATCGGCGACCAGAATTACGGCCTCGATCTGCTCAGTGTGCGTGAAATCCGCGCCTGGACCGATGTGACGCCGTTGCCCAATACCCCGCCTTTCGTGCGCGGCGTGATCAATCTGCGCGGCGCTGTCGTGCCGATTTTCGATCTGCGCGTCCGTCTCGGCGGCGGCACCACCACGCCGACCAGCGCCAATGTCGTGATCGTCGTCGAGGTCGGTTCTGAATCGGTCGGCCTGCTGGTCGACACCGTCTCCGACATTCTCGCGCTCGACTCTTCGGCCCTGCAGCCGGTGCCGGCCACCGCTGCCGACGTGGAGCAGAGCTTCCTGTCCGCGCTGGCCACCCATGAGGAGCGCATGGTCGCCCTCATCGACGTGAACCGCCTGTTCAACCGCGGTGTGCCGCAGGTCGACGTCGCCGCGGCCTGATCGGTCTCTCAAAGCTTTCAGCAAAGCCCCTGCCGCTGACGCGGCGGGGGCTTTTTGCATTTCAGGCCAAGCTTCGCTGTCTTCCGTCCGTCCGAAATTGGTTCGCGAAGGCTCCGTATGCAACCTATTTTATACCTATGCGTGTGCGTATTCGGTAGAGTAAGTGGTCAGGGTAATGAATTACCGGTTACACATGAGAGGTATTTGATTATTAACCCCGAGAAATCAGGTATTTGTGGTACTCGCAAAGTGTCACGAAGTCGAAACCCTGATGGGGATCTGTCATGTCACTCGCATCCAGTCTCAAAATTGGTCCACGCGTACTCGCTGTCGTTGCGCTGCTGGCCATCGCCGCGGCGGCCATCGGCACGATGGGGGTGATCTCGCTCGACCGTTTCGAGCGCCAGACCAATGTGATGGAAAACATCGCCAAGCAGACCCAGTATGGCGAGCGCCTCAACGCCCTGGTTTATGCGGTGGTGATGGATTCACGCGGCGTCTACATGTCGGATGCCACTGCCTCGCGGCCCTATTCGGCCGGCATCGTGAAATTCACCGGCGAGATCGAAGCGCTGGTGAAGGAGTGGACGACGCTGATCGGCCCGGAAGCCGCCAACAGCGCTGAAGCCAAGGAATTCCTCACCGTCGTAGGTCAGTTCGTGCAGTTCCGCCGCGAACTCGCCCGGCTGGGCATCGAGGGCGCTCCGGGCCAGGCACGCGAATTCGGCGACAACGACGCCAACCGCAGCAACCGCCAGGCGCTGAACCGCGCCATCGAGGCGATCACCAAGCGCAATGCCGAGCGCGTGGTAGAGGTGAACGACAACCTGACCCAGTTCTACAATACTCAGCGTCCGCTGCTGATCACCATCACGGCGGCGGCGATCACCGTTTCGGTGATGCTGGCGCTCTATATCGTGATCGCCACGCTGACCCGGCCAATTTCCCGCATCACCGACGTGATGAACACCCTGGCCGAGGGCAATACTGGCGTTGCCGTCACCGGCAACGAGCGCCGCGACGAGATCGGCGAGATGGCCAAGGCCGTGCAGGTCTTCAAGGACAACATGATCGCCCGCGAAAAGGCGGAATCCGATATCGCCGAGCAGCGTCGCGCCGCCGAGGAGCAGCGCAGCCAGCGCGAGGCGCGTGAGAAGGCGGCCGGCGAGGAAATCGCTGCGCTGGTCAACAAGGTGGCGTCGGGCGAACTGGACGGCCGCATCAGCGAGGCCGGCAAGGACGGCTTCTTCCTCTCGACCAGCCAGGAACTGAACCGTCTGGCCTCCACGCTGCAGACCATGGCCGGCGAACTGGCCGAAGTGATGGGTGCAATGGCCGGTGGCGACCTGACCAAGCAGGTGCGCGGCGAATATCACGGCGTCTTCGGTCAGCTGAAGACCAGTACCAACTCGATGGCGACTAAGCTGCGCGATTTCGCGATGAGCCTGACCCGCACGGCGCAGTCGGTGAAATCCGCCGCCAACGAGATTTCCGACGGTAGCCAGAATCTGGCGCAGCGCACGGAAAGCCAGGCGGCCAGCATCGAAGAGACTGCGGCAAGCATGCACGAGATCACCACGACCGTGCGCCAGAATGCCGACAATGCCCAGGCTGCCAACCAGCTTGGCACGGCCGCGCGCGACACGGCAGAGAAGGGCGGCAAGGTCGTGGCCGATGCGGTCACCGCGGTCACCCAGATCGAAAGCAGTGCGCAGAAGATCAGCGATATCGTCGGCCTGATCGATGAGATCGCCTTCCAGACCAATCTTCTTGCCCTCAACGCAAGCGTTGAGGCTGCGAGGGCAGGCGAGGCCGGCAAGGGCTTCGCCGTGGTGGCGCAGGAAGTGCGCGCACTCGCCCAGCGTTCGGCCAATGCGTCCAAGGACATCAAGACGCTGATCACGGAATCGAACGCACAGGTGAAGACCGGTGCGACGCTGGTGAACCAGACCGGCGGTTCGCTTGGCGAGATTGTCGGCGCGATCAAGAAGGTGTCGGATATCGTTGCCGAGATCGCGGCAGCTTCGCGCGAGCAGGCCACCGGCCTCGACCAGATCAACACCGCTGTGGGCCAGATGGACGAGATCACCCAGCGCAACGCCGCGCTGGTGGAAGAGACCACGGCCGCCGCGCAGTCGCTCAACAACCTGGCGCACCAGCTCGCCGAACTGGTCAGCTTCTTCAAGACGGATGCGTCTGCACCGATCATGGTGAGCGCGCCGCCGCCGGTTGCCGCCAAGCCTGCCGCTGCCAAGGTTGCCGCCCCGGCGCCCAAGGCCCAGCCCAAGCCGGCTACCGCCAAGGCCGCTGCGAGTCCGGCCAAGCCGGCCCCTCAGGCGCAGATGGCGGCCGCCACGCCGAAGCCTGCCACCGATGAGGATTGGCAGGAATTCTAAAGGGTTAAGGGCTGTATCAGGGGCGGGGTTTTCCGGTTGACAGGCTGGGGACCCGCCGGTATGGTCCGGCCCACTTTTCCGCCGGGCGGGCAAAGCGCTGCGCCTGGTTTTTTGTTGGTTTCGAGGGTGTCATGAAAGTCGTGAATTCGCTCAAGTCGGCCAAGGGCCGCCATCGCGATTGCCGCGTTATCCGCCGCAAGGGCCGGGTCTATGTGATCAACAAGACCAACCCGCGGTTCAAGGCGCGCCAGGGCTAAACCCCTCGTATCGCTATGTTTTTAAAAGGCCCGGCTGGAAACAGCCGGGCCTTTTGCTTTGCCGGGTCTTGACCGGGCAAGCCGACAGGGTGAAATTTGTCTGACAAATTTTGCACCCCGAATCATATACTGCCCGATGCCCCCAGCCGGCCAGCCCCTGATCCAGCCGCCCGCCCTCGATCTGCTGAAGACCGGCGGACTTGGCGCCATGCTGGCCGGCCGGCTTGCGGAATCGATCCGCGCGGGCGATTTTCTTTTTGACGATCCGCCGCCCACCGAGAAACAGCTGGTCGAGCGCTTTTCCGTCAGTCGCGCCGTGGTGCGCGAGGCGATCGCCCGGCTGAAAGCCGATGGCTTCGTCGCGACCCGCCAGGGCGCGGGCGCTTTCGTGGCGGCCCGGCCCGGGCTGGCGCAGTTCCGCATTGCCCCGCCGGGCAGCGACCTGGCGCTGCTGAGTCGGCAGGAGCTGCTGCATGTCTTCGAGCTGCGCGGCGTGATCGAAGCCGGCATGGCGGAATTCGCGGCCCTGCGCCGCACGCCAACTGATATTGTCGCCTTGCGCGCCGCCTATGCCGCCATGGAGCAGGCGCTGCGGGATCCGGACGCGGCCGGCGCAGCCGATGACGACACCTTCCATGCCGCCGTCGCCGCTGCCGCGCATAATCCCTACCTGGCGCAGTTCGCCACCTATCTGGCGCAGCATTTCTCGGCCACCCGCGCGCTGACCTGGCATCCCGCCGCCCGCGATGCCGGCGCTGCGGCGGCATCCCAGGCCGAGCATCGCGAGGTGCTGGAAGCCATCGTCGCGGGCGATGCCGCTGCTGCCGCCACGGCTGCCCGCAACCATATCGCCCAGGCCGCCGCGCGCTATGCCGCGGCGGTGCCTGAAGTTTGACGGAGTATCGCCCATGCTGATGCCGACACCGGAAGCTGACATCATCGCCCAGCGCCTCGACCTGATCGCGGGCTTGCGCCGCATCGTGCCGGGCGAGGGCGTGATCGCCGACGAGACCAGCCTCAAGGCGTTTGAATGCGACGGCCTGACCGCCTATCGGCAGATTCCGCTGGTCGCTGTGCTGCCGTCCGACACGCAGCAGGTTTCCGAGGTGCTGAAGCTGTGCAACGCGCGCGGCGTGAAGGTCGTGCCGCGTGGCGCCGGCACATCGCTCTCGGGGGGCGCGCTGCCTCTGGCTGATGGCGTGCTGCTCGGTCTTGGCAAGTTCAACCGCGTGCTGGATATCGACTGGGAGAATCGCTGTGCCGTGGTGCAGCCCGGCGTCACCAATTTAGGGATCACCCGCGCGGTCGAGCATCGCGGCTTCTACTACGCGCCCGATCCGTCGAGCCAGATCGCCTGCACCATCGGCGGCAATGTGGCCGAGAATTCCGGTGGCGTGCATTGCCTGAAATATGGCCTGACCACCAACAACATCCTCGGCGTCGAGATGGTGCTGATGAACGGCGATATCATCCGGCTCGGCGGCAAGCATCTGGATTCCGAAGGCTATGACCTGATGGGCCTGATCTGCGGCTCGGAAGGACTGCTCGGCGTCATCACGGAAGTCACCGTGCGCATTCTGCCCAAGCCGGCGACGCAACGCGCCGTGCTGGCCGGTTTCCCGACGTCCGAGTCTGCCGGCGACTGCGTGGCCAAGATCATCGCATCCGGCATCATCCCCGGCGGCATGGAGATGATGGACCGACCGGCGATCCATGCGGCGGAAGATTTTGTCCATGCCGGCTATCCGCGCGACGTGGAAGCCCTGCTGATCATTGAACTGGACGGGCCGCCGGCGGAAGTCGACGATCTGCTGGCGCGGGTGAAGGCGATTGCCGAGGCCTGCGGCTCGGTCAGCTGCCGCGTTTCGGAAAGCGAAGACGAGCGGCTGGCCTTCTGGGCCGGGCGCAAGGCAGCTTTCCCCGCCGTCGGCCGCATCTCGCCGGATTACCTGTGCATGGATGGCACCATCCCGCGCAAGACCCTGCCGCTGGTGCTGACCCGCATGGCCGAACTGTCCGTGAAGCACAATCTGCGCGTCGCCAATGTCTTCCACGCCGGCGACGGCAACCTGCATCCGCTGATCCTCTACGATGCCAACAATCCGGGCGAGCTGGAACGCGCCGAGGAGTTCGGCGCCGATATCCTGCGGCTTTGCGTCGAGGTCGGCGGCGTGCTGACCGGCGAGCATGGCGTGGGCGTGGAAAAGCGCGACCTGATGCCCGTGATGTTCTCCGAGGACGACCTGGCGCAGCAGCAGCGCGTCAAATGCGCCTTCGATCCCAACCACCGCCTCAATCCGGGCAAGGTCTTTCCCGTGCTGCATCGCTGCGCCGAACTCGGCCGCATGCATGTGCACAGGGGCAAGCTGGCTTTCCCCGACCTGCCGAGATTCTGACTTCCATGCCCGAGACTTTCATTCCTGCCGGCACCACCGACGTCGTCGACGTGATCCGCTGGGCCGCCGCCGAGAAACGTCCGCTCGAACTGCAGGGCCATCGCAGCAAGGTCGGCCTCGGCCGTCCGGCCCAGAGCGAATATGCGCTCGACCTGAGTCGCCTGAGCGGGGTGCTGGAGTATGAACCGGCCGAACTGGTGCTGACGCTGCGGCCCGGCACACTGGTCAGCGACGTGGAAAAGCTGCTGGCGGCGCGCAACCAGATGCTGGCGTTCGAGCCGCCGGACTGGGGCCCGCTCTGGGGCGGTGCCTCGGCGCGCGGCACCATCGGCGGCGCGATCGGCTGCAACCTCGCCGGTCCGCGCCGCTTCAAGGCCGGCGCGATCCGCGATCACCTGCTCGGTTTCACGGCGGTATCCGGCCGCGGCGAGCTGTTCAAGGCCGGCGCGAAGGTCGTGAAGAATGTCACCGGCTACGATCTGCCGAAACTCGTCTGCGGTGCTTACGGCACGCTGGCGGCGCTGACGGAAGTGACGCTGAAGGTGCTGCCGGCGCCGGAAAAGACCCGCACCGTGCTGGTGCTGGGGCTGGACGACATGACAGCCGCGCAGGCGATGGCGGCGGCGGCCGGTTCGCCCAACGAGGTTTCCGGCCTGGCGCATCTGCCGGCCGATATCGCCGCGCAATCCGGCGTTGGCTATGTGGCGAAAGCCGGCAGCAGCGTGACGGCGATCCGCATCGAGGGCACCGATGTCTCGGTCAGGGCGCGCTGCGAGGCGCTGCGGACGTTGTTGCAGCCCTTCGGCGCGCTGGAGGAATTGCATTCGATGAATTCGGCCTGGCTGTGGCGCGAGCTGCGCGATGTCGCCTGTTTCGCCCTGCCGCAGGACCGCGTGCTATGGCGACTGTCGCTGGCGCCGCTGGATGGCGCGAAAGCCACGGCCGAGATCGCGGCGACCGAACCGGATGCGCGCTTCTTCTATGACTGGGCCGGCGGCCTGGTCTGGCTCTCTTTAAGCGCAGCGCCCAACGCCCATGCGCCGCTGGTGCGCCGCGTGGTGGCGCAGTTGGGCGGCCATGCCACGTTGCTGCGCGCCGAAGCCGCCACGCGCGCCGCGCAGGCCGTGTTTCAGCCGCAGGCCGAGGCGCTGGCCGCGCTGTCGCGCCGTGTGAAAGAAAGCTTCGATCCGATGAATATCCTCAATCCCGGCCGCATGGCGGCGGGAGTGTAACCGATGCAGACCTCATTCTCCCTCGCGCAACTAGCCGATCCCGGCATTGCCGCCTCCAACGAGATCCTGCGCAAATGCGTGCATTGCGGCTTCTGCACGGCCACATGCCCGACCTATGTGCTGCTCGGCGACGAACGCGACAGCCCGCGCGGCCGCATCTATCTCATCAAGCAGATGCTGGAAGGCGGCCAGGCGGCGACGGAAGAGACCGTGCGCCATGTCGACCGCTGTCTCAGCTGCCTCAGTTGCATGACCACCTGCCCCAGCAGCGTGCATTACATGCATCTGGTCGATCATGCCCGCGCGCATATCGAGGAGACCTACAAGCGGCCCTTCATGGATCGCCTGCTGCGCGGCCTGCTGGCCCGTGTGCTGCCCAATCCGACGCTGTTCCGGCTGTCGCTGCGGCTCGCGCAGATCGGCAGGCTGTTCGCCTTCGCGATGCCGGCGCGTCTCAGGGCGATGCTGGCGCTGGCGCCAAAATCGCTGCCGGCACCGTCGGAGCTCGACAAGCCGCAGGTCTTCAGGGCTGAAGGCGAGCGACGCATGCGCGTGGCCCTGCTAACCGGCTGCGCTCAGCGCGTGCTCGACCCGGAGATCAACAGCGCCACGATCCGCCTGCTGACGCGGCATGGCTGCGAGGTGGTGGTGTCGCAGGGCGTGGGCTGCTGCGGGTCGCTGCCGCATCACATGGGTCGTGAGGACGATGCCCATGCGATGGCCAAAGCCAATATCGTGGCCTGGCATCACGAGGCCGAAAGCGGCGGCCTGGATGCCATCGTGATCAACGCCTCGGGCTGCGGCACGACGGTGAAAGATTACGGCTTCATGCTGCGCAGCGACGCCGCCTGGGCCGACAAGGCGGCCAAGGTTTCAGCTCTGGCGAAGGATGTGACGGAAGTGTTGTACCAGCTGGGTCTCCGGCCCGATGGCAGCGCCGCACCGCTGACCGTTGCCTATCACAGCGCCTGTTCGCTGCAGCATGGCCAGAAGATCACGGCTTTGCCCAAGCAGCTGCTGGGGCAGGCGGGGTTCACGGTGAAGGATGTGCCCGAGGCGCATCTGTGCTGCGGCTCGGCCGGCACCTACAACCTGCTGCAGCCCGAGCTGGCCGGCCAGTTGCGCGATCGCAAGGTGAAGAATATCCGCAGCACGGAGCCTGACGCGGTGGCGGCGGGCAATATCGGCTGTCTGGTGCAGATCCAGAGCGGCATAGATGTGCCGGTGCTGCACACGGTGCAGCTCCTGGACTGGGCCACGGGCGGGCCCAAACCGGCAGGCATCAAGCAGTAAGGCTTACTTCTTGGCGGGTGTCGCGCTCTGCTTCGCCGATTCAACCCGGGCGCGGCACTGTTCTTCGGCGACCATGCGCTGCTGCGGGGTCAGGGCCTGCTTCTGGCCGGTCTTGGTGCCTTCGCGCGCTTCGCGCATGCAGGCTTCGATTTCCACGGCGTTGGATTGAGAATTGCTCTGGGCGACGGCGGGCAGATGCACGGCGGCGAACAGCAGAAGGGCGAGGGCGGAAACAAGGAAACGCATGGCGATGATCCTGGGTTCGGGGTAACGCCGCAGGTATACGACAGCCCCGCGAGATCCGGAATGTTACTTTTCGATCATCAGGTTACGGTGTTTTTACCTGCAGCCGCGTGCGGATCTCCGCCACCAGGGCCGCACTGACCGCCTGGCACATGCGCCAGACCGTCTCGAAGCCATCCGCGCCGCCGTAATAGGGATCGGGCACGATGCGGCCGAGCTCCGGCGCATAGGCGAGATACAGCTTCACCCGGTCGCGATAGGCCGGCGGGCAGAGCCGCAGCAGCTGGGCGTAATGGCCTTCGTCCATCGCCAGGATCAGGTCGAAGCGGGTGAAATCCTCCAGCACGACCTGGCGGGCGCGCAGGGTGCTGAGATCGACGCCATAGCCCTTTGCGGTGGCGACGCTGCGCGGATCGGGCGGGTCGCCGATATGGTAGTCATGCGTCCCGGCGGAATCGACCAGCACCATGGTCTCCAGCCCGGCCGCGCGCAGCATATGGCGCAGCACGCCATCGGCGGTGGGCGAACGGCAGATGTTGCCGGTGCAGACCATCAGGATGGAAAAGGCGGGGGCGGCGGGGTGTGACATCGCCGGGCAGGGAAGCATTCCCCGGCGGCACCTGCAAGGGGCGCTGCAGCGCGGGGCTACCGGATTGGCGCGGCGCGCTCTAAACTACCCGGCGATGACCAAGCTGCCGCCTGATGACGAGACTGCGCTGCTGGAAGCCAACGCCGCTTTCTATGCGGCCTTTGCCTCCCGGGATATCGACGCCATGGCCGGATTGTGGGCCAAGGCGGCCCCGGTCTGCTGCATCCATCCCGGCTGGCCGCCGCTGATGGGGCGCGATGCCGTGCTGGAAGGCTGGCGACGCATCCTGGCCAATCCATCGCAGCCGGTGCTGCAGATGATGGCGCCGCGGGTGACGCTGTGGGGCGATGTGGCGCTTGTGCTGTGCTTCGAGCGTGTCGAGGACCAGTATCTGATCGCCTCGAATATCTTCGTGCGCGAGGGCAAGGGCTGGAAGCTGAGCCATCATCAGGCCGGCCCGGTCGCCACGCCGCCGCCCGGTGCGAACGACGATGACGAAACCGATCCGGATGACGAGCTGGCCGATGACGACGATGAGGACGAGGATGACGACGACCTCGATCCGCCGTCAGGTACTATTCATTAGGCGGGCACCCTCCACTAGACCGGGCTAGTCGCCCTTCACCAGGGTCTGGATGCGCGCGCCGCCGCCGGTTTCGCGGATCAGGCGGCTTTTCAGAAAATCCAGTTTCGGCTGCAGCGCCTGTTCCAGCTGCCAGGGCGCATTGACGATCACCAGGCCGCTGCCGTTCATCTGCGCCTCGTCCTTGGCCGGACGCACGGTGAGTTCGACGCAGAGCGTCGCGGCCTGCAGGCTGCGGGTGAGATCGGCCTTCCAGCGCTCGATCGGCTTCTGCTCCTTGATCGGATACCAGATCGCCAGCAGGCCGGTGGCCCAGCGCTGATGCGCCGCCAGCACGGCCTTGGTCAGTACGTCGAACTCGTCCTTGAGTTCGAAGGCCGGATCGATCAGCGCCAGGCCCCGGCGCGGCGTCGGCGGGGTCAGCGCCTGCAGCGCCTCAAAGCCGTTCCGGTGATGCAGGTGGATGCGCGCGTCACGGCCGAATTCCTCGGCCATGGTGCGCTTGAGCGTCTCGGCATCCTGCGGATGCAGTTCGCACAGCGTCAGCCGGTCGTCATCGCGTAAAGAGTTCGCCAGCAGCCAGGGCGAGCCGGGATAGAGACGCAGACCGCTGCCGCCAGCGCTGAGCGAGGGGTTGAGGCGCTTCAGCGCCGCGACATAGCCTGGCAGGATCTGCGCGGCCGCCGGATCGGCCAGCACCGCGCCGATGCCGAAGCGGTATTCACCGCCGCGCTGGGCTTCATTGCCCGCCAGATCGTAAAGACCGATGCCGGCATGGCTGTCGATCAGGTGCATGGGCGCCGGCTTACGATGCAGGGCATCGAGCAGATCGAGCAGCACGACATGCTTCAGCACGTCGCCGACATTGCCGGCATGGAAGGCGTGGCGGTAGTTCATGCCGGCTGCTTTACGCCATCCCGGCCGCCGGCAAAACCGTCAGGCTCAGCTTTTCGCCTTCTGGAGTGCGGCTTCGACGGCTTTTGTCACCTTGGCGTCGGTCGGCTTGACCGGGGTGGGGAAGACCTCGACCAGGCCACCATCGGCGCCGATCAGGTATTTATGGAAATTCCACTTCGGCAGCGCGCCTTCGCCCAGCTCCTTGGCGATCCACTGGTAGAGCGGATGCGCCTTGGGGCCGATCACCGTCTGCTTGTCGGTCATCGGGAAATCGATGTCGAAATTGACCTCGCAGAAATCCTTGATCTGCGCCGCGGTGCCCGGCTCCTGGCCGCCGAAATCGTTGGACGGCACGCCCAGCACGACGAGGCCCTTGTCGCGATAGGTTTTATAAAGGCTTTCGAGATCGGCATATTGCGGGGTGAAGCCGCATTGCGAGGCGGTGTTGACCAGCAGCACCACCTTGCCCTTGAACTGCGTCATCGGCATCGGCTTGCCGTCGATGCCGGTGAATTCGAAATCATAGGCACTCATTCCGGTGCTCCCTTTGCTTTTAGTCTGTGCCACCGCGCCCGGATCGGGCCACAGCAGGGTGAGTCCGGCCGCGATCCAGGGCAGCGCCAGCAGCGTGCCGATCAGGCGGCGGCGCAGGGGCAGGTCGGCAAGGTATTGATTCGCCTTGGAGTCATGCAGATCGGCCACGGATTCACCCTCCATTAACGCAACTCAAGCCTAACTATAGCGTTGCCATTATAGCGGGCCAGAGCCAATTCCGCCCGCCAGGCCGTCTTCCTTCTTTGGGGCCGTTCCCATGTCGTTGCCCGGACTGCTCACCTTCGCCGCGCTGTCGCTCGCCGCCCTGATCGGCGGCGTGTCGCTGACGCGTCTGGTGCCGGGCCTGGGCGGCGAGCATCCCGGCCTGGTGGCGCTGGCGCTGCTGGGCGTCTTCTGGGCGGGGCGCGAAATCTGGCAGCGCCACCGCATCCAGCGTCGCCTGATTGCCGAGATCGACGCGCTGTCGGAAGAGGTTATCCGCCTGACCGATGCGCAGATGGCCGCAGAAGCTCCCGTGCAGGCCGTCGTCTCGCCCGCGCGTGCGGTCGCCAATGAGCCGCAGCCGCGCCCCGAGGCGAAAATCGACCAGCGGGTCGAGCCGCGCTTCACCATAGCCGCTTCCGAGCCGGCCGATGACGGCACGTTGCTGGATGCCGTGCGCGATGCGCTGAACAACAACCGTGTCGAACTGCATGTGCAGCCGATTGTCAGCCTGCCGCAGCGCCGCATCCGTTTTTTCGAACTGCTGGCTCGCCCGCGTGATGCCGAAGGCAACCACTATCAGGCCGCCGACTGCCTGTCCGCACTGGACGCGGCCGGCCTGCGTGCCGAATTCGATGTGCTGATGCTGCTGCGCGGCGTGCAGCTGGTGCGCAAGCTGGAGCAGCGCGCCAAGGATGTCGGCTTCTTCCTCAATCTGTCGCCGTCGCTGCTCAGCCAGATCGACACCTTCAATCCGCTGTTCGACTTCCTTCAGCGCGAACGCGAACATGCCGCCAATATCGTGCTGGAATTCGCCTTCGATGGCGTGTGCCAGCTCGACCGCACCGGGCTGTACCGCATGGGACAGATTTCAGCGCTGGGCTTCGCGCTTTCGGTCGATGGCATTGATCGCTTCGACGTCGATTTCGCCAACCTGTCCAAGCACGGCGTGCGTTTCCTGAAATTCGATGCGGCCGTCTTCAGCAATGTCGACGCCATCGCCAAGTCGCCGGTCGAGCTTACCGACCTGCGCGAGATCTGCGAGCGCAGCGGCATGCTGCCGGTGCTGTCCAAGGTCGAGGCCGAGGCCGAGCTGATCAAGCTCAGCGACCTCGATTTCCCGCTCGGCCAGGGCATGCTGTTCGGCGCGCCCAAACTGGCTAAAGCGGCTTAACCCTTTTCACCGCGATCAGGGCGTCGGCCAGTTCGACAAAGCCATCACCGCCTTCGCCCTCTGTGACAAATGCGGGCTTTGCCGCAATGCGGTCCAGAAACGGCCGCACATTGGCCACCCCGACACTGTAGGGAAAATAGCCGAACATCGGTGCATCGTTCGGGCTGTCGCCGGCGAACACGATCTGGTCACGTACCGCATCAAGCTGCAGGCCGTAGGCTTCCTCGAATAGCACGCGCGTCATGGTGAGCTTGTCCCAATGACCGAACCAGCCGTTGACATGAATCGAGCTGACTTTAGCGACCGCGCCAGCGGCTTCAAAAAGCGCGACGATGCGCTCGACCTCGCTCATCGGCAGCGCCGGCACGTCCTCGCAGAAATCGATGGCGAGATCGCATTCGCGATACTGCTGGTCGGAAGCGAGCGCCGTGCCGGGCACCTCTTTCAGAATCTTCACGCTCAGCGCATCCAGCTTCTGCCGCGCGGCCCGGCGTTCGGCATCGGTCTGGAAGAAGCGGCGATGCATCACCTTCTTGACCCGGTCGTAGCGCATGGTGAGCGCGCCATTCTCGCCGACGATAGCGTCCACCGGCCAGAAACGGGCGATCAGGTCGCACCAGCCAGCCGGGCGTCCGGTGATCGGGATGACCGTGAAGCCAGCCGTGCTCAGTCGCTGCAGCGCCGCATAGGCCTCCGCCGTCAGCCGGCCATGAGTGGTCAGCGTGTCGTCGATGTCGGTGAGGACGTAGCGGATTTGGCTGCGGTTTTCAGACGAAAAGGCAGTCAGCGGACGAATATCGGCCATTGGTCAGGTATACAAATGTCTATGCTGCAAGTGCGAAAAGGCGGGTTGCCCCGCCTGCGAACGGACGGCTATAGTCGCTGCGCAAAAAAAGTCCGTCAACCGCTCGCCGAGTCGCCCAAAAAGGACCAGCCATGACCTATCAGGCTTTGCACGGCCATTACCTGGAAGACCTGCAGGTCGGCATGTCGTCGGTCTACTCCAAGACGGTGACCGAGGCCGACATCATCATGTTTGCCGGCGTCTCGGGCGATACCAACCCGGTGCATCTCGACGAGGCTTTCGCAGCGGAAACGCCGTTCAAGGGGCGCATCGCCCACGGCATGCTGGGCGCCAGCCTGCTCAGTACCGTCTTCGGCACCAAGCTGCCCGGCCCGGGCTGCATCTACATCTCGCAGGACCTGCGCTTCAAGGCACCGGTGCGCATTGGCGACACCGTGGTGGCCAAGGTGACGATCAGCGAAATCGTGGCCGAGAAGCGCCGCGTGACCTTTGCCTGCGAGTGCCGGGTCGGCGATACTGTGGTGATCGATGGCGCCGCCACCCTGATGGTCAACCGCAAGACCCGGTAACGGCGCCCCTTCACCAGGGGTTCTATCCGCCAGCATGCGTCTTTTACGCTCCAGCGCCAGTTTCCCGCCGGCACTTCGCGGTGCCGTGGCGGCCATCGGCAATTTCGACGGCGTGCATCTGGGCCACCGCGCCCTGATCCGTGCTGCCGGGGCCCAGGCCGGCCGCACGCGGAAGCCGCTGGCGGTGATGACCTTCGAGCCGCATCCGCGCCGTTTCTTCCTGCCGTCTGCACCGCCCTTCCGGCTCGACGCACTGGAGACCAAGGCGCGCGTGCTGGAGGCCCTGGGTGTCAATGCCACGCTGGCGCTGCCCTTCACCGCCGAACTGGCCGGTCAGTCGCCGCAGGATTTCGTCGATCATATCCTCGCCCGCGATCTGGGTTTGAGCCATGTGGTGGTCGGCTACGACTTCACCTTCGGCAAGGCCCGCGCCGGCGACACCGCGATGCTGCGTCAGCTCTGTGCTGCCCACAACATCGGGGTTACCGTGGTCGAAGCGCAGGGCGATGCGGAAGTCTATTCCTCCACCCGCGTGCGCCGCCTGCTGGAAGCCGGCGACATCGCCAATGCCAACCGCATCCTCGGCCGGCCCTGGGAAGTCGTTGGCGTGGTCGAGCATGGCGACAAGCGCGGCCGCGAGCTCGGCTATCCGACCGCCAATGTGGCGATGACCGATTTCCAGGTGCCGAAATTCGGCATCTATGCCGTGCGCTGCGTGATCGACGGCGAAAGCCGCGACGGCGTCGCCAGTTTAGGGATTCGCCCGACTTTCGCAGATCAGACCGGCGTGAAGCTGGAAGTCTATCTCTTCGACTTCCAGGGCGATCTGTATGGCCGCGACATGCGCGTCGCCTTCCATGCCTTCCTGCGACCGGAGCTGAAATACGAAGGCCCCGAGCCGCTGAAGCTCCAGATCGCCGCCGATGTCGAGGCCGCGAAAGCCGTGATGGCGGGGCGTTAGGCCGCGTCAGCCAGCCAGGGCCCGCCTCGACAGGTGGGGGCGGGGATGCTAAATCATCGCCATGCTTGGGCAATTCGCCATATCTCCGGCCTTCGGGTCGCAGCGAATTAGCGGCCCGGTCCTTCTCTAAGGCCCGGGATTTCCTCGACTTTTCCCTAAAATTCGCGCCGGCATGCAAGCCTTGAGGCGCGTCACCTGAGTTGAGCCATGACCACCGACTACCGTCCGACCGTCTTCCTGCCCACCACCGAGTTTCCGATGAAGGCCGGCTTGCCGGCCAAGGAACCGGAAATCCTCGCCCGCTGGGAAAAGCTCGGCCTCTACGAGCAGCTGCGCAGGGATTCCAAGGGCCGCGAGAAATTCGTGCTGCATGACGGCCCGCCCTATGCCAACGGCAACCTGCATATCGGCCACGCGCTGAACAAAATCCTCAAGGACGTCATCAACCGCTCGCGGCAGATGATGGGCTTCGACGCCAACTACGTGCCGGGCTGGGACTGCCACGGCCTGCCGATCGAATGGAAGATCGAGGAAAAGTACCGCAACGCCGGCAAGAACAAGGACGACGTGCCGATCGACGAGTTCCGCAAGGAATGCCGCGATTTCGCCGACCACTGGATCGGCGTGCAGCGCGAGGAATTCAAGCGGCTGGGCGTGATCGGCGACTGGAAGCGGCCCTACACGACGATGAGCTTCGCAGCCGAAGCCCAGATCGTGCGTGAGATCCACAAGTTCCTGATGAACGGCGGCCTGTTCAAGGGCTCGAAGCCGGTGATGTGGTCGATTGTTGAACGCACGGCTCTCGCCGAAGCCGAGGTCGAGTATCACGAGCATACCTCGTCCACCATCTTTGCGAAGTTCCCGGTGGTGAAGGCCAGCGCGAAGGCCGTCGAGGGTGCGTCCATCGTGATCTGGACCACCACGCCCTGGACCATGCCCGGCAACCGCGCCATCGCCGCAGCCAAGGATGCCGAATACGCGCGCCTGCGCGTCGATGCGGTGGGCGAGAAGACGCTGGCCAAGGTCGGTGACGAGGTGATCGTGGCCAAGGACCTGGCCGAAGGCGTCGCCAAGGCCTGCGCCATCGAAAGCTTCACCGTGCTGGCGACGCTGAGCGGCGCCGATCTGGCCGGCACGATCTGCGCCCATCCGCTGCGCGGCAAGGGCTTCGACTATGATGTGCCGGTGCTGCATGGCGATTTCGTCACGCTGGATGCCGGCACCGGCTTTGTGCATATCGCGCCGGGCCATGGCGCCGACGACTACAATCTCGGCTCGGCCAACGGCATCGAAGTGCCGCATACCGTGGACGCCGATGGCAGTTACTATCACCATGTGCCGATCTTCGGTGGCGACAAGCCGGCCCGCGTGCTGGACGACGCCGGCAAGGAAGGCGATGCCAACGGCCGCGTGATCGCTGCGCTGGTCGAGGCCAACGGCCTGCTCGGCAAGGGCCGCCTGCGCCACCAGTATCCGCATTCCTGGCGCTCCAAGGCGCCGCTGATCTTCCGCAACACGCCGCAGTGGTTCATCTCGATGACCACCAACGACCTGCGCAAGAAGGCGCTGGCCGCCATCGACGCCACCGAGTTCTATCCGGCCGGCGGTCGTAACCGTCTGTATGCGATGATCGAGCAGCGCCCGGACTGGGTGATCAGCCGCCAGCGCGCCTGGGGCGTGCCGATCGCGATCTTCGAGAACAAGGAAACCGGCGAGCTGCTGCAGGATCCGGAAGTGAACGAACGCATCGTCGAAGCCTGCCTGAAGGGCGGTGCCGATGCCTGGTTTACTGCCAAGCCGGCCGATTTCCTCGGTAACAAGTACAATCCGTCCGACTGGAAGATGGTGACCGACATTCTCGATGTCTGGTTCGATTCCGGCTCGACGCACAGTTTCGTGCTGGAACAGCGGCCCGACCTGAAATGGCCGGCCTCGCTGTATCTGGAAGGCTCGGACCAGCATCGCGGCTGGTTCCATTCCTCGCTGCTGGAAAGCTGCGGCACCCGCGGCCGCGCGCCCTATGACGCCGTGCTGACGCATGGCTTCACGCTCGACGAGAAGGGCCGCAAGATGTCCAAGTCGCTCGGCAATACGACCGAGCCGCAGGACGTGATCAAGCAGTCGGGCGCCGATATCCTGCGTCTGTGGGTGGTGTCGTCGGATTACTCTGACGATCTCAGCGTCGGCAAGACCATCATCCAGGCCCAGTCGGATGCCTATCGCCGCCTGCGCAACACACTGCGCTATCTGCTCGGCAACCTGGCCAGTTTCCAGGAGAGCGAGCGTCTGCCGCATGACCAGATGCCGGACCTGGAGCGCTGGGTACTGCATCGCCTGGCCGAGCTGGACAAGGTGGTGCGCGAGAGCTGCGAGGCTTACGATTTCCACCGCATGTATGTGGCGCTGTACAATTTCTGCGCCGTCGACCTTTCGGGCTTTTATTTCGATATCCGCAAGGACGCGCTGTACTGCGATGCGCCGACCAGCATTCGGCGCCGTGCCGCTCGCACTGCGCTGGACCATCTGTTCGACTGCCTGGTGAAATGGCTGGCGCCTTTCATCAGCTTCACGGCCGAAGAAGCCTGGCTGACGCGCTATCCCTCGGAAGACGGCAGCGTGCATCGCGAACTCTTCCCTACCGTGCCGACCGACTGGCTGAACGCCGATCTCGGCGCCAAGTGGGAGCGCGTGCGTCGCGTGCGTCGCGCCGTGACCGGTGCGCTGGAGATCGAACGCGCCGAGAAGCGCATCGGCGCCAGCCTGCAGGCCCACCCGGTGGTCTATGCGACGGCAGAGGACATCGCTGCGCTGGACGGTCTCGACTTCGCCGAGATCTGCATCACCTCGGGCATCACCATGCGCGAGGGCGATGGCCCGGCCGAGGCCTTCCGCAGCGACGACGTGAAGGGCGTGGCCGTGGTGCCGCAGCAGGCCTCAGGCCTCAAATGCGAGCGCTGCTGGCAGGTGCTGCCCGATGTCGGCCATGTGCCGGGGCATGACGACCTGTGCAAGCGCTGCGCGGAAGCGGTGGGCTGATGTTCCGGTTTGGCCTGATCGTCGCTGTAGTGGTGCTGGTCGCCGACCAGCTCAGCAAGATCTATTTTCTCGACCTGATGCAGCAGAATCCGGCCGGCATCCCGGTGCTGCCGTTCTTCAATCTGGTCCTGGTCTGGAATACCGGCGTCAGCTTCGGCCTGTTCCAGGAGGACAGCGCCAGCCGGAGCTGGACCCTGATCGCGGTGTCCGTCGCCGTGATGGTCTGGCTGCTGGTCTGGCTGTGGCGGGCGGAGCAGCGCCTGGTGATGGTCGCCCTCGGGGCCATCCTGGGCGGGGCAACGGGCAATATCATCGACCGCCTGCGCTTCGGCGCGGTGTTCGATTTCCTCGATTTCCACGCCTTTGGCTGGCATTGGCCGGCCTTCAACATTGCTGACAGCGCCATCGTGGTAGGCGTCGGCTTGCTGCTGCTGGACGGGTTCCTGCCGCGCCTGGACAAGACCGACAATCAATAGGTCGAGATAGTTGGTCATCTACTTTAGGTAGATAGTCTGGCGATTCGTTGCGCCGTGCCGCGAATGGTGGCAGCATCGCCCTCGGGGGCGAGTTCCACGAGAGGCAGGATGCTTCGGGTGCGGGCAGAGACCGGCCGGCACAACCGGACGGGGAAGCGGGAAGGCGGGCGCGGGGATTTGCCGGTTGTGGCAGGCCTGCTCGTATCGCGTCGTCGCGTCGGCGGCACTGCGTGCGGCTCCGTGCGTTACGCCGCCATGGCAACAGCAGGCCGCATATGACTCCCGGCATGCGGCGGCGCTCCTCGGTTCGCCATCAGCTTTCGGCAAAGCAGGTCAAAGCCACGGTGATCGCCGCGCTGGTGCTCGGCTTCGTCTCCAGCCTGTTCCAGCTCGTGCTCGATATCCGCAACGAGGTGAGCCAGCGCGAAGCTACCGTCACCCAGGTGATGGACATGTTGAACGACGCGGCGTCTCAAGCGGCTTATGCCCTCGACGAGCAGCTTGCCGCTCGCGTCGTCAGCGGTCTGCTGTTGTACCAGCCGATCTGGCGCGCCGAAATCTACGACAATTACGGCCGCCGCATGGCGATCCAGGAGCGCGGCCACAGCGTCACTCCGCCCAGCGGCCTTGCCACTCTGCTGCCCAGCACCGACGAGGTGCTGACCCGTCCGTTGTTCGGGCCGCGCGACCAGGATCTGGTCGGCGAGATGCGCGTTTCGGTCGACGGCACGCTGCTGGCGCGCAGCATCATCGGCAAGACCTGGGTCGTGATCCTGACCGGCTTCGTGCGCAACTTCATCCTCGCGCTGATCCTGGCCGTGCTGTTCTATTTCACGCTGACACGGCCGCTGCTGAACCTGGTGGCGCAGATCGAGAAGGCCGATCCGCGCCGGCCGGAAGAGACCCGCATCACCGTGCCGAAATCGCATGCCGACGACGAATTCGGCCTGCTGGCCGACCGGGTCAATGAAATCCTGCATACCGGTGGCGAATACCTGGCCGAGGTCGAGCGCAGCCGCGAACTGCTACGCACCGTGCTGGATGCCACGCCGGCGCCGATCAGCGTGAAGGATACCGAAGGTCGCTATGTCCTGATCAACCGCCAGGTCGCCGAGACCTTTGCGCTGCCGGCCGAGCAGGTCGTCGGCCGCCGCATCGACGACCTGCCGCTGGACGGTATCGCGCCAGAGGATCGCCAGGACTTCGTGCAGTTTGGCCGCGTGATGGAGCAGGCCGTGCTGGTCAGCGGCCGCGCCGTGCTGAACCGCGAGCGCAGCCTGCGTCTGGCCGATGGTCGCGTGCTGACCATGCTGGAAAACAAGGTGCCGCTGCATGACAGCCGTGGCGAACCCAGCGGCATCCTCTCGATCACGCTCGACATCAGCGAGCGCAAGCAGGCCGAGAAGGCGCTGGACGAGGCGAATGCCCGGCTGCGCGCCCAGACCGACGATCTGGAGCGGCTGGCGGCGTCCTACGCGCGCGAACGCGAACATGCGATTGCGGCCAATCGCGCCAAGTCGGAATTCCTCGCCAATATGAGCCATGAATTGCGCACGCCGCTGAACGCCATCATCGGCTTCGCCGAGGTGATCACGCTGCGCATGTGGGGCGCCAATTCGGACCGCTATTTCGACTATGCCGAGGATATCGTGATGAGTGCGCGGCATCTGCTGCACGTCATCAACGATATTCTCGACATGTCGAAGATCGAGGCCGGCCGCTACGAGCTGTCGTTGGAGGAATGCGAGCTGCCGGCGGTGATCGGCGATTGCATGACCATCGTGAAGGGCAGGGCGCAGGAAGCCGATATCGAGCTGGTCGACGAATTCCCGCATGACCTGCCGTTGCTGCAGATCGATAGCCGCGCCATCAAGCAGGTGATGCTGAACCTGCTGTCGAACGCCATCAAGTTCACGCCGCCCGGCGGCCGGGTGACGGTCAGCGGCGGGCGGGAACCCGATGGCGGCGTCATCATCATGGTGCGCGATACCGGCGTGGGCATCCGCGCCGAGGACCTGTCTCGGATTTTCGAGCCTTTCTGGCAGGGCGACCCCAATATCCGCCGTCGCAGCGAAGGCACCGGCCTGGGCCTAGCGATCAGCCGCAAATTCGTCGAATTGCATGGCGGCAGCCTGGAAATCCAGAGCCGGGAAGAGAGCGGCACGGCGGCCTCGATTCGCCTGCCGGTACAAATGGTCGTGGCCGGCTGAAACACCGGTTTCCGGCGCTTTTCCCCGGTCCAGCCGCCCTTGTGCCCGACCACCCCGCAGGGGTAAAATCCCGCCGCTCCGTATTTGCACAAGGATCGTTTCGCCATGGGTCGACCGAACAAGGCCGGCTGGAGTCCGATGATGGGCCGCCGTCTGATGCCGCGCTCTGCGATGATCGTGGCCGTTCTGGCATTGCCGGTCGTCCTGTCGGGCTGCAACAGCGCCCGCGATGCGCTCGGCCTGAACAAGAAGGCGCCCGACGAATTCGTCGTGGTGACCAAGGCCCCGCTGGTCATGCCGCCGGAATTCGGCCTGCGTCCGCCGGAGCCGGGCGCGCCGCGTCCCAATGAAGTGCCGGCGCGCGACCGCGCCGCCGCTGCGCTGGCGGGCACCAGCACCGATGCCGCCGGCCAGCTCACCCCGATGAATCGTGCAGCCCTCGCCCAGCAGCAGCGCTCGCCGGGCGAGTCCGCACTGCTGGGTCAGGCGCGCGCCAGCAACGCCGATCCGGATATTCGCCGCAAGGTGAATGACGAATTCACCCAGCTGGCCGAACGCGATCGCCGCCTGGTCGACCGCCTGATGTTCTGGCAGCCGACCGAACCCGCGGGCACCGCGCTCGACCCGGCCAAGGAAACCCAGCGCCTGCGCGAGAATGCCGCCACCGGCCGGCCGAGCACGGCCGGCGACGTGCCGATCATCAAGCGCCGCGAGCGCGGCCCGCTTGAGGGTATTTTCTAAACGGAGAACCGAGTGCTGCACCGACTGATCGTTACCCTGTTCGCGGCGCTGGTCGCCGGTGTCGCGGGATGGGGTGGCGAGGGCCGGGCTCAGGTCTTTCGTCCCAGCCACTACATGCTCGAGAACGGCATGCAGGTGATCCTGATCGAGGATCATCGTGCGCCCATCGTGCATCACATGGTCTGGTATCGTGTCGGCGCCGCCGACGAACAGCCGGGCGTGTCCGGCGTGGCGCATTATCTCGAACATCTGATGTTCAAGGGCACGCCCAGCGTGCCGCCGGGCGAGTTCTCCAAGATCGTCGCGCGCGAGGGCGGTCGCGACAACGCCTTCACATCCTCCGACTATACCGGCTATTTCCAGACCATCGCCCGGGACCGTCTGGAGCTGGTGATGCGCATGGAATCCGAGCGCATGAACCAGCTGCAGCCTCGGGAAGCAGATGCGAAACCTGAGCTTCAGGTTGTGCTGGAAGAGCGCCTGAGCCGTACCGACAACAGTCCGGGCGGGCTGTTCGGCGAGCAGCTTGAAGCCGCGCAGTATCTCAATCATCCCTACGGACGACCGGTGATCGGCTGGCCGCAGGAAATCCAGCGCCTGACGCTGGACGACGCGATGGCCTTCTACCGCACGCATTATGCGCCCAACAATGCCATCCTGATTGTGGCTGGCGACGTGACCCCGTCCGAGCTGAAGCGGCTGGCCGACAAGTATTACGGCCTGATCCCGATG
>Ga0102594_1000686_pt1 | contig 28272 bp, 32 predicted proteins | sample AraplaCol_mLB_r2_2_FD_76863 | JGI IMG/M metagenome (GOLD analysis project Ga0102594, IMG submission 76863) | Arabidopsis root microbial communities from North Carolina, USA - plate scrape MF_Col_mLB_r2 (SPADES assembly) (version 2) | ecosystem: Host-associated > Plants > Roots > Endosphere...
GCGTTCTCCGGCGTGGCCTGGGTGATCGCTGGCGCGCTGCAGCTATACATCGACGGCGGCGATCCGGTTTCGCTGGCGTGGCAGATCCTGCCGTACGCGCTGTTGACCTTCGGCGAGGTGCTGGTGTCGGCCACGGCGCTGGAGTTCGCCTACAGCCAGGCGCCGCAGGCGATGAAGGGCGTGATCATGGCGTTCTGGTACCTCGCCAGCACCTTCGGCAGCCTGTGGGTGCTGCTGACGAATGCGGGCGTCCGCAACGACTACGTGACCGCGCACATTGGCGCCACCGGGCTGAGCGAGAACGCCTTCCTGATGTTCTTCTTCGCCGGATTCGCCTTCGTCGCTGCGGCCGCGTTCGCGTTGTACGCGCGGCGTTATCCGATGCAGGACAACTATCGCGTCGCCTGATCGCGCCCATTGAAGCGGCGCCCGTCAAAGCGCGCAAACAGAAAATTGGAACCCTGACCGATGCTGACCTTCGTCCTGATCGCCGTGACCGTGCTGGTGTCGTGGCTCGCCTTCGAGCGGCCGGCGCTGCTGGATCGCCTGATCCTGTGGCCGCCGGCGATCGACCGGAAGAAGCAGTACGACCGCCTGCTGACGCACGGCTTCATCCACGCCGACTGGTCGCACCTGCTGTTCAACATGATCACGCTGTACTTCTTCGGCCGGCAGATCGAAGTGGTGATGTCCAAGCTGATCGGGCCGATGGGCTTCGTGCTGTTCTACCTGTCGGCGATAGTGATCGCGATCCTGCCGACCTACCTGCGCCACCGGCACGATCCGCAGTACCGCAGCCTGGGCGCTTCCGGCGCGGTGTCGGCGGTGCTGTTCGCCTTCATCCTGCTGTCGCCGTGGTCGCTGATCATCGTGTTCTTCCTGCCGATGCCGGCCATCCTGTACGCGGTGGCGTACGTGGCGTATTCGATCTGGATGGACAAGCGCGGCGGCGACAACATCAACCACAGCGCGCACCTGTCCGGCGCGCTGTACGGCGTGTTGTTCATGCTGCTGATGGAGCCGCGGATCGGCTCGTACTTCCTGGAGCGGCTGATGAACCCCTCGTTCGGGGGGTGATCGCGGCTTCGACCGGTTTCGACCGGCTTTCGTAGGATGGGTTTCGCAACGCGAAACCGGCTTTCGTAGGATGGGTTTCGCAACGCGAAACCCATCGTCCGACGCGGCAGGCTTGATGGGTTTCGCGTTGCGAAACCCATCCTGCATAGGGCTTCTCAGGCCGCGACGCGGGCCGTGTCGGCCTCGGCTTCGCCGTAGGTCTGGAGCAGGCGCGAATAGACTTCGGCGTCGATCTGGGCGGTTTCCACCGTGTGGCGGTCGGTGCGCGCCAGCTCGTACAGGCGGGACATCAGCGCGTCGTCGCTCAGGTGGTCCATCGTCAGGTGATGCAGGGTCATGGGTTTCTCCGCGTGGTTCGAAGCGCTTCCCCAAGCGCAACCCGGCGGCGCACTTGTTGATCTACGTCACGCAGTTTTCGTGCCACACGTCTGTATGCGGATTCGCGCGCCGCGATGTGACGCGCCCGGTCAGATCCGGTCGCCATGCGCTGGAATGCGTGACGCAAAGGGTCGGCGCTCACCCGGCATGAATGCCCCCCGTGATATGCCCGGAACTCCCTGACCACTGCAGGAGTTGAGGCATGGCGATGAGGAAGGCCGGCAAGAAGACCACGGCCCGCAAGGCGGCTGGCAAGACGGCGAAAAAGGCCGCCAGGAAGACCGCCAAGAAGGCGACCGCACGCAAGGCCGTCGGCAAGGCGGCGAAGAAGGCGGTCAGGAAGACTGCGAAGCCGGCGAAGAAGGCCGCTCGCAAGACCGCCGTGAAGAAGGCCGCCGCCAGGAAGACCCCATCGAAGACCGCAAGCCGCAAGACCGCGACGAAGAAGGTGGCGGCGAAGAAGGCGGTGAAGAAGGTCGCGACGAAGCAGGCCGCGCAGAAAAAGGTGGCCACCAGGAAGGTCGCAGCGAAGAAGGTGGCAGCGAAGAAGGTCGTGGCGAAGAAGGTCGCCGCGAAGAAGGTCGCCGCGAAGAAGGTCGTGGCCCGCAAGGCCACCGCGAAGCAGGCCCCCACCGCACGCAAGACCGCGACCCGCCAGACCGCCGCAACGCCGGCCGCGCCGCGCAAGGCGCCGCGCCGTCGCGCCGAGCCCAAGCCGCAGATCACGCCCGAACAGGCGCTGGCCAACACCCGCGAACTCCTTGCCGCCAAGCAGGAACGCGACCATCAGCCGCCGGCGTGGCAGCAGTTCGACGCCAACCACGGCCATGCGGGCCACGCGGGCGCGATGTCCGACAGTGCCTCGGAAAAGGCGCACGAACTGCACAACGCCGAGATCCGCCTGGAAGGCAACCAGGGCCACATCAGCAGCCAGGACCGTCGCAACCAGGGCAAGCGCGATGCGCGGTGAGGCAGGCATGATCGGCATTTCCTCCAATCGAGCCCTTCCATGACCACGCATGAAATCGAGCACGACCCCGCATCGACCGTCTTCACCACGACGGTCGACGGCGAGGTCGCGCTGCTGGAGTACCGCCGCGAGGGCGACCGCCTGGTGATCGTCCACACCGGCGTGCCGGACGCGATCGGCGGCCGCGGCATCGCCGGTGAGCTCGTGCGTGCCGCGTTCGAATACGCCAAGGCGCAGGGCTGGCACGTGCACCCCAAGTGCGCCTATGCGGCGGCCTGGGTCGAGCGGCACCCGGAATACAACCAGCTGCTGGTCTGACCGGGCAAGGCTAGCGGCCGGAAGCGGCGATTCCGTGGCGGCAGGCGCCAGCAATGACAGCCCGCCCGGATCGCCGTTCTTCCGGCCCCTTCATCACCCCGGCAGCGAGCCGGGGTGCGTGGAAGCCCAAGGTGTGACAGCATTCGCGCCCCGTCCCCCGACACCCGCGCCGTTCCGGCGCTACCGCGCATGCGCCTGAACAAGCACATCAGCGACACCGGCCATTGCTCCCGGCGCGAGGCCGACAGCCTCATCGCCGAAGGCCGGGTCACGGTCAATGGCCTGCGCGCCCGCGTCGGCGCCGAAGTGGGCGAGGGCGACGAGGTCCTCGTCGACGGCCAGCCGCTGAAGGCGCGCGCCGTCGCCAAGAACAAGCGTCAGCACGTCTACATCGCGCTCAACAAGCCGGTGGGCGTCACCTGCACGACCGAGTCGACGGTGAAGGGCAACATCGTGGATTTCGTCGGCCACGAGCGCCGCATCTTCCCGATCGGCCGCCTGGACAAGGATTCCGAAGGCCTGATCCTGCTCACCAGCAACGGCGACATCGTCAACGAGATCCTGCGCGCCGAGAACAAGCTGGAGAAGGAATACCTGGTCGCGGTGAACAACGCGGTGACCGACGAATTCCTGCGCGGCATGGCGCGCGGCGTGCCGGTGCACGGCGAGATGACCCTGCCGTGCCGCACCGGCCGGTTGAACCGGTTCGGCTTCCGTATCGTGCTGGTGCAGGGCCTGAACCGGCAGATCCGCCTGATGGCGGCGCACTTCGGCTTCCGCGTGAAGCAGCTGATGCGCGTGCGCATCGGCAACGTCAAGCTCGGTCACCTGAAAACGGGCCAGTGGCGCAACCTCACCGAAGCCGAACTTCGCGGCCTGCTGCCCAAGCGCGAAAGCTGGTGAGCGTTAGCCGGGTGTGAGTTTGTCTCCATCCCGACATCACGCCGGCGCAGCTAATCTGCGTCGCATGACAAGGGATTGACCATGAAGCGATTGCTCCTGCTGTGCGCACTGGTCGCGGCGCTCGCCGCGTGCAAGCGAGAACCCGAACCCACCGCTCCCGTCGCCACGCCCGGCACGCCGACCACGACGCCCGGCGAACCGGCGGTGGTCGCGCCTGCGGAAGTGAAACTGGAAGACGTGTCCGAATCCACGTCCGACTACATCATCGGCATCAGCTACCAGGTCCCCGCCGAGCAGTACCCGGGACTGGCGGCGGAACTGAAGAAGTACGCCGATGCCGCGCGCGCGGACCTCATCGAAGCGGCCAAGGCGCGCAGCCAGCCCGGCGGCGCGACCAGCGCGCCGTACGACCTGTCGCTGAGCTTCACCGAGCTGATGCACACCGCCGACGTGGTCGCCGTCGCCGCCGACGGCAGCAGCTACACCGGCGGCGCGCACGGGGCGCCGCTGATCGCGCGTTTCGTCTGGTTGCCCAGGCAGAACCGCATGCTCACCGCGCAGCAGCTCATCCCGACCTCTGCCGGCTGGACCGCCGTATCCGACTACGTGCGCGAGCAGCTCCACGCCGCGCTCTCCCAGCGCGTGGACGCCGACGACCTGCCGCCGGAGGAACGCGCCGAAGTGGTGAAGAACGCCTCCAAGATGATCGACGACGGCACCCAGCCGGAACCATCGGACTTCGCACTGTTCGAGCCCATGGCCGCCCCGGACGGGCGCCTGTCCGGGCTGCGATTCGTGTTCGCGCCGTACCAGGTGGGCCCGTACTCGGACGGGACGCAGACGGTGGAAGTGCCGATCGACGTCCTCGCACCGCACCTGGCGCCCGAATACCGCCCGCTGTTCGCCGCCGCGCTGCCGGCGCCCGTCGCGGAGCCTACCGCGCCGACGCGCTAGGATCGGGACATCCCGGCCGCACCGGCCGGGCACATCGACGCCGGGCCACTCGACGTCACCCCCGCCGGAGCCGCCATGTCCGCATTGCGCAGTCGGGTCGAGCAGCTGTTGTCGTTGGCCGATGTCCGCCTGGACGGCGACCGGCCTTGGGACCTCCATGTCGAGGACGAGCGCTTCCATGCGCGCGTGCTCGCGCAGGGCTCGCTCGGACTGGGCGAGTCGTACATGGAAGGCTGGTGGCGCGTGCCTTCGCTGGACGGGATGCTGTACCGCATGCTCGCCGCCGACCTGGACCAGAAGGTGCACGGCCTGGGCGTCGCCCTGGACGCGCTGCGTGCGAGCCTGACCAACCTGCAGAGCCGCCGTCGCAGTTTCCAGGTTGGCGAGCGTCATTACGACCTGGGCAACGACCTGTATCGCGCGATGCTGGGCAAGCGGATGGTCTACAGCTGCGCCTACTGGCACGGCCGGGACGGGCAACTGCTCGACAACCTCGACGACGCACAGGAAGCCAAGCTCGACCTCGTGTGCCGCAAGCTCGGCCTGCAGCCGGGGATGAAGGTGCTCGACATCGGCTGCGGCTGGGGCGAGGCGCTGAAGTTCGTGGCGGAGCGGTATGGCATCACCGGTGTCGGCGTGACCGTGTCGCGCGAGCAGGCGGCCTACGCGCGGGAACTGTGCGAAGGGTTGCCGATCGAGATCCGGCTGCAGGATTACAGGGAACTCGACGAACCCTTCGACCGCGCCTTCTCGCTGGGCATGTTCGAGCACGTCGGCGTGAAGAACTACCGCACCTACTTCGAAGTCGCGCAGCGTTGCCTGGGCGACGACGGCCTGTTCCTGCTGCACACCATCGGCACGAACCGCTCGGTGCGATACACCGATCCGTGGATCGGCAAGTACATCTTCCCCAATTCGATGCTGCCTTCGGCCGCGCAGATCGCCGAGGCGAGCGAAGGCCTGTTCGTGCTGGAGGACTGGCACAACTTCGGCGCCGACTACGACCGCACGCTGCAGGCCTGGCGCGCGAACGTGGAACGCGCATGGCCGCAGCTGGATGCGCGCTACGACGAGCGCTTCCGCCGGATGTGGCGGTTCTACCTGTCGGCGTCGATGGCGACGTTCCGCAGCCGGCATTCGCAGCTGTGGCAGCTGGTGCTGTCGCCGAGGGGCGTGCCGGGCGGTTATGTGGCGCCGCGTTAGCCCTTCCAGCCCGGGTAAGCGGAGCGCACCGCGCCTCGATGCGAGTCGGACTTGATGGTGATGAATGGTGATGAACGCGCCGCCGCAGCGCGTTGCATTGGTGACGCGCGGCTTTGCTTCAGGTAGACCGCATCACCCGGGTGCGCTTCGCTTACCCGGACTACAAAGCAGGTGCGTGTCAGAACTCCAGATCCAGCGCCGCGCACAGGTAATCGACGAACTTCGCCATCCCGTTGAGATCGGTTTCCAGTGTCTTCAAAAGTCGCGGCCCGATCATCGTCTCGTCGTCGATCATGCGATAGGTGACGAAGTTCTTGCGCTTGAGGTCGTCGGCGAACTCGAAATCGTCCGGGAATCCGCGCGGCATGCGCGTGAGCACTTCGCTGTCGTCCAGGTCGAAGCGGCGGCGGAACCTGGCATCGTGCGCGGCGGCCTTCCAGCTGCCCGGGTTGTCGAGGATGAAATGACGCACGCGACGCAGCGTGTCCGGCTGCGGATGCCACAGCCCCGCGCCGACGAAGCAGTTGCCCGGCTGGATCTGCACGTAGAACGACGGCGCTTCGATCTGCCGCCCTCGCTCGTGGAACAGCCGCGCGCCCTGCCAGGTCTTGTAGGGCGTCTTGTCGTTCGCAAAACGCGTGTCGCGCTGGATGCGGAACATCGAACCGCCCACGCCCTTGGGTTCGGCGCGGTAGTGTTCGCTCACGCCGGCGAGCACGGGCTGCAGGTCGGTCAGCAGGCGCTGGAAGGGCTCGCGCAGGTTCGCGTCGTACTCGGCCTTGTGCGCCTGGAACCACGCGCGGTCGTTGTTGCGCGCGATGCCGCGCAGGAACTTGAAGCTTGCTTGACTGAAGTAGGTCGCCATGACGCGGGATTCCAAGGGTTCCGTTCGATGTGGGGGAGGGCGCCGGACTATTCCAGTCCGGCCGCGATCTCGCGCCCCCACATGTCGAGATGGTCGAGCAATACCTGTTTGTGCGTGTCCTGCGCGTGCAGGGCGCGCAGCATGCCGATCTCTTCGGCGTACCGCGCGAAGCTGTATTCCGTCGCGCCGGATTCGTCGTACAGTCGCCAGCGGCGGTAATCGTTCCAGCGCGCCCACTCTTCCGGATCCAGCGTTTCCGGCCAGTTGCGCGCGCGATAGCGGAACAGCATCTCCGGCAGGCGCACGTCGCGGAACGCGAACTCCGCCAATCCCAGCGCTTCCGGCGGCGTCGTGCGGACCTGCGGAAACAGGCGCTTGTCGCCGTCGCCGATGAAGCCGTCGTACAGCGAGGCGTCGACGTCGGACGGCGTGCGCCCGCGATCGAACGCGAACACCTGCCGCACCTTCTCCACGAGCGCCGGGCCGGCATCGCGAATGATGGCGGCGCGTTCCTCGGCCAGCACCGGATCGATGCGCAGGCGATCGAAATCCGGGCCGCGCAGATGGTCCCAGGAAATCAGGGCCGGGCAGCGGTTGGTGTGCACTTCCTTCAGCGCGATGCGGGATTCGCCTTCGGGAAGATCGGCGGCACGCACGTACAGGCGTTCGGCGATGCCTTCCGCGCTCAGTCGCAGCAGCGACTCGGGATCCTGCTCCAGGTCGAACACGATCACGCGGCTGTCGATGCGCGGATGGCGCGCGACCGGCAACACCGGCGCGGCGCACAGACGGCTCGCCGGGAACTTCTGCGAGACGTGCAGCACCGGCTTCATCGCGATCACGTCCATCAGGCTGGACGCATACCGCTTGTCGCGCAGGCGCAGCGCGTAATCCCACAGGCGCGGTTGCGCCTCCTTGAGCTTTCGCGCCAGGCCGATCAGCGCCCGCACGTCCGACAGCGCCTCATGCGCGTCGCCGATGCGAACGCCGTTGGCTTCGGCGAGATGTTCGAGTTTGAAGGACGTCGCGCCGTCCTCGCGCGTGGGCCACACGAGCCCTTCGGGGCGGATCGCATGCGCAAGACGCAGCACGTCCAGCAGGTCCCAGCGCGAATTGCCGCCGCGCCATTCGCGTTCGTAGGCGTCGAAGAAATTGCGGAACAGGCCGTGGCGCACGAACTCGTCGTCGAAGCGCAGCGAGTTGTAGCCGAGCGAGCAGGTTTCCGGTCGCGCCATTTCCTCGAAGATCAGCGCGAACGCCGACGCCTCGCTCATGCCTTCGCGCAGCGCATGCTGCGGCGTGATGCCGGTGACCATCGTCGCGCCGGGCGAGGGCAGCAGGTCGCCGGCGGGACGCACGAAGACGCTGATCGGCGTTTCGATCTGGTTGAGGTCGCAATCGGTACGGATCGCCGCGAACTGCGCGATGCGCGTGGTACGCGGATCGGCGCCGAAGGTTTCCAGGTCGTAGAAAAGAAAACTGCCGGGCACGTCAGGCGTCCACGGGCAGCGGCGACAGGCGCTCGCGCACGGCCGCATCGACCGCGTCCCAGTCGAGCGTGTCCAGCGACGCGTGGCCGCGCGTGAGGTCCACCAGCAGATCGCGTTGCAGGCGTCCGCGTTCGAACGCCGTCGCGTACGGAATGCGGTGGAAGGTCACCATCGCATAGCGCGGCATGAAGCGGTCCGGATGGCGCTGCGCCAGCTCGCGTTCGAGCGCGCGCTGCAACAGGTAATCGTCATCGTCGACGCGGTCGCGCATTTCGAGGTAGTTCTCCAGCGCCATCTGCTGGATCGCGCGTGCATTGGGCAGGCGGTCGGCCTGGAATGCGGCGAAGGCGCTGGCGCGGTCGGGCTGCGCGTCGAGGTGTTCGGCCAGCGCGACGCAGTCCTCGAACGCGCAGTTCATGCCCTGCCCGTGGAACGGCACCATCGCGTGCGCGGCATCGCCCAGCAGCACGGCGCGGCCGTCCAGGTGCCAGCGATCCAGGTAAAGCGTCGCGAGCACGCCGGTCGGGTTGCGTTCGAAGTCGGTTTCCAGGTTCGGGATGAGCGGCAGCGCATCGGCGAAATCGCGCTGGAACAACGCGCGCGCTTCCTCGCCGTCGCGCACGGTCCCAAAACTAGGGTCGCCCTCGTTGGGCAGGAACAGCGTCACGGTGAAGGTGCGTTCGTCGTTCGGCAGCGCGATGCACATGTAACGGCCGCGCGGCCAGATGTGCAGTGCGTTGGGCTCGATGCTGAAACTGCCGTCCTTCGCCGGGGGGATTTCCAGTTCCTTGTATGAATGGCCGAGCGACTCGATGCGATCGCCCAGTGCGACCTCCTGGGTCATCGCCGCACGCAGGGCCGAACCCGCGCCATCGGCGCCGACCAGCGATTCGAACGCGACCTGGTGCGAGCTTCCGTCGCGCGGATCGGTGAACGTGGCGATGCGCGCGTCGAAATCGACGCCGGACAGTCCGCGATCGAAATGCAGGCGCGCGCCGGCGCGTTCGGCGATGTCGAGCAGCACGACGTTGAGCTCGCCGCGATGCACCGACCAGATCACTTCGCTGTCGTCGCGACCGTAGCGTTGCAGGTCGGTGCGACCGTCGAGGAAATGCACCATGCGCCCGCGCATCATCACCGCGTGCTTCATCACCGCGTCGTCGGCGCCGGCCAGACGCAGCGCGTGACGTCCGCGTTCGGCCAGCGCGAGGTTGATCGAGCGCCCGCCGCCATAGCCCTGCACGCGCGGATCGCCGCGCTTCTCGTACACGTCCACGCGCCAGCCGCGCTGCACCAGCAGCGTGGCGAGTACCGCGCCGGCGAGGCCGGCGCCGATGAGGGTGATGTGGCGGTTGTCGGGTTTCGTCACGTCGTCGTTCCTGCCTGGTTCCATGCCGTCATCCCCGCGGAAACGGGGATCCAACTGTCATGCCGTCGCGAGGGCCGTGCCCTCAACCGTCCCGCCACGCCTCCACGGCGCGCACGAAGCGCAGCACGTCCGCGTGCGTGTTGTAGAGCGGCGCGGGCGAGATGCGGATCACGTCCGGTTCGCGCCAGTCGCCCAGCACGCCGCGCGTGGCGAGGTCGTCGAACAGGGCGCGTCCCGCGTCGCGGCCGGTGAGGCCGCGGCCGCCGATCACGCGCAGCGAGAGCTGGCAGCCGCGCTGCGTCGTATCGGCCGGGGTCACGATCCGCAACGTGCCGTCCAGGCGCTGGCGGATCAGGGCTTCGAGGTAGCCGGTGAGGCGCTGCGATTTCGCGCGCAACGCCGGCATGCCCGCCGCATCGAACAGTTCCAGCGACGCGCGCAGCGGCGCCATGCCCAGGATCGGCGGATTGCTCAGCTGCCAGCCGTCGGCACCGGGCGTGGGCACGAAATGCGGGCCCATGCGGAAGCGGGTGTCCTGCTCGTGGCCCCACCAGCCGGCGAAACGCGGGCGATCGCTGCGTGCGTGACGTTCGTGCACGAAGCAGCCCGCGACCGCGCCCGGACCGCTGTTGAGGTACTTGTAGTGGCACCACACCGCGAAATCGACGCCGCTGTCGTGCAGTGCCAGTTCCAGGTTGCCCACCGCATGGGCGAGATCGAAGCCGCACATCGCGCCGTGCTCGTGCGCGAGGCGCGCGATGCGGGGCAGGTCGAACGACTGCCCGGTGCGGTACTGCACGCCCGGCCACAGCACCAGCGCCACGCGCGAACCGTGCGTGACGATGGCGCGTTCGATGGCTTCCATCGACGTCGTGCCGTCGTCGCCATCGGGCTGGACTTCGATCAGGTCCGTAGCCGGATCGAAACCGTGGAAACGGATCTGCGCTTCCACCGCGTAACGATCGGACGGGAACGAGCCGGCCTCGACCAGGATCGCGGGACGCTCGCGCGTGGGGCGGTAGAAGCTGACCATCATCAGGTGCAGGTTCACCGTCAGCGTGTTCATCGCGACGACTTCCAGCGGCTTCGCACCGACCAGTCGCGCCAGCGATTCGCGCACCAGTTCGTGGTACGGCATCCATTGCGCCTGACCGGTGAAATGGCCTTCGACGGCTTCGTGCGCCCACTTGTCCAGCACTTCCTCGACGTGCGCGCGCGCGCCGCGCGGTTGCAGCCCGAGCGAATTGCCGACGAAGTAGGCCTGGTCCGCGCCGTTGTGTTGCGGGATCAGGAACTGCGCGCGCATGTCGCGCAACGGGTCGGCGGCGTCCTGCGCGGCGGCATACGAATCGGAGTAGAGATCTGAAGCGGTGTGGGAAGCAGGGTCGGTCATGGAATCAGCCGTTGGACGCGTCGATGACGCGCTTGGAATAGGTGCGTGCGTCGATCTCGTCGACTTCGACGCACAGTTGCGTGTTCGCCGGAACGCCGGGCAGGACCGACGCCAGCGCGGCGAGGATGAGTTCGGCGAAGCCCTTGCGCGTGGCGTCGTCGCGGCCGGGAAGTATCTTCAGCTGCACATGCACGAACGCGCGCCCAGCGTCGGTGGTACCGACGCGGTAGTCGTCCAGGCGCAATGCGCGACTCTTGATGGCTTCCTCGTCGAAGTGGCCGCTGTCGGCCAGGACCTGGTTGATCGCCCTCAGCGCCGCGCCGGGATTGAACTCCGGAAGGTTCACCGTGTAGTGCAGCGTGACGTGCGGCATGTGCGTGGCCTCAGGTCGGTCGGTGGGGTCAGGCGAAGCGCGACATCGACAGGCCCAGCCATTCCAGTGCGGTGCCGTGGTACAGGCGAGCACGCTCGGCGTCGGACAGTTCCAGCGCGGCGATGCCGGCACCGGGTTCCTGCTCGCCGAGCGGGAAGGGATAGTCGGTGCCGAGCATCACGCGATCCACGCCGCAGGTATCGAGCAGGTAGCGCAGCGCACGCGGATCGGCGACCCACGAGTCGAAGAACAGCTGGTTGATGTATTCGCGCGGATTGCGCGGGTTGTCGGTCGCCACAAGGTCCGGCCGCATGTTGAACCCGTGTTCGATGCGGCCGATCGTGTACGGAAAACTGCCGCCGCCGTGCGCCATGCAGACTTTCAGGTTCGGCACGCGTTCGAGCACGCCGCCGAAGATCAGGCAACAGGCCGCGCGCGATTGCTCGGCCGGCATGCCGACCAGCCACGGCAGCCAGTACTTCGGCATGGTGGACGCGCCCATCATGTCCCACGGATGCACGAGGATCGCCGCGCCCAGTTCGCCCGCCGCCTGGAAGAAATCGAACAGCTCCGGCGCGTCGAGGTTCCAGTCGTTGATGTGGCTGCCGATCTGCACGCCCTGCAGGCCGAGCTGGTCCATGCAGCGTTCCAGTTCCTGGATCGCCAGTCGCGGCGATTGCAGCGGCACCGTGCCGATGCCGGCGTAATGGCGCGGGTATTCGCGGCACGCCTCGGCCATGTGCTCGTTGAGCGCCTGGTGCAGCTCCAGCGCGTGATGCGGCTTGGCCCAGTAACTGAACATCACCGGCACGGTGCTGATGACCTGCACCTGCACGCCGAAGCGGGCGTAATCGTCGATGCGTTCCTGCGGATCCCAGGTCTTGGACCAGATCTCGCGGAAGAACTTGCCGTCCTTGTAGATGCGATGCCGCCCGTCCTCGGTGTGGTGGATCACCGGGAAGCGATCGTCGCCGTACTTGCGCGCCAGGTTGGGCCAGTCGCGCGGGAGGTAATGGGCGTGGGTGTCGATCTTGAGCATGCGCGAGATGAAATCCTCAGGTATCGGGCATCACGTATTTCGAAGGCGCCGGATTCACATGACCGCATTCGCCGCAGGTGCGATGTTCGCGCGAGGCGTAGAAGCGGTCGAACACCGGCGGGAAGTCGGTTTCGATGTTGCGCAGCGGGAAGAACTCCTCGTACAGCTTGTGGTTGCAGCGTTCGCAGAACCACATCAGGCCGTCGAGTTCGTTGGGGAGGCGGCGGCGTTCGATCACCAGGCCGATCGAGTCGGGCATGCGCTGCGGCGAATGCGGCACGCGCGGCGGCAGCAGGAAGATCTCGCCGGCCCTGATCGAGATGTCGCGCGCTTTTCCATCTTCCTGGATACGGAGGATCATCTCGCCTTCGAGCTGGTAGAACCACTCGGCGCCTTCGTCGAAGTGGTAGTCGGTGCGCTGGTTCGGGCCGCCGACGACCATCACGATGAAATCGCCGACGTAGATCACCTTGTTGCCCACCGGCGGTTTGAGCAGGTGGCGGTGTTCCTCGATCCAGGCTTGCAGGTTCAGCGGTGCGGGAAGCATCTTGGCTTGTCTCCCCCTCTCCCGTTCGCGGGAGAGGGCTGGGGTGAGGGCAGGAAGCAGGCGTGCGGCGCGTTCGCCCTCACCCTAACCCTGTCCCGCGTGCGGGGCAGGGGATTTTGTCGCGGCGACGCATTTGAGTTCGATCGCGATCTGCGTCGGCAGTTCGGTGATGCCCAGCGTGGTGCGGCACGGCGCGGTGTCGATGTCGGGGAAGTACTCGGCCCACACGGCGTTGTAGGTCTTGAAGTCACGCGCCATGTCGGTGAGGTAGACCGTCACGTCGACCAGGTCTTCCCATCGCGCGCCGCTGGCTTCCAGCACGGTGCGCACGTTGGCGAAGACCGCGCGCGTCTGCGCGTCGATGTCGTAGCTGATGAGGCGGCCGTCGGCGTCGTGCACGTTGCCGACGATGGCATTGCTGCCGGGATCGCGCGGACCGATGCCGGAGAGGAACAGCAGATCGCCCACGCGGCGCGCGTGCGGATACTGGCCGACCGGCCTGGGTGCGGCGCTGGCGCGGATGGCTTCGCTCATCGCGGCGAATCCCCGCCGAAGCCATTCACGCGTGAGACCGCGCCCTTGTAGAGCGCGTCGAGCTTGTCGTAGGAATCGACGTTGATGCCCATGTCGTGCACCAGGCCGTTGCGCAGGCTGTACACCCAGCCGTGCACGGAGAGTTCCTGTCCGCGCGTCCATGCATCGCGCACGATGGTGGTCATGCAGACGTTCTGCACCTGTTCGATCACGTTGAGTTCGCACAGGCGGTCATGGCGCTCGTTCGTTTGCGCGTGTTCGATGCAGCCGCCGTGTTTCTCGGCGACGTCGGACACATGGCGCAGCCAGTTATCCGCCAGTCCGACGCGGGTTCCGTGCAACGCCGCATGCACGCCACCGCAGCCGTAATGGCCGACCACGAGGATGCGCTTGACCTTCAGCACGTCCACCGCGAACTGGATCACCGACAGGCAGTTCAGATCGGTATGCACCACGACGTTGGCGATGTTGCGATGGACGAACACCTCGCCCGGCGCCATGTCGATGATCTGGTTCGCCGGCACGCGTGAGTCGGAGCAGCCGATCCACAGGTATTCAGGAGCCTGCTGCAGCGAAAGGCGCTGGAAGAAACCGGGATCCTCGCGCTGGATGCGTTCGGACCACTCGCGGTTCTTTTCGAGCAGGTCGGACAGGGGGCTTGTCGTCATCGGGCTTGTCGTCATGTTGCTAGTCCAGTTGCAGACCGACGTTCTTGGCGTCGGTGAAAAAGCGCATGGCCTCGAAGCCGCCTTCGCGACCGAGGCCGGACGCGCCCGTGCCGCCGAACGGGGTGCGCAGGTCGCGTTGCAGCCAGGTGTTGATCCAGATCATGCCGGCGCGCAGCTGCGCGGACAGGCGATGCGCGCGGCGCAGGTCGCGCGTCCAGATGGACGCGGCGAGGCCGTAGTCGCCGGCATTGGCGAGCGAGAGTGCGTGCGTGTCGGTATCGAACGGTTGCAGCGTCACGACGGGGCCGAAGATTTCCTCGCGATTGCTCGCGCAATCCGGCCCCAGGCCTTCGATGACCGTCGGCGCGACGAACCAGCCGGGCCGGTCGAGCGCGCCGCCGCCGCACAACACCTTGCCGCCTTCATCGCGCGCGCGTTGCAGTGCGTTGACCACCTTGTCGAAATGCGCGCGCGACACCAGCGGGCCGAGCTGGTTGTCCTCGTCGATGGGATCGCCGACGCGCAACTGCTGCGCGCGTTCGACCAGCGCATCGCGGAACTCGGTGTAGATGCTGCGTTCGACCAGCATGCGCGAGCCGCACAGGCAGATCTGCCCGGAATTCTGGAACGCCGAGCGCACCAACGTATCGAGATGATCGCGCCAGTCGCTGTCGGCGAAGACGAGCGTCGGATTCTTGCCGCCCAGCTCAAGCGACACTTTCTTCAGCAGCGGTGCCGCGAGGCCGGCGATGCGGCGCCCGACGGCGGTGCTGCCTGTGAAGGAAACCGCCTTGACGCGCGCGTCGGTGACCAGCGGTTCGCCGACGTCCGGGCCGAGGCCATGGACGATGTTGAGCACGCCTTTCGGAAAGCCGATCTGCGCGGCGAGTTCGCCCAGCATCGTCGCCGTCACCGGCGTCACTTCCGACGGCTTGGCGACTACGGTATTCCCGGCCGCGAGCGCGGGCGCGATCTTCCACGTGAACAGGTACAGCGGCAGGTTCCACGGCGAGATCGTGCCGACCACGCCCAGCGGCTGGCGCAGCGTGTAGTTCAGGCCGGCCTGCCCGTGGTGCGATTCGCTGGCGAACTGCGTGGCGGCGTGCGCGAAGAAACGCAGGTTGCTGATCGCGCGCGGGATCTCGGCTTCGCGCGCAAGCTTGATGGGCTTGCCGCCATCGCGCGATTCGGCATGCGCGAAGTCGTCGAGTTTCGCTTCCAGCGCGTCGGCGAGCTTTTCCAGCCAGCGTGCGCGCTCGGTATGGGGCAGGGCGGACCAGGCGGGGAAGGCGCTCTCGGCGGCGGCGATCGCGGCGTCCACGTCGGCGGCATCGCCGAGCGCGACTTCGGCGAACGCCTTGCCATTGGCCGGATCGAACACCTCGCCCCACCGGCCGGATGCCGGCTCGCGTGGTTCACCGGCGATGAAATGGCGAAGGCGCATGGGGCTAGCTTAACAGCGAGGGTGGGACGTGCCGATCAGTATGGTGACCGCGCAGGAACGGAGGGTTGGCTCAGCGCCGGTTGGATGTCTTCAAGGAACAGCCAAGGTGAATCCAGGCAATCGGGGACGACTGCCTGGAAGGCAAGCTGCTGCCCCGGCAGGAGATCCGGATTCGCGGGGCTGACTGCGTCGTGTCGAAAGACCTGGACGCTTCGTCCGGCCCATGTTTCGGGAGCTTCCAGCGTGACCGCAACGGAGTCGAAATCGACGCCGTACGTGTCGAAATCCATATGCAGTGCGCGTCTAGACGTCCCGCCGATGGTGCCCTTGAAGGCCACCGTTTGCCCGGCCCCTGCGGGGGGCGGCAGCTTGCATGCGTAAGGCACGGTCTTTCGTGCACTCGCATCCACGCAGCTGGTGATGAGAAATCCCATCGCGACGACAAGAAGGCTCGTCGCGATATTCTCGAGCCGAATCGTCGTCGCCGGGCGTCGCATCACAACGACCGCGTCCGCCCACCATCCACCGGCAGGTTCACGCCGGTGATGTACGACGCGGCCGGCGAGCACAGGAAGGCGATTGCGGCGGCGGTTTCCTCCGGGCGCGCGAAGCGGCGCATCGGGATTTCCGACACCATCTTCTCGAACACGTCCTCGCGGCTGCGGCCGGTCTTGGCCGAGGTGTTGTCGATGATCTGCTCGATGCGCGGCGTCTCGGTCGAGCCGGGCAGCACGTTGTTGACGGTGATGCCCCTGGGGGCGAGTTCCGTCGCCAGCGTCTTGGCCCAGCTCGCCACGGCCCAGCGCGTCGTGTTGGACACGCCCAGGCCCTGCAGCGGTTCCTTCACCGAGGTGGAGATGACGTTGACGATGCGGCCGTAGCCATCGCGTTCCATGCCGGGTACGACGGTTTCGGCCAGCACGTGGTTGGCGATGAGGTGCTGACGGTACGCGGCTTCGAACGCCGCGATTTCGGCGCCATGTACGGGGCCGGGCGGCGGGCCGCCGGTGTTGTTCACCAGGATGTGCACGGGCCTCGCGGCGACCAGCGCCTCCACCTTCGCGCGCAGCGCGTCGGTGTCGGCGCTGTCGACGGCGATCCAGCCGTGCGTCTGGCCCTTGCCGTTCGCAAGCGTGGGGGCGAGTTCGCGAAGGCGTTCCTCGCGGCGCGCGAGCAGCGTGACGTCGGCGCCGAGTTCGGCCAGCGCCTGCGCCGTGGCAAGGCCGATGCCCTGGCTCGCACCGCAGACCAGCGCGTGTTTTCCGGTGAGGTCGAGATCCACGTCAGTCTCCTTTCGATTCGATCGTCATGCGTTCGCGCATCAACGAGGCGGTTTCACGGCTCGCTTCGCGCGATTGCGCTTCAAGCTTTGATGCCACCGATTCGCGATTGGCCATGGGGTGGTTCTGGCTGAGCTTGAATTTCAGCGTGATTTCGTCCGCCACGAAGCGGAAGCCGACGATGCCGCGCAGCTGGCGGCGGTGGTCGTCGCGATCGAACTCGAAGCGCCAGTCGCTGCCGACCGACGCTTCGTGTTCGATGCTCAATCCGTCGACGACATCGGCCAGCGCGCGTTCGTCGTCGAAGGTGGAAAGCGTTCCGCGCAGGTGCGCGACGGCGTAGTTCCAGGTCGGTACGCGCGCGGCTTCTTCCTTGTCGGGATACCAGCCGGGCGAGACGTAGGCGTGCGGGCCGTTGAAGATCGCCAGCGCGCGGCCGGCATGCGCGGCCTGCGGATTCGGCCGCGCCCAGTGGCCGATCAGTTCCACGCGTTCGCCGTCGCGGCGATACAGCACGGGCAGATGGCTGACGGTGGGTTCACCGTCGCGCACCGTAACCAGCGTGATGAAACGATCGCGTTGCGCCAACCGGTCCAGCGCTTCGAGATCGTGTTCGGCGAAGGCGCGGGGCAGGTACATGGCGAGGCGTCAGTGCCGCGAGGGAAGTTGCTGGACCATCTGCGGACGCAGCACTTCGAGGCTTTCGCCGCTGGGCGGCACGAGTTCGTCCAGCGTGAAGCCGCGAACGCGCGCGTCGTCGTCGTCGAGGCCGTCGAGCGCGACGAACTCCGCGTCCATCAGCGCCGCGCGGGCACTGTCCTCGCTGTCGTACGGCTGCATGACGCCGTCGCTGTCGAGCACCTCGGCCGTGCCCGCATCGAGCGTGCGCAGGCGCGCCCAGATCAGCGTGCGGCCGATCGTGGCGAGCCACCACTGGTCGTTGACGTTGTCGTTCATCCGATCACCACCGCGAGCAGCCAGAGCAGGGCGGCGCACACCAGGCCGCCGATGATGGTCAACAGCGAGATCCGCGCGGGACTCGCCAGACCGTTGAGGTTTCCGTCGTTCGCCGACAGGTAACCGCGACGCAGCAGCCAGCCCCACGCCGACGGCCGCGCGAACGCGCCTTCGCCCAGCTGCGCCTGCAGCTGCGGATGGCGGTCGCGGATGTGCACCAGCGACAGCGGCCAGAAGATCACGAACGCGCAGAAGCCGGCGATGGCGATGGCGACGAAGAGCAGGGAGAAGAAGAGGATCATCAAGCTCTCTTGTTGCAGGCTTCGAGGCGGCGAGGGCGGGTTGCCCTCATCCGCCCTTCGGGCACCTTCTCCCGCGTACGGGAGAAGGGCAAGGCATCAGAACTCGGCACTACCCGGCGCGCGCGGATACGGAATCGCGTCGCGGATGTTGCTCAGGCCGCACACGTACACCACCAGGCGTTCGAAGCCCAGGCCGAAACCGGCGTGCGGCACGGTGCCGTAGCGGCGGAAATCGCGGTACCAGCCGTAGTGCGCCGGATCCAGGCCGAACTGCGCCATGCGCGCGTCGAGCATGTCCAGGCGTTCCTCGCGCTGGCTGCCGCCGATGATCTCGCCGATGCCCGGGGCCAGCACGTCCATCGCCGCGACGGTCTTGCCGTCGTCGTTCAGGCGCATGTAGAAGGCCTTGATGTGCTCGGGATAGTTGGTGACCACGACCGGACGGCCGACGTGTTCCTCGGTGAGCCAGCGCTCGTGTTCGGTCTGCAGGTCCAGGCCCCATTCGACCGGGAAGTCGAACTTCCTGTCAGCCTTCTGCAGTAGCTTGATCGCGTCGGTGTATTCGATGCGCTCGAACGGCGCGTTGACGAACGACTCCAGGCGCGTGATCGCGTCCTTCTGCACGCGTTCGGCGATGAAGGCCATGTCGTCGGCGCGCTCGGCGAGCACGGCGCGGAACATGTACTTGAGGAACTCCTCGGCGACGCGCGCGTCCTCGGCGAGGTCGGCGAAGGCGATTTCCGGCTCGATCATCCAGAACTCGGCCAGGTGGCGCGTGGTGTTGCTGTTCTCGGCGCGGAAGGTCGGACCGAAGGTGTAGACCTTGCTCAGCGACAGCGCGTAGGCCTCGACGTTGAGCTGGCCGGACACGGTCAGGAAGGTTTCCTTTCCGAAGAAGTCGCGGCTGTAGTCGATCCCGCCCTTTTCGTCGCGCGGCAGGTTCGCCATGTCCAGCGTCGAGACGCGGAACATCTGGCCGGCACCTTCGGCGTCGGAGGTGGTCACGATCGGCGTGGAGATCCAGTAGAAGCCGTTCTCGTGGAAGTAGCGGTGCGCGGCCTTGGCCAGGCAGTCGCGGATGCGCGTGACGGCGCCGAACAGGTTCGTGCGCGGGCGCAGGTGGGCGACTTCGCGCAGGAATTCCGGCGTCATCGGCTTGGGCTGAATGGGGTAGGTCAGCGGGTCTTCGACCCAGCCGACCACTTCCACGGCCGTGGCCTGGATTTCGAACGACTGGCCCTTGCCCTGCGAGGCGACCAGGGTGCCGGTCGCGATGACCGAGCAACTGGTGGTGAGCCGCTTGACCTCGTCGAAATTGGCCAGCGCTTCGGTGGCGACGACCTGGATCGGAGCGAAGCACGAGCCGTCGGTCACGTGGATGAAGGCCAGCCCGGCCGTACCGCGCACCGTACGCACCCAGCCGCGGACCGTGACTTCGCCACCCGCCGGGATCTTGCCCGCGAGCGCCTGTTCGACGCTGACCACCGTCATGCCTTGAATCCTTGCCGTTTCGGGCCAATGTGGGGAAAGGCCGGAGTTTACCGAACGTCCGGCATCGCGTCGCTATAATCCCTTGTCGTAACTCATTGATCCGTACCCTTCGAAGTACGCCGGAGTCCTCAATGGCCGTCACCCTTGCCCCCGCCGCCCTCGAACGCGTCCAGCGCTATCTCGTCGAATCCCCCGACGCGGTCGGCCTGCGCTTCGGCGTGACCCGCACGGGCTGTTCGGGCTGGCAGTACAAGGCCGATCTGGCGCGCGAGCAGGGCGCCGACGACACCGTCTTCGAGCAGGAAGGCGTGCGCATCCTCGTCGACGCGCTGAGCCTACCGCTGGTCGACGGCACGCAGATCGACCTGGTGAAGCAGCGCCTGGGCGAGCAGTTCCTGTTCCGCAATCCCAACGTCACCGCCGAATGCGGCTGCGGCGAGAGCTTCACGACCAAGGCCGACGCGGCCTGAGTCCCTGATTCGCCCCTGACGGGCCTGCCGGACGCACCGTTCCGGCCAGCGCGCCCGCAGCGGCACGGTTCCAGCGGGGTCGGCCCCGGCGCGACGGGCTAGAATGGCGGTTCCGCCGCCAGCAAGCCCGCCGAGAGCACGCCCGCCGTGAGCAACACCGCAACGCAGCCGTTCGCCGCCAGCCAGCCCGTCGCCATCCGCCAGGAAGATCTCATCCAGTCGATCGCCGACGGCCTGCAGTACATCAGCTACTACCATCCGGTCGATTACATCAAGAACCTCGCCGCCGCCTACGAGCGCGAGGAATCGCCGGCGGCGAAGGACGCCATCGCCCAGATCCTGATCAACTCGCGCATGTGCGCCGAGGGTCATCGTCCGATCTGCCAGGACACCGGCATCGTCACGGTGTTCCTCGAGATCGGCATGAGCGTGCGCTGGGACGACGCGACGATGTCGGTCGAGGACATGGTCCACGAAGGCGTGCGCCGCGCGTACAACCATCCGGACAACAAGCTGCGCGCATCCGTGCTGGCCGATCCGGCCGGCAAGCGCACCAACACGAAGGACAACACGCCGGGCGTGGTCAACGTGAAGGTCGTGCCGGGCAACAAGGTCGACGTCATCGTCGCCGCGAAGGGCGGCGGTTCGGAAGCCAAGTCCAAGTTCGCGATGCTCAACCCGTCCGATTCCATCGTCGACTGGGTGCTCAAGACCGTGCCGACCATGGGCGCCGGCTGGTGCCCGCCGGGCATGCTGGGCATCGGCATCGGCGGCACCGCCGAGAAGGCGATGCTGCTGGCGAAGGAATCGCTGATGGAGCCGATCGACATCACCGAGCTCCAGCAGCGCGGCGCGTCCAACCGCGCCGAGGAACTGCGCCTTGAGCTGTACGAGAAGGTCAACGCGCTGGGCATCGGCGCGCAGGGCCTGGGCGGCCTGACCACGGTGCTGGACATCAAGGTCAAGGATTACCCGACCCACGCCGCCAACCTGCCGGTGGCGTTGATCCCGAACTGCGCCGCCACGCGGCACGCGCATTTCACGCTCGATGGCAGCGGCCCGGTGATGCTGGATCCGCCGTCGCTGGCCGACTGGCCGGAACTGACCTACGACGCGTCCAAGGGCCGTCGCGTGAACCTGGACACGCTGACGAAGGAAGACGTCGCCAGCTGGAAGCCGGGCGAGGTGCTGCTGCTCAACGGCAAGCTGCTGACTGGCCGCGACGCCGCGCACAAGCGCATGGTCGACATGCTCAACAAGGGCGAAGCGCTGCCGGTGGACCTGCGCGGCCGCTTCATCTACTACGTCGGCCCGGTCGATCCGGTGCGCGACGAGGTCGTCGGCCCCGCCGGCCCGACCACCGCCACGCGCATGGACAAGTTCACCGAGCAGGTGCTGTCGCAGACCGGCCTGCTGGGCATGGTCGGCAAGGCCGAGCGCGGCCCGGCGGCGATCGAGGCGATCCGAAAGCACCAGTCGGCCTACCTGATGGCGGTCGGTGGCGCGGCGTACCTGGTGTCCAAGGCGATCAAGGCGGCGAAGGTCGTCGGTTTCGCGGACCTGGGCATGGAAGCGATCTACGAGTTCGAAGTGCAGGACATGCCGGTGACGGTCGCCGTGGATTCGACCGGCGAGTCGGTGCACAAGACCGGGCCGAAGGAATGGCAGGCGCGCATCGGGAAGATTCCGGTGGTGGTGGAATAACCTCGTTTTCGGCTCTGATTTGAACCCCTCTCACGCCTGCGGGAGAGGGGTTGGGGTGAGGGCAGGGCGTGCAATGCGCTCGCACCCTCGGAAAGAAAATCAAAAATGGGTTCCAGCTTCCGCTGGAATGACGATGAAGTTGCGGAAGGCGTGACAGCCTGGGTCGCGGCCTTCGCCGGGATGACCTCGTTGTAGTTCGTAGCCCGGGTAAGCGCAGCGCACCGCGCCGCCATGCAACTCTGATCCGATAGCGATGAACGCGCCGCAGCGCGTTGCAATGGCGACGTGCGACTCTTGCCTTTGGAATCGATCACGTCTCCCCGGGTGCGCTTCGCTTACCCGGGCTACACAGGCGGCTACAGCTTCGCCACCAACCCCGCCAACGTCTTCCGCGTCTGATCGCGCAGCAGGTAGTCCTTCGACATCGCCTCCAGTGCGACGATGTTCGTCTCGCTCACGTCGTCCAGATCGTCCAGCCCGGCCAGAAGCTCCGCCTGCAGGCGGAAATAGCCATCGCCCACCAGATGCTGCGCGATGTAATCCACCGCGTCGGTATTGCCGTCGAACAGCACGTCGATGATGGGAATGGCCCATTCGATCGCACCCCATTCCTGCGCCGATTTCAGGTCGATCGGCCGACTGCGTTCGCCCGTGCCGACCGACAGCACGACCAGGTTCTGCGCGCTGTCCACGCGTGCGTCCTTGCGCATCGCTTCGGCGATCGCGCAGGCGGTCGGATTGTTGGCGACCACGCCGCCGTCGATCATCGCCCGCACGCGGCCCTCGACCGCCATCGCGTGCGCGGGGAAATACGTCGGCGCGGCGGAGGAAGCGCGGCAGACTTCCCACATGCGCAGGTCCGCATGTTCGGGCTTGAAACTCTTGAACACGATCGGCTTGCGCGAAATGGTGTCGTAGCTGGTGATGAGCAGCGGGATTTTCGACTGCCCCAGGCGCGTGTCGCCGAAGACGCTTCGCAGGACTTCCTCAAGCCCCTTGGCGTCGTAGCGCGGTGCCGAAACGCCCTGCGTGAACATGCGCCCCGCGCGCGACCACAGGCGCTGCGCCATCCCTGGAAAGATCATGTGCCGGTGCTGCCGGTACAACTGAGCCAGTTGCGTCGGCGAAAGCCCGATCGCCAGCCCGCAGCCGACGATCGCTCCGGTCGAACTGCCGGCCAGCAGGTCGAACGACGTCAGCAGCCCGGGTTTGCCCGCACGGGCCAGCGCGTCCTCGACTCCTGCCAGCCAGATGCAGCTGACCAGGCCGCGGATGCCGCCGCCATCGAGCGAAAGGATGCGTCGCATGTCCATGGTGTCCTCTCCGTGCAGCCGATCTCCATCGGAACCGCATGATCGGACACGCCGTTCGCCCAGATTGAGACAAGACGCACGCCGCGCGCGATCAGGCGCGCGGGCCGTGGTCGTCGTTCAGTACCACTCGAGCAGCGAAACTCCCAGGCCGATATACGTCGCCCGGTGGTTGTAGTCGATCAGGCTCTCGCCATAGCCGTCGAAGATCTGCACGTGGCCGCGCAGGCTGTTGTGGATGGGGAAGCCCCAGTCCAACTGCACGGCGCCGTGCGAGCGGTCGCCGCCGCGCAACGAATGACGGCCCATGATCGAGAACTGGTGCCCGCCGCGCACGTACACGAGCGTGGCGTCGCCGCGGCCGACGAAATCCTCGATGTCGCGGTTGTTGTCGTCGTTGGCGCTTTCCTTGACGCGCCACCACGGACGCACGGTCAGCGCCCAGTTCTCGCGGTCCAGCCCGATCATGCCGACCACGCGGTTCCAGCTGCGCGAGAGGGGATCGGCGCGGCCGTTTGACTGGTGGTTCACGCCGATGCCGAGCAGGCGGCCGTTGAAACCGGCCAGGTGGTAGTTGCTGCGGAAGGTCAGCATGACCTCCGGCTCGTAGTTGGTCTCGCGGAACGGGCGCGAGGTGTCCGGGCTGTAGACCTGCCAGCGCGAGGACTGGGTGTAGGCCATCCACAGATCCCCGTTGCTGCCGAAGATGTTCTCCCAGGCCTTGGTCTTGAAGCTGACCTGGAACTTCGCCTCCATGTCGTCGATTTCCAGCGGCGTATTCACCGTGTTGTTCGGATTCGGCGAGGACGGCGTCTCGTTGACATTGCTGCTCCAGAACGCGGGCAGCAGGTACATCGGCTTGTAGGCGCGGAAGTTCCAGGTGCCGAGCTTGGAGTCCTTTGCCAGCTCCCAGCGACTGTCCAGCAGCGAACCCTTGCCCGCATTGGCGATCGCGGTATGCAGCGTGTCGTCCATCGGATACAGGTCGCTGCGGCTGGATTCGGGCGTGCGCTCGGGCGCGGGCACGACGTCCTCGGCGAGCTCGAGGTTCTTCTGGATCGCCTTGGCTTCCTTCGCGGCGATATCCGCGCCGCGCGTGTCGCGCCCGGCGCGGCCGACCGCCGCGTCATAGCAGGCCAGGCGTTCCACGTCGGCATCGATGGACAGGCACGCCTCCGGGGTCGCCGGTGCCGCGGTCGTCTGCGCGAATGCCTGTAGCGGCGCGATGGCGGCGAGCGTCAACGCGACATGGCAGGCGAGGAAAAGAGGCGTGTGCGGGGCATCGTGCCTGTGGGACGGCATGGGGGGCTCGCTGGAAGGGGGATGGAAGCGCGGGCCAGTGTCGCATCGCAACACGGGCGGGCCGTGAAGTGTGCCGCTACAGGAACCAGGCCAGCGCGAACAGGCCGAGCATCAGGAACGCCAGTCCCAACTTGAGGACGACGCCGAGCACGATGCCGACCCATGTGCCGAAGCCGACCTTCGTCGCCTTGCCCACTTCGCGGCTGTGAATAAGTTCGCCGCCCAGCGCGCCGAGGAACGGCCCGGTGAACAGTCCGATGGGGCCGAAGAACAGGCCGGCGAAGGTGCCGACCATCGCGCCGGCCACGGCCAGTTTGCTGGCCCCCACACGCTTGGCGCCCAGGGCGGTGGCGAAGAAATCGATGACAACCGAGAGGGCTGTCAGGAGCCCGAGAACGACCAGGACGATCCAGCCGACCTGCTGGAAGTGGTCGGCCCAGGCGGCCAGCAGCATCCCGGCGAAAACCAGTGGCAGGCCGGGCAGGGCGGGGAGGACCGTGCCGGCGATGCCGACCAGGATCAGAACCCCCGCGAGGACGTACCAAAGCACCTGTAAATCCATTTTTTATACCCCTTCCCGACATCCACTTTGCACGGATTGCATTTTCACCCACCTCGGGTTACGTTGCGGGCGCTGTGTTTGCCGGTCACCGTGAATCGTGGCCCGATGCGGTTGATCATCGATCCGCTACATCGTTGCACCTCGCTTCCTCCTTGCAACCAGCACGTGGTGCGCCACGTTTTCAACCAGCAACGTTTCAAGGAGTAAGTGCCAATGTCAGGTCGTGAAACTGGTACCGTCAAGTGGTTCAACGATGCTAAGGGCTTCGGCTTCATCAGCCGCGAGAACGGTGAAGATGTGTTCGTGCACTTCCGTGCTATCCAGACTCAGGGCTTCAAGAGCCTGAAGGAAGGCCAGAAGGTCACCTTCACCGTCGTGCAGGGCCAGAAGGGCCTGCAGGCCGACGCCGTCCAGCCGCTCTGATCATCGAGCGCTGCGGTCGCGACCTGTCGCGACAGGCATGAGAAACCCGGCGAAAGCCGGGTTTTTCTTTTTCCGATCGGATAATCCGGCGAGTCGCGCGGGGTTATCCCGCGTGTATCGGAATCGCCACCTCACGGAAACGTCCGTGCAACGAAAACGGCCCGCTCGCGCGGGCCGTTTGTTTTTATCGGCGCTGGCGAAAGCGTTACTGCGCGTGCGCCTTGCCGTCGTAGACGCGCACGTAGGAACCTTCGCGCACGTTGCCCAGGTCGCGCTGCGTGACCACCGTGGTGCGGCCGTCGTTCATGCGGACATAGACGTTGTACGAGGCGCCGGTGGTGTTCTTCTGGATCGCGTTGCCGGCCACCGCACCGCCGACCGCGCCGGCAGCCGCGGCGACGTTCTGGTTGCCCTTGCTGCCGCCGGTATGGCGGGAGATCTCATGGCCGGCGACCGCGCCGACGATGCCGCCGAGCACCGCGCCGGTGGCGCTGGGTGCGGCACTGCCGGTGGTGACCTGTTCGATGCGGGTCACGGTGCCGCAGTCGTAGCACTGGGCAGGGGCGGTGCTGTAACCGCCGCCGCCGTAACTGGGCGACGTGCTGTAGCCCGGCGACGACGTTGCGCAGCCGGCGAGTGCGATCGTGGCGGCAGCGGCGACACCGAGCAGATGGACGTTCTGGATCTTCATGCGCGACTCCTTTCTGGAGGTTGGGATGGCCGGGCATCGAAGTCCCGTCGCCATGGCGGTCACGCTAGACGCGGCGCGGTGAACCAAGGGTCAATGTCGACACTTCACGCGACACCGCTTTCCGGAACGTTCAGTCAACGCAAATCCGTCTGTGCATCACGCGTCACGAATGACGCGTGATGCAGGCGCGAACGATGAAAGACGCGTCAACGGAAATCCTGGTGGCATCCCTTGCACGTTTCGCCGAGGTCCGCGACCGTCGTGCTCACGCCCGCGCAGTTGAGCGGCGGACTGGCCAGCGCCGAATCCAGTCGAGCCCGCATGCGGCTGGCGTGTTCGGCGAAGCGCTTGTCGTCGGCGAGGTCCGGGAATGCCGGCTCCAGGTCGTCGGCCATCACGCGCAGCGCCTTGAGGTTGGGCAACACGTCGGTGGCGGCGCAGCGGTTCTGTTCGACCTTCTTCTTCAGCGCGCCCATGTGCCATTGCTGCACATGCATCACGCTGTCGGGGAAGTGGTCCTTGCGGGCATTGAGCGCGCGCATCGCCATCACGGTGGCGACCACGCCGATGACCAGGCCGATCAGGAAGAGAAACAGGTAACGCGATGCGTTGCTGCGCGAACCGCTGGGCTGGGTAGACATGCCTGGCCTCCGTGGAAAACCGCCGCACCATACCACGCGACCCGCGCGGCCCCCGTGCGCGTGGCGCTTACAATGTCGCGATGACCACGTCCGCCGCGCCCGAACAGACCATCCCCGAACACGCACTCGATCCGGCTTGGCTGGAACGCTTCGCCGGCGTGGACCGGCTGTACGGAACCGGCACCGTCGCGCACCTGGCCGGCTGTCGCGTCGCGGTGATCGGCATGGGCGGCGTGGGCTCGTGGGTGGCCGAAGCGCTGGCGCGCACGGGCGTGGGGCACCTGACGCTGATCGACGCGGACGACCTGTGCGTGTCGAACACCAATCGCCAGCTGCCCGCGCTGGCCGGCCAGTACGGCCGGGTGAAAGTCGAGGCGATGGCCGAGCGCAGCCGCGCCATCAATCCGCAGATCACGGTGGAGGCGATCCCCAGCTTCGTCACGCCGTCGAACCTGGAGGAGATGCTCGATCGCGGCTTCGACCTGGTCATCGACGCCTGCGACAGCTTCCGCACCAAGGTCGTCATGGCCGCGTGGTGCCGGCGCCGCAAGCTGCCGCTCATCGTGGTCGGCTCGGCCGGCGGCCGCACCGATGCGACGCTGGTGCGCGTGCGCGACCTTTCGCGCACCGAACACGACGCCATGCTCGCGCTGGTTCGCAAGAAGCTGCGCAGCGAATTCAATTTCCCGAAGAACGCCGACCGCTACTTCGGCATCTCGGCGATCTACTCGCTGGAAAACGTGAAGTACCCGCAGCCCGACGGCACCGTGTGCGGCATCCGCCCGCAGGTATCGGGCGATGCGGCATTGAAGCTCGATTGCGGCGCGGGGCTGGGCGCGGCCACGCATATCACCGGCACGTTCGCGTTCGCGGCGGTGGGGCGCGCGCTGGAGCTGCTGCTCAAGCGCAAGGGCGCGGCAAAGGGCTAATTCAGCGCGAACAGCCGTTCGGCGTTGACGCAGGTCGCACGCGCCACTTCGTCGGTGTCGACGCCGCGCAGTTCGGCGATGGTCTCCAGCACGCGCGTGATGCGCGCCGGTTCGTTGCGCTGGCCGCGGATGCCGGAATCCGGCTGGTCGGGGGCGTCGGTTTCCAGCAGCAGGAATTCCAGCGGCATGCTCGCCGCGAGCCTGCGCAGGCGGTTGGCACGGTCGTAGGTCACCGGGCCGCCCAGGCCGAGCAGGAACCCCTGTTTCCACAACTGCCGCGCCTGTTCCTCGCTGCCCGAAAAACTGTGCACGACCCCGCGCAGGCCCCCGACGCGCCGGATCGAGGCGATCACCGCGTCCACCGCGCGACGCGCATGGACGATCACCGGCAGGTCGAAGTCGCGCGCGATCTTCAACTGGCCGTCGAAGTAGTGCTGCTGGCGCTCGGGATCGAGTCCTTCGATGAAGTAGTCCAGCCCGCATTCGCCGACGGCGACCGGGCGCTCGCGTTCGATCCACCCACGCAGTTCGTCCAGGTGGGCATCCGTGTGGCGATCGAGGAGCAGCGGATGCAGGCCGTAGGCGGGATGGAGCCCCTCGTCCTGCGCGCAGACCTCGCGCAGCTTCGGCCAGCTCGCCGCGTCGATGGCCGGCACGATCTGCCGGCGCACGCCGGCCTCGCGGG
>Ga0102594_1000687_pt1 | contig 28251 bp, 26 predicted proteins | sample AraplaCol_mLB_r2_2_FD_76863 | JGI IMG/M metagenome (GOLD analysis project Ga0102594, IMG submission 76863) | Arabidopsis root microbial communities from North Carolina, USA - plate scrape MF_Col_mLB_r2 (SPADES assembly) (version 2) | ecosystem: Host-associated > Plants > Roots > Endosphere...
AGCCCTCGATGACCGCGCGCTGCCTGCCGCTGCTGGCCGGCGCCCTGGTGGGGGCAGCGGCCGGCGCCTTCTTCGTGCGCTGGCTGCCCGGCACGGCCCTGATGGCCGGCGTGACGGCGCTGGTGCTGTTTTCAGGCTGGCGCGGCCTGCGCAGGCCCGCGGCCGTCGCGCACCCTGCGCATGCGCTCCTTCCGCCCTCAGCCCTGCTGGGCGTGGGCGCGCTGGTCGGCATCGGCTCGGCCCTGACCGGCACGGGCGGGCCGGTGCTGGTGATTCCGCTCTTGATGCTGCTGGGCCAGCCTGTGCTCTTCGCGGTGGTCGCGGCGCAGGCCATCCAGTTGCCTGTCGCGCTCTCCAGCAGCACGGTGCATGCGCTGGCGGGGCGGCTGGACCTGGGGCTGGCCCTGCTGTGCGGCCTGCTGATGCTGGTGGGCTCCCTCGCCGGCCAGCGCATGGCCATGCGGCTGGACACGCGCCAGCTGCAGCGGCTGGTGTCCGGACTGCTGCTGGCGGTGGGCGCCTGGTTCGCCTGGCTGCTCTTGAACTGAACCTGGAGTTCCCCATGCTGTCTCGCGAACTGCTCGACCCTTCCCGCGGCGCCCTGCTGCTCGCGCCCGAATGGCTGCTGCTGCCCGAAGGCGCGCGCCAGGGCATGGCGGTGCTGGTGCGCGGCGGCCGCTTCGAGGCGGTGGGGCCGCTGGGCGAGCTGCGCGCCGCCCATCCGGGCATCGACCCGGTCGAACTGCCGCAGCACCTGCTCATGCCAGGACTGATCGACACCCACACCCACCTCACGCAGTCCTTCGGCAAGTCGCTGGCCTTCGGCGAGCCCTCGGAGATCTTCCGCCGCATCTGGGTGCCGATGGAGTCGGTGCTCGACGCGGACGCCGCCTACCTGTCGACCAAGCTGTCGGCGCTGGAGGCGCTGCGCGGCGGCTTCACCACCGTGGTGGATGCGGGCACGCGCTCCGAAGCGGGCCTGGACGGCGTGATCGGCGCCGTGCGCGATACCGGCATCCGCTGCGTGCTGGGCATGATCTGCAACGACGTGGCGCTGCCTGCTGAAGACGAGGCCGGCCGGCGCCGGATCCTCGACACGGCGCAGGGCTTCCTCTCCCGATACGAGCACGACGCGCTGGTCCACCCCTCGCTCGCCATCTCCATCCCCGAGGCCGCCACCGACCGCATGCTGCACGACGTGGCCGCGCTCACCCGCGAAAGCGGCCGGCGCTTCCAGACGCACGTGAACGAGCATCTGGCCGCGGTGGAACGCTCCCTGGTGGCCCGCGGCCTGCGCCCCCTGGAACTGCTGCACGCCTGCGGCGCCCTCGGCGAGTCGGCCCTGCTCGCGCATGCCACCCTGCTCACGCCGCGCGAGATGGGCCTGCTGCGCGACAGCGGCGCGGCCGTGGCCTACAACCCGGTCGCCAGCGCCTGGAAGGGCAACGCGGTGCTCGACGCCGGCGTGATCGCCATGCTGGGCGTGCCCTTCGGCCTGGGCACCGACGGCACGCGCGCCGACGGCTTCCGGCTGATGGACGCGGCCGAGACCACGCAGCGCCTGACCCACGGCCTGGCCAACGGCGATTCCTCCTGCGGCGGCGGCTGGCTCTGGCTGGACCATGCCACCCACGGCGGCGCGCAGGCCGCGGGCCTGGGCGCCGTCACCGGCCGCATCGCGCCCGGGCTGGCGGCCGACTTCCTGCTGGTGGACCTGGACGTGCCCGAGTTCATGCCCAGCTGGGACCTGAGCTGGGAGCTGGTGCGCTACGCCAACCGCGACCAGATCCGCGCCGTCTACGTCAACGGCGCGATGCGCCTGTGGCAAGGCTGGCCGGTGGACTGGGACGCGCGGGCGCTGATGCGCCAGGTGGCCGAGATCGCCCGGCGCGACGTGCAGCGGGCGCCCATTCAGCGGGTGCACCCGGTGGCCGACGCGCACCGGGCGCGGCAGCGCCGGGGCTGAAGAGAATTTTTTTCAGGTTTTTTCGGGCGCGATGTCACACGCGCCGGGTGCTGTCTCGTCTAGACAGTACCAACCAACGAAAGGACCTGAAGAATGACCGCCAAGCTGAACCCCTTCGCCGCCGCGCCGCAACTGATGAAGAGCTGGATGGGCGTCTCCACCCAGGTGGCCGACAGCCTGGAGCACAGCCTCATCGAGCTGGTGAAGATCCGCGCGTCGCAGATCAACGCCTGCGCCAACTGCATCCACATGCACACGCAGGAAGCGCGCGCCCAGGGCGAGACCGAGCAGCGCATCTACCTGCTCTCCGCGTGGAAGGAAGCGCCCTGCTACACCGAGCGCGAGCGCGCCGCCCTGGCATGGACCGAGGCGCTGACCCGCCTGTCCGAAGGGCACACCCACGCCGCCGCGTACGATGCGCTCCAGGCCCAATTCACGCAGGAAGAACAGGTGAAGCTCACGCTCATGATCAACGTCATCAACGGCTGGAACCGGATCGCCGTGGGCTTCGGCCTGTGGTACGAGCCCGAGGCGGCCAAGCCCGTGCGCGCGGCCGCCTGATGAGCCGGGGGACGAGCGACGAGGGCCGCGACGACGCGGCCACCAGCTTCCAGCCGCTGCGCGGCAAGCTGGTGCGCGTGGCCTACCGCATGCTGGGCTCGGTGGCCGACGCCGAGGACGTGGTGCAGGAAGCCTTCATCCGCTGGATGGGCACCGACCGCGCCCAGGTGCAGGTGCCCGAGGCCTTCCTGCGGCGCACCGTCACGCGTCTGTGCCTGGACCAGCTCAAGTCGGCCCGGCACCAGCGCGAGACCTATGTGGGCGAGTGGCTGCCCGAGCCGATGGTCGAGGAGCAGGACGACGAGGACGTCACGCTGCCGCTGATGCTGGCGCTGGAGCGCCTGTCACCGCTGGAGCGGGCGGCCTTTTTGCTGCACGACGTGTTCGGACTGGACTTCGAGGAAGTCGCGGCCACGCTGCAGCGCGACGCCGCCGCCTGCCGGCAGCTGGCCGCGCGCGCACGCACCCACGTGCGCGAAGGACGGCCGCGCTTCCAGGTGGAGAAGGCGCGCGGCATGGAGATCGCCAACGCCTTCTATGCCGCATCGCGCAGCGGCGACATGAAGGCGCTGGGCGCCATGCTCGCGCTGGACGTGAGCGTGCATGCGGACGGCGGCGGCAAGCGCTCGGCGGCCGTGGGGCCGGTGCTGGGGTTCGACGCGGTGATCGCGCTGCACGAGCGGCTGGCGAACCTGTTCCGCGCCAAGGGCTCGGCGCTGGTGCGCGCCGGCTTCATCAACGGCCTGCCCGGCTTCGTGACGCGGGAAGCCGACGGCGAGCTGCAGACCACCGCGCTGGACATCCAGGACGGCAAGGTCGCGGCGATCTACGTGGTGCGCAATCCGGACAAGCTCAGGCACCTGCACTAGCGCGGCCTCCACGGAGGCGGCCGCGCCAGGCCGGCTTCAGCGCGCGGCGGCAGCCAGCGCCGCGTTGAACGTGGCGCTGGGACGCATCACCGCGTCGGTCTTGCTCGCATCCGGCAGGTAGTAGCCGCCGATGTCGGCCGGCTTGCCCTGCACGTCGGCCAGCTCGCCCACGATCTTCTGCTCGTTGGCGGCCAGGGTCTCGGCCAGCGGCTTGAAGTGGGCCGCCATCTCCTTGTCCTCGTTCTGGCCGGCCAGGGCCTCGGCCCAGTAGAGCGCCAGGTAGAAGTGGCTGCCGCGGTTGTCCAGCTGGCCGGTCTTGGGGTTCGGGCCCTTGTTGTTGTCCAGCAGCTTGCCGGTGGCGGCATCCAGCGCCTTGGCCAGCAGCTTGGCCTTGGCGTTGTTGTTCTTGATGCCCAGTTCTTCCAGGCTCACGGCCAGCGCCAGGAACTCGCCCAGCGAGTCCCAGCGCAGGTGGTTCTCCTCCACCAGCTGCTGCACGTGCTTGGGGGCCGAGCCGCCCGCGCCCGTCTCGTACATGCCGCCGCCGGCCATCAGCGGGACGATGGACAGCATCTTGGCGCTGGTGCCCAGTTCCATGATCGGGAACAGGTCGGTGAGGTAGTCGCGCAGGATGTTGCCGGTGGCGCTGATGGTGTCCAGGCCGCGGATGACGCGCTCGAGCGAATAGCGCATGGCGCGCACCTGGCTCATGATCTGGATGTCCAGGCCCGTGGTGTCGTGCTCGTGCAGGTACATCTTCACCTTGGTGATGAGTTCCTTCTCGTGCGGACGGTAGGCGTCCAGCCAGAACACCACCGGCATGCCCGAGTTGCGCGCACGCGTGACGGCCAGCTTGACCCAGTCGCGCACCGCGGCGTCCTTGGTCTGGCACATGCGCCAGATGTCGCCCTGCTCGACGTTCTGGCTCATCAGCACTTCGCCGGTGTTGATGTCGGTGATGTTGGCCACGCCGTCCTCGGGGATCTCGAAGGTCTTGTCGTGCGAGCCGTATTCCTCGGCCTGCTGGGCCATCAGGCCGACGTTGGGCACCGTGCCCATGGTCTTGGGGTCGAAGGCGCCGTGCCACTTGCAGAAGTTGATGATCTCCTGGTAGATGCGGGCGAAGGTCGACTCGGGCATCACGGCCTTGACGTCCTTCAGGCGGCCGTCGGCGCCGTACATCTTGCCGCCGTTGCGGATCATCGCGGGCATGGAGGCGTCCACGATGATGTCGTTGGGCGAGTGGAAGTTGGTGATGCCCTTGGCCGAATCCACCATCGCCAGCTCGGGGCGGTTCTCGTGGCAGGCGTGCAGGTCGCGCTTGATCTCGTCCTGCGTGCTCTGCGGCAGGCTGGCGATCTTGTTGTACAGGTCGACCATGCCGTTGTTGACGTTCACGCCCAGCTCGTCGAAGAGCTTGGCGTGCTTCTCGAAGGCCTCGCGGTAGAAGATGCGCACGCAGTGGCCGAACACGATGGGGTGCGACACCTTCATCATCGTGGCCTTGACGTGCAGCGAGAACATCACGCCGGTCTTGCGCGCGTCTTCGATCTGCTGCTCGTAGAAGGCCAGCAGCTCCTTCTTGCTCATGAACATCGAGTCGATCACCTCGCGGTCCTTGAGCGAGACCTTGGGCTTGAGCACGACGGTCTTGCCGCCCTTGGTGATGAGCTCCATCTTGACGTCGCGGGCGCGGTCCAGCGTCATCGACTTTTCACCGTGGTAGAAGTCGCCGCCGTGCATGTGCGAGACGTGCGAGCGCGAGGCCTGGCTCCAGTCGGCCATGCTGTGCGGGTTCTTGCGGGCGAACTCCTTCACGGCCTTGGGCGCGCGGCGGTCGGAGTTGCCTTCGCGCAGCACCGGGTTCACGGCGCTGCCGATGCACTTGTTGTAGCGCGCGCGGATGTCCTTCTCCGCGTCCGTCTTGGGGCTCTCGGGGTAGTCGGGGATCTTGAAGCCCTTGTCCTGCAGTTCCTTGATGGCCGCCTTGAGCTGGGCCACCGAGGCGCTGATGTTGGGCAGCTTGATGATGTTGGCTTCCGGGCGCAGGGTCAGCTTGCCCAGCTCGGCCAGGTTGTCGGGCACGCGCTGCGCCTCGCTCAGCGCCTCCGGGAACTGGCCCAGGATCCGGCCGGCCACCGAGATGTCGCTGGTGGCCACGTCGACGCCGGCGGGCGCCACGAAGGCCTTGACGATGGGCAGCAGCGAGGCGGTGGCCAGGCGGGGTGCCTCGTCGGTGAGGGTGTAGATGATCTGGGGGGTTCCGGTGGTCATGACGGCTTTCGGTTGGGCTGTGGACAGTGGCGCGGTGCCGCGCATTCATGGTGCGCGCAGGGGTGCGACGGGCGCAGACTTTATCAAGTTGGGCGGGGGGATATCCCGCCATGGCCTAAAACTCGACTGCCGCGCACCGCTTCGGCGGTTACACATCGACCTTGAAAGGCCCCGTCGCCACCGATACCTCGCGCCCGCCGGCCGAGAAGATGAAGCGGATGTCGATGGTGTACTCCCCCATCGGCGCCAGCCAGCCCATCGCCGGATACTGGTTGTCCGACCACAGCCGCAGCTCGCAGCGGCCGGTGCCGGTGAACGAAAGCCGCTTGTCCACCGGATAGCGGCGGGTGCCCGGCTTGTGCGGCAGCACGATGTCGTACCAGGCCTCCTGCCGGGCGAAGCCGCCGCCCTTGTACTCCGAGAAGCCCAGCGTGCGCACCTCGATGGCCTGCAGCACGTACGGCTCGCCGCCCGGGGCGTTGAAGTCGAAGTAGAGGCTGGGCGCGAGCTGCCGCGCGAACTGGTCGCAGAAGGGGTCGCGCTCGCGCTTGAACGCCTCGAAAGCCTCCTGGCCGGGCTGGGGCGAGCGTTTGCGGAACTCGTCCCACAGCTGGTCGTGGCGCTGGAAGCACTTGAGCATGGGCTCGCGCACCTTGGCGTCCTTCTCCTTGAACTCGAAGGCGCGCAGGGTCCTGGGGCCCTTGGCGCGGCTGGCGGCGTCCCCGTCGCGGGGCCGAACGCCCTCGCTGTAGGAGAAGGTGTTCTGCAGCCCCCAGCGCAGCTCGGGCGGCGCCGGGGCCTGCGCGGCAACGACGCCCGACAGTGCGATCAGCGCCGCCGCGGCGGCATGTCTACCTGAGCTTTTCATGGCGCTCCCCCTTGGCATCGACCCACATCGAAGGCGTCCTCGGCGACAGCCAGGCGCCGCGAAGGTCCAGCGTCTGCGCGTCCAGCCACTGCTGCGTGGCGGTTTCCTTGACCACGATGCGGTGCACGCCGATCGACAGCCGGAAGTACGAGGGCGTCCTGCCCCGCAGGAAGCCCAGGCGCTCGGGCGGGCCCAGCTCATCCGCCAGGTAGATCTCCACGTCCTGCGCCGACAGGAACTCCACCTGCCGGAAGCCCGCCAGCTGGCAGAGCAGCAGCGCCAGCAGCGCGGTCAGCGCGAGGTTCCCCACCACGAGGAAGGGCAGGCGCTGCAGGCAGTCCCGGTAGGCCCGCCACAGGCTGGCCACCGAGCCGTCGGACTTGCCCGTCACCACGATGTAGATGAACGAGTAGGTGCTGAGCACCACGCTCACGAAGGCGACGGCGCCGTCCACCAGGGCGCGCGTGGGGTCGTAGGGCTCGGAGACCATGCGGAACACGGCGAAGAGCAGCGGCAGCATGGCCAGCAGCGCGAGGTGCCACAGCTGGAGGGCGGTCAGCGTGCGGGCTTTCATCTGCATCAACCCGGGTCACGGCAGCAAGCTCGGCCGCCATCGCACTGGACGACGCTAGGCCTGGGCCCCCGCTGCCGATTCACGCCAGAAGAAGGGGATGCCTTCGCGTGCGCACAGGGCCCGGGCTTCCAGGTCCGACAGTTCGCTGACAGCCACGCCGTCGTCCAGGTCGTCGCGCACTTCGGGATGGAGCATCGCAGACGGGGCCTGCGCATGGGGGCGGCTCGGCGAGACGGGCCTCGAGGCAGGCTCGCGGTTGCGGGATTGGAAGAAGCTGCGCATGGGTGGCTCTGGTGATCTCGGGAATACGGGCTTCAATGGGCCCGCGCAGCACCCAGGCCCATCCAGGCGGAGATTCGGCCTGCGAGCGCCTTCATGGGCTTGGGCCCTTCCTCGCTCGCCCGGCGTTGCGCGAGCCACTCCAGTGCCTCGGCGACGCGCGATGCCGCTTCGTCGCCCGCGCGGCCCCTGGCCCGCCAGGCGGCGCTGGCCGAACGGATCTGGTCGGCAGTCAGCCGCTGCACGGGCGGGCCGTCGTCGGCACCGGCCGGAGCGCCTGGGCTGATGGCACTTGGAGCGATCTTGACCCGATTCGGAGGGTCGGCTTGGATGGCGGCGAACATGTACACCGATAGTACGCATTCCATGCTCGCAAGGCACTAGTCCAAACGGACTGCCGTGGGGCTGCGGCGACACGACCGGCCACGGCACGGGATCACTTCAGGGTGCCAGGAACTGCCCCAGCTGGAACACGGAGTTGGGCGCATTCGGCCGCGACGGCGCAGCCCTCTCCCTTGCCTGCTCGATGCGGCGGGCAGGCGCGGGGCGAGCCTCGGGGCTTTCGAGCGGCTGCTGGTCGACAAGCGTCTTCAGGCTCACGGACTCGAGGTACTCGATCACGTGCCGATTCAAGGCGTTCCACAACTCGGGGGTCAGGCACTGCTGTCCGCCAGGCGCTTGCGTGTCGCGCTGCCTGCCCGCTGGCTGGATGTCGGCGCAATCGACGGCCCGGACGATGTCTGCAACCGTGATGGCCGACGGACTGCGCGCGATCTCGTAGCCGCCGCCGGGACCGCGCGTCGACTCCACCAGGCCCGCGCGCCGAAGCTCGGTGAACATCTGCTCGAGATAGGACACGGAAACCTGGCGCCGGCGGGAGATGCCCGCCAGCGCGACCGGCCCCGACCTCTGTTGCAAGGCCACGTCGATCAAGGCGATGACTGCCTGGCGAGCCCTGGTGGAAAGTCGCATCTGGAAATCCTCGCTATCGCCGCTTACTCGTCGCGCCCGCTGGACAGACCCAGCAACATGAGGAGCGACTGGAACACGTTGTAGATGCTCAGGTAGACGCCGAGCGTCGCGCTGATGTAGTTGGTTTCGTCGCCGTCCCGCACGCGCTTGAGGTCGTGCAGGATGAAGGCCGAGAAGATGCCGATGGCCAGCACCGACAGCGTGATCATCAGGGCGCTCGACTGGATGAAGAAGTTGGCGATGCCCGCCACCAGCAGCACGATGGCGCCGACGAACAGCCACTTGCCCATGGCGCTGAGGTCACGCTTGATGACCGAGGACAGGGAAGCCATGCCGAGGAACACGGCGCCCGTGCCTGCAAAGGCGGTCATCACCAGGTTCGCTCCGTTGGCCAGGCCCAGGACGCTGCCCACCAGCCGGGACAGCATCAAGCCCATGAAGAAGGTGAATGCCAGCAGCACAGGCACGCCCATCGCCGAGTTCTTGGTCTTCTCGATGGCGAACATGAAGCCGAAGGCGCCGGCAAGGAACACCACCATGCCCACGCCCGGCGACATGGCGCTCGCGAAGCCGGTGGCAACGCCCAGCCATGCGCCCAGGACGGTGGGCACCATGGAAAGCGCAAGCAGCCAGTAGGTGTTGCGCAGCACCCGGTTGCGTTGAGTGGCCCTGCTCTCGCCGGTTTGCAGCGCGTCGAGGACATGGATGTCGTGATTCATGGCGTTTCCTGAAAGGAGAGTCGTACCGGTTGAATCTAGGCCAATTCACAATTCGATAAAAGTCGTATATTTGGCATCGTCAAATCGGTTTTTTCGAACTATCAGGCGCCACTGCTTCCATGAACTTCAAGCACCTCCACTACTTCTGGGCAGCGGCCAAGGCGGGCGGCATCGTGCGGGCCGGCCAGCAGCTGCACATCACGCCGCAGACGCTGTCAGCGCAGATCAAGCTGCTGGAGGACTCGCTGGGTTGCCGGCTGCTGCAGAAGAGCGGTCGCGGGGTCGAGCTCACCGCGGAAGGGCATACCGCGCTCAGCTACGCCGACCAGATCTTCTCGCTGGGCGCCGAGCTCGAGGCCGCCGTGAGCAGCAAGGGGCTTGCGGGTCGCGGCCTGAACTTTCGGGTCGGCATTGCCGACTCCGTTCCCAAGGCCATCGCCTACCGGCTGCTGGAGCCCGCCCTCGGCGTGCCCGAACCGGTCCGCCTGATCTGCCACGAGGGAAACTTCCGGGATCTCCTGTCACAACTCGCCGTGCACCGGCTCGACCTGGTCGTTGCCGACGAGCCGATGAGCAAGCAGACCAGCGTCAAGGCGTTCAACCACACGCTCGGAACGACGGCGATGAGCTTCTTCGTCGCGCCGGCGCTCAAGAGCGCACTCAAGGGCCCCTTTCCCGACTGCCTCGATGGTGCGCCCATGCTGGTGCAGGGCTCGTCGTCCGCCATGCGCCAGCGCCTGGACCTGTGGTTGGCCGAACGGCACCTGCGGCCGCGCCTGATCGGGGAGTTCGACGATGCAGCGCTCCTGAAGGCATTCGGTGGCGAGGGCCGGGGCGTCTTCATGTCGCCCAGTGTTCTGGAGGAAGAAACCTCCGCGCAGTACGGCGTCCGGGTGCTGGGGCGCGCGCCCGAGCTCGTCGAGGAGTTCTTCGGCATCTCCCCGGAGCGCCGGATCACGCACCCCTGCGTCGCCGCCATCACTCACGCAGCCCGCTCGAAGTTTCTTCGCAAGTGACACGAGGCTCGGCACTGACTGCCAACCCGAGCCCAGGGATTTGCGGGCACTCGCCAGAGGCCAAGCGCCATCACGCCACGGAACATCGGGCTGACCCGCGGCGCAAGCAATCACCCCACCGCGTCCGTCTCGTACCGCTGGCCTGCAGACGCTTTTGCCACTTCGAGTTCGTACTGTTCCCAGCCTGACGCGGGCACCAGCTCTCCCACGCGCGATCTCACTGCCTCCAGTTGCTCGCACAGCGCCTCGCCCGCGACCCGGCGGTCGGCCAGATGCACACCCTGAGTCATCGTGATGTGCGCACACTCGAAGCTGCCGGCGCCGGCCAGGAGGATCATCCGCGTCGGGGCGTCGTCGCCGACCAGCGCGACCAGCCCCGGACTGACCTGTTCGGGCGTCAGGCGGGCCAGCGCCTCGGGCGGCAGGATGCTCTGGGTCATGGCCGTGGCAGCACTGGGCGCCAGGCAGTTCACCCGGATGTTTCTCCGCTCGCCTTCCAGTGCCAAGGTCTGCATCAGGCCGACCAGTGCCATCTTGGCCGCGCCGTAGTTGGACTGGCCGAAATTGCCATACAGGCCGGAAGACGAGGTCGTCATCACGATGCGGCCGTACTGCTGCTCCTGCATCCGTCCCCACACTGCCTTCGTGCAGTGGACGGCCCCCATCACGTGCACGTCCAGCACCAGCCGGAAGTCGTCGAGCGACATCTTGGCGAAGGTGCGGTCCCGAAGGATGCCGGCGTTGTTCACGAGGATGTCGATGCGCCCCCAGGTCTCGACGGCATGCGCCGCCATGGCCTCCATCTCGTCGGGACGGGTGACGTCGCCCGCAAACACGGTGGCGTCTCCCCCGTTCCGCCGGATCTCGTCGACCACAGCACCGGCCGCTGCGGCGTTGCGCTCGTGCGCCAGGTCATTGACCACCACGCGCGCGCCGTGACGCGCCAGTTCGAGCGCATGCGTGCGGCCCAGCCCGCCCCCCGCCCCGGTCACGATGGCCACGCGCCCCTGCAACAGTTTCTTCATCTCGTCTTCTCCAGTTCTATTCAGAATGCCACTGCGTCCCGGCCCTTGAGGTCCAGCATGGCGCGGGCTTCGGCAGGCGTCGCCACCTCCAGGGACAGCTCTTCCAGGATGCGTCGAATCTTGCGGACCTGCTCGGCGCAGTTGCGCGCCAGCTGCCCCTTGCCGAGGTAAAGGCTGTCCTCCAGTCCCACGCGCACGCTGCTCCCGAGCACGGCGCCCATGGTCAGCAGCGGCATCTGGTGCCGGCCCGCGCCAAGCACCGAGAAGCGGTAGCCGCCGCGGCCGAACAGCCGGTCGGCGGTGGTCTTGAGCGTGACCAGGTTCTCGGGATCTGGTCCCAAGCCGCCCAGGATCCCCAGGATCCCCTGGATGAACAGCGGCCCTTCGATCAGCCCCTCGTCGACGAAGTGCGCCAGGCTGTAGAGATGCCCCACGTCGTAGCACTCGAACTCGAAGCGCGTGCCGCACTCCTTGCCCAGCACCTGCAGGATGTGCTTGATGTCGCGGAAGGTGTTTCGGAAGATCAGGTCCTCCATGCCCTCCACGTAGGGCTTCTCCCAGTCGTGCTCCCACTGGCTGTACTTGCGCGCCAGCGGGTGCACGGAGAAGTTCATCGAGCCCATGTTGAGCGAGCACATCTCCGGCTTCGCCTGCAGCGGATAAGCCAGCCGTTCCTCCAGCGTCATGCGCGTGCTGCCGCCGGTGGTGATGTTGATCACGGCATCGGTCGCCGCCTTGATGCGCGGCACGAACTGGTCGAACACGCGCGGGTCGGCGCTCGGCCGGCCGTCGCGCGGGTCGCGGGCATGCAGGTGCAGGATCGCCGCGCCGGCGTGCGCGGCATCGATCGCCTGTTCGGCGATCTGGTCCGGCGTCAGCGCCAGGTGGGGCGACATCGTCGGCGTGTGGACCGAGCCGGTGACGGCGCAGCTGATGATCACTTTGTCCTGGCCTTGGGCCATGCATTTCTCCTGAGATTCAAACCGCCAGCCACTGGGACAGCAGGTCCCGGTCGGCTTCCAATTGCCCGGGGGTTCCTTCGAACACGATCCGCCCGTGCCCCATCACGCAGACCCTCGACGACACCTTGAGGGCGATCGCCAGCTTCTGCTCCACCAGCACCACCGACACGCCCTGGCGGCGCATGTCCCGGATGCACTCGCCCACCTGCGCGACGATCTTCGGCGCCAGCCCTTCGGTCGGCTCGTCGATCAGGATGGCCAGCGGATTCCCCAGCAGGGAGCGGCAGATGGTCAGCATCTGCTGCTCGCCGCCCGAGAGGCTGCCCGCCTTCGTGCCGCGGCGCTCCTTCAGGCGGGGGAAGTAGTCGAACATCTGCTGCACGGTCCAGCGCCGGGCCCCCTGGACCGGGGGCTGCTCGCCCATGCGCAGGTTCTCGTCCACCGTGAGGTTGGCGAACACCTCGCGCTCCTCCGGGACGTAGGCCAGGCCGGCGCGGCAGATGGCATGCGGCTTCGCGCCGGCCAGGTCGCGGCCGTCGAGCGAGACGGCACCCGAGCTCGGTGGCACCAGGCCCATGATGGCCTTGAGCGCCGTCGAGCGGCCCGAGCCGTTGCGCCCCAGCAGGCTCACGACCTCGCCGCGCCCGACGCTGAAGCTCACGCCGCGCAGGATGTGGCTCTTGCCATAGTGGGCCTGCAGTTCATCGACCTGAAGCAGCGAAGGGGTCGATGCGTTCATGCGGCGGCCTCCTCGCCCAGGTAGGCTTCGCGCACCCCCTGGTGGCTGCGAATCTCCTGGGGCGTGCCGGTCGCGATCACCTGGCCGTAGACCAGCACGCTGATCCGGTCGGCCAGGGCGAACACCACGTCCATGTCGTGCTCGACGATCAGCAGCGCACGCCCGGCCGTCACTTCGCGGATCAGTTCCATGGTGTAGTGGGTTTCCTCGTTGGACATGCCGGCCATCGGCTCGTCCAGCAGGACCACCTTGGGATCGGATGCCAGCGTCATCGCCAGCTCGAGCGAGCGCTGTTCGGAATAGGACATCTCGCCGGCCAGCGTGCGGGCCTGCGATTGAAGTCGGACCTTCTCGAGCAGCGCCTCCGTGGCGGCGCGCACGCCGGCCAGGCGGTCGATGACGCGCCAGAAGGTGTACTGGCCGACCTGCTGGCGCATCACCGCCAGCCGGATGTTCTCGAACACCGTGAGCTTGGGAAAGATGTTCGTGATCTGGAAGGAGCGCGCGAGGCCGTGGCGGTTGATTCGCTGCGGCGTCCAGCCGGTGATGCGCTGCCCGTCGAACACCACTTCCCCGGAAGTGGGTGCGAGGTTGCCCGACACCAGGTGGAACAGGGTCGACTTCCCGGCGCCGTTGGGCCCGATCAAGGCGCGCCGCTCGCCGGGGTGCAAGTCGAGGTCGACGCCGCGGATGATCTCGGTGTCCCCGAAGGACTTGCGCAGGCCGCGCAGGGAAAGGATGGCGTCGTTCACGGCAGGGCCCTTTCAGCCAGCGTCGCTGCAGATGGAGGGGCCTCGTGCGATGCCGCCTGCACCAGGGCACGATGGCAGCGCCTGGCCACGCCAGTCATCAGCGCCCCGGCCGCCAGCAGGCCCGCCGGCACGATCCAGGTGGCCAGCGCGGTCGCCAGCCAGGAGCGGCCGAAGAGCAGCACCGGTGGCGCCGTTCCGCTCATGCGGGCCAGCGACCGATAGTCCTGCGAGAACAGCCGCTGCAGCATCTCCACCACGAAGACCGCCCCGCCCGCCAGCAGGAGCACGGCGAACACGGCGCTCAGGGCCAGGGGCAGCACGGCAACGAAGCCATGGCGCGCCACCAGCCGCGTCGTTGCAGAGACCAGCCCGGTCAGCCCCTCGGGCATGAACATCATCACCAGCACGAACAGCACGCCCTGGTAGAGCAGCCAGGACTGCGTGGTGTCGGACACCGCGAAGCCGAAGAAGCTCATGAGCGCCGCGCCCAGCGCCGGCCCCAGGAAGCTGCCGACGCCGCCGATGTAGCTGTTGAGCACCACGGTGGCAGACACGCCCGCATCGAAGACCACGTAGTTGGCCGACTCGTTGCCCATCACCTGCAGTCCGCCTGCGACACCCGAGAGCATCGCGGAGAGCGCAAAGGCAGACACGCCCAGGCCGTGCACGTCGTAGCCGAGGAAGCGCAGCCGATGCTCGTTCTCGCGCAGCGCCAGCGTGAGCCGGCCCAACGGCGTGCGCGTGTGGAAGTACAGGAGCGCCAGCGACACCAGCACCCAGGCGAGCGTCAGGTAGTACACCTGCGTGGTCGAGCCGAAGCCGAAGCCCCAGGCCGGTGCGCGCATCGTCGAGATGCCGGATTCGCCACCGAACCAGCCCTTGAGTTGCGGGGCTACCGCATGCAGCAGTTCGGCGACGGCCAGCGTGATCATCGCGAAGGCGGTGCCGCTGCGCTGGGTGGCGAACCAGCCTGCCGCCAGGCCGAAACCCAGGCCGCCCAGGGCGCCGGCCAGCGGCATGAGCGGCGTCGGCAACAGGCCCGTGCCGCCGAGCGCATTCATCGCGTGGACCGTGGCGAAGGCACCGACGCCGAAGTAGGCCGCGTGGCCGAAGGACAGCATGCCGGCGCGCCCGGCGAGCAGGCTGTAGGCGCAGGCGAACAGCGCGGCGATCAGCGCCTGGATCGAGGCGTTGAGCAGGCCGGCCGGCAGCAGCAGCGGCAGCGCGCCAAGCAATGCCAGGGCGGCAGCCGCGACCATGAGCGGGGTTCGCATCGTCGTCATGCCTTCTCCCCCATCAGGCCCGAGGGACGCAGCAGCAGCACGAGCAGCATCAGTGCAAAGGGCAGCGTCGCCGCCAGGCTCGACAGCTTGAGGGTCAGGAGGCCACCGGTGCTGCGGGCCCACTCGCCTGCCCCCACCAGGGCGAGGGCATCGGCCAGGCTGCGGTCGACACCGACGGCCAGCGAGGTCAGCACGCCGATCAGCAGCGAAGCGACCATCGCCCCGCCGAGGGATCCCAATCCACCCACGACGACCACCACGAAGACCATGACCCCGATCTCGAGCGCCATGTTCGGATTGGTGGTGTAGAACGCGCCCGCGATGGCACCGGCCAGGCCCGCGAGCGCGGCACCGACGCCGAACACGCCCATGAACACCAGCTGCACGTTGTGCCCCAGCGCCTCGACCATGCGCGGCTTGTAGATGGCCGAGCGCACCACGATGCCCACACGCGTGCGCGTCAGCAGCAGGTAGATGCCCGCGAACATCGCCAGCGCGACCGCGCCCATCAGCACGCGGTACAACGGGTACTGCTGGCTGCCGATCACGAAGGCCGCCACGTCCAGCGGAGCCGGGATCCGGTAGTCCACCGGATAGTTGCCGAAGAACAGCTTGATCGTCTCGGCGATGATGAAGGACAGCCCGAAGGTCAGCAGCAGTTCGTGCGCGTGGCCGTAGCGGTGAACACGGCGCAGGAACCAGCGCTCCACGCCCGCCCCCACGACGCCCGCCAGCAGCGTGGCCAGCACCACGGCCGGCGCGAAGCCCACGATGCCCTGCAGCGTGTAGGCGAAGTAGGCACCCAGCATGTAGAACGAGGCGTGGGCGAAGTTGAGCACGCCCATCATCCCGAAGATGAGCGTGAGCCCGGCGGAGACCATGAACAGCAGCAATCCGTGGATCACGCCGTTCAGGAGCGAGAAGATGATCCAGTCCATGGCTCAGAGGTACTCGAGGTTGCCGTCGACGCTGATGGCCTGGCCGCTGAGGTTGCGCGCCGCCGGCGAGCACAGGAAGAGCGCCATCGCCGCCACGTCGCTGGCGGTCACCATGCGTCGCAGGGAGATCTTCTGCAGGTACTCCTCGCGCATCTCCTCGACGCTGATCCCCATTGCTGCCGCTCGCGAGGCGATGACGCCGTCCATGCGCTCGCCCTCCACCACGCCCGGAAGGATCGCGTTGACGCGGATTCCCTGCGGGCCGAGTTCCATGGCCAGGGACTTCGTCAGGCCCACGATGGCCCACTTCGTGGAGGCGTAGGGTGTGCGGAAGGCATAGCCGAGCCGGCCCGCCACCGAGCTCATCGAGATCAGCACCGGGTTGGCGCCGGACGCCTTGAGCAGGGGCACGGCGCGCCGCGCGAAGTAGAACTGGCTGTTGAGGTTGACCGAGACGGTGCGCTCCCAGCCGCCCGCGTCGACGCTCTCGATCGGTCCGGTCGGCCCCGCGATGCCCGCGTTGTTGACCAGCACGTCGAGGCCACCCAGGCAGCCACGCACATCCTCGAACACCTGGTCGACATCGGCCGCCACCGAGACGTCGGCCATGCTGCCGGTGATGCCGGGCGTCTCGGTGACCAGGCGGTCCAGCGCCGCGCGATCGATGTCGCACACGTGGACCCGCGACCCGGCCTCGTGGAATGCGCGCGCGATGCAGGCGCCGATCCCGCTGGCACCTGCGGTGACGAGCACGCGCAGTTCCGGCTGGGGTCGAAGGGATTCGTACAGGGGCATGAGGTTCCTCCACACTCGCGCGGCGCCACCCATGGCACCGCGTCGTCTGCAGCAGGAGTCTCGGCGCCGGGTGCGTGCGGCCCTATGTGTCGGACGCACACTTTTTGCCCCGCCTGGATGTCATTTCTCCTCATGCGGGCAGCAGGCGCCTCTGTTAGCCTAGGTCCAGCATCGGCGACGGTACGGCTACGCCAGCACAAGAATTCGAGACAGCACCATGCGCACCACCGAAGAGGAGACCGGCGAGCAGATCGCCTTGCAGCTCGTCCGCCTGCTGCACCAGGGCACGTCCACGGATGAGTTCACCCAGTGCATGGTGGAGGTCGAGGCATTGCCCGCCGGCATGCCGGGCAAGTCCAACCTCGTCGAGGCCGTGCGCATGGCCATGGCCGTGCGCAACCGGCTCGAGCTGCTGCAACAGCGCGAGAGCGGCATGCTGGCGGTGATCGAGTCGGCGCAGGAGCTTTCGAGCCGGCTCGACCTGACCAGCCTGCTGAGCGCCATCGTGGCCCGGGCGCGCAAGCTCCTCGGCTCGGACCTCGCATGGCTTTCGGTGCACGATCCGGCGCGCGACGAATTTCGCGTGCTGGTGGCGCAGGGCGCGATCTCGCCGCGCGTGTCCGACATGGTGACGCTGCGCGGCCGCGGCGTCGCCGGTGTCGTGATGTCCACGCACCTGCCCTTCACCACCGCCGACTACCTGCACGACACGCGCTTCGCCCACGACGCCGGACTGGACGAGATCTTCCGCGAGGACGGCATTGCTGCTTTGGTCGGCGTTCCGCTGGTCTGGGAGGGACAGGTCATCGGCCTGCTTTTCGTCGCGGATCGCTATCACCGCGTCCACTCCACGCAGAGCCTGTCGATCCTGTGCACGCTCGCCACCCTCGGTGCCGTGGCGCTGAAGAACGCACGCGACTTCGAGGCGGTGAACGCGGCGCTGACCAAGGCTGACGCGGCACGGGCCGAACTGGAGCGGCACCTGCGCGGCATCCAGGCCGCCGCCGACGCGCACGAGCAGATGACCTCGCTGCTGGCGCGCGGCGCATCGCTGTCCACGCTGTGCCAGTCGGTCGCCGGGCTGCTCGGCGGCAGCCTTCTGGTGCTGGACGAAGCCGCGCAGGTGATCAGCCAGGGCGCCGCCACGAACCACGAGGGCCTTGGCAGCCAGGACTACGAGCCGCACGGGCCGCGCAGCGCCGAGATCGCGAACGCCCTGCGCCTGAGCCGGCAGATGGGCCGCTCCGTCCAGGCCTACGAGGAAGACGGCGTCTGCTGCCGCGTGATGCCGGTGATCGGTGGCGACGACGTCCTGGGCTCGATCGCGTTGTTCCATCGCGGGCCGCTCGAGGAAGTCGCGGTGCGCACCTTCGAGCGCAGCTCGAGCGTCATCGGCATCGTGCTGCTTTCGCAGGAACGCATGGAGGCCGCCAGGAGCCGCAATGCCTCGACGCTGCTGCGCACCCTGGTGTCGCCGCGCCAGGACGCGTGGGCCGTCCTGGTCAACCGCGCCGAGCGGCTGGGGCTCGACCTGTCGCAGCCGCTGGCACTCCTGCTGGTGGAGATGGAGGGACCCGGCGCCGGCTATGCGGCGCGGCACTTCCGCGCCATGGCGTCGATGGAGCGTGCGCTGGTCGACGAGATCGACGGCCTGCTGGTCGTCGTCTGCAGCGCCCCTCGTGCCTTCGACCTGCGCCAGGACGTCTCCGCCTGGGCGCGCCGGAATGCCGGGGCGATGCATCGCGGGGTGCTGTCCAGGCCGGCGGCGTCGCCGGCCGAACTTCCCGCCCTCTACGCGACGCTGCGACGTGCGCTGGGCGTGCTGGGGCGCCTGGGCGTGCAGGGCCAGGTGATCGGCCAGAACGAACTGGCCTTGTATTCAGCGTTGTTCGAGACGCACGACCAGGCGAGCCTGTCGCAGTTCCTCGACGCGACCATCGGCCCCCTGATCACGCACGACCGGAAGCGCAACGCCCAGCTGGCGTCCACGCTGCTGTGCTATTTCGACTGCAACCAGAACGCCAAGACCACGGCGCAGCGTCTGGACATCCACGTCAACACGGTGCGCCAGCGGCTGGCGGCCATCGAGGACCTGCTGGGCCATTGGGGCCAGGCGGCCCGGGCGCTGGAGATCCACATCGCGCTGCGCCTGTGGAGCCTGGCCGCGCCCGAGTGAGGCGCCGGCCTAGCGCCGGCCGAACTCCTTGCCTCCGAGATAGAGCCGGTTGAACACCGGCGAGATCACCAGCTCGTTGACGCACACATGCGGCGGCAGCTCGGCGATGAAGCGGATGGTGCGCCCGAGGTCTTCTTCCTGCAGCATGCGCGCCATGTCCTCCGCGCTCGGTGCCACGGGCCGGGACTTGAGGATGGGCGTGGCCACCTCGCCCGGGCACAGGGCCGTGGCACGCAGGCCGTGCACGCCCTCCTCGATGTTGAACGAATGGCTCAGCGCGATCATCCCGGCCTTCGTGGCGGTATAGGCCGGCCCCGTCAGGTGCGACAGGTGCCAGCCGACGAAGGACGCGACGTTGATCACCGTGCCGTGCCCGAGCGCGCGCATGCCGTGGACCACCGCCAGCGTGCAGTAGGTTGCGCCGCTGAGATTGACGGCCACGACCTTGTCGAAGGTCTCGCCGTCGGTGTCGCCCCAATAGCGCTTCGGGAAATTGATGCCCGCGCTGTTGACCAGGATGCCCACCGGACCGTGCGCGGCCTGGATGTCCTGGGCCACGCGCTGCACGGATCCCTTGTCGGCCACATCCAGTGGCATCGCGCTGATGGCAGCCTGGCTCACGCCGGCGTCCCGCGCCGTGGCCAGCGCAGCCTCCAGCTTGGCTGCATCGCGTCCGGAGATCACGACGCGGCAGCCCGCGCGGGCCAGTTCGATGGCACCGGCCAGGCCGATGCCGCTGCCACCGCCGGTGACCCAGGCGAGCTGGCCGTCGAGAGATGAAGTCATGAAGCGTTCTCCGCGTGGGTGTGGCCGCGCGCTCGCGCGGCAAGTTTCATTGTGGCCCGGACCTAGCCCGGCCGCTGCATCTTGCAGCTCGCCTGCGCCGGCACCGAGACCGCCTCGGCGCTGAACACCTTCACCGGCTTGAAACCCATGTCGGTGCCGTCGGCCTTGTACTTCGCGTCCTTCGACACGACCGAGACCACCAGCGGCATCTGCACCTGGTGGTCGGCCGCGCGCATGCTCATCTCGCCCATCGGCGTGTTGAGCTTGCCGGATTCAAGCGCCTTGGCGAAGGCGTTGACGTCCAGCGAACCGTTGACCGGCCGGGCCCTCTTGAGCGCATCGGTCACCATCTCGAGGCCGAAGACCGTCTGCGGCTCCACGAACACCGGCGCGTGGCCGATCTTCGCGGTGTAGTCGGCCACGAAGCGCTCGCCCGCCGGGCCGGCGGCCTCCGCATTGAAAGCGTGCGCCACGTAGTTGCCGATCGCCAGGTCGCCCGCGTTGCTGACGTTGCCCGGCTGATCGAGGTAGACCGTGCCGAAGCGCGCCTTCAGGCCGCTGGCCTTGGCCGCCTTCATCATCAGCAGCAGGTCGTTGGACCAGTTGCCGGTCATCACGGTGTCGGCGCCCGAGGCGCTGATCTTGGACACGTAGGGCGCGAAATCCTGGATCTTGTTGACATCGTGCAGCGTCTTCTCGACCACCTGGTAGCCACCGGTGGCCGCGTTGTCGACGATGGCCTGCTCCATGTCCTGGCCCCAGGAGTAGTTCTGGTTGATGGCGTAGACCTTGGTGCCCAGCGCGTGGGTTTCCTTCATCGCCTGCACCAGTGCCTTGGCGCGGATCTGCGCATTGCCCGCGAAGCGGAAGTGATAGAAGTTGCACTTGTCCCCGGTGAGCTCCAGGGCCTCGGCGCCGACGTTGATGTACACGACCTCCTTGCCGGGGTTGCGCAGGTTGTGCTTGCGCACGTCCTCGGTGATCTGTCCGCCGATTGCGGACGAAGAGCCCTGGACGACGATCTGCACGCCATCGGCGATGGCTGCCTTCAGCTTCTCGGAGGCCCCGGCCGGCCCGCCCTGGTTGTCGTACTCGACCAGCTGGACGGGCTCGCCATTCCAGCCGCCCGCGGCATTGAAGCGGTCGATGGCATAGCGCACGCCTGCGCGATAGGCCTGGCCCGAGGAAGCCTGGGGGCCGGACAGCGTCTCGACCATGCCGATCTTCACCGGGGCGGCATGGGCCGCCGCGGCGAGCAGCAAGGACGCCGGCACGGCGGCAAGGGCAAAGGGGCGAACGACGTTCATGGATCTGTCTCCTTCTTCAATGGATGTGTGGGGCCGCGCGGTAGCTGCCGCGTGCAGCGGAAGTCTCTGCATTGCAGCCCTTGGGCTCTATGTGCCGGGCGCACACATCTGCCGGCGCGGCGATGTCATGCGTGCGCACGTTCCTGGGAAACCCGACCTGGGGCTTTCCCGTGCTGTCCGCAAATGACTCCTCGCGTTCCGCGAACGACCTTTCGGGGTGGCATGCCGCGGCTCAACATCCGCCGCCAAGGCGCTGGGTGTGGTCGCCGACCACGGCGCCGAATCCCAAGAAGCATTGGAGACACGAGTGAAGCAACGCCATTTGTTCCTGTTCAGCTGCCTGAGCGCGATCGCGCTCGCGGCCTGTGGCGGTGGGGGAAGCGGTAGCGGCAGCACCAGCGGCGGCGGCACGGGGACGCCCACCTCGCCGACCTCGCCCCCGGTCGCCGCCTCGCCCAAGGCCTGCGCCGATCTGGTCGGCATGCAGATTCCCGCGTCCGCCATCGGCCTGCCCACCAGCGGCGCCAAGGTGACGGCAGCCACGGTCACGGTGGCTGCCGGCACCGGCGCCGCGGCGCTGCCCGAGTACTGCAACGTGCTGGGCAGCATCGCACCGGTGGACCCGACTGCGCCCAGCATCAACTTCCGCCTGGCGCTGCCCACCACCTGGAACAAGAAGGTGGTCATGTTCGGCGGCGGCGGCTTCGACGGCACCCTGCCCAACGTGGCGGGCAACGTACCCGCGGGTCCGGCCGACCAGCTCACCCCGCTGGGACGCGGCTACGCCACCTTTGCCAGCGACTCCGGCCACCAGGCCAACGCCGCCGGCTCGCTCGACGGGCAGTTCCAGCTCAACGACGAGGCGGTCCGCAACTTCGGCGGTCATGCCCTCAAGAAGACGCGTGACGCCGCCATCTACCTGATCCAGTCCCGCTACGCCTCGGGTGCGCCGGTCAAGTCCTACTTCGCCGGCGGCTCCACGGGCGGCCGGGAGGCGGTGTCCGTGGCGCAGCGCTGGCCGCAGGACTGGGACGGCGTCATCGCCTGGTACCCGGCGTGGAACCAGCTTTCGGCCATGCTGGGCGGCCATCGCATGAGCCGTGCCCTGGCCCAGCCGGGGGCCTACCCGAACACGCCCAAGCGCGCGCTCCTCCTGAAGGCGGTGCTGCAGGCCTGCGATGCGCTGGACGGCGTGGCCGACGGCCTGGTCAGCAACCAGATGAAATGCAACAGCACCTTCGATCCGTCGGTGGCGACCGTGGACGGGGCGCCGCTGCGCTGCGCGAACGGCGCGGACACCGGCGACAGCTGCCTGTCCGATGCGCAGATCACCGCGCTGAAGACCATCAACACGGCGACCAGCTTCAACTTCTTCGTCGCCAGTGGTTCGACCGGCTATCCGGGCTACAACGTCTGGGGCGCCGACCTCGGCATCACCAGCAACCCATCGCCGCTGCAGCCGACCGTCACCTTCCTGAACTTCGGCACCGAGCAGCCGGCGATGCCCGTGCCCGCCGGCGCACCCTACATCACCAAGCAGCTCGACCAGACGATCAAGTACGGTGTCACCCGGGACCTGCAATTCGATTCGCTCTCCCTCGATCCGGAGAACCCCGGCCCGTGGGGTCCGCGCCTGAGCGAACTGAGCACCATGCTCGACGTCAGCAGCGACCTGTCGGAGTTCGCGAACCGTGGCGGCAAGCTGCTGCTCGCGCACGGCCTGTCTGACGTGCTGGTGAGCACGCGCGCCACCGAGCAGTTCTACCAGCGCCTGCAGGCACAGTTCGGGCCGAGCCAGGTCGACGGCTTCGCGCGCTACTACGAGGTTGCCGGCTACGGCCATGCCGTGAGCACCATTTTCAACGCCACCTGGGACTCCCTGACCGCGCTGGAGCAATGGTCGGAGAAGGGAACCGCCCCCAAGGGGCAGGTGACCACCGACACCGCCGGCGTTCCGGGCCGCAAGCGCCCGCTGTGCGACTACCCCGCGTGGCCCAAGTACAAGGGCACGGGTGACGTCAACGCCGCCGAGTCCTTCACCTGCGCAACCTTCTGATCCGGCGAGGCCGCACGACGCGCACACATCGTTGCGGCCTCGAAAGTGTGAGCTGACCACATAGGCGCCCTGGGCGCCGCGTCGGAGACTTCAGCCAGGTTCGATAGCCCTGGCGAGTCCGACGCATGTCACACCGGATACCGCCGCCCTGGGGGCGGCACTACCCTCCCTACCAGATCGCTGCCCTGCTTCGGCTGCTCCTGGCGCGGGGCCAGCCAGCCGGCGCGCTGCTCGATGGCACCGGGCTGGACGGCGCGGCACTGGACGACGTGGCCTGCCGCACCTCGGTCCTGCAGCACCTGGGGGCCTGGCGCAATGTTCTGGCGCTTGGCGCCGACCCGGGGCTGGCCTTCCAGCTCGGCCGCGGCCTGCACCTGCCCGACCACGGAACCTGCGGCCTGATGCTCCTGTCGTGCGAATCGGTCGCCGATTATTTCCGCCTGGCGCAGGCCTACCAGGGACTGATGGCCAGCGCCCTGACCCTGGAGGCGCGCGCCGAGGCAGGCGATGCGATCTGGGTGGTCAGCGAGGGCGCGGTACGCGACCTGCCCGACGGCCTGCGCATGTTCCTCGTCGAGCAGCAGTTCGCCCAGCTCGTCACCCAGGTCCAGGACCTCCTGGGTCCCGAGGTCCGCCCCACCCTGGCGCGCTTCGCCTACCCCGCGCCGCCGCACCGCTCGCTCTATGCCGAGCAGCTGAGGTGCCCCTGCGTCTTCGGATGGCACCGCAACGAGCTTCGCTTCGATGGCCAGGTGCTGCCGCGCCGTCCGCGGCTGGCCAACGCCTTCACCGTCGCCGCGCTGCAAACCGCCTGCGAAGGCCTGCTGGCGGAGATCGCGGATTCGCCCGGCTTCGCGGGCAAGGTCTACCAGGCCCTGCGCCTGCTACCCGATCCGGGTGCCGGCATGAAGGCAGTGGCCTCGACCTTCAAGATGACCGAGCGCACGCTGCGGCGGCGCCTGGCCGGCGAAGGCACGTCCTTCTCGAGCATCGCCGACCAGGTTCGCCACGCCATGGCGACCCAGCACCTGCAGCGGCCCGGCGCCAGCGTCGAGCAGATCGCGCTCATCACCGGGTTCTCGGATTCGGCCAACTTCAGGCGGGCGTTCCTGCGCTGGACCGGCATGACGCCTGCGCAGTTCCGCAGGCAGCAGCAGCAGCGCCGCGCGCATTCGCCGCTCCCGCGCGAATAGGCCCCGGCCCCCTGCCGCCGGACAGCAGGGGAAGCCCTGCGACTACTGGCTCGCCGAGGCCAGACGATCGACCATCGCCTTGATGGCCGACAGCTGCGCCCCGGTTCGCTGGGCGTAGTTGGCACCATAGAAGCCCACCGTGTCCCAGCACGCGTTCGGGTTGCCGACGGTGCCGTTCGCCGGTGTCGGGTAGAGGTTGTTGTCCGCCTGCGCCTGCGGGAAGAGCACGATGATGTTGTTGGTGTCGGCCCAGCGCGTGTAGCCCGTGTTCTTGATGAACTTGTCGCCGATGCTCGCGTAGTTCTGGGTGCAGCCGTGGATGGCCACATGGAGCTTGCATTTGGCGCCGGCGGCGCAGGTCGCCGGCACATAGGTCCAGCCGGTGCTGGCCATGCCCAGGTTGCTGGTGAACTCGCGCTGGTTGAACTCCAGGTAGTTCGAGCTCGAAGGCGTGTTGTTGCGCGGCTGCAGGGCGCCATAGAACTGGCCGAGCACCGCCTTGGCGCCGTCATAGCTGCAGTTGGAGATGTAGGGCGTCAGCGAGACCGCGCAAGGGTTGTTGCCTGCCGCGGCGAAATCGGTGGGGAACACATGCGCCGTGTTGGACCGCTGGACCAGGCTCACGGTCGGGGCCCCATTGTTGGCGTACTGCGTCTGCACCGCCTGCATCGGCCGCGGTCCCACGGTCGTGTCCTTGGTGCCGGTGAAGAGGTAGATCTCCTGCGTCTGGATGTTCGCCTTGTCGTCGATGGCGTTGGCGCTCCATGCGTCGATCTCGCCCTGCATGTTGCTGAGCATGGCGGCGGAGATCACGTTGTTGTTCTGGCAGGAAGCGTACGGGTAGTTGTACTGGCACAGGTACGGCGTGCCCGCGAACACCCCCACGCCCCTGAACGTCGCGGAATACGCATAGCCCAGGTTGACCGCCATCACCGCGCCGGACGAGAGGCCCGACACGGTGATGTTGGTGGTGTCCACGTTGAGTGCGGGCAGCGAGACGACCGCGTGGGCGGCCCATGTGGTGAAGCAAAGGGCAGTGGCCATGAGGCCGGACTTGAAGTTCGTCATGGTGGCTTGTCTCCTTGGGGTTGGCCTTGCGAGGCGCATGCGCCTGTTGGTCCGCGAGGACCCTGGCCAGTCTGTGGAGTCCGGCGGCCTTGGCCAATGTGCTGGTCAGACACCCTCCGGCTGCGGGCTATGTGCTCGGGAACCATCGCTCCTTCGTGCTCCAACGCGATGCACGGTGGCGGTTGATCACATTGCCCGGCGCGCCGCGGTATGCGCATCTCACATTGAGAGCGGTGGCCTCCGGGGCGGAGACTGCGCCGCGGCCCCATCACTACGGAGACAACATGGCTCGACTCGTTCACCTGGCTGCGGCCTGCGCCACACTGGCAGCCCTCGCCCTGACAGCCTGCGGAGGAGGCAGCGATTCGCCGCGACCGGCCCCACAGGAACCCACAGGCGGCGCATCGCCCGGGAATGTCGATCCGCCCGCACAGTCGCAGCCAACCCAGCGCGAAACCACGCTGGGCGTGGTGATCGGCAACGACGACTCGGCAACGAGCGGCACCTACGCCTGGAAAGGCATCCCCTACGCCAGGGCACCCGTGGGCGCCCTTCGGTGGAAGGCGCCGGCGGACCTCGAGGCGTGGAAGAGCCCGCGCACGACCCAGCAGTTCGGCAACGCGTGCGCCTCGTCGGGCCGCATCTTCGGTCCGGGCCAGAACAACCGGTATGACGCCACCATCGGCACCAGCTTCAACAGCACCGTCGGGTCGGAAGACTGCTTGTACCTCAATGTCTGGCGGCCTGCGACGGCTTCGGAGAAGCTTCCCGTGATCGTGTTCGTGCATGGCGGCAGCAACATCACGGGCTACACCGCCGACCCGGTGTACGACGGTGCAACGCTCGCCAGGACCGCCAACGCGGTCGTCGTGACGGTCAACTACCGGCTGGGCGTGCTCGGCTTCCTGAACTCACCGTACCTCAAGAGCGGCGATGCGCTTGACGACTCGGGCAACTTCGCGCTGCTGGACCTGGTGAAGTCGCTGCAGTTCGTCAGCAAGAACATTTCCAGCTTCGGGGGCGACCCCGGCAATGTCACCCTGATGGGCCAGTCGGCCGGGGCGGTCAACGTCTGGGCGCTGATCACCATGCCGCTGGTCGTCAACGCCAATCCGCAGCTGGTGCACCGCCTCGTCCCGCTCAGCGGCGGCATCGCGCGCGACGTCGACGTGCCGCCGGCGCTGGCCGCGCAGGCGGGCGGCCAGAACTGGTTCGTCCAGTCGCTGGAAGACCAGTCCGTCTGGGCGACCCGAGCCAACTCCCTCCTGGTCAACTTGATGGTGACGGACGGCACTGCCGCCAGCACCACCGCAGCCGCTGCCTACGTTTCCACGCGCAGCCCCACGCAGATCGCCGAATACCTGCGCAGCAAGAGCGCAGACCAGCTGCTGGACACGGTGGTGACGAAGCTGGCTCCTGCCGGACAAGGCGGCGCGAATCCCATCCCCGATGGCGTGGTGCTCCCTCTCAATCCCACCAGCGAAATCAAGGCAGGACGCTACCTGAAGGTGCCTGTGCTGGCAGGAAACACGCGCGATGAGATCAAGCTGTTCCCGGTCGTCACCTTCCCCTGGCTGGGCCTTGCACCGGGCCGGATGTCGACCCTGACCGACCCGGTCGTCTTTGCCAAGGCATTCAGCTACGACCCGAACGCCGCGCCTGCGATGACGGTGGAGGACTGGATTCCCGCGCAGTTCCTTCCCGCGGCCGCCCCCTATCCCGGCTTCAATGCCACGACGGACTACATCAACCAGCATTGGTTCATCCCCAACCGCGACAGCGTGCTGGCGGCGCTGCAGTCCAACGCCGGCCAGAAGATCTGGTACTACCGCTTCGACTGGGACCAGGAGCCCGCCCCCTTCAACGAGGTGTTCGGCGCCGCACACGCCTTCGATCTGCCCTTCGTTTTCGGGAATTTCGGGCCGTCGCTGTTCTCGAACTTCGTGAACAGCAACGACAACAAGCCCGGCAGACTGGCGTTGTCGGACGCGATGATGCGCAGCATCGGCGCATTCGCACTCCGAGGGGATCCCAACGATCCTTCCCTTGGCGTTGCCTGGCCGCAGTGGCCAGCGACACTGCTGTTCAATGCGACCCGGGCTGCCAAGGCGATCTCGGTGCAGTAGCGTCGTAGCAGCCCCCAGCAGCGGCGGTCGCGCGCCGCGCGCGCGCCCTTAGTTTGCAATAGTCGCGGCAAATCCTTGCAATAGTTGCGGCAACTGCGCACCCGCGGGGGCCCCTCTCTCGCCGCGTCCACACTGGTATGCAGCTTTGCCCCGCCTGACCAGTCCCGTAGGTCCCTGCAGCCTGTGAGTGTGTGAACAGCACGAGAGGCGGAACTCCCTTAGCCCTAGCCGCCGAAAAGCGGTCCTTAGCCAGCCACTCTTCCTTTTGTACGGGAGCGACCGCACAGGATATAGGCGACCGGCCGGAGTGTGCCCTTTGCGGTCATCGGGCTCGGCCTTCGGCGTCCCAAAAGCGGACGTCAACGCTTCAGATGCGGCGTCACTTCACGGGGAGATGTGTCCCGGTCCCGACGCCCATTGGTTCAATGATCACCCGCCCCTGAAACCGTGGGTCAGCGATTCTCACTCGCCCATGCTCCATGAAGTCGCGGACGAACTCAAACGCTTGCTCACGATTCGAGAATGCACAGTGATTGCGATCCACGAAGATCAACAGCTCGTCGCCGGGAATGTAGCTGTCGAGGAGCGCGCCAAATCGAGCACGGTCAAGCCCACCTTCCACCATCAGATGGACGTAGTCAGTTGGCCCCAGGCCTCCAGGAAATAGCCGGTGCATCAGCGTTGTGATTTCGCGGTTCGTCATGCGTTCTGAAGTGTTCCGGGAGGTGGGACCTTGGCTAGCTTCCGCTCTTGGCCGAACTCCGCCTCCCACTCGCGCAAGCGCGCAACGCGTGTTGCACGCGGTTTCCCAGCTGGTTCAGTACGGTGTCCGGGATGTTCGCCCCGCCGCGGCGCCGATCAATCGGCCACCTCCTCGTAGCTCCCGCGCACCACCTTTTCCAGATTCGTCCCTTCGATTCGGATCAGCCGGTTGGCTCCGCTGCGGG